>Ga0105106_10000819_pt1 | contig 22090 bp, 17 predicted proteins | sample PPLLaktember2015_5_FD_79109 | JGI IMG/M metagenome (GOLD analysis project Ga0105106, IMG submission 79109) | Freshwater sediment microbial communities from Prairie Pothole Lake near Jamestown, North Dakota, USA - PPLs Lake P8 Core (1) Depth... | ecosystem: Environmental > Aquatic > Freshwater >...
GGGCGCGCCCTGCTCGGCGCGGGACGCCAGCCAGACGGCTACGACCAGATCGATGCCAGCGAAGAGTTGGCGGAAGACGATGTTCAGATCGCAGCAATGCTCTACTGGCGCGCCCAGGCTGCCGAAATCCTGGGTCGCAAGCCCACCGCCCTCAAAGACTGGCAAGCCCTGCTGGAGCTCCCCGAAGATGCAGTCTCGCCATCGATGTTAGCTGACGCCGAAGAGCACGTTCGCGCCCTCACCGCCTCTCCCACCCCGCGCGTCACATCCACGCATACACCCACCTCCACGCCCACACCGACCCCTACGCGCACACCATCACCGGCTCGTCAATCCACCTCCACGCGCACCCCTTCCCAAACAGCCTCTCCCACACCCACTTCTCCCTGACATCCCGCCGGAGAACGTCGTTTACGTATGCGGGAAGTCTCCCTTCCAGGGAGGCCTTTAAAAACAGATGCGCAGCCTGTGTTCCGTGTGCTGCGGCAGTTGAGCCTGGCGTGCAAATGGTTCCGATTCGGTAGGAAGAGTACTCCTGATTAACCAAAAGGCAGAGCCGGAGCAAGTTCGAGAATTTCAAAATCTGTAGTGATCTCAGCGGTCGCGCGAATGGTCGCTGCCACTGAACAATATTTCTCTTCGGATAGATGGATCGCCTGTGCTACGGCGCTCTCGGTCAGATTGTTCCCCGCAATTTGGAATTGCATGTGAATATGGCGGAACGTCCAGGGGGGATCCTCGTCCTGTTCGCCGCTGGCGCTAATTTCCAGGAGGGACAGGGGCATCCGTTTTTTGTTTAAAATTTCTACCACATCCACTGCCGTGCAGGAAGCCAGTGCGATGAGCAAGAGATCCGATGGTTTAATCCCAATACCCTCGCCGGGTGTGGAAAGAATGACGGAATGATGGGTCGAATCAACCCCCACAAATTGCTTTCCTGTAATCCATTTTACGGTTGCGGTCCCCATGGATCTTTTCTCCTGTTTCCCTATGGCGCCCTTCTCAGAATGAGAGCGAATGCGTGATGCTCTCCTCGCGTTTTTAGTATAGCTTTGTCTGGGTCGACGTCAATGTGACATTTGTCATGAGAATTATCCGGGGAATCTGGATCTTGTAATATTCCCCCTCGTCTCTATCAATATCCCCTTTCAATTTCTCGTAAAGCCCTTTTGCAATAAATTTGTAGCACATTTTGGGCGAGTATATGGGTGATTAGCTACCCCCAAGGAACCTGGAGTTGGATGTTTAATAAGCCCAGGAAATGAGCACAAGAGTTCAACAGGAGAAAAAACCATGCGTTTCAAAAAATTATTCACCCTGATAGCTATAGCACTGCCTGCAACGGCTGTAGGGATCATCATAGTCCGGGTTTGGGGAATCCCATTCGAAGACGCAATCTCGGGAATTGCCGTCTCTACATTGTATGGGGTGCTCGCTTTGATCTACTTTCTTCGCTTTGCCTTTATCTTCCTTGGAGTATTTGCGGGTTACAAATTTCTCCAGGAGCAGCATCTCAAGAAAATAGCAGTATAGGCCGAAACAAAAATCAATCGATTTAGAATTCACCAATTTTCTGACTCGGAGGTCAAAATGTTAGTCATCTATATGCTCGTTCTTCGTTTCGTCCATATGATTGCCAGCGTATGCTGGGCGGGAGGGGCGATCATCTTCTTCTTGTTCGTCGAACCTACCGCCAAAGCACTTGCGCCAACCGGAATGCAGTTCGTTCAGCACATGGTCACCAAGCGCCGCTACAGCATTTTCATGGCGTTAACCAGCACTTTGACGGTGTTGACCGGCGCGTTACTGTTATGGCAGGTCGCCAGCAGCGAATGGCTGAGTTATTTGCAGACAGGACGCGGGTTGGGATTTTCGCTAGGCTCGGTCGTTGGCGTGGTGGTCTACTTCATCGGTATGTTTGGGGTGAAACCCCGCGCCGAAAAACTGGCTAAGATTGGTCAGGAAATCCAGGCCGCGGGGGGGCCGCCTACACCTGCCCAGGGTGCAGAACTTCACAAGCTTGATAAAGAAATGTCGCGCCTGGGTTATGCGGACTTTCTATTGGTTGCCCTGTCTCTTGCCCTCATGGCAACCGCCCGTTACTGGGTGTTATAAGCCACCCGCCATGCTTTCAGTTTCGTGGGATCGGACCGGTAAGCCAGGTTTGCCTGACCGGTCCCAAAAGGATAAGAACATGAACACTATTGATCTTTTCAAGCCAGCTCAATTGAAGGGTGTTTCGACGGTTGATTTTCACGTCACCGCTAAATGCAGCCAGGCCTGCCCTTATTGCTGGGGACCACGCCGCTTCAGAAAAACTGTGGATACCGAGAATGCCCAACAAATCATTGCCCGTATCAAGGAGTTGGGTGTACGGCGCATCGTTTTCACAGGCGGCGACCCCCTTCAACGCCCTGACATCATGGAGTTGATCCGTTATGCCAAAAAGACAGGGCTCGAAACTGCGCTCTCCACCACTGGAGATCTCCTGACCCCAGTGATTCTGGAAGCTATTTCCCCCTATTTGGATTTAATCTCTATCCCTTTAGACGGTTCATCAGAGCAGATCAATTCCAAGACCAAGCATCCAGGACATTTTTCAGCCATCCTGCAGTCGCTCGAATGGCTCCGATCCTACCCGGATGTGGATGTCAAAATCTGCACGCCCGTCACACGCCACAATCTGAACCACATTCCAGCCATCGCTCAACTGGTCGAGGATTATGCTCTCACCACAAAGGCAAGGGTTTTCTATAACGTTTTTCAGGCCTTCCCGCGTGCCATGTTTTCGGTCAAATGGGAAAAGCTGATCGTGACGGATGAGGAGTTCGCATCGCTGGCACAACAAATTGGGCCAGGTCATAACATCCGCATCAATCTTCTGAATCATGAAACACTGGAAAAGCTCTACGTTATGGTGTTTCCGGATGGAAGTATGATCATACCCAGCGGGCCAGAGTATCTAAACTTTGGTCCCTTCCGTGAAATCCAAGATTTCGACCATGCTCTGAACACCAGCAAGTTTGACTCAGCCAAACATCTACGCCACTCTCGCGGCTGGAGGAAAGGAGCACAGGCAATCGGTCAGGTGAAAAATGTCAGCCAGCGTGTCCTCTAATTGGCTTAAACATGGTTTCGCCACGGTTTTTGCTTTGATTCTTGCGCTGCTCGCCGCTGAAACGATACAACTGAGCCCTGCTGCCCGTATCCATTCGCCATCCGATGAACGAGAGGCGCTGGGGGGGACCACCGGAGCGCAGATCGATGCCAGCGCTTTCATCACCGCGACCACGGAACCGGTCACTGCTCAGGTAACAGTCAGCGTAGATGGTCCATCCTTGCTTAACGCTTATTGTGTTCAATGCCACACAATCCGATCACTGGAAGAGATCAAGAAATCTTATCCTGGATGGGAAAACATCCTGGTAAAGATGGAAGCGTTCGGTGTGCATTTAAAGGATGGCGAGAAAGTCATTTTGTTGGACTATCTGGCCGGCGTCGACCCGCCCTGAGCCAAGATTGTTTGAAAGAAAATTATATGCCTGGCCCGGTTAGCGGCGACTTCGCACACCCCCAATTTTGTGGTAAGGATTTGCCCATCAGATCCACGTGCAATTCCCTGCCTGGCAATCCATGCTGTGAAAGAAAACACGGTCATGAACAGTCAGGGGGTGTCAAATTCGCTGAACAACAACAAGGACCAGCTGCTTTGACTCTTGACAAATTCTCCATGCAAGTATAGACTCTCGTTACTCTTTCGAGGTAAAACCGCAATGTGCCCGCATCTGTTTGCCTTCTCTTCTTTTCAAATGTCCATGGCCATGCGCATGGAGATGTTGCAGCGCGCCTGGACGGCAGCGGAGATGCAGGGCTGATCTTTCACCCTGAAGTCATTCAACAGGCTGTCCATGTGCGGGCAGCCTGTTTCTTTGTAATCTGCAATCATCAAACCTGGAGGTTATCATGTCCAAGAACATTCTTGTTGCTGTCGCCTGGCCTTACGCCAATTCCGAAATCCACGTGGGCAATATCACTGGCTCTTACCTGCCCGCCGATATCTTTGCCCGCTTCCAACGTTTGAAAGGCAATAATGTCCTGGTGGTCTCCGGTTCCGACGCCCACGGTACCCCGGTGACGGTGCGCGCCGATGCCGAGGGGCTCACCCCATTGCAGGTCTATCAGAAATACCACCACCAGTTCCTGGAGCTTTTTCAGAAGCTGGGCCTGACCTATGATCTATACACCAGCACGCACACTGAAAACCATTTCAAGGTCTCGCAATCCATCTTTCTGGCTTTGCAGAAAAACGGCTATCTGTATACCCACAAGGAGCTGCAGTGGTACGCCCCTTCCCAGGGACGCTTCCTGCCCGATCGCTACGTGGAGGGCACCTGTTATTACTGCGGCTTCAAAGGCGCGCGTGGCGACCAATGTGATAGCTGCGGCAACCTGCTGGAGGCCACCCAGTTGATCGACCCGCGCTCCAAGATCGATGGCTCCACCCCAGAGCTGCGTGAGACCGAGCATTTCTATCTCGACCTGGGCGCTCTGCAGCCTGCTATCGTCGATTTTCTGCGCCATCGTGAGCATTACTGGCGCTCCAATGTGCTGCGCCAATCCTTGGGCCAGATCCTGGCAGAAGACCTCCACGGCCGCGCCATCACGCGCGACCTGGATTGGGGCATTCCCGTGCCGGTCGATGGCTGGCAGGGAAAATGCCTGTACGTTTGGTTTGAAGCAGTGATTGGCTACCTGTCTGCCGCCATCGAATGGGCTCACATCAACGGCGACCGGGATGCCTGGACCGCCTGGTGGACCAACTCCGAAGGGCGCGCTTATTACTTCATCGGCAAAGACAATATCCCATTCCACGCCGTGATCTGGCCCGCGCAGTTGATCGGCGCCGGCGAGTGGTTTGGCAAGCTCTTCGATAACCGCCCGGGTGCCCGCTTGATCTTGCCTTACGATGTGCCCGCTAACGAGTTTATGAACCTGGAGGGGAAGAAGATCTCGGGCAGCCGCAACTGGGCCGTTTGGGGGTTAGATTTCTTGAGCCGTTACGATCCCGATCCGCTGCGCTACTACCTGACCGCGAATATGCCGGAGAGCCGGGATAGCGACTGGGATTGGCAGGATTTCTACAATCGCAACAACAACGAACTGGTCGCCACATGGGGCAACCTGGCCAATCGCGTGCTGGCTTTTGCGTATAAACACTGGGATGGATGCGTGCCCCAGCCGGGAGAGCTGCGCCCCGCCGATCAGGCCTTGCTGGCAACGGTTGAAGGCGGGTTCGATTCCGTGGGCGAGCAGCTAGAAGCCGTCCACCTGCGCGCCGCTTTGCAGGAAGCCCTGCGCCTGGCATCGGAAGTGAACAAGTACCTGGATACCTCCGCTCCCTGGTTTGAAATCAAACAGGATAAGCAGGCTGCCGCCACATCGATCTACACCGCCCTGAAAGCCATCGATTCGCTCAAGGTCTTGTTCTCCCCCTTCCTGCCCTTCAGCAGCCAGCGGCTGCACGGCTACCTGGGCTACGATCAACCCCTCTTCGGCGAGCAGTTTGTAGAGACGCAGCCAGATAGCCTGGGCGAACACGAAGTGCTGCGCTATCGCCCGGCCCAGGCCAGCGGTCGCTGGCAGCCCAGCCAGCTCCTGCCAGGTCAAACCTTGAGGCAACCCGCCCCGCTGTTCACCAAGCTGGATGACAGCATCGTGCGCGCAGAGCGCGCCCGACTGGGAGATTGAGCCCAGATTACTCGGGAGATTCGCGCAAGTGATCGACTAACAATTGCAGAGCAGCCTGGGCGGTTTGCTCTTTGACTGCCAGGCGTTCCCCTTTGAAGTAATACTGCCAGGCCTCGTCCAGGCTGCTCGTGCTCAACCCAATCCACACCAGGCCTACCGGTTTTTCGGGTGTTCCGCCTCCTGGCCCGGCAATCCCGCTCACCGAAATACCGATATCGGCTGCCAAAGCGCGCCGCACCCCTCTGGCCATCTCTAAAACCGTTTCCTTGCTCACCGCTCCGAACTTCTCCAGGGTGGTCCAGCGCACACTCAAGAGGCGCACCTTGGCCTCGTAGGCATAGGCTGTCACGCTGCCCATGTAATAGGTGGATGATCCAGCCACATTGGTAATCCGGTGCCCGATCAATCCGCCGGTGCACGATTCTGCCACCGCCAGACGCAATCCGTGCCGCCGCAGCAGATCGCCTGCCACCACTTCCAATGAATTTTCGCTCATATCCTGATTATAAGGGAAGTGGGGGATCTTTGGGATTTTCCGGGGTAGAGGATTAGTTGTGGGGCCTTTGGGAATCGCCGTGGTGAGTACCCAGACTTGGGGGTGTGTGGGCAGGGGGATAGGGGCAACAGTTGTGATAGAATCACGGGCGCAATGGACATACCCAGCAACCTCCAAGCCATCCTGGACACTTTGCCCGGCAAACCCGGCTGTTACCTGATGAAGAACGCTGACAGCAAGGTAATCTACGTGGGCAAAGCCATCAACCTACGCAATCGGGTGCGCTCGTACTTCCATAGCGCCTCCCAGCAGCATCCTCGCACGTTTAAACTGGTGAAAAACATTGCCAACATCGAATGGATCGTGGTGAACTCCGAGCTGGAGGCCCTCATCCTGGAGATGAACCTGATCAAGAAATACCGTCCGCATTTCAACGTGCGCCTGAAAGATGATAAAAGATATCCCTATGTCAAAGTGCACTGGGCGGATCCGTTTCCGAAAGTGACGGTTACGCGCCAGATGGTGCAGGATGGCTCACGCTACTTCGGCCCTTATACCAGCGTGTGGGCCGTACACCAGACCCTGGATTTGCTGCGCCGCATTTTCCCTTACCTGACCTGTGACCGGAACATCACTGGCAAAGACGAGCGCGCCTGTCTCTATTACGATATTAAACGCTGCATCGCCCCTTGCATCGGTGCTGTGGACCAGGTTGGTTACCGCCAGATGATCGACGATTTGTCCCAGTTCTTGATGGGGCGTACGGATCCGATTGTATCTCGCTTGAAACTGGAGATGGAGCAGGCCTCCCAGGAGCTGCGCTTTGAAAAAGCTGCTTCCATCCGAGATCAACTGCGCGCCATCGAAAATGTAGTCGAACGCCAGAAAGTGATCTCAGCCGATTACATCGACTCGGATGTGATCGCCATGGCGCGCTCCGATGGCGAGGCTTGCGTGCAGGTGTTCTTTATCCGCAGCGGTAAGCTGATTGGCAGAGAGTATTTCCTGCTGGAAGGCACTGAAGAGACGCCCGATGCTGGTGTCATGGCTGAATTTCTAAAACAATTCTACGACCAGGCCTCCAATATCCCCTCCCAGGTGCTCTTGCCTCATGAAGTCGAAGAAGCTCAAATCATACGCCAGTGGCTCAACCAGCGTAGCGGCGGCGAAAAAGTGGAAATCATTGTGCCGCATAGCGGACAGCAGCAAGAATTGGTCCAGATGGCTACCGAAAACGCCACCGAAACCCTGGGGGCGCTCCAGGCGCAGTGGCAAGCGGATACCCATCGCCAGGAGCAAGCGCTGGCAGAGCTTCAAGTGGCCCTGAAGCTGCCCTCGCCTCCCAATCGCATCGAATGTTATGATATCTCCAACACCCAGGGTACGGCTGCAGTGGGCAGTATGGTGGTTTTCGAACGCGGCGTGCCAAAGAAGAACCACTACCGGCACTTCAATATCCGCACCGTCACCGGGCCGGATGATTTTGCCAGTATGGAAGAGGTGCTCACGCGCCGCTTCAACCGCTGGCAGACTGCCCGCCAGGCTGCCGAAAACCCGGGCAAGAAGACCGATGCCTCCTTTGCTTTGCTCCCCGATCTGGTATTGATCGATGGCGGTAAAGGACAATTGGGACGCGGGGTCGGTGTATTGCAGCGGTTTGATTTGTTGGACCGGGTGCCTGTCGCCGGTCTGGCAAAACAGAACGAAGAGCTGTTTGTACCAGACCGTCCGACCTCAATCCTGCTCCCCCGCCATTCACAAGGCCTATACCTGATCCAGCGCATCCGAGATGAGGCGCATCGCTTCGCCATCACCTCCCATCGTAATCTACGTACCAAAACCGGCCTGGCATCTCGGCTGGATGCTATCCCCGGTATTGGGCCGGCGCGCCGCAAGCAGTTGCTCAAGCATTTTGGCTCAGTGGATGCTATCCAACAGGCTTCGCTCGATGAAATTACCGCTGTGCCGGGCATTACCCCCGCCCTGGCAGGCGCCATCAAAGAACATCTAGAATAGTCGCCGCATGCACATCACGCACAGCGGCTAACAAAGGAGTTTATCCATGTCTCAAGGGAAAAAGAACACATCCCGGCGTGCGCAGAGGAACATCCGCATCCAGCAAATCATCTTTGCTACGATCGCGATCGTCGTCATCCTCTCCTGGGTTATCGGGATGATCGCGAATTAACCTTTATTGTGGGGTGAAAGCATCAAAACCTGGATGGCGCGGTGAAACTCTTGCACCGAAAACGGTTTCTGCAGCCAGTGTACCGTGCCCTTTTCCAGGATCGCCTGGCTCTCTTCTTCCAGGGGGTGTCCAGTGATGAATAAAACCTTCACTTCAGGCCAGTTTTCTCTCACGATGCGATAAAGAGGGATTCCCCCCATTTTCGGCATGACCACATCGCTGATCACCAGATCTACCGGCTGACTGCTGGTCTGCATTAATTCCAGCGCATCCACCCCGTTTCTGGCGGTAAACACCCGGTAATTGTAAGCCTCTAACAGCGCATTGAGCGCCTCGCGTGTGGCGCCATCGTCTTCAACCACCAACACACTTTTCCCAAAACCATCAAAAGAGGTCGAAGAATCGATTCGATCTGGGGCAGAATGCTCTTCTGCATAGGCCGGTAAAAAGATGCGCACGCGCGTCCCCTTGCCCGTCTGGCTCTCGACATCCAGATAACCGTTGTGTTGCTTGATAATGCCATACACCTGCGCCAGCCCCAGGCCGGTGCCTTGTCCCACCGGTTTGGTAGTGAAGAACGGCTCAAAAATGTGGGCCATATTCTCCGGTAAAATGCCTTCACCATTGTCCTCGACCACCAGCCGCACCCACTCTCCCGGCGGCATATCCGCGATAGGCGTTTTTTCACCCGGGGCCAAATGCACGGAGCCCAGCTCAAAGCGCAATACACCTCCGTTGGCCATGGCATCCCGCGAATTCAATGCCAGGTTCATCAGGGCCTGTTGCAGGCGGGTGGGGTCGGCATGCACCAGGTAGCTCCCTGGGCGATAAGACAGCTCCAGCGCGATCGTCTCAGGCATCACCCGTCGCAGCATTTTATCCAGCTCTTTTATGAAGGGCAGCAAGTCCAGAACGCTGGCTTCCATGATCGAACGCCGGCTGAAATCTAGAATTTGCCGGATCAGGCTGGCAGCCCTTTCCACCTGTTGTTTAATGATTCCCAGCCGCTCACGGCTGATAGCTGGCATATGGGGATCATCAGTGAGCAAATCTGCATACACCAGGATGGCAGCCATAATATTGTTGAAGTCGTGGGCTATACCCGCTGCAAGCTGTCCGACAGTCGCCAGGCGCTCCTGCATCTGGATACGCTCCTGGTTTTCTCGCTCTTGGGTTACCTCTCGCAGAGTCACCACCCAGCGATCCTTTTCGACTCCTACTGGCCGCGCCTGGGCCTCAAAGATGCGCCGCGGCGAGGTATCCAGCGGAATCTCCACTGGCAGCATCTCGGCGTGGCGCTCGATCAGATCACTGATTTGTACTGGACCCAGGAATTCCAAGGTTGAGGAAAGTCCTCCCCCTCCCAATAGGTCCAGGATGCCTCTGCCGATCGGGTTCGCCAACAAGAGTCGCGATTCGTGGTCCAGTAACAACACCCCCACAGGCAGGTGCTCCACCAGGCTCTCCAGGCGTTTCTGCTCTGCCGCCAGCATGGCCGCCAGCCTCTGCAAAGCGACTGCAGCCTGGTTGCCAAAAGTATCCAGCACGCGCAGTTGATCATCTGTAAAGGCGTTACAGATCTGGCAGCCCGCGATGAGCATCCCTACGGTTTCACCGTCCACCACGATCGGCACATGCACCAACGATTCGATCTGATCCAGAGGCAGCGCGCCGGTCTGGAAGGGTTGCGCGGAGACATCCTCAACCGGCAGGTTTTCAAATTCCTTGACTCTCCGTCCATACTGCTGTAATACCTGCAGCCAATAGCCGCGCAACCGGTTCATCGCTCCGGCGCTGATCGGTCGCACAGACTCTACAGCCAGGATACGGTTCCCATTGGATAACAACCCGCCCACCACCACATCGCTGTTAACCGCTTTCCGCAGGTGTCCCAGCAATAATTTAAACAGGTCGTTGTAAGAAAGGGTATAACCGATTTTTTGGCTGAGCTCGTACAACTCAACCAGCTCTGCCGTGCGCTGGGCAACGGTCCCTTCCAAATCCTCTGCATGCAGGCGCACGCGCCCGTAAAGCACGGCGTTTTCCAGGGCAATCGATATTTGTCCCGCCAACACCTGCACCAAATCACGATCTTGAGCCGATAATTGTCCCGCGGTGTGGGTCTCGATATTGATGACACCCACTACCTTGTTCTCACGATAAATGGGCACCGCCAGCTCTGCCACGGTACGCCCGACACAAGCCTGGTAATCGGGATCGGAATTCACATCCAGAACCAGCGCCGCCTGTCCGGTGCGCGCCACCCGCCCGACAATTCCCTGTTCCAGCGAGAGCAAGTTTAATTGTGGATCAGCTCCATGATATGCTCGTTGCACCAGGGTGTTTCCCTCGATTAAAAAGATTTCCACTTGAGGGTATCCCAGGCGCTGCGCCAACTGGGCCGCAGCTTCGTTAAGCAGCTCTTGCAGCTCCAGGCGCCGGTTGAATGTTTGAGCCAGACTCTGGATCAGGGTGATCTCCGTCAGACGACGCTGCACCTCCTTGTAGCGTGTGGCATTGCTCAACGCCAGGCCTACTTCCTGGCAAATTGCCTGCAGCAAATCCAGGTGATCGTTACTGAATGCGTTGGAATCCGGATGTAATACACTCAAGACCCCCAGCATGCGCGCTCCAACGGTTATCGGGGCGCTGATAGCCGATTGGACCTGGTCATCCACTCCCTGCAGGTAATACCAGCGTGTATCCTCCTTCACATTCACCACGATAGCAGGTTTCTCGTTCTTGAATACCCATCTTACCAGGCCCACCTCAGAATGTACCCTCAAAAAGGCATTTACATCTTCCAAAGACGACTCGGACCCACCATAGATCGCCCGCAGGCTCAATTGATCTTCCTGGGGCAGATACAGGAAAGCCTGACCCACCAGCCCATTCAGCGCTTGGCAAGTGAGGGTTATGGCGCGCTGCAGGATCTCATCGGGTTCCAGGCTGGTTGCCAGTTCACGGCTCACATCGTACAGCAGACTGAGATGGCGCTGCTCTGTAGCCGCCTGTTCGAACAAGCGCGCGTTCTCGATAGCAATGGCAGCCTGATCACCCAACAGACGCAGCAAGCGCAGCTCGCTGGCCGAGAAGGTGCGCGCTTGCTGGTATGAGACATTCATCACCCCCACCACCCGTTGTCCTATCTTTAGCGGTAGACCGATGATCGCACCCCTCCAATCCGCTGGCACTCCCTTGTAGAGCGGGTGGGTGGTCATATCGGGTACAACGATGGCCTCACCACCACGGGCAACGGAATAGGTTAAGCCGCCCGGACGCGGGATGGCAATCGGCTTGCCGCGCCTCCCATCCGCCCATAAGGCTGCCCCAAAGACTAGCCGGTCGTTATCTGGATAGTACAGGAAGATGTGGCTGTTTTGCGCATCTGGCAATAGATGCAGGACATTACTCAGAATCGAATCCAATACCTCAGGCAGCTCCAGGCTGGCAGTCAGGCTTAAACTGGCCTGGCGTACAGCCTCAAGCTCAGCGGCGCGCTTTCCCTCCGCCTCAAACAGGCGCGCATTCTCAATCGACGTGCCGGCATGCCACGCGAAAGATTGTACTAACAAAATCTCTTCCTCGGTAAAGCCTCCATGACTGGACCGGTCCAGGCTGAACAGACCGATGCACTCCTCGCGCACGAACACGGGCACGCCCAGCCAGGAATTAATGTGCCGGCTCTGGTCATTAACCTGCCAGTCTGGGTGGTCACGAACATTCTTAAACGTGAGCGGCTGCCCGCTGCGCACAACCTTGCTACAGAAAAATTCAGAGTCCAGATCGAACCATACCGCATCGATCATCTGGGGATCCACATATTTGTCGTACCCCCACCAGACCTTGATCTCCAGGCGGTTCCCCTCGACCAGCATCACATTTCCACTATCGAAGGCCAGGACGCGCTCCAATTGCTCCAGCACAGCTTGTAAAACCTCATGCAACGACAGCGTCGAGCTGATAATTCGCACAGCATCGCGCAGGGCATCCGAGCGCTCCCGCGCAGATCGCTCGGCTTCGAACAAACGCGCATTTTCAATCGCTACCGCGGCCTGGTTGGCAAACGCCATCACTGTATCCCCATCGGCTGCGGTATAGGCCCCCGCCACGCGGCTATCAACGTTCAGGCTGCCAATAAAACGACCCTTGACCAACAAAGGAGCGCCAATCCAGCCTCGAATATAATCCAATTCGGGGTGCGGTATCCAACGTGGATCATTCCGCGTATCTTCTACCACCATCACTCTTGCCTGGGTCCATTTGATCTCCATCAAGGGTTCGCTCAGGTCGTGCACTACCTGCCGGACTTGATCAAAATCAACGAAACCACGTCCGGCAGCCATCTCCAAATATCCATTTTGATCCAACAGCTGGATCGAAGCACAGTCATAGCGAACGACACGTCCCAGTAAATCCAGAATGTTTTCCAACACTTCAGGCAGGCTGAGCTGCGATGTGAGCAGAGCCCCCAATTCTTGCAAGGTTTGAGCCCGCAGTAGTTGAGAACGTTCTGCTTTGAAAAGGCGTGCGTTTTGTATGGCGCTGGCTGCCTGGTTCGCAAAAGCCTCGGCCAGCCCAGCCGCTTCATCATCGTAAGCTCCGGGCTCCCGGTTATCCAACGTAACGTAACCGATTACCTCGCCGCGTGCGATCAGCGGCACCCCCATCCAGCCCCTGACATAACTGGTTTCCTCCCAGCGTTGAAAATGCTGGCTTTCCTGCGCATCCTCCAGAATGATGGAACTTTTCCGTTGCCTGATCTCTGAAAAAAGCATGTCATCTGCAGGAAATCCGTTTCCGATCACGTCTTCCGGGTGTGCAAATCCCTTAGCAGCAACGATCTTTAATCGATTGTTTTCAAGCAAAAAGACCGCTGCGCTGTCGTAAGGCACCACCTCTTCCAGATGCGCCAGGATCGACCCCAACACCTGGTCAAGATCCAGGCTGGATGTCAGCACTGCGGCAGCTTTCCCCAGCATCTCCGCTTCCTGGCGCCGGCGGCGCTCGGCCTCGTACAAACGGGCGTTGCTGATCGCCACGGCTGCCTGGTTGGCGAACAACGTCAGGAGATTCAGGTCGGATTGAGAAAACAAGCGCGTCGAGGCGTCATCCAGAATATCCAGCACCCCGATCACCTGATCTTGCCAGATCATGGGCACGACGATCACCGCGCTGAAGGGTTTTCTATCCTCGTAAACGGCTGCACGCCCAGGCCATTGACTGTAGTCATCAATGACCAGGGGTTTACCCGTTTCAGCAACCAGCCCCGCAGCGCCTTCTCCATAACCCAACACAATTCCACTATAATCTTCCTTGGTATTGAGACTGACGACCAGGTTCACCGTGCGCCGGCGCGAGTCGCACACATACAGACCGCCGCCGCTGCCACCCAGCAGCCCAACCGCGCGTTCCACAACTTTATGCAATAACTCTGTCAGATCCTGTATGGAGTTGATATCGATGGATAGCGAATACAGCCCGGAGAGCGCTTCGGCGCGCTGCAGCAGGTCTTTCTCCATATTTTTACGATCGGTGATTTCGCGCCCCAGTACCAGCAAGCGTTTACGGCTGCCATCTGGATGGAACATGGGCACTTTAATGATATCGAAAGCTTGCTCGAGGCCTTCTGGGGTAACGAAGAACTCCTCGTTCCTAAAAAGCGCCCCCTTTTGCCAGGCCCGCTCATCCGAAACCTCGCAAACCTCGAAAACTTCCTTGAATTGTGGTTTAAGCTTGGCCAGTTCCCGATCGCTCTTTCCAACGTAGTCAATGTCCCCAAGCTGGAACATCCGCAGCATCGCCTGATTCGCGCTCACCCAACGCCCCATTCCATCCTTGATACACACCGTATCAGGGATGGCTTCGATCAGCTCGCGCACGCTATCCTCATTCCCGCTCAATCGTGTGAGCAAATGGGCGTTTCCCAGGGATAAATCTCCCGGGTTTTGAGAATCTGCCATTATTAGATTATAGACCGGTTTCAATCAAAATCGCCTTACGATTCTATTCGTTGGCCATAAAAAAAGAGCTGTTGGGCGGCGATATTGCCGCCCAACAGCCTGTTCTGGTATTCGGGTCCCCTCCCCTGTTCTGGGCAAGGATCAGGTGTGAGAACTTAGAACAATCCCACCACGCGTCCGGTCTCTAAATCCAGGTCCACGTCGTAGAACACCGGGCGAGTGGGCAAACCGGGCATGGTGCGCATCGTGCCCAGCAGCGGGTACAAGAAGCCAGCCCCTACCGAGGCGCGGATATCGCGGATGGGTATGCGGTAGCCTTTGGGCACGCCCTTCAGTTCGGGATTATGGCTCAGGCTTAAGTGGGTTTTAGCCATGTTCATCGGTAAGTCAGCGAAGCCCAGGCGCGTGTACAGCTCGATCTTGGCTTCTGCCTCAGGCGAGTAATCGACCCCGTCTGCCCCGTAGATCTGCGTGCAGATGATCTCGATCTTCTCTTTGATCGAAATGTTCAGCGGGTAGAGGAATTTGAAGTCATTGGGTTTTTCGACAGCCTTCACCACCGCCTCTGCCAGCTTGACAGCGCCTTCGCCGCCATTCATCCAATGGGTGCTGACTACAGCATCTTCGGCGCCGGCTTCCACAGCCGCCTGGCGCACCAGCTCTACCTCAGCCGGGGTGTCATCTTTGAATGAATTCACCGCCACTACCACCGGGATGCCAAAGCCGCGCGCATTACGGATGTGGTGCTGCAGGTTCGGTAGGCCCGCTTTCAGCAGGTCCAGGTTCTCATCTGTATAAGCCGCGTCAAGCGGTTTGCCAGCGACCACCTTGGGGCCGCCGCCATGCATCTTCAGGGCCCGCACCGTCGCCACCAGGACAACTGCATTGGGGATCAGACCTGAATAGCGGCATTTGATATCGAAGAACTTTTCCATGCCGATATCCGCGCCGAAGCCCGATTCAGTGACCACATAGTCCGCCAGTTTGAGAGCGATGCGGTCGGCGATGATCGAGCTGTTCCCGTGAGCAATGTTAGCAAACGGTCCAGCGTGCACAAAGACCGGGGTGCCTTCCAGGGTTTGCATCAAGGTCGGTTTGATAGCTTCCTTCATCAGGACGGTCATCGCACCTGCCACACCCAGGTCCTCAGCGGTGACGGCCTCGCCCTTTTTGTTCGTGCCGATCACGATACGCCCCAGCCGTTCGCGCATATCAGCTAGGTCTGTTGTCAGCGCCAGGATTGCCATGATTTCACTGGCAACGGAAATATCAAAACCGGTTTTGCGCACCATGCCCTTCTCTTCGGGGCCCTCACCGATCGTGATCTCGCGCAGGAAACGGTCATTCGTGTCGACCACCCGCCGCCAGGTAATGCTGTCTGGATCGATATCCAGCCGGGCAAAACGGCTGCGTTCTTCTGGGGTCAGATCTTCCGGATCGGTTTTATCGATACCCAGCTTCTTCAAACGCCGCAGCATCGAAGGAGAGAACCTGCGAGTCCCATCCTTAGCCATTGGGCAGAGCGCATTAAATAGCTTGTTGTCATCCGGCTGAGAAGCCTCGTGGAAAATGCGCGTATCAATCGCAGCAGCCAGCAGATTGTTCGCGGCTGTGATGGCATGGATGTCGCCCGTCAGGTGCAGGTTGAAATCCTCCATGGGCACCACTTGGCTGTACCCACCGCCGGCAGCTCCGCCCTTGATGCCGAAAGTCGGGCCCTGGCTGGGCTGGCGGATGCAGGTGAAAACCCGCTTCCCTAAATGTGCACCCAGCGCCTGGCTTAGCCCTACCATCGTTGTGGATTTCCCTTCTCCCAAGGGAGTGGGCGTGATGGCGGTCACATCGATGTAAACACCATCGGGCACATCCTTAAGCCGCTCCAGAACTTCCAGATTGACTTTGGCTTTGTATTTGCCGTGGAATTCAAACTCATCCGGTAGCAGACCCAGCTCATCAGCAATCTGGCTGATCGGTTTAAGATCTACCGCTTGGGCAATCTCAATATCCGATGGGACCGGAACCAGCCTTTTAAGCTTGGTGGGCTCGAAACGACGGAGACCAGGAAAATCTTTTACTGCGTTCATATTCTCTCCTTTTAATTTCTTTGTAGTGACTTTGCCGTAGTAGAGCTTGCCCTAAAATTTGGGAGACCGTATCCATTTAGATACTTATTGTGACAGATTTCATTATTTCAAGCAAGGGACTGAAATCATCTTCACGCGTGCCGAGTGTCACGATTCTATGGTTACAGGTCTTTAACCAGGTAGGACGCGCCGCGCCGGAAGCCTCGTCCCAGATAATAGGAGCGCGTGCCCACGGCTGCGATCACTGCCAGGCGGCGAAATCCTCGCCATCGGGCGATGCGCTCTGCCCGTCGGATCAGCCGTGTCCCCAATCCGATATGCTGGGCGGCCCCTTGTTGATCGTCGCCCACCGGCACAGATTGCCCGTACACATGCACTTCCCGGATGATGGCAGCTTCCCGCAAATCTTCAAAACCGGTCTCGATTGAACCAGGCGTGGGTAATGAGAGGCGCAAAAAGCCAGCCAGACGGTCCTCTAGGGTGACGTAGGAGAGAAAGTGTTCCAGCGCCCCGCCCGCCTGGTAAACCTGGTTTTCTGCACGCAGCGATCCGCTTTCCACTCCATGGCCGCGCACCTCGCGGCAGCGGATGCACTGGCAACGTTGGCCGCGCCGCTGCAGCTCCTGGTGCACATCCTGGCGCAGGCTGGTGCGCTTATTGCCTTCCACAACGTTGGTAGAGGGGATATCCCGGATAACGCGGTTCACCCGGCAGTAACGCGGGATGCTGGGTTTAATGTCCGCGATCAGATCGACCAGTTCCTGGGTGCTGTAAGGGCGATATTCACCCCGCAGCCAGTACGCGTACAGGTCAGCGTTTGCCAATAGCTGAGTGGGATATATCTTTATCTCATCCGGGCAATGTGCGTGCCACAAGCCCATGAAGTCAGCCCGGTCTGTTTCCGGTGTGGCTCCCAGCAGGTTGGGCATCCAATGCAAAACGATCTTGAAGCCAGCCGCTCGCAGCAGCGCCGTAGCCTGCAAGGTTTCAGCCACGCTGTGCCCGCGTTGGTTGAGCTCCAGAATACGGTCATCCAGGCTCTGGGCGCCCATCTGCACCTTAGTCACTCCCAGGTGGCGCAGCCAGGCCAGTTCTTCCGGATTCACGTGATCGGGGCGGGTCTCGATGACCAGGCCTACATTGCGGTGCCGGGCGTCTTCGTTTAGGCTGTGCGCCTCCTCCAGGTTCGGGGATTCCGCCCCGTTCAAAGCCTCAAAACTGCGCCGCACGAACCACTCCTGGTAATCTCGCCGGTAGGAGCTCCAGGTGCCTCCCAGGATCAGCAGCTCGATCTTCTCAGTAGGGTGCCCCACCGCCTCGAGGGCTTCCAGGCGGGAGGCCACCTGGTCGTAGGGATCAAAATCGTGCTGCAAGGCGCGCATAGCCCCGGGTTCATCCGGCAGGTAGCTTTTGGGCATGCGCACATCTGTCGGGCAGAACACGCATTTGCCGGGGCATGGGTAAGGCTTGGTGAGCACCGTGACCGTGGTCACTCCCGAAAGTGTGCGCACCGGCTTCATACGGATGCGCGCCAGCAAAGCCGGGTCTGCCTCCCACACCCCGCTGGCGATCAACTGGCGATAGGCTGCCACCAAGACATGCTTGGCAATGTGACCCCCGCTGGGCAGGGGATTGCGGCGAATCGAGTCGATCACCCGCTTACCGGCGCGCACTTCTTCCAGAACGATGCGCGCCAGCGCTATCTTCTCGGGTGTTATTTGCCGCGCCTCCTGCCAGGTGTCATAATCCATACTTCACCAAGGTTGGTACAATTAGGTCTATGCAAGCAGATATCGCTGCCCGCCTAGTCACGCTCAATCGTCAATTTTACCAGACCTTTGCACCCCAGTTTTCTGCCACGCGCTTGCGCCTGCAGCCAGGGGTGCGCAAGGTGCTCGAAAAGTTGCCTCTCTCGGCCTGCGTGCTCGATTTGGGCTGCGGCAACGGGGAGCTGGCTCGCCAGCTTATGAGCCGTGGGCATCAGGGCGCCTATGTCGGCCTGGATTACAGCCCCGCGCTGGTGGAGATCGCTCGCCAGAGCCTGCCCGCCGGAAGTGGCGCGGTTTTCTTGCAGGCCGACCTGACCACCCCAGGCTGGGAGACGCTGGCTGCCCGCCCAACCGAGATGGGTCGCTCCTTCCGCCCCGAATACGCTCTCGCCTTTGCTGTGCTCCATCATATCCCTGGCGCTCAACTGCGCTGCCAGGTGTTGAGCGCTCTGCGTTCCGTGCTTGCTCCAGATGGCGTCTTCATCCATTCTGAGTGGCAGTTCTTGAAAAGCCCGCGCCTGCGCACCCGCCTCCAGCCCTGGGAGCGGGTTGGCTTGCGCGCGTCGCAAGTGGACCCTGGAGATTATCTGCTGGATTGGCGCGCCGGCGGCGCAGGCTTGCGCTACGTACACCATTTTTCCGAAGCTGAGCTGGCAGACCTTGCCCAGGACAGCGGGTATTCCATCCAGGACTCTTTCCTCTCCGATGGGCAGGACGGCGATCTTGGTCTTTACCAGGTCTGGCGCCCCGCATCTTAAATTCCTATCTAATTTGCGAGTTTATAGTCGCTATTCTTCACGCCCGCAACATTCTGTGCTACCATAATACCAATGCGCATTCTGATCATCTCCGACATCCATGCCAACCTGACCGCTCTGGATGCTGTCCTGAAAGATGCCGGGGAAATCGATGGCGTCTGGTGCCTCGGCGACCTGGTAGGTTATGGACCAGACCCCAATGAGTGCATTGCGCGCGTGCGCCAGTTGCCGGGTCTGAAGTGCATCCTGGGCAATCATGACGCCGCTGCCCTGCAGCAAATCGACCCGGCTTCCTTCAACCCCGAAGCCCGCCATGCCATCAGTTGGACGCAAAGCATGCTCTCGGAATCCAGCCAGGAGTTCCTGCTCAGCCTGCCAGAGCGCATCGATCTGGAAAAGGTCACCCTGGTGCATGGCTCCCCGCGCCAACCTGTTTGGGAATATCTGCTGGATACACATAATGCCACCCGCAATTTTGACTTCTTTAGCACTCCCTATTGTTTTGTCGGACACACCCACCTGCCAATCCTCTACCATCTGGGAGAAAATCAGAGTCTGGCTCGCCTGCTCATCCCGGAGCCTGGGCTGCGCCTGGGTCTCTCTCCGCGCACCATCCTGAATCCCGGCTCCGTCGGACAACCGCGTGATCGCGATGCTCGGTCTTCCTATGCAATTTATGACCCTGATCAACAAATCTGGGAATTTCACCGCGTAGAGTATGGAATCGGGGAAGTTCAGAAACGCATGACTGCTGCAGGCCTGCCCGAACGGCACATCCAGCGTCTCTCGGCAGGCTGGTAACCAAAACTGGAACGATTTGCGATGGGGGGGCGTCTTAGGGTGGGAAAATTCAAAAGGAGAGACCAACATGCCCACGAATAATACCATCACCCGTTCGTTCATTTTCATCTTGCTCGCCGCGTTGCTGCTTTCGGGTTGCGCCTCGATGGCTTCACCCCAGTCCCAATCGCGGGAATTTACGAGTGAAGGGGCAGCCTCTCCGCCGATGGAAGAAGCGGCCTACGACCAGACAGCCGGAAATGTCTTCTCCAGCGGCAATACCGCCCAGGCAGCCGAGAGACTGGTGATCAAAAACGCCAGTATCTCGCTCGTGGTGGATGACCCCTCCGCCTCGATGAACCGCATCAGCGCTCTGGCTGAAGAGCTGGGCGGCTTCGTGGTCAGCGCCAATCTCTTTCACACCCAGTTGGATAGCGGCCTGGAAGTCCCCCAGGCTACGATCACGATCCGCGTCCCGGCTGAATCGCTTAACCCCGCCCTCGAACGCATCCGCGCCGAGAGCGACCGCGAGCCGGAGCGTGAAGACGTCAACAGCCAGGATGTCACCGACGATTACACCGACCAGCAATCCCGCCTGCGCAATCTGGAAGCTGCTGAAGCCCAGCTCACCGAGATCATGGGCTCAGCCACCCGCACCGAGGACGTTCTGGCGGTCTACAACCAGCTCGTGCAGGTGCGCGAACAGATCGAGGTCATCAAAGGCCAGATCAAGTATTTTGAAGAGTCGGCAGCCATGTCCCTCATCAGCGCCGAATTGATCGCCAACGAGGCCGCCAAACCGCTCACCATTGGCAGCTGGCAGCCAGCGGGCGTCGCGAAAGAAGCCATCCAGGCCCTGATCAACGGGCTCAAATTCCTGGTCAACGCTGCCATCTGGGTCGTACTGTTCGTCCTGCCGGTGCTGCTGGTATTCTATGTGCTCTTCATCCTGCCGCTCACTCTCTTCATCCGTATGCTTCGCCGCCGCCGCAGTCGCAGCAAGCAGACTCCCCCCCCACCGCCCGCCGCCGCTCCCCAGCCGTAAATCAGCATCCCCATGGGTAAAACACAAACATGACTCATCCCAAACTTAAGGGATGGGTCATGTTTTTCACCCCAAACTACATAATTTGGGGTGTTTCGTAACGTACTGCCCACCTCCTCACGAATGACGAAAAAACAGGTTGTTCGGCGGCTGTGCCGCCGAACACCTGTCACCCATGTGTCCAGTCTATACACCGGGGGAGGGCGGGGTCAGGGGTGGGTAGGGGTCATCCTGGATCATGACCAAGCCCGAAAGATTATATTCGGGATGTGTCATGTTTCCCTTTACCTCACCTCAACCGCAGCACCTGCCCCGTGTAGATGATATACGGATAACTCAGCCCATTCAGCTCTGCCAGCCTGCGCCAGTCCAGGTCAAAGCGCCGCGCCACCGCGCTCAGATAATCGCCGCGCCGCACCACGTAGCGATCCGGTGCACTGGCGCTTCGAGCTGCCTGCCCTTTCTTGATCGAGCCGCCGTAGACCGTTGGCAGAAAAATATGTACCGGCAGGTCCGAAGAGTCAATGGGCTGCACCACCGGCGCGGTCGGAGCCGGAGTCGGCGGTGTGATAGCTCGCACTACGCCATCCCCTGTCACCGCCATGTTGCCCAGCGTCGCCCAGGAAGCCAGGAATGCTTTGCGGGCGTGCGTCTGGGTTTGCCCGGTGTAAGCATCCACCAGCTGCACTTTGCCGGGTTCGTAGCCAATCACGATCACCGTGTGTTCGAAGCGCGCCACCGTCACGTTGCGCCCGTCGGAGGCGTGGTATTTTTGCGGCGTTCCGGGCCAGACCTGCCCGATCACCCAGGCGATCACCGGCCTCCCCGCCGCGATCTCCGCGCGCAGCTCATCCCAGGTCATGCCGCCGCGCGCTTGGGCTTGCAAGCCGAATTCTCGCAGCAAGGCTGCCACCGGCTCTGCGTGCACTCCGTAAGAGGCCGGCGGGATATTGCCCCACGCGCCGTTCGGATCGCCAACAAAACCCTTGTTCGGATTATCCGAACGCGGCAGGTTTGCCAGGAACTTCTTCTCACGAATGCTCACCCCCCAATAGGCTGCCCAGTCCACTGCTGAGCGCGATTCACAAGACAGCGAATACGTTTGGGCGTGCCCTGCCACGCCAGCGATACGCGCCCGCTCTGGCAGCGCTTCCGCGCGCGCTGGCAAGGCGCTCATCCCGGGCATTAACATGCAAATGACCAACAAAAATACCAGGGTCTTCGATATCTGCATGGGTCCGCTACCGCCTTTACGAAGA
>Ga0105106_10000820_pt1 | contig 22070 bp, 19 predicted proteins | sample PPLLaktember2015_5_FD_79109 | JGI IMG/M metagenome (GOLD analysis project Ga0105106, IMG submission 79109) | Freshwater sediment microbial communities from Prairie Pothole Lake near Jamestown, North Dakota, USA - PPLs Lake P8 Core (1) Depth... | ecosystem: Environmental > Aquatic > Freshwater >...
AGAAGGTAAAGCGATGCGCCAATGCATTGCTTTACCTTCTTTTTCGGAAATATCCGGTACAATGGGGACATCTCACCATGCCCACCCCTGCCTCTATCCTCAAAGACACTTTCGGCTACGACACCTTCCGACCGCTACAGCGCGAGGTAATCGAACACGTCCTTGCTCACAAAGATACCCTGGCAATCATGCCCACTGGCGGAGGGAAGTCGCTGTGCTATCAAATCCCGGCTCTGCTACTAAGTGGGCTGACCGTGGTAGTATCCCCACTGATCGCGTTGATGAAAGACCAGGTGGAACAGCTGCGAGCAGCGGGTGTCCCGGCGTTGTTTCTCAACAGCTCCCTGGATCCGCAGTCCTATGTTGAGAACATGGAATATGTAGCAAACAGAGCGGTAAGACTGCTATATGTAGCGCCTGAAACCCTGCTCACCCCCCGGCTATTTGCGCTGCTCGACTCGGTCAAGGTCGACCTGGTGGTCATTGATGAGGCGCACTGCATCTCAGAATGGGGGCATGACTTCCGCCCAGAATACTGCCAGCTGGTTGATGTGCGCCATCGTTTCCCACAGGCAGTCTGCCTGGCGCTGACCGCCACTGCCACACCGCGCGTGCGCGCAGACATCAAGACCAGCCTGGGATTCAAAACCTCGAACGAATTCATCGCCAGCTTCAATCGCGAGAACCTCTACATCGAGGTAAACCCCAAGAGCGACCCGGTCAATCAAACCTTGCGCTTTCTGGAACGTTTCAAAGACCAATCAGGAATCATTTACTGCTTCACCCGCCGCCAGGTGGATGAGCTGGCAGCTTACCTGGCCCAACAGGGCTATTCCGCTCTACCTTATCACGCCGGGTTGGAGGACGGAGAGCGCCGCCGCAACCAGGAAGCCTTCATTCGCGATGACGCCCAGATCATCGTGGCGACCATCGCCTTTGGCATGGGCATCAACAAGCCCAACGTGCGCTTCATCCTGCATTATGACCTGCCCAAGAGCATCGAAAACTACTACCAGGAGATCGGGCGCGCCGGGCGGGATGGGCTGCCAGCCCACTGCCTGCTGTTGTACAACTATGGTGACGCGGCCAAACTGCGGTTTTTCATTGATCAGAAAGAAGACCTTGAGCGGCAGGTGGCTCTAAAGCACCTGAACGCCATTACCCGTTATGCCGAGGACGAAACCACCTGCCGCCGTAAACCACTGCTGGAGTATTTTGGCGAGAACTATACTGCGCCTACCTGTTCCAACTGCGACAACTGCAATGCCGAGCCGGTCGCCCTGGAAGATATCACCATCCCGGTGCAGATGTTCCTCTCGTGTGTCAAGCGTACTGGCGAACGCTTTGGTGCCAAACATGTCGTGGACGTGCTACGCGGCTCGCACAACCAGAAGGTGCTGACCAACGGGCACGACAAGCTCTCAACCTACGCCATCGGCGTCGGTATGAATGAGAAGCAATGGATTCACCTGGCTCACCAGTTGGTCAAGCTGGGTTATCTGAACCAGAACGGCGAGTATCCCACGCTGAGCTTGACCGAAAAAGCTGTCGAGGCGCTGAAGAAACGCTCAAAGATCATGGGGCAGCTGCAACCCGTGCAGAACCGCCGGAGCAGCCGCAAAGAGCGCCAGACCGGGCCGGAGTACGATCAAGCGTTGTTCGCACTACTGCGCCAACAACGCAAAGAGCTGGCTGACGCATCCGGTGTGCCGTCTTACGTCATCTTCTCAGACCGGACGCTGGCAGAAATGGCATCCAACCTGCCCCAGTCACCGGTGAGTCTGTTGAAGATTTCCGGCGTGGGCGAGGTCAAGCTGCGCAAGTACGGCGAGATATTCCTTGCCATCATCCAGCCATACTGCCTGCAGCACAACCTGACCGAACGTTTCCCTTCTCCCAGTGGGAGAGGGGGGCAGCAACCAACGCTGCTTGGGGGTGAAACAGAACCAGCGCTGGGAATAAACACCTCTGGGCAGCGGTACCTCTTTGTCGGTGAAGCCTACAATACCGGCGAGACAGTGCAGGGATTAATGGCACGCTACGGGGTGACCGCCGGCACCATCCTGGATCACCTGGTGCACTATCTGGCCGCTGGTAAACGTCTGCGTGACGGCGCGGACCTGCAGGCACTGTCCAGCGCTTCTCCCGAGGAGAGAAAAGACGCCTTCACCGCTTTCACAGAGCTGGGCGTCTCCTTGCTTAAGCCGGTGTTCGAGATGCTGGAGGGCCGGGTGGATTACGAGGAGTTGAAGATATTGCGATTGTTGTACTTGGTAGCTGAACAGGAATAACTATTAACTTCCCATGATCAAGGTTACCGATTCTCTTTCAATTAATGAGTGCGACATCCAGATCGATTTCGTAACCGCCTCTGGGCCGGGCGGGCAAAATGTCAATAAGGTCGCCAGCCAAGCCCAGCTCAGGTATAATACCGCCGGTCTGCCTGAGGAAATCAGTCTGCGTCTTACCCGACTGGCAGGCAGCCGCCTTACTGAAGATGGCACGCTGATCATCCAGGCTCGACGCTACCGGTCACAAGAGCTTAACCGGCAGGATGCCGTCCAGCGGTTGGTTGCATTAATCCAAAAGGCGGCTACTCCGCCTAAACCACGCAAACAGACCCGTCCGTCGCTGGCCGCGCGTCAGGAGCGACTGGCAGGCAAACGCCGCCAGAGTGCAGTCAAACGCATGCGCCAGCGCGTTGAAAACGACGAATAGGAGCACCATGCACACTGAGACAATCACAAAGTGGTGTCCAAATTTCCTGAGGCACCAGATTTCTTTAAAACAAGGCTCACCATGGATACCGGAATCGTGCATATTACAGTGGAAATCCACTAGTGCCTGGACGGGTTTGATTGATCAACCTAGTTACAGAGCACAGGCTTGGAGATAAAAAATGGATGGCATCAGCCAAACAAACCGGGAACGCTGGAACGCACTGGCGCGCGCCAACGTGGAATACTCCCGACCATTCCTGGATTTCAACCAGGAGCAAGCTGCCCAATATGTGTACCGTCACGGAGTGTTGAAAGATGTGACTGGGAAGCACGTGCTGTGCCTGGCCAGTGGTGGTGGGCAAGATTCGGTTGCTTTTAGTCTGCTGGGTGCTGATGTAGTCGTGCTGGACAATTCAGATGAGCAGCTGAGCCGCGACCGTCTGGCTGCCGCTAAACATGGCTTCCAGGTGCAAACTGTACTGGGGGACATGCGCGACCTGTCAGTCTTCTCCAGTGACGTATTCGATGTGGTCTGGCAGGTCTATTCGATCAATTTCGTTCCCGTCATTGTCCCGGTTTTCCACGAGGTCAGCCGGGTGCTCAAAACGGGTGGGATCTACTTCGTTCAATTTGCCAATCCATTTGTGCAGGCGGTGGATGATGGAAAATGGGACAGGGAAGCCTATCCGCTGAATCAGTTTTACCGGGACGGCGAGGACCTGACTAATATATTCCCACACTGGGACGTCAAACAACCGGATGGCTCCAGCTTGAAGCTGGACAGCCCGCATGAGTTCCGCCATACCCTGGGTACGGTCCTGAACACCCTGATCGGTCAGGGATTCACCCTGTTAGGACTCTGGGAATGGATGATGGATGACGAGAATCCAGCCCCTGGCAGTTGGGCGCACTTCACGCAGATCGCTCCGCCATGGTTCTCCTCGTTTTGGCGGCTGGATAAGTAAGGCTTAATAATAGGATCCAATGAGCAATTCAGATAAGCCCGCGCTTATATTTCCTATTCTGGCTACCAGACGGCTATTGCTACGCGAGTTCAGTCTGGCGGATGTATCAGCAGTGTTCAAGATCCTGCATCGAGAAGATGTCAATCAGTTGGATGTTGAAGAAAAGAAGGAAAAGTTATCGAACATCTAAGATCCTTAATACACTTTCTCCTGTTGGCGGCACGCCAACAGGAGAAAGAATTTGTAAATAATCCGGTAAAGGTAAGACTTAGAACGATCAGGCTCCCGGATCAAACCGTCGGTTGCTTAATTTCCTTCTTGTCTTTCTTTGGTTTCTTTTTTTCCTTCTTGCCCTTTTTTGATTTGTCGCCCATAGTATCCTCCTTACATTAACATGCTTGTCGTTCTATCGGCTCAAGGTCTTATATACAGTATATATTATTTTTAGCTTTTCGGGCAAGCAATCTTAGCCGGGAGAAGAAAGTTTACGAGATTATCAATCCTTGTGTTCCAAACATTTCAACCCGTTTTAGGCTGGGAATGTGGTATACTATATTCAAGATAAGTAAATAGGTAAAATTCCTCTGTTTACAAACGCTGAGCCGGGGTAATTCCCCGGCTTAATTTATGCAATAAGGATATTTTGTGAGTTTCAATCAATTTTATTTCGACCCGCAGATCGGTGCAGGTATTACTTCTGCGGGGTATACAACCCCAACACCCATCCAAAGTCAGGCAATTCAACCGATCCTTGAGGGTCGGGACCTGCTAGGCCTCGCCCAGACTGGGACGGGTAAGACAGCAGCCTTTGTACTGCCAATCCTACAACGGTTAATCAAAGGACCGCGTGGCAAGTTGCGCGTGCTCATCCTCTCCCCCACCCGCGAGCTGGCGGAGCAAACCCATACCACCTTCCGGATGCTGGGTCGACAGACTGGCTTCCGCAGCCTGACCATTTATGGCGGGGTGAGTGCTATCCCGCAGGTGAAAGGTCTGCGCGCCGGGCTTGAGATCGCGGTCGCCTGCCCAGGTCGTCTGTTGGACCTGCTTAATCAGAGAGCCCTTAATTTGAAAGCGGTAGAGATGCTGGTGATCGACGAAGCTGACCGCATGTTCGATATGGGTTTCCTGCCCGATATCCGCCGCATCCTGGCCGCGCTACCCCAGCCGCGCCAAACCATGCTTTTTTCAGCCACCATGCCGGACGAGATCCGCGGTCTGGCAGAAGAAATGATGCGCAATCCGGTGAGGGTAGAGATCGGCGCATCGCGGCCGGTTGAGAGCGTACAGCATGCCATTTACGCAGTGGAGGCGGAACGCAAGACTGACCTGCTGATGAAATTGCTGCCGCAGGCAGGCAGCGGACAGATCCTGGTGTTCACCCGGACCAAGCAGCGCGCCAAAAGACTGGCGCTACAGTTGGTGAAAGCTGGCCTTTCGGCCACCTCGCTGCAGGGAAACCTGTCGCAGAACCAAAGGCAAGAGGCGATGGATAATTTCCGGCGTGGCCAGGTGAAGGTGCTGGTTGCGACAGATATCGCCGCCCGGGGTATTGACGTAACGCAGATCTCGCATGTGATCAATTTCGATATGCCGGATACTGCTGACGCCTATACGCATCGCATCGGGCGGACCGGTCGCATGGCGCGAATCGGGATGGCACTGACTTTGGTCACCCAATCGGATGTGCCCATGTTGCGCACCATTGAGCGCCTGCTGGGATATCCGATCGAGCGGCGATCGCAATCTGGGTTTGAAATTGAGCTGGCGGCGCAGTCATACACTGCCCCACGGGCAGCCTCCAAATCGACCCCCAGATCTTGGACCAAGAATAGAATTGCTCCCGTCCGACGGCGATCGTTTGCCGTAGGCCGTTAGGAAAAAAATATAAAGCACCTCAAAATGACTTTTGGGGTGCTTTTAGTTACAGCGCCCACCCTGTGACAAAGAAAAACGCCTTCGGGAGAGCTGTTCTGGTACTAATCGTCTGATCCACGGATTAACAGCATAGAGTTCAGGTAATCCAGTGAGCTATGCAAGCCACTGACTACTGTGCGCGGAAATCTGGATCTGATGCAGTTTACAGCCGCTTGCCTGCCAAGAGATGGAACTTAGCCGGTTCACGCCAGCCCAGCAGTCTGGCTTTGATGGGCTTTAATGTCCAACCCAGGCCATAATGCGGTGTTAGTACCTCCCAATCCAGGTTGAACACAACTCCTAAGTCGTGGATGGATTGGTAGGTCAGGTAATTCTCACTTCGCAAGGCATTCGATGGAAAACCATACTTTTCAAGGAACACGATCTCGCGTTCCTGTACCATCTGCGCGCCGCTTTGTTGTTGATGGTAGATCGGAGAGTCGAGCACAACTATCCGACCATCGGATTTCATTACCCTGAGCGCCTCGGCCAGGGTGATGCGGTAATCCTCAGAGTAATGCAGCGAGGCATTGAAGATCACCAGATCGGTTGACCCGTTCGGAATAGGGAGCCGATCGAACTCTGCCTGGATGGGAGTGTACTCAAAATCATAGTATTGGTAGCATCCCAGCCCGTCGAAATCATTGCTGGCAAGGTCTACAGCCGCGACGATGTGCCCTCGACGAGCCAGCTGATAGGATAGCCATCCGTTACCGGCTCCCAGGTCGAGCACCTGCAGGGGTTTCTGAGTGGTGCGCTCCAGCGGCTCGAACACACTGCGAAGCATGGCGGTGAAACTTATTGAACGCACTTTCCAATCCACGGGCATCTGCCCGCTCAGGTCACGGTATGGCAGGCTTTGATAATAGGTAGGGTCAGGGCTGCCTCGACCTTCAAGGCGGCGGATAGTCTCATACTCCTGGATGAATTGATCATAATAAGCCTGTCGCTCAGGGAGCAGGAAGCGCCAGATACCCTCTTGCTGCGCAAAGCTGAGCGGGTGGACCAGACACGTCAGCACGCAGGCGGCGGGCGGCTGCAGAGGTCCGTGACAGAGCGGACAGGCAAAGGCGGTCCAGGCTGCCATTTACATCAAGCCTTGCCTAACACATCCAGCGTCGCGGCGTAGACCACCTCCAACGAGTGTTGGATCAGGTCCAACCGCTCCGGAACCTGCCAGCGGAAGTGCGCCAGGCTGTCCATCCCCACCACAATGGAGGCGGTTTGGATGCCGCGCACCTTGCCGATGGTGAATAATCCCGCCGACTCCATCTCCACGATCTTCACTCCTTCGGCCTGATAATCCTGCACTTCAGGCAGCGTTTCACGGTAGGGAGCGTCGGTGGTCCAGGTAGTGCCAACGGAAAATGCTGCGCCTTGCTGGCGCAGGACGTTCTTGAGGTGTTCTACCAGCGTTGGGTCCGCGTAGACGTATTTCTCAGGCGGCAGATAGTGGTGGGAGGTGCCCTCGTCGCGGATGGCACGGTCGCAAACTATGATATCCCCCGGCTTCAGGTCAGGTTGCAGGATGCCGCCCCAGGTCATCAGCAGCATCCGCGTAACGCCCATCACCGCCAGCTCTTCCGCCAGCTCAGCCACGATCGGTGCGCCTCCGCCAAAGTTGGTCAGGATAACCACCGGCAGCGGGGTACGCCGGGTTTCATGCAAGTCGGCGTTGATGCTGCCCGCCTTACGCACCGGGAAGCGCCAGCGCATGCGCCGCGGCAGCCCGCGCTCCAGACAAAAGAGAGCCGCATGTGGCGAGTTCAGGTTCGGCATTCGTCCCAGGCGGTGGCGGTACCCTACGATATCTTCCGCCCGCAAGAGCGATTCAACCGAATATTTATCAGGGTGATTGGGAAAAGTCATGTGCGGCATTCTCCAATAAAACCAGAGAGTCTTGCAGCTGGCCGCGGGATTGTTTCAGCCATGCCCAGGATAGGCAGCCTGCCTGAACTGTCTCAGCTGCCAACAGCGCCCAGGCTACGCCAACCTGTCCTCCACGGTTGATCCCCACGGCACCAAATCCGAGAAGGGCGACCATAGCAACTGTCAACGCAACCAGAACAACACTTTCCTTGTGGCGGGCCAGCAAGGCCAGCGTCAGGAAGGTGCTGATTGTAAAAGGGATCAATGCCCACGCCAGGATGTGCAGCACAGCAACAGAAACAACATACTCCGCGCCGAAGAGCAGCGCGATGAGTGGCTGCGCCATTAGCGATATCCCCAGCGCAGCCAGACCGGCGCCGCTTAGCAGCAGCACCCACACTGATCGGAATAGGTATATATTCGCAGGGCTCTTCGCCAGGGCTGGATAGAGGGCGGTGAAAACCGCCAGATGACCTGTCTTGGCGAATTCAACCACTCGCTGGGCAGCTGAGAACAAACCCGTGGCTGCCGGGCCGAGCCACACCGCCAGTAACAACACGCTGAGGCGTTGGTACGTGGTACTCAGCCCTCCCAGCAAGGCCATCAACGTGCTGGCCCGCAGGAGATCACGGATATCGCACCAGCCCAGGCGTTTTGCTGGCCAAAAATTGGGAATTGCCCTCCAACACAATAAACCCGCCAATCCCGCCCCCAGCCCCTGGACAACCAACAGAACCCATGCCAGCCGGATCACTCCTGCCCCTGGCTGGATGAAGAGGACAGTCAGCAACAGCTGCATCACTGAAGCGCCCAGGTTGAGCAGCGCATACCGGTCCAAGCGTTGGACTCCGCGTAAGACGGTCGTAAAAATGGTAAAGAAGGCCAGGGGCAGCAGCGCCAGGATATATACCTTCAACGCCCAAAACCCTGCCAAGCTCTGTTTGGGGAGCGCAGGCAGGAGCCAGACCAATGCAATGATGAACATGGAGAGGCAAAGCTGCACAACCAGAGCGGCGGGTAGACGTGAGAAATCACGGTGGGCAGAGATCTCGCGGATCAACAGCATATCGGTGCCATAGGTGGTCAGCATATTGCCGATCATCACCACGGCTGCCAGGAATACATAATCCCCAAAGCCGTGGCTACCTAGACGGCGCGCAATCAGGATGGTGAACAGCGCCAGAAGCATCTGGGTACCCAGTCGAGCTAGCAGCGCCCACAGGCTATCCCGGCTCAAATATCGGACTGCTTCCATGCAACCCCCTCTTGAGGGGAGTATTTCATTGTCAGGATGTAGAAATCTCCCCACCCCCACCAGGGCGGGTGGATTGACAGGCGGTCGTCCAGCCAGGCTAATCCCCAGTATAACCGTGGGAAACGCTTTGCCAGGTTTTTGCTCTCCGCGGTTGGGGTAATTACCGATAGTCCTTCCAGGCAGAGCAGCTGGTACTCCTCCCTAAACCATGTAATCGCCTGGTGGGGTGGAAAATAGTACACAGGAAACTGCAATCCCTCCAGACGAGCCTGCGTGCCGCGGCGGGAATAACGTCGGAAGGCCAGCCGGAACTGGCCGGAGAAAACCGTCACCATCTCCCATAGGCAAACCCGTGGCATCAGCACCCAGGTGACAATTCCTCCCGGTCGTAGCAGGCTCGGCAGCTGGCGGATCACCGGCGAGAGGTCAGGAATGCAGTTCAACCCGCCCAGGTCTGAAAAAACGGCGTCATATGGTGCACCATCCACCTTCTCCAGCTGGGTGAAGGAACAATGCTGGACGCTGACCCGATCTTGCAACCTGTTCTGCGCGACCTTATCGCGCAGCCGGCGGAGCATACCAGGAGCGATGTCAGTAGCATGCACGGAGTATCCGCGCTCAGCCAGCGCTACAGCATCAATGCCGGTGCCGGCATTCAACTCTAAAACCCGGCTACCAGGTGGAACGAAGCGGCTGAAATGGGCAATCACTTTATGCCGCAAGCGGGTCAGGTGCGGATGATCGGTGGCAAAGACATCATATTTGTCAGCTGTACGGGAAAAAGCCTCAGCAATCCGGTCCATCGGATGGCTCATACGTGTTCCTGAGGTGAGGGCATTGCGGCCTGCTCGTGAGGTAGATGCGGTAGGGTCAGCACCGGGTTAAGGCGCACTGCCAGCCGGTTCATCTGCCAGCGTGCCGGGAACAGGGTGAGGGCGTTATATAACATGCGTGCCAACTGCCTGATCCCCTGCTTGACGTCCACCTTGCTGCCTCGTAAAGTTTTCCATGCATTGCGCATGCGGAATTCTTTGTGCACCACTCGGTGCAATTGGCGGTAGAAGGCGGTGGAATAGGCACCCGGGAAAAGCATGGCAAGGTCATTGGAATCTTGCCAGTTCTGCTGGTCGCCCATCAACGTGCGCACCGATTGGTAGAACTTCGTCCCCGGTAGCGGGTAAGACACTGAGATACCGATATCGTCTGGTGCCGTGTCGCGGACCAGCTGCAGGGTCTCTTCTATCTGCGAGCGAGTCTCGCCCGGGTAACCAAACTGTAGAAAAAAGCACGCCCGGATGCCCGCGTCGCCTAACAGACGCCGGGCCTGGCGAATCTGTTCGACGGTAGTGCCTTTGTCCATTGCATCCAGGATGATCTGCGATCCTGACTCGGCTCCTAACCAGACAGTCTGCGCTCCAGCCTGGTGTAATGCCTCTACCTCACCCGGACGGATCAACAGGTCGGCCCTGCTGAGACACTTAAACGGGAGACGAGCATCCCCCTGTTCGATCAATACACTAAAACGCTCCAGCCAACCGGGTTTCAATCCAAAAATATCGTCAGCGAACCAGATATGCTGAACCTGAAATTCGTCTTTCAGCTGCTTGATCTCAGCCACTACATTTTCCGGACTGCGCACATGATAGCGCTGACCCCAGATAGGCTTGGCGCACCAGTTGCAGTGGAATGGGCAACCGCGCGTGGTTACCATATTTATAGAGAAGTAGCCAGTCTGTTCAAGCCAGATGCTGCGGTAGTGTGGAATATCTGCCAGGTCCCAGGCAGGAAATGGCAAAGCATCCAGATCGCGCAGCTCCGGGCGGCGTGGGTTTCGAATTACGGTTCCGTCCTGAGCAAGAAACACCAAACCCAGGATTTGATCAAATGGCTGAGAAGTCTTATCCGTTAGGGTATCCAGCAGTTCTACCAGTGATAGCTCGCCCTCGCCCTGCAGCACGAAATCAGCCCCATTCTGGAGGTACTCCTCAGCGCGATCGGTCGCATCTGCGCCGCACAGGATCACCGTGCAGCTGTGTTGTTTTGCCATTTCGATCATCGTCCAAGCAGCGGTACGCATGCGCAGCAGGCACATTTTAGAGAGATAATTGAAGTTATCTTCGTACAGAACGGCATATTTTGGCTGATACCAGTCAAGTGCCTGTGCCCATTCAGCTTCAGAGTCAGCCAGCATGGCATCGAAAAGCGCAGGCTCGTACCCCTGCTGGCGAAGATAGCTGGCGGCGTACAACGTGCCCAACGGAGGATATGGCTGCATTGCCTTCCACAGCTTGGGATCGAAGTGTAAATAATAGGATTGGCCTAGCAGGACCTGGCTCATGTCTCGACCTCCAGCGAAAGGCTCCGCAAGCGTTCAATGAATGCCGCCTGAGATTGGGCTGCGTGTCGGTTGGCATGTCCCTTACACACATCCGCTGAAAATGTAGATTCAAGGCTACCGGATTGTTGCCAGGTCAACTTTCGAATCTTCCGCTCCATCTCCATTCGCTCGATCCAGGTGCCAGGAGGCGTTTGCATCATCATTTCAACCAGAGTACGGAAAGGGCTGTCCCCTGACGATTTTCGGATTGTATCTAGCCGCCGTGGATAGTTTTCTGCATTGGGCAGAAATTGATCCACCCAGGTGTTTTTCCAGCGGATTTCAGCATAATAATCCAGCCCGCTGAGCGGGATCATTTGGGCAACCTCGTGAGCAGCATACAGATTGTGGTCGGGAAAGGCTAGAGCCTGTGTAGTGACCAAATAGTTTGGGCACAGACTCACCCCGGCCAGCGCTGCTCGGCGGACGAATAGCAACAGCAAAGCCCGGGTAGACCACAGCCGCCCGGGAGCGGTTACGATCAGAAAATCTATATCCGCGCCTTGCGCAAGGTCAGTATTGTTCATCGCCAGGGAGCCTGTTACTGCCACCATACGGATAAAGGGCAGCCGGGTGATCGCTAATCCATATCTAGCAGCCTGCTCCCACAACTGAACTGAGGCTAGATCCCGTTGGAGGCGGATATCAGCCAGATTTTCTCGACCCGGCAGCATGTAATAATCCCTTACCTTAGCCAGCGCACTGGAAAACTGCAGCGCTTCTACTACTTCCACCGGATTTGCTGCAAATTGGATCAGGTAACGGTGGATCTCCTCAGCCGTCATGGGGTAGTCGAAGATATCAGCGTACGAAACAGTAAACTGGATGGCCTGGGATAACGTTAGCGGATCAGGCGGAAAGTGTCGGTTCATGTTAGATAATTTTGATTATAATTCATATATTAACCTCAACCTATTTCATTAACTATTTCTTATGCGACTGATCATTATTACCCCTTATCCTCCAGCAATTACCGGCATCGGCCAGTATGGCTACCATGTCAGCCGTCTCTTGGCGCGCAGCGGAAGTTTTTCTCAGGTAACCGTCCTGACCGGACAGGCAAGCCTGCAGTTTGCGGATGAAAATCATATCCCATTAGAAATTAAACGCGTGTGGCGTCCAGACAAGTGGCGCATGATTGGGGCAATTCCTGCTCAGATCAAACAACTTCAACCTGATCTGGTGTGGTTCAACCTGGGTGCCAGTGTCTTTGGCCGCTTTCCTCCTGCCAACCTGAGTGGTTACCTGAGTGTTGTTCAGACCCAGCAGATGGGTTTTCCTACAGTGGTTACCCTGCATGAGTTACCCGAGCTGGTAGATTTACGTTTACTGCATGCTCCGGGCGGAGTATTTGCTCGCTACGGTGCTCGTCTTCTTACCAACCTCGCCACCCGCGCTGATGTGACCTGTGTGACGATCCAACGCTATGCCGATTGGCTGGCTGCTCGAAACGAAGCTGGAAAATATCTGCATATCCCAATCGGTGCCTACACTCCACCCGTCATGCTGGCTGAGCCAGAGCAACCTGAGCTTCTATTCTTCTCATCACTGGCACCATTTAAAGGTCTGGAGCTATTGCTTCACTCATTCCGCCAGTTAAAATCCAAATACCCTTCCCTCCGTTTAACCGTTGCAGGCGCTGAACATATCCGCTTCCCCGGTTATCTACAGCGGGTGATGCAGGAATTTGGCGATCTCAAGGATGTCCGCTGGTTAGGACAGGTGCCTGAGGACCAGGTCCAGAGATTATTTCAGGGCACTCAACTGGTCATCCTACCCTACCAGGCCTCTACAGGTTCATCCAGTGTACTGTGGCAGGCCGCTATGCTGGGACGTTCGATCATCGCCTCCGGGCTTCCTGAACTCCACTCGATGAGAAAAGAGATCGGATTTGATCTTAAGTTTTTCACCCCGGGTGATGTAACCAGTCTGTCCAACGCAATTTCCTGCCACCTCGATGATCCCCAACTTCGACAGAAACAGGCGCAGCACAACATGCAGGTGTTACAAAACTACTTGCCGCAGGATACCTGCCAGGCTTACCTGTGTGCGTTTAACCTGGCATTGGAAAGTCACTCCAGCCACAAACACATCTCGCAGCCGGTCAACTCGGCAATGGAGTCAGCCTGATGCCCCGGCATGTCCTGCGAGCCACGCTCCTGGCGGGTGTTTTGCATGGATTCCTTGTCCTGGCTGGAGTTTACCGGTTGAGCTTCGACGCCTATACGCACATGTTCTTTGCCGACCATTACCGGCTGGCCTGGTGGGATCTATGGGAGCCGCGTTGGTACACAGGTTTTGAGGTCATTTCTTACCCACCGCTGGTTCACCAACTAATCGGCCTGCTTGGTCACCTCATCGGGGTGGACGCGGGCTATGGGTTGATCTCCTGGGTAGTGCTGACTGCTTATCCCGTGGCGATCTATCTCTTTTGCCGCATCTTCACCGGGCGGGCTGCCGCTGGCTACGCGGCCTATGGTGGGGCACTGCTACCCGCCGTGTACCTGTCTGCCTATATTTTCGGACAGCTGCCCACCCTCACCGGAGCCTTGCTGACATTGTTTGCCGCGGCCGTCCTAGCTGACTTCTTACGAAAAGGCGACTTGCTGACTGCAGCATGTGCCATTGGGTTGACGGTCTGCGTGGCAGCAGCGCACCACGCCAGTGTGTTGTTCCTGCCCGGTCTGTTCGGGGCAGTCTTCGTGCGAGTGGCCCTGGAAGGTCACATCCAATTCCGCAAAAGCCTGGTCCGACTGACAGCCTTCGGAATTCTCGCTGCGCTCAGCAGCGGATTGGTGATCTTACCATTCTGGCAGTGGGGACTGCATCAGGCGATCCAGACCCCCATCGACCACCTCACACGGCACAACTATTTTCGCGAACAGTCTGCTCTCGTTATGTTCTTCTTGCCCGTTTACGGGTTGTTTATCCTGCTTGTCCCAGCAGCTACTTTTCTGGCGCGGCGTAAAGAGTTTTGGGGTCCGATGGCAACTTTCATTGTCTTGTTCCTGCTCGGTCTGGGGGGAACAACCCCTTTGCCGCGGCTGCTGTTCGGCGCCGGTTGGTCCTGGCTGACCTATGACCGATTTGCATTGTGGGCTTCACTGATACTGCTAGTCTTTCTTGGAAACACGATCATCCCACTCCGGCGATGGCTGAGGCAGAGGTGGCATCCTCACATCTGGCCATCCAGGAAGCAACTGCGGCAGGCGCCAGGCTGGATCGCCATTGGCATCCTGACAACCCAAGTTTTACTCATCTCCCGTATGCCCGCATGGCTGCCTACCCAGCCGCCTGTCCTTAACATGCAGCCAATCGTCGACTTCCTGGCAGAAGATGGCCACGCTCAATGGCACTACCTGACCTTCGGTTTTGGCGATCAACTGGCAAAACTTTCGCGATTGACGAAAGCAACCACAACGGATGGCAGCTACCACACTGCCCGCCTCCTACCAGAGCTGCGGACGAGCGGCATCGGACAGATAGATACCGCTTATTGGATCCCGGATGGCCTACAGAGGTTGGACAGAATCTTGGAACAGTCTGCGTCCCGCGGCGTGCGCTGGGGATTTGTCAACCTGGTGGCATATACACCTGTGCTGGTACGCAATGGCTGGCACCAGTTGGAAACTCTGTCTAATGGCGTGCAAGTATGGGAGGATCCCGCCTCAATCCTGCCCTCAGCTAATGAGCCGCCATCCCATAGCCCAGTAGCCACTTTTGCCTGGGGAACTTTTCCCTTGCTTACGCTTGTACTCAGTGGAGGATTGGTTCTGCGCCGTTACCTGCCTACTGTCAGCAAGCAGGTGCTGCCTGCCGTCCAAGCTCTGGTGCTTGGTTTGCTGCCCCTCAGCCTGACCTTCTGGTATTACACACATCTGATATCCATCCCGCATGACCGCATCTACTTCACATACAGCGACATCCTTTTCTTCCTGAGTGATGGACTGGCCCTGGTAACGGTGCTGATCTGGGCCAGTAAACTCCTTCCTGCCCGGGCAGGAAATCCAATGCAAGCTACCAAAACCAAATTATTGAGTTTATTCTCCCGCTTAGATACATGGCTGTTCGTTTTATGTGTCCTGGCGACACTGAGCAGCTTATGGTCGCGTGAATGGCGCACCTCGCTTTATATCAGCCTGCATTGGTGGTTAGCGTTTGGATTGTTTCTGGCAATCCGCTCCCAGCGCCAGGCCTGGCATTGGCTGGCATTAGGATGCGCAGCAGCGCTATCCGTCCAGGTGGTAGTAGGCGTCTGGCAGTTTATCGCCCAATCCACTAGCTTTTTAACCGCCTTACGACTGGAATGGCCAGGCGATATTGTGCCGGCGATCCACGGGGCAAGCGTTGTCGAGCTGGCGGATGGTACGCGTTGGCTACGTGCTTATGGGACCATGGCGCACCCCAACCTGTTGGGCGGTTTTACGCTATTCATGCTTGCTTCTCTATTGCCGGTCATCATAACATCAACCCGCTGGCGAATCCTGGCTGGGGGGTTGTTCCAGGTTGGATTGGTGCTGCTCATTCTTACATTTTCGCGCAGTGCCTGGCTGGGATTGGTTGCGACTATCTTGACCGGATTGTTGTTGCTCCGTGGCACCAATCGGAAGCTTCTGCTGAAGCTGACGCTTGTCAGCCTGGTCACATTGACGGTGATGATTGCGCTCCTGCATCCCTTATTCCTCACTCGTCTGGGCGCTTCGGATGTTCAGACCGAACAAGTATCCAGCTACACCCGCCTGTGGCTGCTGCAAAATACCATTGAGCTAATCGAACAGCAACCAATGCTGGGCGTTGGCGTCGGCGCATATTCATTGGCCCTGTCGCAGAATGTGGCAAGGTTCTTCCAAATTGAACCGGTCCATAACATCCCACTGTTAATGGTCAGTGAGCTGGGACTGTCAGGCGCACTGCTGTCTCTTTGGCTGGGTATCATCCTATTGCGCCAGCCATGGAAATTGGTGGGCAAAACTGGCAGTCTAAATTACGCCCTCGTAATCGGGCTGGTCACCGTCAGCCTGTTCGACCATTACCTGTGGACATTGGCACCTGGACGGCTGCTGTTCGGGATAAGTCTGGGACTTTTAGCCAATCAGGAGTTGTCACATGACGGCTAGCTTGAACGGTAGATTCTTGCTGCGGTCAGTGACTGGTGTGGAACGCTACGCAACCGAAATTATGATACAGTTGGGAGCCAGGCTGCGCCGAGTCCAACCGCAAAGCACAGCCAATGGATTAGCTGGAGCCCTTTGGGAGCAGGTATCCCTTCCGAAACATATCCACCCGGGAGAGGTTTTGTGGTCTCCCGCCAACACCGGTCCATTGGCAGTCACTGACCAGGTGCTTACCTTGCATGACCTCAGCCCATTAGAACACCCAGACTGGTTCCGCCCTGCTTTTGCCCTATGGTACCGGCTGTTAATCCCCCGCCTGGTCCAGCGAGTCAAGCATGTAGTGGTTCCTTCGGAGTATGTAAGGTCGAGTGTGCTTCAGCGGTTTGGCTTCTCTCCAGAGCGAGTGACAGTCGTACCAGGCGGGGTGGATCTGCAAAAGTTCCGTCCCGCAGCTAGAAACGGAGCTGGCACTCTGCCCGGAGAATACGTCTTGTATTTGGGCACGCTGCAACCGAGAAAAGATCTGAACAGCCTGCTACAGGCCTGGCAGTTGATCGAGGCCGAGTTTCCCCAGGTAAATCTGGTGATCGCTGGATCGCAGGGAAAAGCATTTGCACGCAAGGCGCAAATCCAGGGTGGTGAACGGCTATTTCTGCCAGGCTACATACCGGAAGAACGGTTGGCAGGTCTGGTGGCTTCTGCAGTCGTTCTGATTCTGCCCTCGTTGGATGAGGGATTTGGATTGCCAACTCTCGAGGCAATGGCCTGCGGCACGCCAGTAATTGCTACCCAGGCCGGAGCTCTCCCCGAATTGGTGAACGGGGTTGGATTATTGTTCAAACCGGGGGATTTCCAGGCGCTGGCACAGACCTTACGCCGGTGCCTGAGCGAACCCGATCTCAGGCAGACGCTGGTAGAGGCTGGCCTACAACAGGCCAAGTGCTTTTCATGGCATGATTCGGCTGAGCGCATGTGGAGCGTGATCGAGGCATGCCTGTGAACTCGAAGGTAGCCATCGTGGCGGATGCTCTACCCATCCTGGGCGGATCAGAGAAGGTCCTAATCGCCGCGCTGGAGCTGTTCCCCGATGCACCGATCTACACCCTGCTTTATAATCGCGCCGCTTTTTCCGCAACACCACTCGCTGACCGGAAAGTAGTCAGCTCGCTGATCGAAAAGTTGCCACTTGCGCTCACCCAATATCGCAAATACCTGCCCCTTATGCCACTTGGGCTGAGACAGTTTGACCTAAGTCAATATGAGACCATCCTCTCCTTCAGCTACGCCGTGGCTCACGGGGTGAACACGAGACCGGGTCAGGTGCATTTTTCATACACATTCACCCCCATGCGCTACGCCTGGCGTAATTATGGCTTTGATGGGATGGAAAGCCCTTCCATAAACACACGCCACAAGTTCTTGCAGCTTTTCAGGGATTGGGATGCTCGGGCGGCCAGAAGGGTAGACCATTTTGCTGCGGTTAGCGGGTGGATCGCCCACTGGATCAAACAGGCTTACCAGCGCGACTCTACCGTGATCTACCCGCCGGTCGATATTGACCGTTTCTCCCCGGCGCCGCAGCGGAGTGATTATTTCATCACCATCAGTCGCCTAGTGCCTCACAAGCGGATCGACCTGGTCGTGGAAGCTTTCAACCGCCTGGACCTGCCGCTGATCATTGTAGGCGATGGCCCGGAATACCAACGCCTGTGCCAGCGCGCCAGTTCCAACATCCGCCTGGTGGGCTACAAATCGAACCAGGCTACTGCGGATCTGCTTGACCGGGCGCGGGCGTATATCTGCCCCGGTGAAGAAGACTTCGGGATTGCGATGGTAGAAGCGCAGGCGGCAGGCTGTCCGGTGATTGCCTATGGCCGGGGCGGGGCGTGTGAGATCGTGAAGGAAGGGCAGACTGGCATATTCTTCCACGAATCCAATCCCGAAAGCCTGGTCCATGCGGTGGAACGGTTCATCCGCATCAGTGCTGAAATCCATCCCTGCACCTGCGCTGGCAATGCCCAACGCTTTTCCAAAGCCCGCTTTCAAACCGAGCTGAGGACTTTCATGACCAATGGAACGGGATAGCCCGGCTGCCATCCCGGTGGTTAACCTGGATACGGATTGACAATATTCAGAGCAGTTCCTCAACGCCATCAACCAGATCCAGGGTTACAAGGCGCAAGAATACGAGGCTGATGAGGCCGAACAGGCACTGATGCGGCTGAAGATCAGGCGCTACCTGATCATTCCGGATAATTTCTCGGAGAAATTATCCAATGCAGAACATGTCACCTTGACGCTGGTGGAACACCCAAATGTAGATTCCAGCACCACCCAGACCCTGATGGATATCCTCAGCGGGATGGGGGATGATCAATCGTTGGAGTTGCAAATCCTGGATGGCATCCATCTGATGGGCGTGATGCAGGCGACTAATCCGGAAGTGCAATCTGGTTTTGACATTACCCGGGTCGAACAACAGGCTAAAGACCAGTTTGAGGTCTCGCGCGAGAATCCGCTGGTGGCAGTAATCGAGCGCCAACCAGCCAGCGAGGCCGAGGCAAAGCCCGCGTTCGACCTGAGTAGCTCCTTTGTCCCTGGTTTGTGTGTGCTGTTCGTATTCCTGTCGTCCTCCGCAGTGGCGCGCGGTCTTTTTAAAGAACGGAAATCTGGCACGCTGCGCCGATTTCCTATCATTGGGTTTGGCACAATGTCCATTAGGGAACACCCACTAGCATGGGCACTTACTTCTAATCTGATCGTCCTATGCTCCACCTGCATGGGCGTGCTGATCGCTGCAATCTCGCACACCGAGGTACAGGCGGGCGGGTTAAGCAATGCCCTGTTATGGGTAGCCGGCTGATGGCTGCGCCTATTCCGCGCTGGACGATCATCCTGGCAAAGATCCTGGCATACATCGGACTGGTCCTGGCACAGGTGGCGATCATTTTCGGGGTTGCCAGCCTGTTCTTCGAGATGCCGCTGGGCGATTGGCCGGTGGGCTTGATCGTGGTCAGCATTGTCCTGGGATTAACTTCCACTTCCATGGGGGTCATGATCGCGGCGATCGCCAAATCCGATAAGCAGGCCGATTCGATCGGCATGATCCTGGGGTTTGCCCTGGCAGCCCTGGGCGGCTGCCTTGTCATGGGCTCGCCAGTGCCGCTCTACAACCAAGGTGGGACTATCCAGTTAATTTCGCGGCTTATTCCCCACGCCCACGCCTTAATGGCGTTTAGCAAGTTGATCAACCAGGGAATGGGGCTGGTGGATGTGCTGCCGCAGATCGGCATACTGCTGCTGTACAGTGTAGTCTTCATGGGGATCGCCGTCTGGCGCTTCCGGTTCGAGCAGTAGATTTTAGAATTAACGGTTATGATCCTCGTACCACTGGAAGAGCGTAAGGATGTACCTGGAATATCGTGAGTGTTCTCGCAGTTCGGTGCGGGTTATTTTCTGCGCCTTAAAATCAGGCCAATAGCGCCAGATAATCTCGAAATCGGCCTTGGGGATGCGCACAAAGCCCTTCGCCCGGGGCGGAGCGACCATGATGGCATCCGCCTCAATACTTACGATGGTAGTGCTCTCACCGCGGCTGGCGCTGGCGGTGCCTCGGTCTTCGATTTTTTTACCTGACCTGAGATGACCAGTCAGGTAACTCCAAACAGAGCGGAATGCAGTCATTTTGGGATATCTCCTCTCAGCAATTGATATACCAGTTCACCTGTATGATCAGCAGTAATCTACCACGCCTGTCAGATGCAGTATGAAGGTTGAATTGGCTGGAACAGAAATGGAAAAAACTTCAATTCAACTGAGCATATTGAGTATAGCATAACTCGCACGAACCAACCCTTGATCAGGCTTCACCATGCACAGCACCTGGATGTTCACAAAAAGAACAAGCGGACTTCATTATCTGCTCATGGAAAGGGCTATATACTTTATTTTCACCCTCGATTATTAAGGTAGAATACCTGGCAATTTTAGAGACTTTGATCATGATCAATAATGACCTTCATTCGATCTTCAGTGCGCTATAGATCTTGATTTCGCGTTACCAACCTCCGTTAGTAGTCAAGGGAGATGACGCAACCCATTATGATGTGTGGTTTGTCAAGGATCTGGTGATCGCGGGACGCAAGTGCAAGGAAGTATTCTTTGCCGGGCTTATCATTCAGAAGAGTTATGTTGGTTTTTACTTTATGCCGGTCTACACAGATGCAGAGGCAATGAGTTCATCAAGCCTGAGCTGCTAAAGCGATTAAAGGGCAAATCCTGCTTCTATATAAAAAAACTGGATGCAGAACTTCTGTCACAAATCGACACCGCGCTGCAAGCCGGTTATGAGCCTTATCAGCAAAAGGGATGGATCCAGACTGTTACGTTGGTTATCGGATTTCAGCGCCATCGGACGGGCTTCCCACTTCGGTGGGGTGAATCAAGCCAGCCTGCAATTGGACATGGTGCTGCTGCACCCTCAGGTGTGGCTGGATGACGCCCTGATCCTGCAGGACGGCAAGCTGCGGTTAGGAGATACTGAAGTTCGTTTCGCGTAGGCAGATCTATTTTCCAGATAGCTGTGACCGGTATGTCTCCAGGTCTTCTACCGGCTGAGGAAACTCCATCTTCATTCCCTTCAGTGTATCCACCAACACCGCCGAGATGATCAGGTCGCGGTACCATTTGCGATTGGCAGGAACAATGATCCATGGCGCGTAATCCTGGCTGGTTTTGCTCAGCACGGCCTCGTAGGCCTGCTGGTATTCACCCCACAGCTGACGCTCTTTCAGATCGCCGGGATTGAACTTCCAGCGTTTGGCTGGCTCGTCCAGGCGCGCCAGCAAGCGCTCGCGCTGCTCTTCAGGGTCAATATGCAGGTAGAACTTTAGGATGGAAGTACCTTCCTCTGCCAGCAGGCGTTCAAATTGGTTGATCTGGTCATAGCGTTTCTTCCATACCTCCGGCGGGACGAGATTATGCACTCGTACCACAAGCACATCTTCATAGTGGCTGCGGTTGAAGATAACCACCTCGCCGCGGCCTGGTACCTGCTGATGGATACGCCACAGGTAATCGCGTGCCAGCTCCGGGGCTGTGGGTACCTTGAAAGAAGCGACCCTCACGCCTTGCGGATTGACCCCCTCAAAGACCTTGCGAATCACCCCATCCTTGCCACTGGTATCCATACCCTGCAGGACGATCAACACCTTATGCTTGCCCTCAGCGAAGAGCAGTTCCTGAAGCTCTTCCAGCTCAGCATTGAGCTGTTTGGTGCGCTTCTCGGCAGCATCCTTATCAAATTTCCAGGCTGGTGTACCAGCAGGGTCCCATTCGGATAGATCAACAGACTGGTCAGGTTTGACCACATATCGCGTCCACTGGATGTCAATCATGCGCTTCTCCTGCTTTCATTTTTTACCACCGAGCATACTGAGAACACTGAGAAAATCTTTATATTTTTATAACCTTCCCATCCATAACAATGCTAACTTAGATAACTTCGATAACTCCTGTTAATAATCCTTTGTGTACTCAGCGCCTTGCGGGGGTATTTTGATTCTACTCGAAAATTAGAAATTCCCATTGTTCTTTGTAGACTCAGTGGTGAATCTGAAATATAAGCCATAAGATTATAGTAAAATTATGCATACCCAAAAAGGAGGCCATTATGCTGGTTGGTCAACGTATGTCTCGCCCGGTCATTACAGTGGGTCCGGATCTACCCATAACCGAAGCCATTAATTTGCTCAAGCGTGAGAAGATCCGCCGCGCGCCAGTGATCCAAAAAGGCAAGCTGGTTGGGATCATCACCATGGCGGACCTGCTGAATGCATCGCCATCCAAAGCGAC
>Ga0105106_10000821_pt1 | contig 22047 bp, 18 predicted proteins | sample PPLLaktember2015_5_FD_79109 | JGI IMG/M metagenome (GOLD analysis project Ga0105106, IMG submission 79109) | Freshwater sediment microbial communities from Prairie Pothole Lake near Jamestown, North Dakota, USA - PPLs Lake P8 Core (1) Depth... | ecosystem: Environmental > Aquatic > Freshwater >...
AGGATACCCCAAGATAATAATAATTTAATGCATCTGAAGGGTCAAGGGTGATGGCAGTCTCGAAAGCCTTCAGAGCGTCATTGTATCGTTCACGCTGGACGAGGGCAACACCTTTGAAATGATAAGCGGAAGCATTTGACGGATCAAGTGCTATTGCTTTATCGAATGCTTTTATTGCATCAGTAAATCGCTCCTGTCCGGCAAAAGAAACACCTAGGAAATAAAAACCAAGTGCATTTTCCGGTTCGATGGCCAAAGACTTTTCAAATGCCGTGATGGCATCATCATATCGCTCGCGCTGGGCAAGAGCAATCCCTTTCTGATAAAGAATTTTTGGATCTTTTGGCGTAATTTCGAGTGCCTGATCGTAGGATACAACAGCTTCAAGGGGTTTTCCCAGATGCAGCAGAGCATTCCCTCTCTCAAAAAACGCACGGGCGCACCGGTGGTTGATCTCAAGGGTTCTGTCAAATGCGTGAACTGCTTCTTCATATCGTCCAAGAGCGGTAAATCCAATTCCCAGGTAACACCATGCCCATAAATCCCGGGGTTGATCCTCCACTGAACTGCCAAGAATCGTAACTGCATCCTCGTAACGGTGAAGTCTGAGAAGCTCGATACTTTTTCTTACGGTCGCTTCACCGAGTTTTGGATTTAAAGCGAGCGCATGATCGAATGCCGTTATAGACTCCTCATGCTGGCCGAGACTGGTCAGGCAAATACCCTGGTGAAGCCATGATTTGATATGTGACGGATTCTGTTCGAGTGCTTTTCCAAAGGTAGTGAGAGCGTCCTGATAATGGAAAAGGCGTAAAAGAGCGATTCCTTTTCCATAGAGTGCCTCGGTATTCTGCGGGGAAATCTCAAGCACACGATCAAAGGTTTCTATGGCATCTGGATATTGTTGAATTTCCAGGAGTGCATTACCGAGGTTATAGAGAGCAGGAGTATAGGTTGGATCGATTTCAAGGGCATAATCAAATACATCTATCGCATCACTATACTTTTTTAATTGAACCAGGCAAAGCCCTTTGTTGAAATGAGCATCGATGAAATCAGGTTTTGTTGCAAGAGAATGGTCAAAAGCCCTGATTGCATCGTCATACCGCTCAAGATTCAGGAGAGTCAGTCCTTTATGGTAATTGGTTTTCCAGTCACCAGGTTCAAGTTCAAGAGCACGATCAAAGGATGAAATTGCATCCTGGTACATTCCCCGGTTGGCGAGTGCGTTTCCCCTGCCATAATATGCAGGGGCGCATAACCGGTTAATCTCGATCGTTTTGTCGAATGCCAGGACTGCGTTCTCACACTGTCCCAGTGCAGTAAGCGCGATACCCTGGTAACACCAGGCCAGGGCATCCCGGGGACTCTCCTTGAGAGATTTGCTGAAAACTACAACTGCCTCCTCATTTCTTCCGAGTTTGACCAGAGCAATTCCTTTTCTGACAGCAGCGTCCTTCCCTTTGGGTTCCAATGCAATTGTCCGGTCAAATGCAGCGATCGCTTCATCATATTGCTTTAACTGGAGATGAACGATCCCTAAGTAATAATGCGAAGGTGCATAAGCAGGATCAAGAATAATTGCCTGATTGAATTCGGTCAGGGCTTCATCATAGTGCTCTGTTGCGATAAGTGCAATACCCTTAAAATGATGGACAATGGAATTTGAGGGTTCAATTGAAAGAGAATGGTCAAATGCTGTTATCGCCTCAAAATACCGCTCTGTTCCGGCATATGCCACACCAAGATAATAATACCCGGAGGCATTTTCCGGATCGAGAGAAAGGGCATGTTCAAATGTGGCGATCGCATCATCATAATGCTCCTGGCGGGAAAGGGCTACTCCTTTAAAATAGAGGATTTTCGGGTTGTCTGGTTCAATCTCCAATGCATGATCATACAATGCCACTGCCTCAGACTGGTTTCCCAGCGAGGAGACGGCATTTGCTTTCTCATAGATAGCACGAGTACATCGGCTGTTGATTTCCAGTGCCTTGTCAAAAGATCGGATGGCTTCTTCAAATCTTTCAGTAGCTAACAGGGCTATCCCCTTATTGCACCAGGCCCAGTCGTTGTCGGGTTGTTCTTCAAGAGCGCGATTGAGGACTGATATCGCTTCATCATATCGACAAAGGGCGACAAGGACAATCCCTTTACGAACCGCCGCCTCAGCATGTCTGGGATTTAAAATAAGCACTTTTTCAAATGCAGCAATTGCATCGTCCAGCATACCGAGGTTGTTGAGGGTTATACCTTTATAGAGCCAGCCTTCAACAAGTCCTGAGTTCTGTTCAATCGCATCGTCAAAGGCTACCAGTGCTTCCTGATACCTTGAGAGGTTAAAAAGGGCAATCCCCTTATTATACAACGCCCCGGTGTTCTGGGGAAATAATGCAAGTACATTATCCAGATCCGCTATCGCTTCTGCAAAATGCCTGATTTGCATGAGGGTTGTTCCCCTTTGATAGAGCACAAGCGTATTTGTCGGATCAATCTCAAGCGCCTGATCAAATGCATAAACAGCATCCTCAAATCTCCCGAGCTGAAGGAGTGCAAGTCCGAGATTATAATAAGCGTTCACATAGTTTGGATTGATCGCGATTGCATGTTCAAATGCGTCAATTGCCTGCTCGGACTTTTCGAGTTTCGCTAAGGAGAGACCTTTGTCAAAGTATGTCTGCGCATAGGAGGGTTTAATCTCAATACTTTCGTTGTAAGCATCTATGGCCTCATTGTGTCTTCCAAGTCTTGCAAGCAGGAGCCCTTTCTGGTGGTATGCCTGTGCGTTGTCCCTTCCCTGCAGGATGGTCTTATCAAATTCCTGAATTGCTTCAGTGGTGTTACCCAGTTTTGCGAGTGCGAATCCCTTATGGTAGAGTGCTTCGGAAAATAATGGATTGATTTTTAATGCCCGGTCATAAGCGGTAACCGCCTCGGCAAACCTGCCGAGGCTGGCATGGGCTATTCCTTCCTGATATGCAGCCGAAGCACATTCTGGATCCAGATCAAGTGCCTTTTCGAAGGATTCAACCGCTTCTTTATGCCTGCCAAGCTTGGCAAGTGCGATTCCGCGATAATAAAATGATGCAGGATGTTCTGTTTTTACAAGAGTCTGATTGAATGAAGCAAGGGCATCATCATATCTGCTCAATTTGATGCAGGCAACGCCTTTCAGATACAGGGCATCGGAATTTTCCCGATCTGACGAGAGGACATGATCGAAATCCAGTGCGGCATCCCGGTATTTATTCAGATAAGCATAGGCAATACCGCGGTTGTAATATGCAGTGGCATTTTCCGGACTCCGCTCAATAGCTTTATTGAACGCTAAAACTGCATCGTCAAATCTCTGAATCTTATTTAATGCCAGTCCCTGGTGAAGCCAGGCATCAGCAACGAGGGGGTCAATTTCAAGGCATTGATCGAGCGCAGCAACAGCGTCTTCATATCTTCCGATTTTAAACAATGAAATTCCTTTAATCGCCCAGATATCAGAATGCCCTGGTTCATATTCAAGAAATTTATCTGAGGATTCGAGGGCTTCGTTGTATTTTTCCTGTTTTGCAAGAATGAAACTGCGGTAGTACCATACCCAGATATCGGTAGGGTCCAATTCGAACGCTTTGTTGAATGCAATCAGTGCATCATTGTATTTACCAAGGTCATAGAGTGAGATGCCTTTGTTATAGAATGCCTTGGCATAACTGGGTACGATTTCAATTGCCTTATCGTAGGCTGCAATTGCCTCGTTATGCCGATTGAGATCGGCAAGTGCAATTCCCTTATTATAATATACTTTTGCATGGCGGGGATCAACTGTCAGTGCATGATCGTATGCGCTGATGGCTTCCTTAAAACGTCCCAGTTCATAATAGGCAATACCTTTAAGAATCCACGCTTCTGCGTTGTCCCAAGTGATCGCGAGTAACCGATCACATGCTTCAAGAGCTTGTTCATTCTTCCCAATCTGGGCCAGGGTAGCCGCTTTGTTATACCAGGCATTCGTGTCCGAAGGTTCAATTGCTACTGCCTGGTCATAGGAATCAATTGCATCCTCGTATTTGCCAAGGTCATACAGGGCTATGCCTTTGAAATAATAGGCTTTTGAAAGGTTGGAGAAGAGGGCAAGTGCCCGGTCAAACATGATAATGGCTTCCTGATATCTGCCAAGATCATAGAGTTCGATGCCCTGTCGCAACAATGCCTCAGCATCACTCTTATTCATGAATTTCTTACCTCACTGTAAATAGCATCTGACATTCATTTTCCGCACTCGCACGTTAACTGGTCTCCTCTACTGATTTAAATAAGCGGCATATACCCTTTCTGGTACTTAGGTATGTATATCAATATTTATCAACGCTATTTATATACTATAATTTCGGTTATCAGAATTTCAGAATCTGAATAGGGTAAATTGTCCTCATGTCAGCCAGAAGATATCTTTTAAACACAAATCTCCCTCATTACGATTTTTTTTAATGGCAAAAGAAAAGCACAGGAAAACGGTATTTTCTCCGCTGTTATTATGATAAAAATCAAGATACACCAGCGCTTTCATAGAGCAGGGTGATATACCGTGGAGAAAACAGACTCAGGAAGGGAAGCAGCATAAGGAAGAGGATGATGCCAAGATAAGGAATTATCAAATTGATTACGAGGCAGATTATTGCAATGTTTATAAGTGCTATCAGGAGCATGAGAAGTGCAATAAGGTACGTCATCCAGCCGATCTTGCCAATATGACTAAAGATAGCCCTGAAATTGAATGCTTCGCTCATACTATCTCTCCGTGCAAAACGAACACTGGCGGTCATGACGATCAACAGGGTGAAGATCCCAACGATGATAAGCATAATCGCTCCAACGAGAACGGCAATTATTAAACCGCCGATTGTAGCGGGGTTCATGGAAGACCGTATCATATCTGCACTTCCGAAAAGCAGGAAACAAAGGATGAGAACTGGTATCGCGTAGATTAAACCTATGATTAAAAGTCTGATTCCGTCAACAAACATATTTCCCCAGTTATCCTGTCGCGGGGATGGGTTTGCACCACGATAAATCCTTAGTACATAACCCCAATAGAAGGGGAAAATAATGCAGCTGAATATGAGCAGTATCCCTTTGCCCCATTTTCCAGCGAGACCCTCTTTTGCATATCTAAATGAATCTTCGATAATTTTACCACTATCCACCCTGCTCACCTTTTGATAACGAAATAATTATTTACCGTTGAATATTCCTATATAAAAACCTGTATAAAAAACAGCAGGTCTTAATATGGCTTAATAGGGTTTTCCATGGATGTGCCTGTTTTTGTATGGCATAGTACCTTAAAATCCAAAGATGAGAAATACAAGGTGATCAAATATTCAAGATTATGACATATGATAATGATCAGTTAAAAGTAATTCTTGATGATATAATTATCAATGTTTATCATAAAAATCCCATTATTTTATTAAATTTCTGGGATGACAAAGGAGAGAAAAACTATATTGATTTCCTGCATGTTCAATATGAAAATATACTGATAGATTTTAATAAAATTTTTTCGGGTAATTTTAATAATAAGCGGGTTCTTGAGATCAGCTCATTTTTAGGTGTTGTAGATATTGCCTTGTCAAAGATCGGATTTGAAGTATATACCTACGATATCCCGGAGTTTCAAAAAAACAGTACATTGAACGAATTATATGAAAAATTTAATATTCATCCATCTTCGGGGTATCTGAAAGATGTCTGGCAAAACGGATTGCCGTATCCTGATAATCATTTTGATGCTGTTATTTTATCCGAAGTGATTGAACATTTAAATTTTAACCCCTTACCGGTTCTTCAGGAGATTAACCGAATCCTGAAAAAAGACGGGATTTTATATATTACCACACCAAACCAGGTAAATTTTATAAACAGGATTAAAATTATTCTGGGGCGTTCTATAAGAAATTCCATCAGTGATTCTGTTACACAACTGGATCAGACAAAGCATACGATTTGTGGAATCCACTGGAGAGAATATACCATGGAAGAATTAATTCAGTTATTGGAAATTATGGGATTTACCATAACGAATTATACCTATTCCCCCATGGCCAACAAAAATACCTCTCCATTCATTAAAAAGATTTTTTATACAGTCAGCAGTCTGATATTTCCAAAGTTGGCGGATTCAATAACGGTCATCTCTAAAAAGAAAAAATACAAACCTATGAAATTCTGGTTCAATGTTGAATACATAAAATATATAAAAATGTAATCGCTTCATTCGTCAGGCAAGAGTCATCGGGATTCAACGGTATAAAAACATTCATCAACGTGTTTTTGCTACCTTTTTAATAAGAATTTTTAACGTTAGAGAATCTGAAACACAATCCAATAAACATACTCCGGCTGATTATTAAAGGAATTTTAATAAAAAAGCCTGGAAGATTTGGATCCCCTATCCACTGCCTTTTCTCAACCTCCTCTCTCCTTACTTTAATTTTTATAGGGTATAGTATTAATTAAACCACCAAACTCGTAACTAATTTACGAGAGGAAGAATGGTAAGATTACAATGCCCAAAATGCAAGGCAAAATCGGTATACCTCTTAGCCAATGAAAAACGACGTTGTGCCAGGTGCAGATTTGATTTCATTCCTCATCGACTTCCCTTGAGACTGACCAAGGATCAATGGAAAGAGATCATCAACTGGTTCCTTCTCGAACAGAGTAGTCAGAATATCGCTCTTCGTACATCCATAAAACGTCTGAGGGTCACCAGAGTTCTCACCACAATTCGACGAGCTTTGACCAAGGATGTTCCCGGGATCTTTTCCGGTACTGTTGAAGTTGATGAAACCTATCTTGGTGGCCAATGGAAAAACAAACGAAAGTCTATCCGGGATCAAGGAACGAACCGTGGGAGAGGGACCAGGAAGCAACCGGTCTTCGGAATCCTGTGTCGAAATGGAACTGTTTGGGCTGAAGTTGTTGATAATGTAGAAGCTGAAACGCTTCTACCTCTTATCTCGCAAAAAGTATCTACAGGTTCTATTGTCTGTTCAGATACCTGGAAAGCTTATACCGGTATCGCCGCACAGGGATATGTCCATCGTCTCGTTAATCACGGTGAACGGCAGTACTCTGACGGAAAAGGAAATCACATCAATGGGCTTGAGGGATTCTGGGGTTATTTAAAACGAAAACTGGCATCAAAAGGCGGAATTCGTCATGAGAAATTACCTCTCTATTTAGGAGAATATGTATGGAGATACAATCATAGAAAAGAAAATGATAATGTTAAAATGAAACGTATTATCAAGCTACTGGAACACGAAGTTTAGTGGCTGGAATGATACTATACCCTAAAATATATACGTCCTTACTTGCCGGATAGTAAAAAAGCTATCGAGTTTTACTGATTAAATTCAGTGCATGGATCTTATAACAAATGCGTCCAGCGATTCACGCATTTCATCGGGGAAATTGGCCAGAACCTCCCAAACAGGACACACTACTGAGGGATGCCGAAATGTTGTATTATGAATGGAAACGGGGAAATAAAGAGTTGTAGGTTTTTTACCACCATACCTACAACCCTCTCTGATACCTCGGGGAGATACCCTCATGAGGGAATCGGAATAGAGAAAAGAGAGGTGATATGATTTTTCCAGAACCAGATTCTACGTTGCCCTAACAAATTTCCAGTTTTTATATTCATCAGGATTGTCGACAGAAAAAATGTCGTTAGTGAAATCATAGGTTAATACCATATTGTATGAGATTTTCTCACCTGTGCTATTGGTGCCGACTGCATTTATTGTAATGGAGTTTCCGAAAACGGAAGTTTTCCAGGTACCTGTTATCTGTGGACTATCCCATTCACTCCCACCCGTTAAGGTTCCGTCATTATGAAACCAGTATAGCAGCTGTTGATTGGCCGTTTGGATTTCCCAAGTCCCGACGATTTGGGAACTCATGTTTTGTACTTCTGTATCTTGTTCTTCAATGTTATCTTCAGGAGCATTGGTCAGGCTATTTTCAGTAAAAACCGTTGATGCGTCATTTAGTGTATGTGATTCAGTTTCCGTTAATTTTTCACTTGATGTGCACCCGGCTGATATCAGTAGGACCAAAAGTGTAATCATGAATAAGCAGGTGAAAATTTTCAAAATATGCCTCTCTTTATTTCATTAATCATTTTAATATAATCTTACAATACCTTTCTGATTAATCTCATTCAATCCCCTATTTGCATTCTATTGGTAGGTAGTGGGGGTGGGGTGTCCTGTGGATATATCAGTGATTACTCCATCAGGTTAAGTTATTAAAAAACAATCATTTGAAATTCTTCGTGAGTATGGGGATTATCCGATCATTATCACGCCGGCAATGAAGCAAACCTTACACTAACACCATGCTTTGTGTCTGAATGCAAATGAAGGGTAATGGGGATATTTTCCTATGGAGGCAAGAGAAAAAAGGAGAGTTTTACAATTTATTATCAAATAAAAATATTTTCGGATCATTTAAACCTAATCTTGTATGCTTTAAAGGAGCTAGAATTGACATTTTGTGCCGCCACTGCAGCCACCATCACATCCTAATCTCCATTTTTTAATGGCTAAGTGAAAATAAATGCGTTGATATTCGCGTTCTGTTGGCAGATCACAACGGTGGGGGTAAGATGATAGATACCCTCTAATCGTCTTTTTTTAACAGTCCATAATTAACACATAACCAACCGCATGGTACAAAACGAGAATCTTCTCTTTTGTATAGCCGCTGCATTTTGGCACCGCATTTTGGATGCTCACATTTTGGGTGAACAACATCTACTATAAAGAAGTATACAACTTTTTAGAACTTAATTTTAATCGGACAAAAGAATAAAGGTTCAAATAAACAAAAGAAATTAAAAGATTTGAACTTTAAACTGAAGCCTATGCCGAGATTTGAACTCGGGACTTCCTCCTTACCAAGGAGGCACACTGCCAGGCTGTGTCACATAGGCCCACTACTTTTACTATGCCCATCTACCTGTCGTCCTTACCAAGGGACGCTGTGCCACTAAGCCACTAAAGGCAGACTGCCTAACTACGTTGTTAGTAATCCCTATAAAACGTTGCGGAACCCAAAGAAATAATTCAGGTCTCTTTTAAAAGAAATTGATTATTCTCCCCCTGCCTGGAATTTACGCAGGATTTAGCATATTCAGCGTCTGGATGCTTTTAAGTACACCTTCAAATGTTGCCACTTCAATCACCGGAATTACCTTGGTTTTCTGTATTGCTTTCATTACCGGATCAAAATCTATTGTCCCTTCTCCAACCGCGACATGGGAATCTTCTTTACCATTATTGTCGTGCAGATGGTAATGGCCGGCAGGCAACCGGAGAAACTCTGCAAGACAGAAATTCAGGTGTGCATGACCCACATCCAGCGCGAACGGAGTATCTCCAATCAGGGAAAGTTCATCTGGGGTTTTTAAGAAAAAATAATTCCAGTTTCCCATATTTTCGATAAAATATGGCACAGAATATTCATTTGCAAGGCCGGTGAGATCTGCCATCGATGTCACCAGCTGCCGTTCTGCCTTTGTTCGCTCCTCCATCCATGCAAAATATCCCGGATGCACGACAACACTTGCATTTACCTCAGCGGCAATTAAAAAACACTGTTCTATCACTTCAACACTTGCCTTTCGTATCGGTTCAAGAAGACTTGCAATATTGGTCCCCCTGCTGGGCGCGTGAATGGAAAAATACGTGGAATAACTCAGGAGTGGTTCACTGTTTTCCAGATAATGCAGACCTTCATCCATCACCTCTATATGGTCTGAAATGGTGGAGATTCTATCGAGTGCGGCTGTTAGAGGCTCCTGGTGAAGACAGAATGTGGAAATGCCGAACATGAAAGAGTGATCTGCCTGAAAGCATTTTAATATATACAATATGATGAATCCGGGCAGGAACCTGATAAAACAAGGAATTGTTGTTGTTAACCTGTCCCGATTCATGGAAACGGGACCTCAATTCCTCATCGGTAAACCGTTTGGTAGTTCTCATCCCTCAGTGTATTTGCCTCCTGAATCGAGCCAGAGAAGGTTAAGGTAAACCTGAGTAAGCAGAACCCTGTACATCAATGCCTGCGATCATAGTAGTTCATTTTCCTTAACCCGTATCCCCTACCCGTACTCTTATGTTATTTCCCGGTACATACTTTTGAGATTGCATGGCAACAGGAAAAGAAATTGCGGCCGCACTTCATGAACTGGTAGATCGGGATTTTACTTTCATGCATATTTGCGGGACCCATGAGGCAGCCATAGCGCGTACCGGACTACGCAGTCTCCTCCCGGAACAGCTTAAAATCGTGATGGGTCCGGGTTGTCCGGTCTGTATTACGCCCCAGGGAGAGATCGATGCAGCTTTAGATCTCGCAGACAAGGATTGTATCGTCACTACATATGGTGATCTTCTCCGTGTCCCGGGATCAAAAGGATCACTGGAATCAAGCGGTGGTGATATACGGGTGGTTCAGGGTGTTCACAAAGCAGTTGAAATTGCCCGGAAGACCCGTAAAGAAGTTGTTTTTATTTCTGTCGGATTTGAAACAACTGCGCCCACGGTTGCCGCAACAATACTCACAAAACCTCCTGAAAACTTCTCCATCCTTTCCTGCCATCGTATTGTTCCCCCGGCGATGAAATGGCTGCTTGAGCAGGGTGAGGCAAAGCTGGATGGTTTCATGCTTCCCGGACATGTCTGTGCAGTTACGGGATACGAAGATTATGAACAGTTTCCGGTCCCTCAGGTTGTGGCTGGATTCGAACCTGACGATATCCTGCTCGGTCTCCTCATGCTGGTGCGTCAGGTTCGGGAAGGGACGCACCGGGTAGACAATGCCTACCCGCGTGCAGTCACCCTTCAAGGGAACATCAAAGCCAAAAAAGTGATGTATGATGTCTTTGAACCCTGTGATGTCGAATGGCGGGGTTTCCCGGTGATCCCGGGTTCGGGATTACGGTTAAAGAAGGAGTTTGAACAGTACGATGCACAGAAAAAGTTCAGTATTGTGTTCCGCCATATCAGCAAACATACCGCGTGTATTTGCGACAAGGTTCTCAGGGGAATCGCCCAGCCTTCTGATTGCAGGCTCTTTTCGAAAGTCTGCCATCCAAGGACACCTGTCGGACCCTGCATGGTCAGCCACGAAGGTGCCTGTAAAATCTGGCACATGTATCAGACAAAAAAAATCTGATGAACCCTTTCTCAACCCTTTTTAAGGCCTGTGCTATATGAGATGGGGGAATATGAGTAAAAATTTGACGATTTGTTATACTCAGTTCATTTTGCTCATCCTTTTCTGATCGATCTTACGCTACAGGGATTCTTTTTTAAAACCTCTATGCAAACCGCTGTCCAAAGCACATCGCACTGCATAGCGGTATTCTTCAGGAGTTATTCTGCGACCAAGTGATCGGTAAAGAGACGAAATCCTGTTCCCCTGTGTATGCCATGGAGGGTGATACTGGTTCATAATATTCACATATGAGTTCCGCGATATATCCTCTGCAATCCAGGGAAGTACCCTATCACTTCCCGCAAGATTTTCCGGCAGCACGAGATGCCGTATTATCATCCCACGCACTGCCAGACCATTTGTTATCACCAGGTCTCCAACCTGACGATGCATTTCCTTTATTGCTGCTTTCATTGATCCAACGTAATCCGGGGCGTGAGAAAGGGCCATCGCTATATCATCGCTGCCGTATTTTGCATCGGGCATATAAATGTCCACAATCCGGTCAAGGAGCGAAAGAGTATCTGTTGAATCATAACCCCCGCTATTGTATACAAGGGGAATATGAAGTCCCTGCTCAGCAGCAATTCCGATACTCCTGATAATCTGCGGCACTACATGTGACGGAGTGACCAGGTTAATATTATGACAATTTCTCTGTTGCAGATCGATCATCATTCCTGCCAGTGTTTCGCATGAGATGGTTTTTCCATTTCCGCACTGACTGATATCATAATTCTGGCAGAATTCACAGGAAAGGTTACAATGGGTTACAAAGATGGTACCGGATCCATTCTTCCCGACCAGTGGAGGCTCTTCACCAAAATGAGGTCCGGAACTTGATATAACAGGGAGGAGCCCTGTCCGACAAAAGCCCTTCTCATCATTAAGGCGGTTTATCCTGCATTTCCGGGGGCATACCGTGCAGGACTCCAGGAGAGCATATGCCTGGCAGATCCGGTCCTCCAGTTCACCGGATTCACTGAGCGCGATATATGACGGATAATCAATGTTGCGCTTTACCGCTTTCGTCATAGAAGATCTTCACAGAACATTTTTTGCTGCATGAAAATACAAGTTCGGGTTTTTCCGGGGATTTTTAATAAAATACGGTATCCCTCAATCGTAATAATAAATTTCCCCAAAACAGTAGTTTTGAAAAGTAACAGCATACGAGTGTGAAAATGCTCCCTGCAATCGTCAGACAGATTTCCTCCCCCCATAATAGGCGCACCGATGAGTATCCCGGGGAAATAGTGAGAGCTGAATAGTATCTTCATACTACGGACGTGAGGGATCAGGTCCTGGTGTCTTTTTTCCCCCTTAAATCAAAAATCTCCTTAATCCTTCATCCGATTTCTTGTTTTCTTCACAATCATCATCCCGATTCAAAAAACTGTTGTTCCCAGATCAGGATTATTTCCCATTACCGCCCGATATGGTCGATCACCCATGAGATCCGCCATCCAGACAGCACCAAACAGACTCATTTTAAATCCTTAAACTGCCGTATTTTGCCAATGAAATCGTCATAATCGCGTATTCTGAAAACCATGTCCTTCATTCGCCTGTTTATGTACTTAATTTCAGATCTGAAGTATCCGGAATTGCTTGTTTTGCCAATCTGAGCCCGTATGGGGCAGATTCACCCCATGCCTTTCCCTAACATCCAGACATAATCATCTGACTCTCTGAAAACCGGCATCTCTAAAACAGCAGTTTTCCCTTTTTCACATCCGAAGACATTGGTCAGACCCCGAATAGTCAGCAACAACGGTACCTGCAGATCAGGCACATACACCAGAAAGAAATACCCTACTAATCCCCCTTCCTCCATCCTTTGCATTTATATGGGTGAGAAAGAGAATAAGTAAGGTAAATGTGCCTCGGTAGGGTAGTGGACATCCTAGAAGCCTCCGGAGCTTTTGACCCGGGTTCAAATCCCGGCCGAGGCGTGCCTCTTTTTCAATGCTAATCCTCTTCTCGCATGAGATGCGATCTTAAGAACTACTCCCCTGCATGTCTTCAATCAAACACTTTCGCGCCGCTCAGACCTGAGCCTTATCCATGCCAGAGTGTGAGCTATCCGGTGCTATGTTGATCGAACTCCGCAAAGGGATGGTGCTCCATCCAGGAACTTTTAACGCGGTGATCGCACCCGGGAAGGTGATGGTTTCCGCACTCAACAGCAACACGGATCTCCAGCGTTTCCTCTTCCTGTACGTGAGCGGCAATTACTCACGTCTCCTCTCTTCGATCAGCCGTTCATCCAAAAACTTTGAAGTCCGCAGGGCATTCACTGCTCACCAGCTCTTCACCATACTGAAAGAGGCGAGCCACACGGTCGTACTCCTTGAGCACGATCCGACACTCTTTGATGGGGCAGAGAATATGCTACCGCAGATAGCGGGAATGCTCAAAGAAGTCGGTCGTGAATCACTCGTGATCCTGTATACACCCTCCACCGATCGATCGTTCTCTGTACTGATGCGGCAGGCTGACCACATCATCGAGATCGCTGACGATGTTAGCGGTCCTACCCTGTATCGCAGCTCCCGCTCACCACGTTATGGCGGGATCCTCCCGTATGCGCAGCAGACCCTGGAGGTATCGTAATGGGAAGGAGTTTTGAGAGTGTCCGGCAAGGGGTGAAGAGTATTGCAGACCACTGGGCCCGGTCATCACGGGCACTTAAAAAGGAGGATCAGCAGTACGGTGAGAGACTGGCAGAACTGGCAAAGAAACATTCGAGCGAAGCGTTTATTAACTGCGATGATCCGCTCGAAGCTGCGGTCTTCTCGGCACTCGTTGAGACTATCAAGCGCCAGGACCAGATCGAATCGCTCCTGAGGGAAGATGTGGATCGTTGATTCGGCGTACCGGAATGGAGGAATTGATCTCTGGACAAAGGATGGGACAATAACAAAAGTCCATCACGATTACCATCCGCCCTTCCTCATCCACTTCCATGACCCGCCTGCCCATCACGAGATGATCGATACCCTTGAAGAGCGGTACGGTGCAGAGGAGTGCACCATCCATACCCTCTTTGGGGATCTTCCGGGCTACTCAGTCTATGCAGGCCGTCATGTTGCTGAAGCAATCGAACAGCAGGCAGCATTTGATGTGCAGCTCTTCAATGTTGATGTGCGGCGGGACCAGCGCTTCATGGCAGAGAAGGGGATGTTCCCCTGCAGTGCAGAGAATGATTCAAGATTTTCTCCGGAATTCTTACACGATCTGAATCGTGTGGAGATCACCATTCACGACAATCCTGCGCTCTCCAGACGCTGCTCGGATATCAGGGTGGTTCACGAGTGCACCGAGCGGCTGACCGGCCAGACAAAAAATGTGCTTGCAGATCTCTTTGTGCTCGTGAGTTCGATCGACCCGGATGTTATCCTCATGCCGGATGCCGATACCTGGATGCCCAGGATTCAGAAGGAGGCGCAAAAACATGGATTCTCTCTGCCCTTCTCACGGAACGGGAAGTACCGGCAGATGGATGCCCGTTCGTACTGGAGTTACGGAAGGATGGAGCACAAAGAGTCCGCCATCATTCCTGATGGGCGTATCCTGATCGACACCGAACAGTCATTCGTATACCAGGAAGGCGGGCTTGAGGGAGTGCTCATGGCCGCACGACTCTCAGGACTCCCGCCAAACCTTGCATCCCGTTTCACCCCAGGCACCCTCATCAGCAGTTATGAAGTCTATGAAGCAGTGAAGCAGGGCATTGCAGTACCGTTCCGGAAGAGCGACCCGGAGATGATCCGGCATATCTCCCGGCTTCAGGCCGGCGACCGTGGTGGAATGATGTTCCAGCCGGCACCAGGCATCTACGAAAACGTGGAGGAACTTGATTTCACCTCCCTGTATCCTTCAATTATCGTGAAGTCCAACCTCTCACCCGAAACGATCGAGCATCCGGAACAGGCTGGGTTTCTTCCCGCAGCGCTTAAAACTCTTCTCTATCTGCGTATCACCACCAAACGACTGAAGAAAACAGATTCCCGGTTCGCTGGTATCGATTCGATCCTGAAGTGGATGCTTGTCACCTGCTTTGGGTATACAGGCTACAAGAACGCGAAGTTCGGAAGGATCGAGGTGCATGAAGGAATCACGGGGCGGTCCAGAGATATCCTGATCCGCACAAAAGATATTGCAGAAGAGATGGGTTTTACGGTACTGCACGGGATTGTGGACTGTCTCTGGGTCCAGGGATCTCCGGTTGCCCTGCTGAAACAATTGGTTGAGAACGAAATTGGAATTCCCACCGAGATCGAACACTTCAACTGGATTGTTTTCCAGCCAATGAATGACGGGTTTGGCGCTTACAACCGGTACTTTGGCAGGCTGTCCGATGGAAGCGTGAAGGTCCGGGGGATCGCGGCGCGGCGACACGATACCCCGGAGTTCGTCCGTTCGATGCAGAGCCGGATGCTCGAGGTCATGGCGAGTGCCGCAAGCATCGCAGAGCTCGAAGACAAAAAAGAAGAGATCCGGAATATTTTCCGCAAGACCGTAACGTGCCTTCCTTCAGCAGATCCGAAAGTAATGGTGATCAACCGCCGGATAAGCCGGCTCAGCTATGCTCACCGGTGCATTGAAGGTGCGGCAGTCCATGCATACCGGAAGCATGGCGTAGAGATTTCACCGGGTATGAAGATCCGGTACATAGTGACAGATGCCAGGAGATACCAGGCTGAGCCTGAATGGAACGCCGCTGTTTTTGATCTTCCCTATTACCGCAACCTGCTGGAAAAAGCGTGGGAAGAAATAGCGTTTGCATTTTCGCACATTCCCTTGGCAGAAAAATACACAAAAGCAGGAATTGTGTGATGCTTTGTAAAGTGACCGTCTGCCAGTAACATTCATTGCCTTGACGAACGCTCTCACGTATAAGGAATGATGGTTGATGCTGTTTACACCGGGAAGCAGTGAGATCGATAAAGAAGCGCTCGCCCTGCATGCCAAGCACCAGGGAAAGCTGGAGATCCGCTCAAAGGTTCCACTTATAAATAAGCATGATCTCTCCCTGGCATACACACCGGGTGTAGCTGAAGTTTGCCGTGAAATTGCAAAAGATAGGGATCTCGCATACCGGTATACCATGAAGGCGAATACAATTGCTATTGTAACTGATGGTTCCGCCGTTCTCGGTCTTGGCAACATCGGAGGATATGCAGCGATACCTGTCATGGAGGGAAAAGCGATCCTGTTCAAGAAGTTTGCAGATATCGATGCTTTTCCCCTTTGTTTTGAAAATTACGAAACGGATTTTACTGACCAGGTAAAAAATATCGCGCCGGTTTTTGGAGGCATCAATCTTGAGGATATCGCTGCACCCAAATGTTTTGAAGTTGAAGATGCCCTGCAGGACATTGGTATTCCCGTGATGCATGATGATCAGCACGGAACAGCGGTTGTTGTTCTCGCAGCCCTTCTCAATGCCTGCAAAGTAACCGGGAAAAAGTATGAGGACCTGAATATTGTGATATGTGGAGCCGGAGCTGCCGGTTATGCAATCACCCGGTTGCTCAAATGTATAGGCTATGATCCCAATGTCTGTACTACCGTTCATGAGATCATTGTCTGTGATACGCAGGGGATAATTTTCCGTGGACGAGAAGGATTGTACAAAAACAAGTACAAGTTCATCATTGCAGAGGAAACAAATCGGCCGTCACGTGAGGGAACACTTGAGGATGCGATGCTGGGGGCTGATGTTTTTATTGGTGTGTCGGGGCCTGAAATCGTCACAGAAGAGATGATCCGGTCAATGAACAAGGATCCGATTGTATTTGCAATGGCTAACCCAGTACCGGAAATCTGGCCTGATGCAGCGATGCATGCCGGAGCAGCAGTTGTTGGAACCGGGCGAAGTGATTTCCCCAACCAGATCAATAATGTGCTCGCATTTCCGGGCATATTCCGAGGGGCGCTCGACGCCCGTGCCACACGGATTACCGATGAGATGAAAATTGCAGCAGCGCATGCGATTGCAGATCTTATCAAAAAACCCCAGAGGGATCGAATCCTGCCAAATATCCTTGACCGGAAAGTGACACAGGCAGTAGCACAAGCTGTGGTGAAGGCTGCGGAAAAGTGCGGTTGCAGCAGGAAAATATGAAAAAAATGACTCTGAAGAATTCCTTTTTTCAGGATATGAAATAAAAGGACAGGTACGATGTGGAGGTGACGGTGCCCGCCCACCCCTTACTGCGCCTGCACTCAGGAGCGATGATTACGAAGAACCTGTTCAGGACGTATCACCTGTAGGGAGAGCCGAAGTGATGAGGGTGAAATTCCTGGTGAGCGTTGAGGTTTTTTGTACATTTCCTATGAAAATCGTATTTTCCGAAATAATGCGGGGATTGTTGCCACTCTCTCTATCGGTTATGATGGTTGACGCCGCCTCAAAAGAGGGAACCCCTGCTGGCAGATCGGTGACTAAATTCCTACCCGCCATGCCTCGGAGAGGCCTTGGGGCGGGTGTCTTTTGTAACCAGTACGATTATCATAGTCCGGGGAAAACGAATCGAATCGTTTCTGTTTCCGCAAATCCAAAAAATCCAGATTTAATGGACTTCGTGCTCGTAACGCTGTGCGGCTTCTGCTCCTTTCAGACAGAAATTCTGATAGGAAAGACCGATCTCCTCGGTAACCGGACATTTCCTGCAGGTGCAGCCCCTATCTTCCGAAATACAAAGCATGCTTTTTCCCGCGATGCAGTAGAGCAACTCGTGGTTTTCCCGGGCACAGCGGTTGTAAGAAGGACATGCCGGGCAGATGCACACCGCCCGCTTTTCATTGGTTATCTGCTTGCGTTCTTTCGCATCCTTTTCCCATGACATGTTCAGCCATTGTTCAAATGTGTCCATACAGGCTCCATTTTACCGAGGTCAGCTCATCCATAGCCAGTGATATCATAATTGATTGCTGTAGAATTCTTTGCGCATTCTTTTCCGTGGACAAGTACTTCATCGACCATTTTTTTCAACAGAGCAGGATAGATCGCCCCTACCATTTCCTGAACAGGCTTGCCCTCACAGAAAAATTTGAACGTGGGCGTGCTCCGAACACCGTAGCGTTCGGCGGTCCATTGGTTTGTCATGATATTTATCCGGACAAAGACCACGGAATCCTTGTACTCAGCAGCGTAATTTTTAAAATAAGGTTCCATCTGGTGACAAAAAGCACACGTGGGACTATAGAACATAACCGCTACGGGTTTTGTTCCTTTCTCAACGGTTTTTTCCCAGCTCAGATCATCGGCTTCAACCAGTGGTTCTTCTGCCATCAGGTTCCCTCTCAGCCAGACATTAGAGGATGCTGCTCATATAGTTTGTCCTGCATGCACCATGCGGGAAATGCCGGCCACTAATTGCTAACCCCGGACGTTACCAAAATGCCTGTTTTTGTATCTGCCGGGGAGATGTAATTGCTGTAGGGGTATAACCGCAGAGAGAATTGCTGTCATTATCTACGTACAGGAAACATTTGCCCGTGTAAGGGGCATGATCCCCTGCCCCGCGGGCACGTTGCAGCACAGACAGGTTGATTGTGCGCTGTAATACTAAGAATTTCCCAAAGAATCCGTCCGGGAGCGTTCGTAATACCATTGATGAATGTGTCCTAAAGTAGAAGATTTTCTCCGGTACTGCATGACCCAACTACAATAACCTTCTATTAGTGACAACCGGCACAGATTCGAATGCTGCATTGCCAGTATGCCTCGTGACTGACATAGGGATTCCGTAAAATCTAATGGCTGGTGGATGCTCTAATCGGGTAATGAATATCTTTTCGCGCCATCCCGCGTATTTATTGGGAAGGGGATGTATATCCAATCAATAACACGGACAAAAACACAGGAGTGACAATTCAATGCTGATGCGGATTGGTGGGAAGGACGTGGAGGGGATCGATGGGCGCTGGATTGAGGTGAAGAACCCGGCAACCAGCGAGCTTATCGATCGGGTACCTGCGGGGACAAAAGAAGACGTGGCGTGTGCAACTGATGCTGCCGATGCGGCTTTTGATGCATGGGCAAAAAAGTCCATGCGTGACCGTGGGATGATCCTGTATCATGCGGCTCAAAAGGTGAGGGATCAGCATAAGGATCTCGCACGTCTGCTTACCCTGGAACAGGGCAAACCGATCAGGGAATCAACAGACGAAGTGCGGGGTTATGCAAACATTCTTGAATTCTATGCCGGTATTTCTGCCTGGCAGAATGGCGAAGCATTCAGACTTGGGACGAGTGGTGATTGCATTGTCGTCCGCCAGCCCCTCGGGGTGTGCGGAGCTATCATCCCCTGGAATATGCCGGTACTTATCATGGGTTGGAAAATTGGCCCAGCCCTTCTGGCGGGAAACACGATGGTGCTGAAACCGGCGTCATCAACACCCCTGACAAACCTGCGGCTTGCACAGATTCTTGAAGATGCCGGCTTACCCATCGGGGTGCTCAATATTGTTACCGGTAGCGGTGAATCAGCAGGAACAGCTATCGTCAAGCACCCTGCCATACGCAAATTATCATTTACCGGTGACTGCACAACCGGCAATAAAATACGGGAGATGGCAGGTGCCCATCTTAAAGATCTCACGCTGGAACTTGGGGGTTCGGATCCAATGATTGTAATGCCTGATGCAGCAATTGACAAAGCAGTCGGGGGTGCTGTGCGTGGCAGGTTTTATAACGCAGGGCAGACCTGCACTGCAGTAAAACGTCTTTATGTCCATGAAAAAATTTCGCACCTGTTTATCCAGAAATTAAAAGAACGTATCGATTCCCTTTCAGTCGGAAATGGACTGGGATCCAGGATTGATATGGGTCCGATGAATAGTGCAGAGCAGCGGGAAAAAATCTCACAGATAGTTGAAGAAACCCGAAAAAGCGGGAAGGGAACAATCCTCACCGGAGGATGTTCCCTGAAAGGAACAGCATATGAACAGGGATATTTCTATCGTCCTACCCTTGTCAGTGATATTGTTCCCGATTCACCGCTGGTAACCTGTGAAATTTTTGGCCCGGTATTACCGGTAATGACTGTTCCTGATCTTGATACCGCTATCCATGAAGCAAATAATACCCGGTATGGGCTGGGTGCATCGATCTGGACAAAAGATCTCACCACCACAAAAAGGGTGTTTGATGAGGTGAGAGCTGGTGTCATCTGGGTGAACCGTCATCTTACCATTCCCCCGGAAATACCGTTTGGGGGAATGAATGATGGGGGGATAGGACGTGAAAACGGCCAGCACGCTCTTGAAAGTTATTCACAGACCAAAACCCTTTTTATTGGATGGTAAAAATAATTATTTTCTTTTCGGGAATATTGCACTACCAGCCAGGATAAGGACGACGATAATCATAGCAGGTGAGAGCGGAGATTTGGGCGTAGTAATGAGAGGTATGGGTGAGGTTGCAGTGATTGGAATTGCTGTAGGGAGAGTTGTTTCAAGTGGCGGTGGTGATAAAGTTGCCGGTAGTTTCTCCACAACATTGAACGTAGTGGATCCGGCTACTTCAATTGTCTCACCAGATACCTGAACAATATATTCATCCGGCTTGAACGTGGACGCATCCACATCGAATGACCAGCGGTTAAAACCGTTTGTTCCCGGCTTGACTTTCACAGTACCTGATGATCCGGAGAACTCAGCGCCCTGCGCTTTCTGTGTTGGTTTGAAAGATGAGGACATGATCTCGACCATCAGGTTATTTCCCACTGCAAGGTTGGTAGAACCAGTAATGGTAAACTTTTCACCAACTGCATGATCCCCAATCGGATTGATAAATGCTTTCGGATTTCCTATAATGAATGATGTAGTGGCAAATGTATCATCAAGATTCTGACTGTTGATTGCCCGCATCAATGCGTTAGCACCATCGGTATTCTGCAGACTGCCTGAGCCGGTGAGCTGAAAGATCGAAGTTCCTGTTCCAAGCTGCCGGTTGATAACACTACCCGTTGTGGTATCATAGTAAATATCGAATTCACCGTTCATCATCGGGTGCTGAACCAATACAAAATATTGACCGGGTGCAAGGGTCCGGGTGTCAGCTGATTTAAGTTCATAATTATAGGTATTATCAGCGTTTGTCGACACTGTTGCAATCTTCACAAAGTTGTATCCTATTAACCAAACCTGTAATCCCTCGATCGGATGACCTGTGGCAATTCCCTGAATATACACAGGATCACCATTTGCGATTGTCGGTGCACCGGCAAACGAACTGCCTGGAGATAAGGAGATGGCTGACAGGGATGGAATCATGAGGAACGTACAGAGGAACAGGAGGAATACAGGGTTTCGGATTGAAGGTATGATCATACTACTCAGTGGGAATAGGACTTGAACGTTAATGAAAGTGTGTAGCGGGTTGATCCGTCTCCTTAAAGTTCACCTTCATTAATGGAATATGCTTTTTTTTATAAAAGTACTTAGTCTTTTATAGTTTTAACGTGACAGCATTTCATGGCACTCCGATCCCGGTTAAATTAATGCACGAAACGATATTATTCAGTCTCTTCATGGATGGATCTAATGCCGGAATTTCCTGTCATCCTTTGATTATTCACCAAGGATTTGAATTGGCAGATCCGATGGGTAAGGAGAAGTGAGTGGGAGGAGTAAGCCTCCTTCTGTTTTAGCGGCATTCAGCTATGCGTCATACCCGGACAGATACCGAGCGATCCAATGGTCCTGTTCTGACTTGCACCCGCAGGGATTCGCCGTTTC
>Ga0105106_10000822_pt1 | contig 22044 bp, 21 predicted proteins | sample PPLLaktember2015_5_FD_79109 | JGI IMG/M metagenome (GOLD analysis project Ga0105106, IMG submission 79109) | Freshwater sediment microbial communities from Prairie Pothole Lake near Jamestown, North Dakota, USA - PPLs Lake P8 Core (1) Depth... | ecosystem: Environmental > Aquatic > Freshwater >...
GAATCCGACAAGCTGCTTACGGGGAAGTCGTTAGAGCGGCCGAAGGACCCGGTCTTCGCGCAGGCGCTTGAACCACAACGAAGCACCGCGCGGCATCGATTCCACGGCGGCTTCCTGCCAGGCACGCACCCCGAGGGCGGGGATGGTCTGGGGTTTGTAGCCGACCGCCCGCCAGGCGCCGACGTGCTGGGCGAGGTAGGGCGGCAGGAAGAGCAGGCTGGCTTCGCTCTGCAGGTCGCTCGAGGCGGTCTCGACCGCTTCCATCAGTGCAGGGATCGCCTGATCGAGCGGCAGGCCGGGTTCGAAGTACAGCTCGTCGATGCGGGTCACCAGGTTCTCGACCTGCCAGCCGGCGACGCCGGTGAGCTTGCCATCGCGCTCGACCATGAAGTACGCCTTCTCGCCGAAGGCGGCCATGACATCGGCGCGTGACATGCGGCGCCGGCCGTGCGTGACGCGGGTGATGAAGCGAGCAATCTCGTCGGCATCTTGCGGCCGCCCGCGGCGGACGGCGATCTGCCCGGGCTTGAGCGCGGGCGGCGAGGGCAGCAGTGGCTCTTCCGGCTTGGGCAGCTTGGCCCAGGCCGTCTGCACCTGATCCCAGGTTTCGTCAAAGGATCCGTTGTTGCGGATGACGACCTTGGCGGCGCGCAGTTTGAGCGCTTGGGGGGGTTGAGCGGTGATGCGCTGGCGCGCCACCGTTTCCGGCATGGTGCGCTTCTGCACCAGCCGTGCCACCTGCACCGCTTCGGGCGCGTCGACCACCCAGATCGTGTCACACCCGGCCACCATGTCAGATTCAAGCAGCTTGATGGCCTCGATCACGACCACGCTGTGCTGCGAGCGCTGGATCAGCAGGTCGACGGCGTGGGCGACGAGCGGATGGACGATGGCTTCCAGCTTCTCCAGCACGCCGGGATCGGAGAAGGCGATCTTGGCCATGCGGCTGCGATCGATCTGGCCCTCTTCATCGAGAATCCACTCGCCGAAGGTCTTCACGATCAGCGGGTAGCCCGGTGCGCCTTTGGCCATGGCCCGGTGGGCCAGCGCGTCGGCATCGATGCCATACGCGCCAAGGTGCTCGAGCATCTTGCGGACGACGCTCTTCCCGGTGGCAATGTTGCCGGTTAGGCCGATGACGTACTTGCCGGGCCAGCGACTCACGCTACGGCCTCCTGAACACACGCATGGGCGGCATTGTAGCCCGCCGCCGAAGGACTGTCAAAGCAATCGTCAGCGCTGGGGCTGCGCGAAGTACACCTGCGACCCGACGGCGATGAACAGGTCGCCGGGTGGGCCGAAGGTGATGGCGGTCGGTTCGCCGTTCAGTTCCGGCTCGGCCACGTAGCGCCCCTGGTAGATCAGGCGCATGCTGTAGTGGGCGACATCCCCGCTCAGGGCGTCCAGGAAGTACAGCGAAGGCTCGGGCGGCGGGGCGTACACCATGCCCAGCGGCTGCGTGTCCGGGATGCGATCGGTGGCTTCGAACTCCGGCCGATCGTCCTGGAACTTCATCCCCTCCTCGCACTGGATCGATCCACTCTTGCCTCGGCAGCGCGTGAGCTGGCCGTCGGCGTGCAGGATGAACAGCTCGTCCTGAGCCATCTCCAGGTCGATGGCGTCCGTCAGGTCCGGTGCAGAGTCGCCCAGGTAGCGGCCCGGGCTGCCGCTGAACAAGCCGTCCGAGGCGTCGTACGCCCAGATGACATTCGCCCCAGGGTCGAGCACGTACAGGCGGTCCTTGAAGACGTCGATCGCCCGGATGCCGCGCCAGCCGACCTCGGGCTGGCCGAGCTGCGTGACGACCGGTGTGATTCCCGGAGCGCAGTACATCACCGTGCCGTCGACGTCGACCAGCACGACGCCCTCCGTGCCCAGCGCACCGGGAGCCGACTGCAGCGCTAGGTCGACCGGCTGCATGAAATCGGCAACGTTCACCGTGCCATAGCAGTCAAAGTCGCGGTCGATCTCGAAGCCGCGGCCAGTCGACCAGGTGTGCCACACGGTCTCGTTGCCTGTGTCGAGCACGTACAGGTCGGTGGTCGAGGCGGCAAGGGCCGCAGGCCTGGCGGCGGAGCCAAAGCCGCCGCTGACCACCGGGTAGAACTCGGTGCGGTAGACCAGCTTCAGCTTGTCGCGTTCGGTCTGGACCTCGGTCTGCAGGATCTGAAGATCCTGGCTGTCGCCGTAGCGGGCGGCCTGCACCAGCAGATCGGCGGCCTGATCCCAGGCCACCAGTGCCACCTGCGGGTTCGCCTCGAGCTTGGCGGTGATCACCGCCGCCTGCGCCTGAAGCAGGTAATCCTGTAGCTGCTCCTGACGCCCACTCCGGAAGTAGACCAGGGTGACGAGGGCGACGACGAAGAGCGGGACGGCGATTGCCGTTCCAGCCAGCAGCGAGGGGGGGAACATCCCCGGGCGGGTGGGCTCGGCAAGGCCTGGCGCCAGGCGACTGAGCCAGCGGGTCGCCGTCAGGGCGATCGCCTCGCCAGCGGCGCGAGTGCGCTGAGAGGCCTGGGCGAAGGCGATGCCCAACGTGGAAGGTGCGTCCGCCGCAGCGTGAGGCCGAGCGTGGACCTGGCTGCGCCGACCTCGGGCGGTTGCCGGGCGGCGTCCGATGCCATCTTCGAGCGGGTGAGGCTCGGCGACCGCGGCAGGCAGCGGCTCGACCGCGACTTGGCCTGGAGCGGCGATACGGAAGAACACACCACTGATGTCCAGGCTGGCATTCGCCCCCATTCGCTCCAATGCCTGCTCTGGGGTCAGTTCGCTCAAGCTGGAGAGCAGGTTGTCAGCCCAAACGGATAGGCCGGTGCTGGCGGTCAGGATCACCAGGTCGTCCGGCGCGACTTCGATGTGCTGGAAGCTGAGGAACGGGGCAGCGGTCTGACCAAGTGGCTTGCGCTCGGCATCGGCTGACATCAGGCGGGTGATCTGTGGGCCTCGCACCAGCAGGGCCTGCCCGGCTCCGCACTGGGCGACGTACAGGTCTCGCCCGCGCAGCACGCCCTGCAGCAACGAGCCGTCAATTGCCTCCCCGCTGGAGCGGACCAGGTTGAGCAGGTGGTCGTTGACCTCACCGGCGGCCTCGCGCAGGGCGGCGGTGATTGCCCCTGGGGTGGCGTAGAAGATGCGGGCTGCCAGGTGCGCCAGGTGATCGGCCAACCCCGAGGTCACCGGCTGGCCGGCGCCGGTCGCCAAGGTCACGAAATACAGGTCTTCCGCCCGTCCGCGTGCCGGCCGGCGCGGGGGAACCTGCGCCAGCGAGCCAGGGGGCGGCGTGAGGCGCAGGCTGCCTGCGGCAATATGGAGTAGGGCGACATCGGCCTCAAAGGCGCGGGGCATGGGACTATTGTACATACTCGGTCCTCGACCTGCAATTGGAGCATGGATCGTGCCACGGACTGGTACAATCCCGCAGCGACACTCCCATGAAGTTCGAGTTCATCGACAACCCCGCGGTCTTCGACGGCCTGGCCTCGGAATGGAACGACTTGCTCGCACGTTCCGTCACCGATGTGCCCTTCCTGCGTCACGAGTACCTCCGCGCCTGGTGGTCCAGCCTCGGCGGCGGCGAGTGGGCATCGGCCGAGCTGAGGATCGTCGCCAGCCGCGACGGCTCCGGCCGTCTGGTGGGACTTGCCCCATTGATGCGCTTGACGGGCGGAGACGGCCCGACGCTGCACCTGCTGGGCAGCTTCGAAATCTCCGACTACCTGGATCTGATCGTCCCGCCGGCGCAGGCAGAGTCGTTCGTGCGCGGCCTGTTGGACTTCCTTGGCGACGAGCCAGACGGCAGTTGGCAGGTGCTGGACCTGTATAACCTGCGCGCCGCCTCACCCACTCGCCGGCTGGTGCTGGAGACTGCCGAAGGGCGGGGCTGGCGGGCGACGGAGGAGCCGCTCCAGCCATGTCCGGCAATCACACTGCCGCGCGGCTGGGAAGAATACCTGCAGTCGCTGGATAAGAAACAGCGCCATGAGCTGCGCCGCAAGCTGCGGCGTGCGGCGGCGCATTCGCCGGCTGTCGAGATGCGCTGGATTGACCGAGGCGAGGATCTTGAGAGCGCCATGCAGGCCTTCCTCGAGTTGATGCGGCTCGATCCCCAGAAATCGCGTTTCCTGACCGAGGCGATGGATTTTCAGTTTCGCCGGCTGGCGGCCGAGGCCAAGCAAGGGGATTGGCTGCGGTTGGCTTTCCTGGAAGTGGGCGGGGATCCTGCCGCCGGCTACCTATTCTTCGACTATCGCAATCGACTGTGGATCTACAACTCCTGCCTCAATCCGGCATTCAGTGAACTGTCGCCGGGCTGGGTGCTCACAGGGCTGCTGATCCAGTGGGCGATTGAGCAGGGCCGTGAGGTGTTCGACTTCCTGCGCGGAGGGGAAGACTACAAGTATCGCCTGGGCGGCGTGGCCGACTCGATCTACCGCGTGCGAGTGGAGCGTCGGCTGTCCGCAGCGACAGGCTGACCGCTCCAGCCTTGCCCTACCACGGCAGCCACCCTAAGAGGGTCAGCGCCGCCAGGGCAAACCCTGTCAGCATCACCAGGAGCGGAATCGAGACGGCCAGCGCCAGCCACCAGCCGAGGCGCGGGCTGCGTCGCGGCGCAGGCGAAGGCGAAGGCTGCGGCACCGCCAGCACAAGCACGGTGATGTTGTCGTGCCCACCCCGGCTGCACGCCAGCTCAATCAGCGCCTGAACCGCCTGGTCGGGGGACTTTGAGCGCAGTGTGTCCTCAATCTCCGACGCCCGAACCAGATCCGTCAGACCGTCTGAACAGAGCACGATCTGCCATCCCGGCTTGAGCCGCAGCCCCTGGCTGGCCAGCGCCTGTTCATCGGTCGCCTCCGACGTGAGCCGCAGCCGGAGATCTGGCTCGACATCGAGCAGGCTGCCGATGTAGCGGCGCAGCACGTGAGCATGTGGATGATCGCGGGCTTCATCGGGCGAGATCACATCATGGTCCAGGGCTTCCTGCACCCAGGTGTGGTCGGTGGTAAGCTGGTGCAAGCCGCGATCGTCGAGCAGATACATGCGGCTGTCCCCCACCGAGGCCCCGTACAGGCGGTCCCCAAGCACCCAGCCCACGCCGATGGTCGAGCCCATGCCTTCCAGCGATGGGTTCTCCTGCGCCATGCGCAGCACCTGTCGGCTGGCCTGGGTGATGGCCGCCCGCAGGTGAGGCAGGGGTTCGCGTCCGGTGAACGCGGCAAGCATGGCCACTACCACGTCGATGGTCAGCTGGGAGGCCACCTCGCCGCCGCGGTGGCCGCCGATTCCATCGGCCACGATCGCCAGCACAGCGGGTTGGTTGTCGCGTTCGAGGCGGAAGCTGCCGAGAAAGTGGCTGTCCTCGTTGTTCTTGCCGGTCTCGCCCGGGTGGGTGCCGGCGGCGGTGCGCAGGTGGGCAGCCTCGGTGCGGATCATCTCTCTGGGGATCCCTGTGCAGGAGTCGGACCCGAGTCGAACTGGGGCAAGACCCGGATCTGGCGTGGTTCCGGCTCAACGCTCTCCAGGAAACGATAGCCGAGTCGGCCGAAGTGCACAAGGTCGCCGTGTTCCAGGGCACGCCCGGCATGCAGCACGGGTTCGTGGTTCACCCAGGTCCCGGCGGCGGAGTCCTGATCGCGCAGCAGGTAGCGGCCGTTGACCTGCCGGATCATGCGGGCGTGTACGGCGCTGACCGAGGGATCGAGCAGGACGTGGGTCACCAGGGAGGCGTCTCGTCCAAACGTCGCATCCGTACCGGTCAGCAGGATTGGATCCAGGTCCGCTTCGAGGGGCTGAAGTTGCGCCTCGGCTTGATCCGGGGCGGCGGGCGCAAGGCTTGCGCGGCGCAATCGTGGCCGGCGGCTAGCCCGGGGTACAGGCATCGGCCGTGTGGCGAGGCGTGTTGCCAGACCGACTGCAGCCGCCGTGGCCATCACCAATGCAGCCAGTATGCCGATCAGCCATGGCCGGGTCTCCCAGAGCCCCGGCACGCGTCGAGTCTCCACGCGCAGCGTCAGAGGCTCCGATAGACCGCGCAACCCCAGACTATCGGTGACGGCCGCCTGCAGCGTGAGCTCGCCGGCCCGGGTGTCAGGAGCCATCGACCAGGTCAGCGTATCGAAGGGCGGCTGGACCTGCGCCACAGCCAGCACGCCGTCCACCAGCAGATCAGCTGCGACGATCGGGCGCGGATGGCCATCGGGAAAGGTGATGAGCAGCGGCAGAGTCAAGGTGGGGGGCTCCGGCCCTGCCGCGCCCTGGCCGGGCCGAATCGGTTCGAGGTTGATGCGGCTGGGCGGAGAGACGAACACCACCTCCGGCTCGAGCACCTCCGCCCGGAAAGTCCGGACTGGCGAGGTTGCGTCAACGAACTCGTTGATCACCCGAACCTGGACGGTGTGTGCACCCTGGCTTGAGGCAGCCGATGTGTATGTCAGGCGGTAGCTGGTGCGCAGGCGGTCGAGCTCCTGCGAAAGCGGGTCCAAGCCGGTCTGCGGGTCGAACAGGGCCAGACTGCCGCCCGTTTGCTCGGCGAGGCTGCGCCAGGTCTCAAGGGCCAGTTCCTCCGCCAGCGTGGGGGGCCCGACGATGATCGGGAAGATGGCGGTCGACTGTTCCTGGGCAGCCGCGATGAGATTGGCCAGCTGCAGATCCTGGCCGATGTTCACATAGGGCGTGACGAACAAGAGCACGCGAGGCGTCCCAGACGGGGGAGCCGGCCCCCCCGCTTGTACGGCGCGGGTCAGCAAGTCCAGCGCCGTGTCGGCCGCGCTCAACTCGGGCTCGAGGTAGTCGAGGGTTGCGGCCAGTTCGGCCGCCGCCGGCACGCTGTCGAGCAACGTGCCGGCGCGGGTGATCAGGGTGTACCGATCCTCCCCCAATGGCGCCGCCTGAGGCTGCGACAACCAGGCGACGAAGGCCTCCGCCAGGCGATCGAAGCGGCTACGACCGCTGGGGTCGCGCACGCCCAGACCGCGAGTTGAATTGACCACCAGACGCAGGTCGATACCGGACTGGACAATCTCAAGGGAGGTCAGGGGTCGTTCGGCCTGATCTTCGAGAATCACAAAGTCCTGCGGGGCGAAGGGGGTGGGCTCGTCACCAGGCGGTGTGCGGGGGGTCACGTGCAGGATGATCTCGGGAAAGCCGGAAGCGTCGGGGGGGGCGAGGTCAATCTGAAAGGGCGCCTGCGCCTGACCGGGATTGGGAGGCAGCAGGTTGAGGCAGAAGGCCGCCAGTACGGCGGCCGCCGGCATCCAGCCCGGGATGCGCATAGCGGGATTGTAGCATGGCGCCCTCGAGGCCCGGATGGCTTGCAGTCGGCTTACAAAGCCGCCACAGCCGCCGTGTCAGGCGCGAAGATGGGCCACGAGGTAGGGATGGCCGAGTTTGATCCCACAGCTGACACGATGTTCTCGCCGGGGAATCTCCCGGAGAACGCCTGGGTTCCTCCTCTCAGCCGCATCGAGAGGATGCTGCGGGCCATCCTCCTGATTTCCTTCGGGGCAGTGCTTGCCCTGGAGGCCTATCTGATCTGGCAGGCCGTGCGTTTGATCGGATAGGGCGTGTCCCTTCCCTTTGTCGGCCATGAGGTTCGGGCCAAAGCCCGAGACACCTCTTGAGCCTCCCTCCGGCTGGCCCTCCCGCACACCCCGCATGCGGGAGGGCCGTTCTTTTCTCCCCGGCGGGAGGGCCCGGAGCTGCCCTCTGCCGCTTCACTCCCATTCGATCGTCGCCGGCGGCTTGCTGGTGACGTCGTACACCACCCGGTTGATCCCCGCCACTTCATTGACGATGCGGTTGCTGATATGGGCAAGCGTCTCATACGGAAGGCGGACCCAGTCGGCCGTCATGAAGTCCTCGGTGGAAACCGCCCGCAGCACGACGGCCTCAGCGTAGGTGCGCTGGTCTCCCATCACGCCGACGCTGCTCACCGGAAGCAGCACGGCGAAGACCTGAGCCAGCTGTCCTTCGGGGATGCCGGCCTGCTCCAGCTCCGAGCGCAGGATCCAGTCGGCCTCGCGCAGGCGGCGCAGGCGCTCAGCGCTGACCTCGCCCAGGCAGCGGACGGCCAGGCCGGGGCCGGGAAAAGGCTGCCGCTCCACGAGCCAGTCGGGCAACCCGAGGGTCCGGCCGACCTGGCGCACTTCATCCTTGAACAGGTAGCGCAGCGGCTCAACCAGCTTGAGCCCAAGATCCGGCGGAAGCCCGCCCACGTTGTGGTGGGTCTTGATGCGCGCTGCCACCCGTCGGTCGGGGCCGCTCGATTCGACCACGTCCGGGTAGATCGTCCCCTGCACCAGGAACTCGACCTCCCCGAGGCTGTGGGCTTCCCGCTCAAACAGCCGGATGAACAGGCGGCCGATGATCGTCCGTTTCTGCTCGGGTTCGGTCACGCCACGCAGCGCATCGAGGAATTCGCGCTGGGCGTGAACCACCCGCAGCTGTCCGCCCAGCACCTTGGCGAGGTCGGCTTGAACCTGTTCGGCCTCGCCCAGGCGCAACAGCCCGTTGTCGACGAAGATCCCGGTCATCCGGTCGCCGAGTGCCCGGTGGACCAATGTGGCGGCAACCGCCGAGTCGACCCCGCCGCTGATGCCGGCCAGTGCGCGGCCACTGCCGACCTGCTGCTGGATTCGGGCGAGGCTGGCCTGCACGATCGCCGCCGGTGTCCAGTCCGGCCGGGCGTGGCAGATGTCGACGACGAAGGCGCGCAGCAGAGCGACGCCGCCCGGTGTGTGGCGCACCTCCGGATGGAACTGGACGCCATACCAGTGCCGCTGCTCATCCGCCATCGCCGCAATCGGGGAATTGTCGGAGCTAGCGATGGCGGCGAACCCAGGCGGCATCGCTTCGATTCGGTCGCCGTGCGACATCCACACGGGCTGTGTGCCGGGCGGTAGGAGGGGGTTGTCCTGCAGGCAAAGCACCTGGGCCGGGCCGTACTCCCGCTGGGTAGATGGAAGAACCGCACCCCCCAGGGCGTGGGTGAGCGCCTGCATCCCGTAGCAGATGCCGAGGATCGGCCTCCCCGAGCGCAGCACGTACTCGGGGATCTGTGGCGCACCTGTCTCATAGACCGAGGCTGGCCCACCGGACAAGATGTAACCGACCGGCTGGAGCGAGGTGACCGCCTCCGGGGGCGCGTCATGCGGGAATAGCTCGCTGTACACCCGGGCTTCGCGCACGCGCCGGACGATCAGCTGGCTGTATTGTGAACCGAAGTCGAGAACGACAATCGAGTCAGGCATCGCTCATGCGGCAAACACGATGCGCCCTTCGCTCATGTCGCTGATCACGGCCAGTGATTCGATCGGTACGCCAAGCGACGCCAGCAGCGTGCGCCCGCCCTCGAAGGACTTCTCAATCAGGGCGCCCACACCGACGACGGTGGCCCCGGCGGCTTGCGCCAGACGGACCAATCCCAGGATCGTCTGGCCGCTGGCGAGAAAATCGTCGATGATCAGCACCCGCTCGTCCTGCCCGAGATACTCCGGAGAGACGATCAGCTCCACGGTTCGCCCCTTGGTGTGCGACGGTGCCAGGGTGAGGTAGATCTGGTCGGGCATGGTGATGGGCTTGGTCTTGCGGGCGTAGACCACCGGCACGCCGAGATGGAAGGCGGTCGTCAGTGCCGGGGCGATGCCGGAGATCTCCGCCGTCAGCACTTTGGTCGCGCCGAGCGGGCCAAAACGGTCGGCCAACGCTCTACCGCAGGCGTCCATCAGCCGGGGATCGACCTGATGGTTGATGAAGCCGTCCACCTTGAGGATGCCATTGCCCAGGTTCTTGCCGTCGGTAAGGATCCGCAATCGCAGTTCGTCCATCCTGACCTTCCTTGACGTCGTACGCCCAATTCTACTGAAGTTGAGCCGTGCGGCAATTCGGCAGGGGTGCCAACCGGGCAGCGCAGCCGACAGGGCGGAAGGCTGGCGGAGCAAAGGCGTCCTGAGGGCGGACTGACATACCGCCTATGCGACCCACAGCGCCGCAACGGTTCTGCCTTCAAGGCCTGCCTCTCGCGCTGCGTGCTGCGGGAGAACGGCGATTTGAGGAGGACGCCGGGTAGCTTGCCGTGCGCGACAGCGGTGAGCAAGCCGTGCAGGCTGCCAGGGGAAGGGAGTCGGTTGCCGGACCTGCAGGGGACCGCCGGCGCCTATTGATCAGGGATCTCGCCTCCAGCCAGCTTCCCCCAGGCGCGGGGCTGCGCCTCGGGCGGGCGGGGACCGGATGGATCATCCCTTCCGATCCAGGCTTGGCCTCGTTATGTGCGGCTTCGGCGCCGGTGAGGTCTGGTTGCCGACAAGAAAGGGAGGTTGATGCAGGGAGAGTGGCCGCAATCCCGCCCGGGCCGGATCAGCTTGTTGGCGGTCAGGGGGTGATTGCCCGCTGCCCTGTGCAGCGAGGGAATGCGCTGGCTTGACATAGAACGAATGTTCCGTTAGAATTCGAACAGGCGTGCGAGTCAGCCGCCGGGGAGGTGGAAGTGAAGGGAAAGCTGTCCGACCGCCAGCGGCGCATTCTGGAGTTCATTCAGCGCTACCACACCGAGGCCGGTTATCCGCCCTCGATTCGGGAGATCGGTGAGGCCGTCGGCATTTCTTCCACCTCGGTGGTGAACTACAACCTCAATCGGCTGGTGGAAGAGGGCTACCTGGACCGGCAGCAGAACGTATCGCGCGGCCTTCGGCTGACGAACAAGCTCGCCCGAGCCGGCCAGCGAGCGGCGGACATCATCCGCGTGCCACTGGTTGGCAGGATCTTCGCCGGCGCGCCGGTGCCGCTCCCCGGCACCGACAGCCCGATGTTCGACACCGATGAGGCGCTGGAGATCACCCGCGACCTGCTCAGCACGACCGAGGGGATCTTCGCCCTGCAGGTCAAAGGCGATTCGATGATCGATGCCATGGTCAACGATGGCGACATTGTGGTGATGAAGCGCGAACCGGACTGGCGCAACGGTGACATGGTGGCCGTGTGGCTGAGCGACAAGGAAGAAACTACCCTTAAGCACATCTACCGTGAGGGGCAGCGAGTGCGCCTGCAGCCCGCCAACCCGACCATGGAGCCGATCTACATCGACCGGCCGGAGACGCTACAGGTCCAGGGTAAGGTGATGCTGGTGGTCCGACAGTTGGCCTGACGGCTGCAATCCGTTTCAGGGGGCAACGGCTACGACGAGCATTCGTTTGGAATGCTCGTCGTAGTTTTGGGCGCGGTACCCACCAAGCAGGCTGCTGCCGGCGAACCCCGCAACTTGCATGGCGCGCTGGACCTCGGCCGGTTCCCACAGCTGGAGTGTCTGGCGGACGACGTGACGTTTGATACGCCCGTCGGGCCAGAGGTCGTCCAGGCGCCACTCGACCTCGGCGGCGCGCTGGTCGCGGTTGAACCGCTGGGCGGCGGAGACCTGCACCGGCCGTCCAGTTTCCGTATCCTGGAAGGCGGCCAGCGGCGAGGAAGGTTCGAGGCCGCCGGTCCGCACATCACGCGGGTGCGCCAGCTCTGCCGCGAACACTCCGCCGGGCAAGAGGTGCTCGCGGCTGAGGCGGAGCGCCTGCTGTGCTTGATCGCGCGAAAGCAGGGAGAGCGTGTTGCAGGGGCACAAGACAAGGCCGAACTTTGTCGCAAGCTGGAGCTCGGCAATGTCTCCCTGCACGTAGGACAGGGCGCCGGCCGTCAGGGGCGGCCGGTGTTGCTCGGCCCAGGCGATCATGTCAGGGTCCGAGTCGATTCCCGTGACGAGGAACCCGCGGTGGGCAAGGGATTCGGCCACCCGCCCCGTGCCACTCCCCAACTCCAGGATGGGCCCGTTGGCGGCGAATGCCATCCGCCGCCAGAAAGGCAGATCGGCGTGGAAGGTCCGGTAGAGGCCGGCATACAATCTCGGAAACTCACGCATCGCGTTGCGCCTGTGACTCGGGCCGGCGAGGTGGTGCGCCGGGACGGTGCCGATTGTCGCGCACTTCGCCGCGCAGCAGCGCGGCTTGACCGCCTTCGAGGCGGCCGGTATACTCGCCTCGCTTCGGGGTGTAGCGCAGCTGGCAGCGCACCGCGTTTGGGACGCGGGGGTCGGCGGTTCAAGTCCGCCCACCCCGACCACGCACGACCACCAACAAGGCACTGCCTTGGATGTGCCGAAGGCAACCCCGACAACTCCGCCAGGCGAGCAGGGTCGGTAGTGCCTGTGCTGCTCACGGCGGAAATCTCCGCCGCACATCTCTCCGCACTCGGTTGGAGAGTCAGGAGGCCGAAGTGCCTGGAGCCAGGATCCCTTCTTCCAACCGACGCATCGACGTGGTTGTCGTGGCAGCTCACTATGGGCCCGAGCGACAGCTGGAGTGGGTCCAGGCCTATGAGCGGCGCGGCAGCGTGTGGGGGGACAAGGTGCTGCTGGATCGGCGCGCGCTGGTTGAGCGCCTGCAACGCAAGCTACGTATCTACGCTGGCGCAGCGCGCGCCCTGCCTGGGGATTTCGATTTGGGGGCAGCGTTGGAGCTGCGGCGGAACGGCGCCACGGCTTCGATCCTCGCCGGTGGGAAGTCCACCGGTTCGGATGACCTGGGCGTGCCGGTCCTCTGACGGGCCAGAGCCAACACCGGGCGTGCCTCAGCGGATGAGGGATCCGCGAGCGGCACCCAGATGCCCACCCGACGGCAGACAGCCTCCGAAGGCACGCCCTTTGAATGTCCTATCGGCGTCCGCGTATTGGAATCCGGGCAACTTGCATGTGGAGAGGGACGCGTTCTCTTCGTCAGGCGTGAACTCGGCCGCATAGGCGGAGCGAGGTAGAATCCCTCGGACAGTAAGCGAGCTGCCTGTGCGTGATCCCGGGCAGGGAACCGATGGGCTTCATGCGGGCGTGGCCAAGGGGTAAGGCAACAGCCTTCCAAGCTGTTATTCGCGGGTTCGAATCCCGTCGCCCGCTCTGAACTCTCGACCCAACTGAGAGGCCGACTGCACGCACACTGCTGCGTGCAGTTGTGTTCTGCTCAGGACACGGGGGTGCGGCTGGTTTGCGAATCTAACCGATCCAGTCTGCTGGATCGTTCAGAGTATTAAAGCAGAAGGCCCGGCCGATCTTTCCGGCCGGGCCTTCTGCTCAAGCAGGCGACTACTTCGCCTTCTTGACGGTCTTCTTGGCCTTCTTCGGTGCAGCCTTCTTGGTGGTCTTCTTGGCCTTCGAAGCCGTCTTCTTCGTTGTCTTCTTCACAGCCTTCTTCGGTGCAGCTTTCTTGGTCGTCTTCTTCACAGCCTTCTTCGGTGCAGCCTTCTTCGTCGTCTTCTTTGCTTTCTTGACTGCCATCGTGCCACCTCTTGATACAGGATAGCCTGCAATCTACACAATCTTCGCCAGGAATGCAAGGCCTGGAAGGGTCAGATTCCGCGCGCCCCCGCGGCACGCGCACTTGCCGCGAGGCCGCTCCGAGGCACCGACGAGCACGCGGGCTTGTCCGAGCATCGAGACCAACCAGGCGGAAGGGTGTGAGGCGCGAACGAACATCCGCAACGCACGCGCGGTGCGAGGCATGACCGCCGCGTCTTGCTTCGCAGTCGCGCGCGCGTAACCGACACGGTGATCGCGATGCGGGACGCCTTGGCAGGATTGCATCTCTCTGGCTGCCGAAGCAGCCGGGCGCGTCTCGCGTGCGCAGCTGCTCGCCAAACGAGGCGATGGCCACTCATTCGCAGGGGGGTTTGGGCTACAATCGAGATAGGGCCCGTAGCTCAGGGGTTAGAGCGGCCGGCTCATAACCGGTTGGTCGCAGGTTCGAATCCTGCCGGGCCCATGCGCTTGAGCAGTGGGACTGCGGTCGCGTAGTCCAGCATGATCGGTGCGGCGAGCGGTTCCTTGCGCGGCGGGGAAATCAGGGTGAGCGACAGCTCAATGAAGATGCGAGCCCGTGATGCGTCGGCGCGTACGCGCTTTGTGCGCTACGCCTGGGTCACGCTGGGGCTGAACGTTGGCGTGATCTTGTGGGGCGCATGGGTGCGGGCCACAGGCTCCGGAGCGGGCTGCGGCAGTCACTGGCCGTTGTGTAACGGCGCGGTGGTGCCGCGATCAGCCGAAGCGGCGACGGTGATCGAGTTTGTCCACCGTGGGACCAGCGGCCTGGCGCTGATCGCTGTGTTGGCGCTGCTGATCGGAGCCTGGCGCATCTATGCGCGCGGCCACATCGTGCGGCGGACCATGATCGCCGCCGGACTGTTCATGCTTCTCGAAGCAGCCATCGGAGCGGGCCTGGTCGTATTCGGGCTGGTCGCCGGCAACACCTCGGCTGCACGTGCAGTCGTCGGCGCACTGCATCTCGCCAACACCTACCTGCTATTGGCGGCGTTGACCCTGTCGGCGATCTTCGGTGGGCAGTCGGCCTCACCCATCTGGCGCCTCGAACGGCGTGTGGTCGCGCAGGGTTCGATCAGTCTGGGCTTGCTGCTGCTGGTCGGCATGACCGGCGCGGTCACCGCACTGGGAGACACGCTGTTCCGTCCGGAGTCGCTGGCCGCCGGGATTGCTCAGGAGTTGGCGCCCGCCTCACACCCGATGGTGCGCATGCGCCTGATCCATCCCGGGGTAGCCGTGCTGGCAAGTCTGCTGACGGCCTACTATGCATGGGTGCTGAACGAATTCCGCCTTCGTCCGGTTGCGCGGCGGAGGACGCAGATGATCTGGATCCTGCTCGCGGTGCAGTTGATCGCCGGCGCCATCAACGTCCTGCTCCTGGCGCCATTGGGCCTGCAGGTGATTCACCTTCTTCTCTCGGACCTGATCTGGATCCTGGTGGTTGCGCTGAGCGCTCAGGTCTTGACTGAACCGAGCTGAGGCCAGCCCCTGGGAGAAAGCGAACCGCCGGACGTGGGGGGACATCCGGCGGTTCTTGATTGTTCGGGGGCCCTGCCGTCCGTGCAGGGGGACACGTGTACGGCAGGCTTATTCCCCCTCACCCGGTGCCCGATACCAACACGATGTTTTTTGGGCCCGTGCCCAGATAATAGCACAATATCTATCCAAATTGATTAATGCCCGCTAAGTAGGTTTTGTGCGGCGTGGGCTGCGGGAAGCCTGGAATTCCTGCAGTAGCGCCGCGTTTTCCTGTTCGGAGAGCGGCGAGTCGGGCTTGTCTGGAGAGGACGAGGCTGAGATTGAGACGGACGCTTGCAGTTGGCGCAGGAAGGCCGCGCTCGTTATGGCCTTGGCGCCGGCCCGCCGGGCGGCGGTTGCCACCTCGCCGTCCGACGACACGACACTCCAATTGCGCGCCTCGCCCCGCAGCCGCTGCAGGTGCGCGCGGATGGCGCGATCGGCACTGGAGGTCTGTGTCACGAAGTGCACGGTCAGCCGACCCAGGCGAGGGGGGTCGGCGCGCCCGGGCGAACGCCGGTCGAAGTAGACGGTGACCGCCTTACCCGAAGTGGCGCAGAAGCGCTGCAGCCGGGCGATCAGCTCGGCTTCGTCGTCGGGGTCTTCCAGCCTGTGTCCCGGCATGCTGCCGATCAGGTTGTGGCCGTCGATCAGATAGGGCATGTCTGGTAGGCACCAACCGTCGGGGGCGGCGTCAATCGCGATCTTCGGCGCAGGTGGTGTCGCCGCCCGCGCTCCTATGCTATCATGCGCCGCTGTGGGCAGCGTGCGCAAGGCGACCTGGCGACAGTACTGGGCGTTTCTCGGCCTCAATGTGTTGGTCTCAGCCGCGACCACGCTGCTGGTCCTCACGCTGTGGGGGCGGCCGCCCCCATCTCCCCCCGCCACCCTGCTGCCGACTTTGGCGGTGGCCGAACGACTGGCGAGCGTCATCCCCACCGCCAGCGAAACGCTAGCACCGACCCCGACGCCGGTCACGTACGTTGTGCAGTCCGGCGACAGCCTGATGTCTATTGCCCAGTCGCTTGGGGTGTCGAGTGATGTGTTGATGGCGCTGAACAAGCTGAAGAACGCAGATAGCCTGGACGTGGGGCAGATCCTGCTCGTGCCCACGCCCAAGAGCGGCCGAGCGCCGACCGAAACGCCTGAGCCGCGCGCCACTGCCCTGCCGACCGTCACCCCGCTCTCCGACTCGCAGGCACCGCGCGTGGAAATCCGGGGGGTGGACGGCGTGGGAACCCTGGAGACCGAGGCCATCCGCCTGCTCAACACCGGGGGTGTGGCGCGCATGGCTGGCTGGACGCTGGATGACGGACGCGACCACGTCTACGTCTTTCCGGGCTTCACACTTCATAATGGGGCGGTCAGCGTGAACACGCGCCTGGGGACGGACACCGTGATCGACCTGTTTTGGGGAATGACGGAGCCCATGCTCGCCTCCGGGACGATCATCACGCTGCGCGATGATGAAGGCAATGTGCAGTCGACTTTCAGCATCCCCTGAGGACCGGGCGCAGACACTGCCCTACCGGCTCGCCTGAGCAGCCGAGAGGCATTGGGCAGGAATCACCGCTGAACGCAAGCTCGAGGAGGCGCTGCAATCCGGCGCCTGCATTGACCCCCCGGGGTCAGGGCGCCTGCTTCCTGGTGCCGCCTTCCGAAGAGGCGGGATCCCGCGCTGCATCTGTCGCGATGCGTGGTGCACTTCCAGCCCGTCTTCCGTTGCAGGGCAGGTTCTGCTTGCGGTGCATCGCGCTGCATGCTCGACGGCACGCAGCGCGAGGGCGCCGGGTCGCGCGTCGCCAGGACGGTGGCGGAGGCCAGCTGACTGATCGCGACGCACAACGTCAGGGCACCGGCGTAGGCCCGGCACTCGCCGCACTTGTCGCTCGAGCGTGAGCTGGCCCGCCGTCCGTCGTGAACGCTCGTGTGAGGCGGCGCACGCCGGGCGCTCCGCCTCCGCAATGCCACGCACCTTCGCCGCATATCCTGCAATCGGCCGTCGGCGGAGGCGGCCGCGGACTGCCTGCAGGTGCACGGACCCGGCCAAGAATCGTCCGCAACTTGCGCCGCCTCTGAGCGTCTGATACACTCCGCCCGCCTTCGGGGTCTCCATGGAACAAGCCCTCTACCGGCAGTGGCGTCCAAAGAACTGGGAAGAAGTCGTCGGGCAGGAGCACGTGGTGCGCGCGCTGCGCAATGCCGTGCGGGCGGAGCGTGTGGGTCATGCATACCTGTTTGCCGGGCCGCGTGGCACCGGCAAGACCACCCTGGCGCGCGTGCTGGCCAAGGCGGTCAACTGTCAGGCGCCCTCTCCCGCCGATCGGCCGTGCAACGACTGTGAGAATTGCCAGGCGGTGAACGAGGGCCGTTTCCTCGATCTGATCGAGATCGATGCTGCCTCCAACACGAGCGTGGAGGATGTGCGCGACCTGCGCGATCGCATCAACTTCGCCCCGAACCGCGGCCGCTTCAAGGTTTACATCGTCGACGAGGTTCACATGCTGTCGACGGCGGCGTTCAATGCGCTGCTCAAGACGCTGGAGGAGCCGCCGCCGCACGCCATCTTCGTCCTGGCCACCACCGAAGTGCACAAGATCCCGGCCACGGTGCTTTCGCGTTGTCAACGGCATGAGTTCCGCCGTCTGCCGGTGGCGTCGATCGAGGGTTACCTGCAGCAACAGGTGCAGGCACAGGCGATGAGCGTCGAGTCGGCCGTGCTGCATCTGATTGCCCGTCAGGCGACAGGGAGCCTGCGCGACGCCATCTCCCTGCTCGATCAGCTGGTGTCCACCGGTGATGCCGTCACGCTGGACTTTGCCCGGGCGGTGTTGGGGACGGCGTCCAACGAGTGCGTCGTCGGGATCGTGCGGGCCATCGCCGAGAAGGACGTGGCGCGGGGTCTGGAGAGCATCAACCTGGCGCTGGACTCCGGCGCCGACCCGCGGCAGCTGGCGCGCCAGGTTGTCGAATATCTGCGGGGGTTGCTGCTGGTGCAGAGCGGCAACGCGGACCGGGTCGATGTGCCGGAGGACGTGGCCGAGGAAATGCTGCCGCTGGCGGAGCGCCTATCCCTGACCGAGCTCCTGGCAGCCTTGCGGGTGTTCTCGCGCGCGGCGGCCGAGACGCGCGGCACCTGGCAGCCGGGCCTGCCGCTCGAACTGGCGCTGGTCGAAGCTGCTCGCCCGCGGGCGGTGCTCCAGCCGGACAGCAGCGCCCCGGCGGCGCCCGCCGCGCCGCGGGTCGCCCCAACCCAAGCCAAGCTGGCGCCGCCCTCTCGAGGACTGGACAAGGCCGCCGAGGCGGATTCCGCCAGGGCTCAGGCCGACAGATCAGCGCAGACCGGCCCCGTGCCGCATGCCGCGTTGCTCGATCGCTGGCGGGACGTGCTCAAGGCCGCCTACGGGCGGGATCCGCGCGCCCAGGCGCTGCTGAACTCGTGCAAGCCGTTGGGAATCGAGAAGGGCATGGTGGTACTGGCATTCTCGAGCGATCTCTTGCGTGAGAAGATGGAGAAGGGGCACAATCTGGCTTGCGTCCAGGAGGCGCTCCAAGAAGTGATGGGAGAGCCTCTTGGCGTTCGCTGTATTCTGGCGCGGGAGCCCGCCGTGAAGCAGGCGGCGCGGGAGCCTGAGGACGCCCGGCCGGCCGAGCCGGTTGAGGAAGGGGGAATGGTGGCGACTGCCATTCGCGACCTGGGCGCGCAGGTGATGGACGTCAAGCCGCTGCCGCCGGAGGGGAATGCCTGAGACCATTCCAGGCATTCCTGTGTTGGCTGGAGAGGAGCCGCTCGTCATGCCCCCCAATCCCAAAGACCTGATGGCGCAGGTCCAACGCCTGCAGACCGAGCTCGCTAAGGCGCGCGAGGAACTCGCCCAGGAGACGGTCGAGGTCAGCGTTGGCGGCGGTGTCGTTCGCCTGGTGATGTCCGGCACCCAAGAGTGCCGCAAGGTAAGCCTCGATCCCGCTGTGGTGAAGCCCGAGGAAGTCGACCTGTTGCAGGACCTGTTGCTCGGGGCGGTCAATCAAGCCATTCACGAGTCGCAGCAGCTCGCCGCCCGACGCCTGGGCCCGCTAACCGGGGGCCTGGGCGGCCTGTAGCGCCGGAGACCACGCATGGCGGAAACCATCCCGCGCTCCGTTCAGCGTCTGATGGAGGCGCTGGGTCGGCTGCCGGGCATCGGTCCCAAGACCGCCTCCCGCCTGACCTATCATCTGCTGCGCTCGTCGCAAGCCGAGGCCGAGGAGCTTGGTCAGGCGGTGCTTGAGCTCCACCGGGAAACCGGCGAGTGTCCGGTGTGTTTCAACATCATGCAGGCCGGGGTGCCGACGTGTGGACTGTGTTCGGATCCGGCGCGCAACGACCGCGTCCTGTGTGTGGTTGAGGACGCCCTGGATGTGCTGGCGATCGAGCGCACCGGGGCATTCACCGGCCGCTACCACGTCCTGCAGGGGGCGATCTCGCCGGTGGAGGGCGTGGGTCCGGAGGACCTGAGGATTGAGGAATTGGCGATCCGCCTGTCCTCCGGCGGTGTGGAGGAGGTGGTGGTAGCCACCAACCCGACGCTGGAAGGAGAGGCGACGGCCATGTACCTGAAGCGGCGCCTGCAAGGTATTCCTGTGCGCGTGACCCGGCTGGCGCGCGGCCTGCCTTCCGGGGGTGACCTGGAGTACGCCGATGCGCACACCCTGACGCGGGCGCTCGAGGGCCGGGCGGAGCTCTGACCGCCGGCCGAGGAGGTCGATCATGCGAAGTGGAGCTCTCTGCCTGGCGGTTCTGGCACTGGCCGGCCTGACCGGGTGCAACTTCCCGGCCGGCGTCGCCGCGCCGACGGATCTGCCGCCGACCCCATTCGCTGCGCCGGCAACTTACGAGGCCACCAGTACGCCGGCGCCGACGCTCGTGCCCACCGAGGCGCCGCCAATCCCGACGACGCAGCCAACCGAGACTCCGCAGACCGCGGTGACCGAGCTGCTCGTCAGTCCACTGGTGGGAGATGTGATCTGCCGCTTCGGGCCCGGAGGAGAGTACTCCGTGGAGGCCAAGATCTCGACTGGGGTGCAGGTGACGGCGAGCGGCCGCAATACCGAGGCGAGCTGGCTGCGGGTCGACAATCCGGCCGTGGCAGGCAAGCTGTGCTGGGCGCCGCGGGCCGAGCTGGCGGGCGCAGAAGGGGCAGATGGCCTGCCGACTGCCCTGCCACCCAACAATATTGTCACCAAGGTCAGCGTTGATCTGGACCCGACCAAGGAAGAAATCCCGTGTGCTGATCTACCCTTCAAGTACACGGCGACCTTCAGGATCACCACCACCGGTCCGCTCACGGTGAAGTACACGGCGCAGTCCAGCGAAGGGCAGGTGGTGGACCCGACGAGCTATGCCTTCACGGCCTCGGGCACGAAGGTCTTCACCCAGAAGTTCAAGGTTGACGCTGCCGGAGACCACTGGTTCCGGGTGGATGTGGTCAGCCCGAACGCGGTCTCGGGGACGGGGGAGGCCAGGCTGGCCTGCACGCCGTAAGGGCCGGAGCGGGTTGGCGATTGGGCCCCAGGCCTTGGCAGGCTGGCTGGGCAGTGTCTAATGAAAGTGAGCAATCCGTGACGGTCTCGCCTGGCTCAGGGGAAGCCCGAGACACGCCAGGGTCAATTGGGCGCCAGAGGCCGGGGCCTGCGTGCCCGATCGATCCGGCGACCCTTGCCGAGGTACGAGAGGTCCGCACCGGCGTTGGCGCGGAAGACCGGCGGGCGAATGGCCGACTGGGTGTGGCCGCCACGGCTGGTCGCCGCGACTAGGCTACGCTTCTGCTGAGGAAAAGACATGAGCATTCGAACCGTCATTTTCTGTGCTTCGAGCATCGTCTTGGGTCTGGGCGTGCTGGCCTGCAACGCGCTGTTTCCCGGGTCGATCACGCCGCCGCCGACAGACAAGCCCGATTCCCTGCCCGCAACGAAGACGGCCCAGCCGGTAGCACCCACGCTGACCGATATGCCCCTCCCGACCTCCACGCCTACGCCGACCGCTTCGCCAACGCCTGGTCCAGCAATGGTCTGGTCTAAAGACGGCGATGCTGTCTGCCGGTTCGGGCCAGGAGAGGAATGGTCCATCGAAGGCAAGCTGCCGGATGGCATGATCGTGCCGGTCGCTGGCCGGAACGAGAGCAGCAGTTGGTGGTATGTCAAAGAGCTCGGCTATAAGGGCAAGCCCTGCTGGGTCTCGGCAGAAGAGACGCGCACCGAAGGGAATCTGGCCGAGGTTCCTGTCCAGCCGACCCCGGCGGCCTTTGTATCTGTGGTCAAGGTGAGTGTCCAACCGTGGAAAGCGACGATTACCTGCGGAGACTTCCCGTATACCTTCGCGGTGAAGTTCAGCATCTCAACTTCCGGCCCGGCAACGGTCAAGTTCCAGCGCAGCCGCGACGGGAACGCGGATCCGGTAGAGACGATCGTCTTCAAGACCTACGGCACCAAGTCGTATGTCGACGAATACAAGGTGAATGCGACCGGAGAGTACCGCTTCCGCGTGGACGTCAGCAGCCCGAACAAGATCAGTGACGAGGATACCGGGAAGATGGAGTGTGACCCCCCGTAGCCGCCTTGATGTGCCCGCTTTGAGCCGATGCCCTGCGGTCGGCTCGAGCGGTCGATCGGTGGCCGTGAGGATTGTCTGCTCCACCCAGGCACTCGGCGTCAGGTGGTGGAAGAGTGCCGTATGCCGGCGCCAGCCCCCGGCTGGTGGCACCGCTTCCCGGGGCGGATTGCGCTATCAGGGACCCTGTGTGAGCAAGTTGAGCCCTCCTCCGGCCGGATGCCGAGGCCACATGGCTGTGCAGGTAGACAACCCGGCCCGCGCCGATGCCCGTCAGCCCGGTCAACAAGGGCGCGGTCGGGCTGGATCCGACCAAGGAAGAGTCCCCCTGCGCCGGTCTACCCTTCAAGTCCACGGCGACCTTCAGGATCACCACCACCGGTCCGCTCACGGTGAAGTACACGGCGCAGTCCAGCGAAGGGCAGGTGGTTGACCCGACGAGCTATGCCTTCACGACCTCGGGCACGAGGACCTTCACCCAGAAGTGCAAGGTTGACCCTGCCGGAGACTACTGGTTCCGAGTGGATGTGGTCAGCCCGAACGCGGTCTCGGGGACGGGGGAGGCCAGGCTGGCCTGCACGCCGTAGGCGGTGGGGCGGGA
>Ga0105106_10000823_pt1 | contig 22033 bp, 18 predicted proteins | sample PPLLaktember2015_5_FD_79109 | JGI IMG/M metagenome (GOLD analysis project Ga0105106, IMG submission 79109) | Freshwater sediment microbial communities from Prairie Pothole Lake near Jamestown, North Dakota, USA - PPLs Lake P8 Core (1) Depth... | ecosystem: Environmental > Aquatic > Freshwater >...
GCGGCGCAGCTGTACGCTGAGTTCAGGGAGTTCTTCCCGGACAACGCGGTAGAGTATTTCGTCTCGTATTACGATTACTACCAGCCTGAGGCGTACGTGCCGCGGCGCGACCTGTATATCGAAAAAGAAACTGACATTAATATAGAGATCGAGCGGTTGCGCCTGGCGGCGACCACCTCATTGATGTCGCGGCGGGATGTGATCATCGTGGCGTCCGTGTCCTGCATCTATGGACTGGGCAACCCGGCTGAGTACGGGCGCTCGGTGATCAACCTGGAGGCGGGCAAGATCTACCGGCGCAACGCCCTGCTGCGCGACCTGATCGAGGGGCAATACCAGCGTAATGATCTGGATCTGCGCCTGGCGACCTTCCGGGTGCGCGGTGACACACTGGAGGTGATCCCGGCTTACCAGGAGAGACAGGGCTTACGGGTCACCTTCTTCGGGGATGAGATCGAGCGGTTGGTGGAGTTCGACGCGCTGACCGGCGAATTGCAGCGTGAGCTGGAGACGGCGGCCATCTACCCGGCCAAGCATTACATTGCAGCGGATGATAAGCTCAAGCAGGCGATCACGGATATCGAGAGCGAGCTGCAGGAACGCCTGCAGTTGTTCCGCAAGCAGGAGAAATACCTGGAAGCACAGCGCATCGAACAGCGCACGCTGTATGACCTGGAGATGCTGCGCGAGACGGGTGGCTGCGCGGGCATCGAAAACTATTCACGGCACCTGGACCAGCGGGCGGAAGGCACACCTCCGTGGACGCTGGTGGACTACCTGCCGAGCGAATATCTGCTGATCCTGGACGAATCGCACATGACCGTGCCGCAGATCCGCGGCATGTATAACGGCGACCGCTCACGCAAGGAGACGCTGGTCGAGTACGGGTTCCGTCTACCCTCGGCGCTGGATAATCGACCGCTCAAATTCAAGGAATTCGAGGAGAAAATGGGTTTCACCATCTACACCTCCGCCACGCCTGGCCCGTACGAAATGGAACGCGCCGATCAGGTGGTGGAGCAGATCATCCGCCCTACGGGGCTGGTGGACCCGGAGGTGGAAGTACGGCCGGTGACCGGGCAGGTGGATGACCTGGTTGGCGAGATCCGCAAGCGGGTGGAGGCAGGGCAGCGCACACTGGTGACCACGCTGACCAAGCGCATGGCGGAGAAGCTGGCGGACTACATGATGGAGCTGGGGATCAAGGTGCACTACCTGCACTCGGAGGTTGAGACCTTGGAGCGGGTGGGCATCCTGCGCGACCTGCGCCTGGGGGTGTTCGATGTGGTGGTGGGGATCAACCTGCTGCGCGAGGGCCTGGACCTGCCGGAGGTGTCGCTGGTGGCGATCCTGGACACGGATAAGGAAGGCTTTTTGCGCTCGGGGACGGCGTTGATCCAGACCATCGGACGGGCGGCCAGGCATGTGCAGGGCAAGGTGATCATGTACGCTGACCGGATGACCGATTCGATGAAGAAAGCGATCGACGAGACCAACCGGCGCCGGGCGATCCAGGTGGCGTTCAATGAAGCGAACGGGATCGAGCCGATGAGCATTATCAAGGCGGTGCGCGACCTGACCGACTCGCTGAGCGCGCGGGCGGTTGCCGAGATGCGCGGAGAGTACAAGGCAGATAAGACCTCCTTGATGCCACGGAATGAGCTCAAGCGTCTGATCGGCGAATTGGAAACGCAGATGAAGGCTGCCGCCAAGAACCTGGAATTCGAGAAAGCGGCGGTGCTGCGCGACCAGATCTACGAGCTGCGCGGGGTACTGGCAGCGGAGAGCAACGCCCCGCCCTGGGAGCGGGTGAGGTACCTGGCGGGGGAGAAATGAATTGGAATAAGGGAGTGCAGGAGACCTTCACGCCTACGCCTGTCACATTCACCTGGACTCCCACCTACCCCGTTCTTACCTCTATCCCCCGCTTTCCCCATTATTACCCCGATCCCTCCCTTTCCCAAAATCTGTACTTGATTTGGGGAAAAGGGGAGGGTCAAATCAATCCGGTCTGCAATGATGGGTTGTTGGGTGGAGGGTAGCAATATGTTTTCTGGTGGTTGATTGCTTCGCTGTGGACGCATTGACAGGGAAAATAATATGGGATCATGAAACCGGATTATTTTGTCATTGATTGCATGAAAAATCCATAGATTCTTCACAACTCCTACACATCTATGCGATAGAATTGGTACTGTAAGCTGAAATGAACAGCTACGAATACTGGTAAATGATAATCATAAAATACAGGAGTGAAAAAATGAAAAAGTTCTTGATCGTAGGTTCGTTGGTAATTGTGGGTGTGATGGTGTTTGGCGCGGTGGGATATGCTTCTGCGCAAACTTTGCTGCCAGGCTTCTTTGGGTCGCGCATGATGTCCAACTGGACAAATGGCGTTGGCATGATGAATGGCAAAGGTGGCAATTGGGGCGCGGATGTCGCTGGTGAAAATATCCAGACCGGAATGATGGCGAATGGCTCGATGAATGAGTATATGGAAGCCGCACTCGCTGAAGCGGTCGGCCTGACCGAAGAAGACATAGAAGCGCGCTTCGCGAATGGCGAGTCGTATTATGACATCGCCCTGGCGCAGGGTTTCAGTGCGGAGGAGATCCCGGCTTTACTGACCGAGGCACGCACCACGGCACTGAACCAGATGGTGGCAGATGGACTCATTACTCAGGATCAAGCTACCCTGATGCTGGAGCGGATGGCAAATGGTATGGGCAACGGTTTCAGCAATGGGATGATGGGCGGCTACGGCAGCGCCATGGGCAGCCGAGGTAGCTATGGTGAGATGCGCAGCGGTGAGGGGGACGGGCTGCTGCATGACTATATGGTGGCTGGCTTTGCTGCAGCGTTTGAAATGAGTGTCGATGAACTGCAGGCTCGCCTGGATGCCGGTGAGACGATGTACGATGTCGCTACCAGCCTCGGGTGGACCCATGAGCAGTTCACGACAACCATGCAGACCGTGCGCACGGAGGCGATCAATCAGGCAGTTGCGGATGGCGTCATCACGCAGGAACAGGCAGAATGGATGCTGGCGCACATGACCCAGATGCGGGAAAATGGCTACGGTCCAGGCAGCCAAGGTGCTTATGGCGGTGGTAACGGCAGCTGCCCGATGGGCGGTGGCGGGTCTGGCGGTGGGTTCGGTGGCGGACGCCGACCATAATATAAAATAAATTCCCAAATTAAAAGCTGAAGCGGTGCATCAGCACCGCTTCAGCTTTTAATTTGGTTCAAGGTTAATAAATACCCTTTGACGGGGATTAAAAAAAGAGTTACACTTAGGCTATCTTTATGCACAATAACTTCCGCCGGGAGGATCCTATGGTACCGTATCAATTGAACATGAAAACCGGGCCAACGCCTGGGAAAATCATCCAGTTGAGCAAGGCTGAACTATCCCTGGGCCGCGACCTGTCCAACGATATCTTCATCTCCGATGCAGATGTCTCGCGCAAGCACGCCCGCCTGGTACAGCAAGGAGACGGCTACCTGCTGGAAGATCTTGGCTCAACCAATGGGACCTTTATAAACGGCTCCCGGCTGACCGCAGCGCAGTACCTGCAGTCTGGCGATCTGATCAAATTTGGCGAATCGGTCGAGTTAGCCTACGAGTTGCCCGGATTCGATGCCCAGGCCACGGTGCTGGCCGGGCTCAAACCGGAATACACACCACCCCCCGTCTCAGATGAAATTCCCGATCCGATGCCGATCCCGGTTCCACCAGTAGCGGCATACACTCCCGAGACCTTCATCGCGCCCGAGCCGCGGCCAGCATCTGCGCCAACATCGTATGTGAGTGAACAGCCGCCGGTCGTCCCTCAGTTCGAGTATCAACCCGTATCCGAAGAGCCGAAGAAGGGTAAGAAGACCGGACTGTTTATTGGGATCGGCTGTGTGGTACTGTTATGCCTGTGCGTGGTGGTGGTTTTTGCAGTGTACAAATTTTTCCCAGATATAACCACTTTGTTTCAGTGATAATTTCGCAGATATAATCAGAATATCCGAAAACGAAGGTGAAGCGGTGCTGTGGCACCGCTTCACCTTCGTTTTCGGAACAAGAATAATGAAGTAACTTATTCCTGGACAAAGACAAAGGTGATCTGGGATCTTCCGACGCGGATGCGGTCACCGGAGAGCAGTTTCTGGCGGTCGAAGAGCTCATCTTCGTTCAGGTAGGTGGGGTTGTTGGGCGATAGACTCTCGATGTAGAAATCGCCGCGATCAGCGGTGATCTGGGCATGGCGGCGAGAGACGCGCAGCCCATCCGGGAGCTGCTCGCAGTTGACTGCCAACAGCTCGTTGTGGGAGGGGTCGGCGTCCGGGCGGCCGATCAGGGCAGGCTGCCAGCGAAGCTCAAAGACCAAGCGGCTTGATTCCTCATGTAGGTAGGCTTTGCGGTCGACCAGCAGCGATTCGCGCTGCGAGCGGCGGGCGTAACGAAACTCCAGCTCATCGCGCGGCTGGATATCCAGCTGGCTGAGAGTGCGATTGCGGTCGAGCGGCTGGGGGTGATTCTTCAGATAAATGGCATAGGCATTCGGGATCCGGCGGTCCAGGTCATCGAACTCACGCAGGATCTCTTCGATCACCCCGCCAATGGTCATATTCTTACGCACTTTGGCCTGGTTGCCCTTCTGGTCAAACACGTCTATCGTGACTAAAATATATTCCTCTTCCATGGCTTTTCTCCGTGGTCCGCTATATTTTGAATTTAACCAGATCAATGCCTAATGTGGCGGCTTCGGTGAGCAGTTCTTCACGGGTCTTATCCTTCAGGTCCGATTCCGTCAGACCTCGATTTTTAAGAGCACCCTTCAATCCTTGCAGGTTAATTTCTAGCTCAAGGGGGGCAGGTTCGATCTGACCAGCGCTCAACCAGGACGCACGCCTGGAAAAGCGGGCGCGGATCTGGGCGAGCCAGGAATCCAGGGAAACTTCGATATTATCATCCGAGGCATAGGGAGTGACGAGCTGCAGCATGGAGGTGCGACCTGATTTTACGATGAAGCCGCGGCCCAGAGGCAGCTCGGTTTCGGCCAGGCTGCGCTGCACTTTGCCATTCAGCTTGCTGACACCCTCGGCGGTCGCCAGAGCCAGGCCGTAATTGGAGGCCTGGATCTGTTTGCGCAAGTCGTCCATGGCGTTCATCATGGCCATTGAGCCGCTGGCGACAAAGTGCAGACCGGCGGTGCCATATTCGCGGGCCAGGACTGCCATCTCCTCGAAAGCTTTGCGGTTCTTGCGGTTGCCTTCATCGGAGAAGCTGTCATAGTTGTCGATCAGGACATACAGCTTGCGCCGGTTGGGAGTTTCCTTGAGGTCTTTGCTCTCCAGCTTTAAGTTGTTGACCAGCTCTTCCAGTTCATCGGTGCTGCTGATGGTTTGCACCACATGGGGGATCAATCCCAGGTTTTGGGTATTGGGGTTGCCATACTCAAAAAAGCGGCGCTGGAAGTCGACCAGAACCATCATCACCTCATCCGGTGAGTAGCTCATAGCGAGCGAAATCACTATGGTACGCAGGGCGGTGGTCTTGCCCGAGTTGGATTGCCCGATAATCACCATATGTGGTCCCTGGCGGGCGAGATCCAAACGGAACCAGGCGAGATTCTGATCGTCCAACCCAATTACGGGCATCAAGCGTTTGAGCGTGGAGACTGGGGCTGAGGCGATGGCTTTCTCCAAGGAAATACGGATGGGCAGGGTCTCGATGCTGGCAGGGGGCGTACCTTTCCAGGCTCCCGCCCAGACAGCGTTCATGCGCTGAGCGATGCGTTTGAGCTGTTCAGCCTCATCCACACGCTTGGTAGGATCCTCTTCCTCGCCCAGGGGCAGAGCAACCTGGAATTCCAAGGGAATGCGCCCAACCCGGGTGACGCCGCGCCCGTAGATGTTACCCATGTCGGGAACACCGCGGCCGACGACGGTATTATATTCGGTGACATCAGACAGCTTGAGGGTCATGCGTTCGGTGAACAGGCTGAATAACTTGCCGGGGACGGCATTGGGTTGGTCAGCAGTAATGGCGAAGTGGACGCCATAGGCGCGCGCCTCACGAACCAGTGAGATAAGTGTAGGCATGAGACTTTCAAAGTTTTCCTTGAATTCGGCGAAGTTGTCCACCACCACCAAGACGGCTGCCAGAGGTTTGGCAGGATTTTTTTGGTTATAGCTGTAGATATCCGTCAGGTTTGCCTCGCTCAGGATTGACTGGCGTTCCTCAATGATGCTGCCCAGTTTACGAAGGAGGCGATTGATGCGCTCTTCTTCTTCGGCGGTGATGATGGCACCTACGTGTGGCAGGTCGCGGAAGGCGAACAGATTGCGTCCGCCAAAGTCCATGATGTAAATATGCAGTTCGTCCGGGGAGTGGGTGGCAGCCAGGCTGAGGATCAAGGTGCGCAGATAGGTGGTCTTACCCCAACCAGATGCGCCAAACAAAACGGCGTGGCCGACGGGCAGGTTGATCATCAGGGGGAGTTGGCGGGCTTCATAAGGGTTATCCATCAAACCCACCACCGGACGCATGGCGCGCTGCGCCCAATTGATCCCCGGCCAGCGGAAGTCACTGGTCAGCCACTGGGTGACCGCACGATTCAAGGTGACCCGGACGGTTTCCTGGACCTCTGCAACAGGGGTGGCGCCCGGTTCAGCGGTGACAGGTTGGGTGGTGGGACCATTTGTGTGAGCGCCATCATCGCCGCGGATCAAGGCAACATCATTGTCGGTCATATATGCCAGGTCAAGAGGTGTTTGCAACGAAAAGTTGCGCGGCAGAAAGGCTGGCCAGGGGCGCCACTGTTTGGAGACGTTCTCGCCTTTGGCCAGGGATTCAAGGCGGGATACGGCAACATCGTAGAGCTTTGGGAATTCTTCGGCTTGCTGAGCAGATTTCTTGGGGCGGTTCAACCAGATGACGTTCGGGCTGACGTTCTCCTGAGGGCCGCGGTAATCGCCACCGATGTAGGCGACCTGCATCATCTCGATATTCTCGTTACCGACTTGAAGGTAGCCACGGCCGGGAATGCCGGGTGGGAGGAAGGCCGCATCCGAGCGGCGCAATAATTCACGGCTGTCATCGGGGGTTTCCACGCGCAAGCAGATGCGGAATTTGATGTTGGCGCGCATCTGGTCGGTAACACCGACCGGGCGTTGGGCAGCCAGGATCAGATGCACGCCCAGGGCGCGGCCCAGACGGGTGATCGATTCCAGTTGCGACTTGAACTCTGCGTTGCCGGAGATCATCTCGGCAAACTCGTCGATGATGATGAATAAGAAGGGATAGGGAGCGGAGCCTTCTTTGCGATGCAAACCTTTTCGGTAGTAGGCAACGATGTCTTTCGAGTCGGTAAAAGTGTTCAAGCGCTGCCGGCGATCCAGTTCTGCTTTGATCGAAGCGAACATCCGACCGGTAGCAGAGCCTTCCAGATTGGTGACGATATCTACCACATGGGGCAGCTCACGGAACGGTTCGAAAGCTGCACCGCCTTTATAGTCCACCAGCACAAAGTTGACCACGCTGGGGTCATAGTTGATGGCCAGGCCCATGATGAGGGTCATGAGCAGCTCCGACTTGCCTGAGCCAGTAGAGCCAGCTACCAGACCATGTACCCCATCGCCTTTGGCTGAAAAAACCAACCCGCGCACCTCATTCCCCGATAGCAAACCCATTTTCACGTTCAACCAGTCGGCTTGTTTGGGCTCGCGGCTGCGGAGCCAGTTCTCGCGGGCGAGCTTTTGCAGGTCCTCCACCGATGTGAGACCGACCATCTCCAGCAGGGTCACGCTGGTGGCCAGATCAGCGCCATAGGAGCGGCGGATGGCCAGTGGCTCGAGCAGCTTGGCAAAACGCATAGCGGTCTCCTGGGTGGGCACCAGCTCCAGCCGGCCGACGTAGCGCGGCGTATTCACATCCACTTCGGCATAGCGGAAGGTAGCCTGCGCGTTGGCAGCGATATTTTGCTCTACTTCGATGACTGCCTGGCAGGGGCTTGGCACCTTAGCGCGTTCTGGCACCAGGAATAATACAGCCGCGCCCAATTCACGGCCTTCTGCTAACAACAACGAGATGGTCGCATTGGATTCCAGGTCGTGCAGGGCAGATCCTTCTGGCAGGCTGAGGGCATCTACCACCACCAACATGAAGGGCAGGGTGACGTCCGTGCTGCTTTCCTTATCTTCAAGACGGATCTTGCGCCTTTCTAAAATATTGCGCAGGTTCTTCCAGTAAAGGACCAACTCGTCCTGCTCTTTCTCGTTGCGCTTGGCAGGGTCCTGCTCAAAACACAGGCTTTCGGATTGTGGTCCTTCCTTAATATGCGGAAGGGGAAATGCCCAGCGCCAGTGCTGGCGGGCGTCATGGGCGCCGACGATGTAGATATGGGTGTCATTGGGGGAGTGGAAAGCGGTGAAATCCATCAACATGGTACGAATATACCCGTAAACCGCGGCATGATTGTTGCCGGTGATACCGATGGCATAGCGGACGGGGGCGGGCTCCAGACCCTGTTGGACGGCAGGGGCGCGCAGGGTGGTGATGATGGATACATTTGAGACGTAGCGGCTGTCCTCTTGCAAGCGGATGGCCTCCAGCGTCAACAACTCGTTATAATTCTCTTCCGCGGATAATTTATAATTTACTGTGGAGGGAAGGGTACCAGCACCGAGACGGATGCTGCAGAAATCTGGATCGGTCGGGCGGCGTTCCCACAGTCGTGAGCCGGCGCGGGTATCCTCCTGGCGGTCCTGGGTGGAGCGGGCCAGATCTTCAGCGACGCGCAAAGTGGTGGCCATATCCGGGTAATTGTAATTGTAAAATTGGCGCTGCATGTCATGCTGGCGTTCCATGTCTTTACGAAGCTCGTACAAGCGCTGCTTGTAGGCTTGTTCTTTTTCCTCGCGCAATTGTTTATTGCGGCGCATGGTATAAAGAGATACTAAAGTAGATGCGAGAACAGCGATCCCCATTGGTATAATTAGCAATAAGCTGCGACCTTTGCCCAGCATCGAGACAAGGACATAGCCCAGGATGGTAACCATCGGCATCCCGACTTGCAATAATGGCTGGCTAGTATCTTCATCGGTTTCGGGTGGATTAGGGATGGCGTAATCGCCGATGGGTAGTTCGGGTTGAATTCTTGGGGGACGGTCGATGTAATTTTGTTTAGCCAAGGAGGACCTCCATGAAACGTATTTGTACTCTGTGCGGCCGGGCTTCCACAGATGGAAATCTGTGGTGCCAGGAGAAATATTGCCCGGCAGAAAGATCACCTGAGGTGTTCGAGCGGGGTGAGGTGTTCGGTAATATTGATATCATTGAAATGATCACCTTGACCCGTTCGTCAGCGATCTATGAGGCGCGGCGAAATGAGCAAAAAATCCTGCTCAAGATCGCTCACGAGGGCTGCCAGGAACGGCTGAAGCGTGAGGCGATGTTATTAATGGCACTGGCAAAAGTGCGCCATCCAATGCTGCCGGTCTTGCTGCCCGCCCATGAACTGGGTCAACTTAAAGATTATCCCTATGGCAAGTCAGTTGTCAAGGGGGAAACCAAGTATTTTGAGGTTTTCGAATTCGTCGAAGGTACCTCATTGCGCGACCTGCTGTTAAAGAACGCCCAGCCTTGGTACCAACATGTTGGCTGGTTGACGATCAGCCTGGCAGACGTGGTAGCACTGCTGCATCAAACAAACCGCCTGCATTTTTCCCTCAGCCCCGAGATCATCCTGGTGCGTTTTGACAAACAACAGGTGCCACGTCCGGTTCTACTGGATCTGGGTTTGGCAAGTGATGCCGGGCAGCTGGTGGAGACCTGGGACCGGCGATATGCCCTACCGGCTTACACTGCCCCTGAACTGATCGAAATGCAGGGCAAGGTCGGGCCAGCGACGGATGTATATGGGCTGGGCATGCTGCTGTACGAAATGCTGGCCGGTCACCCGGCTTACGAATACCGACTGCAGCGGGATGAGGTTGTTTATGCGAATATCACTGCCAACCAGCCGGCTGCGCTCAATCGGACTGACCTGCGCAATGTGCCGCAAATTGCCGAGCGGGCGGTCAGTAATGATTACAGCGGACGCCAACGGGATGTATTGAGCTTCGCACGCGAGCTGCAAGCCAATTTCCAACGTGTACCCCGTGAGAAAAAAGAATTTCGCATTCCCTGGCGAGGGGTTGCGATCGTGGTGGGCACGATGTTGGCAATCTCATTACTCCTGGTCCTGGCGGTGGTCATTCCAGGTGCCTGAGCGCTGATAAAAACGAGAAAGTTGCGGCGGCACCTGCCGCCGCAACTTTGATTTAAGTTGTAAGGAACACTTATCCTGCGAAGCGTTGAGAACCGGAGGTGTCGCCGTCGCGATAGCTGACGATGGCACCAATCAAGTCGTGGTTCACCTCTTCAAATTTTGTCGCCAGGGTATCCACGTGGGGTTTGATCCCCTCGAGGTAATGCGCCACAGCGAAATTCCCAACCATCCCGAACATGGCGGTTGCCTTGAGGGTATTAATGGCAACTTCCAGACCGGTGCTGGCAGTCTTCATCACGTCAGCCATGGTATTGAAGCCATCCGCAAAGCCCTGGACGGCGTCTATATCCATAAAAACACCAGATTCACTACCCATAGTCGTATCTCCTTATCTCTTCTATTAGAAGATCGAGTCGAATAAGTCGCCGACGGCGTTGCCAATATTGCTGATCATATCATCCAGCTCGCTGATCAGATTGATGGCGTTGTTGATGCCAGGGATGAAACCCCCGCCACCCGTAAGGGAGGCGATCAGATTACCGACTTCGGGTATGACGACATCGCTCATCTCACCCACAAAAGCATCAGCGCCCGTACCGCGCCAGACACCGCCACCTACCTGGTTGATAAAGCCAGTGATGACACCTTGAACCTGGTCTTCTATCGTCCCGGCGATACCAGTGATCTGACCGATGACACTATCAATAGCATCAAAGACAAAGCTTAACATTTTTCACCTCCTACCCTTTGAAGCGGCTCTGGGATTCGTGGTCGCCGTCGCGCAGATCGACCAGTGCGCCATAAATATCTCCATTAAGTTCATTCATCTTGTCGAGGAGCTTATTCAGTCGCACACGCACCAAACGGTCGCGAACAGCCGTAACCCACACATCGCCGCCCCGACCGAGGAGTGCACCGCCTTCAAACGAGGCTGCGACCGATTCCATCTCGTGCATGATATCTTCTAGAGTCTGGGCAGAATCTCTGAAGGTTTGGGCCATATCTTCCATGGCTTGATAATCCATCTTAATGATTTCGGACATAGGATCCTCCTGTTATTTTTTGCAGAAACCAAAGCTGAAGAACAGCCTAGCCCCGGCGGAAGAAGCCGGCGGCGGAATCTTCAGCCTGATGGCCTTGATCGGCAGAACGCTGCAGCTCAGAACTGGCTTGATTGAGAGCACTGATCAGCCGTTGAACGGCAGGCAAGACTTCACCCTGCATTTCATTGAAGAAGGCATCCCTTCCGCGACCGGTCCAGGTGCTGTCCAGGACATCCATCCTGCGAGTGATGTTGCTGAACATGGTGTTGACCGTATCGCTAGCCCGGGCGAAACGGTCTTTCAGAACAAACAATTCATCAAAATTCAATTGAACCTTTGGTGCTGATGGCATATTTTACTCCTTTCATCCGTTCTATGCTTTATTATTTGATTTGCCGATAAATATTTGGGCTGAACATGTCCTATTTTAGCAAAGGTAGTCAGTTTGTCAATAGATCGATATATATCAACCTCCTCTTTCGAACATCAGTCGGGTTTCAGGCCCTAACAAGATGATTGCCCCATGGGAAAGCGGCGCCGGTACATTCGGGGGAATGCGTGTCCCGTTAACCATTACGCCGTTGGCTGCCCCCAAATCAGTAATGGTATAGACCCCCATGGTGGGATTAAAACCTATTGAAGCATGCCGGCGGGAGATCCTTCCATCGCCAGCGAAAAGGACATCACAATTCTCCCGGCCAATCGTCACCTGCCCTAGCCTCAGGCGGATAACCTGACCATGTTGGGTGGTATCGGGGGAAAAGATGACTTTAAGAACTGCACCCTGCCCAGGGATGGCAGCTGGTGCAGCGAACTCTGTGCGAGGTGCGGGCTGAGCTGGCTTTGGCGGGATCGGGCGAGGTGGCGCAGGCTGTGGAGCAGCCGGGCGGGGGGTACTGGGGCGCTCACCGGCGCGGCGCGGCGTGCTCGGTCTCTCTCCGACAGGTCGGGGAGCAGCAGGTCGGGGCGTGCTGGGCCGTTCACCGGCCGGGCGCGGGCGGGCCTGGGAAGCCCCTGGCGGGCGTTCAAGGGAGCGGGTCATATTGAGGGGTGAGCCCTTTCTCGAGAGATCACTCTCAATCTGACCCTGTAAAATAGGTGTACCAGTCTTGCGCCGGTTAAGCATTGGAATGGCCACCAGAGCGGCCACGCCGCCGACGATCATCACGAGGATGACAATTAATATCCAATAGTTGGCTTTCAATCCACCTGTGATCTGCTCGATCAGCACTGAGATACGTGAAGGCGGGATGGGAGGCACATACTCTACGCCCTCATAATAGACCTCGTTGACCAGTTGACGATTGGCATCCAGGGCACGCAAGACAATGGTATAACGCCCTTCCGCGAGACCGGTCAGCGGTATGTTGATCCTGGTATTGGCAGGTGTGCCGGTGAAGTCGGTGTTCGGCACCTTGATGTTGGAATCTTGGTTGACCAACCAGCCTTCATAAGTGGTCACCAGTCCGCTATCAACCAGCTGGATATTTACGATGAGGTCAGGTTCTTGAATACTAACCGAGGGGATGGACAGCGCGGTCTCGACCACGGTAGGCTCGTAGCGGACGCTATTAATCAAACTGATGGGAGCGCCAGAACTATCGGTGACGGCGGCCTCGGTCGAGGTGAGGGCAACAATGCGAAATTCATATTCCTTTTCTGCTTCCATCCCATCGGTGGGGATCTCAAAGGTTTGCTCCGTCCCCAGGTCGCGATAGGTATACTCGCTGATCTGGACACCGCCGCGCGCATCCCAAACAGCGATCTCGAGATGGTCAATCAGTGTCGGGCTGGTGAAATACATATGCAGGCGGAATAAGTTTGCGGCGAGATCGTATTCCACATTGTCCAGGGTAGCGCTGGCAGGCAGCAGGTAATCACGACTCGATTCGAAGGAGGCAGTAGCCGGCAACGAGATCTCATCGGTGAGGATAAACTGCAAAGCTACATCATGCCGGCCGCGGGTCGGGTAGAGCTGGGCGGTGGCGACAAATTGGCTGTCCAGGTATTCCATGATGAGATCAAAATCGCTGGACAAGCTACCGGATGTGCTGATGCGAGAAAAGCCGCGCGTGGTGCTGGCCATGTTCTCCAGCTCAACCGTGTTGATGTTGCTGGCTGAAGCTGAAAGCCCGATGGTATAGATCGGTACATTGTAAGCCGGGTCAAGGGCAAGGTTGACGACCTCGTCATAGACATGCGAACTGCAAGGGTTACCGGGGAGGATCTCATCGCGCCCATCGGTGAACAAGATCATGGCGCGCCGACCGCTGGGAGCGGATGCCAGGTGTTCAATAGCCTGGTAGGCGGCGTCATACAGACAGGTTCCGGCGTTGATAATCGGCTCTACCTGGTTGATCGCATTGTTCAGACTGTCGGCGTTGGAGGTGAAATCTTGCAACAAGTCGATCTGTTGATTGAAGCGGTAGATGGCCAGCTGGGCCTGGGATGGAGCGCTGCCAACAGCCTGTGAGGCGGCTTCGCGCATTTCCTCACCGGCACGCGACATGCTGCCGCTGGCGTCCAGCACCAGGGCAATGTAGATAGGTGTCTCGGCATGCGTGGCCGGTCCTGTGGTGCGGTAGTTGTTGTCTAGCTGGATGAATTCTGTGCGGTCGAAGCTAGGATCGGAGATGGGCAAACCGGCGTCATCTATGACCGTGAAATATATATTGAGGGTTAAAGCAGAATCCCCCTCAACGACTTCTACAAGGTTGATCTGAGCGTGGGAAGCGGTTTGGGCAACCGCCCCGGCAGGGAGTAAGAATCCGAACAAGATAACCAAAACTATGGCACATTTAATACGGCTCATACACACCCTCATTGCCAGCGATAGATCGGTTGGAAGAATGCCGCAATTATAGCAAACTTTTGAAATTAAACCAATACTATCTCATTTATTGGTCATACTTTCCAATTTATTTGTTCCAATATCGGGGAAGATCGCGATTTGTGATGTGCGGTAGAGAAGTCGAACATCACAACCGCTATTATTTCAAATACTGGATGGTATTAAGTCAGTTGGCTGATACCGATGAGGCACCTAGAGATCCAACCAGGTGCCTATGCCCAATTCTATGGCGCGGCGGTAGATCTCGGGAGCAACCGCCATGTCATCCAGAGCAAGGCCCAGGTTGACGGCCAAGATGCGCTCCTGAGAAGTCTTACGACCGGGCTTCAACCCGCCAACAATCTCACCCAGGTCAGCATAGGGATCTGGTATGTCCTGGAAGTAGCCGACAGATTTGTAATATTGGAACTGCGCATGGTCATCGGTGCTGATACGGTCCATCTCAGCCAAGGCGGCGGGGGTCCAGTAGCTATCGAAATCCACAGCACTACCGAAAGCACCCGGCTTCAGCCAGCCCGCTTCGATGGTAGGAGTTGGGTGTTTCAGGATCGGTCCGGAGGTGACCACCAGATCGCAATCCTCAACTGCCTGGCGAGGGTGTTGGACACCGATCACCTCGATGCCAAGCTGAATCGACATTTCTTTGACGTAGCGTTCCTGCACATCAGGGAGGATATCGTAAGCATAAACGCGCTCGATGGGGAAGAGCACTTTGAGGGCGATCAGGTTGGTACGGCCTTGAACGCCGCAGGCCAGGATGCCGGCGGTCCTGCTCTCGGGGCGTGCCAGGTATTTGGCCGCCAGGGCCGTGGCAGCACCGGTGCGATAGGCGGTGATCCAGGAACAGTCCATGATGGCATACGGGATGCCAGTTTCAACGTCGTTAAGGATCAGCAGGCCAGTGATATATGGCAGGCCGCGTTTGAAGTTATCCGGATAACCGCTGACCCATTTGATACCGGCTGAACGCAAGGCGGGGATATAGGCTGGCATGGCGTGTATGAAGGCATCGGGCATGGTGTGGATGCCGGGTTTGGGTGGCATCTCTACTTTGCTGGCACCTTTTTCGGTGAAGGCGACCTCGAGCTGTTGGATGATGGTGGCCATATCCAGATTGACCTGGGTAACCTCGGCCTGGGAGAGATAATGGACTTTCTGGCTGGTCATACGGCGGCCTCCTGTTGGTGGTCTGGGTAGATAAGAATTCCCTATATTATAAATCAGAGTAAGGCAAGGTATAATCCTTGGGATATTCAGGAAAATTTTATCGGCAGCTGATATGGCGAGCTGGTGAATTCCTGGGTGGGAGTGTTCATCAGTGTCATGGTTGACAATTCTCCTGATCGCAGTGGGGCTGGCAATGGACTGCTTTGCGGTGTCGTTGGGGGCTGGCACGGCTGGGGTTGCCAAAGGTGTGCGGCCAATTTTCCGTTTATTCTTCCATTTTGGGCTATTCCAGGGCGGAATGACCATTCTGGGCTGGTTGGGTGGAATGACGATCGCTCCGCTGATCGCCGGCGTGGATCATTGGATCGCGATGGGTTTGCTAGCTTATGTCGGATTACGCATGGTGCGCGAAGGATTGCAACCAGTCGCGCAAGTGGTATATAAGATTGACCCGACGAGAGGCTCGACGCTGGTGATGCTCAGCATCGCCACCAGCATCGATGCGCTGGCGGTCGGACTCAGCCTGGCAATGTTGAAGGTCAACGTTTTCGGAGCAGCGCTGCTGATCGGAGTAGTCTCGTCCATCCTCTCGCTGGTCGGATTGCTGGTGGGGAAGCAGCTAGGGCTGCGCTTCGGCAAGGTAATGGAAGTCATCGGCGGGCTCATCCTGTTGGGAATCGGGCTGCGAATCGTGATCACCCATTTATCTGGATAAATCCTAGCAGAGGCAGACTAATGTCTTCATTGATGAATTTGACCTGTTCGGAGTGCGGCAAGATCTATTCTGCCAACGAGCCGCAGACATATTGTGGGAATTGCACAGCACCACTGCTAGTACGTTACGATCTGCCAGTGGTGGAATCCACAATTGACAGGGACGAACTGGCTTGCCGTCCGGCTGGGATGTGGCGCTGGCATGAATTGCTACCTGTGCGAGAACTTCAACACCGCCTGACGTTGGGCGAAGGGGATACCCCGCTGCTGAGGCTGCCTCGCCTGGGAGCCCAGCTTGGGCTGGACCAGTTGTACTGCAAAGAGGAAGGCCGCAACCCGACCGGCTCTTTCAAAGCTCGCGGTCTGGCGGTGGCAGTCTCCAAGGCGAAAGAGCTTGGTCTGTTCCGGCTGATAATCCCGACAGCGGGGAATGCCGGAGGTGCTCTGGCGGCGTACGCGGCGCGGGGTGGGATGCAGGCGTGTGTGATCATGCCAACGGACACGCCGCGGGCAAACATCGAAGAGACGCGTATCACCGGAGCGGAGGTAATCCAGGTAGAGGGCTTGATCAGCGACGCAGCCCGGATATCAGGTGAGAAAGCTCGCCAGGAGGGTTGGTTCGATGTCTCCACCTTCAAGGAACCGTACCGAACAGAGGGCAAGAAGGTCATGGGCTATGAGCTGGCTGAATCTTTTGGCTGGAGCTTACCTGAAGTGATCATCTATCCTACAGGTGGCGGGACCGGTCTGGTGGGTATGTGGAAAGCTTTCGTTGAACTGGCTGAGTTGAGGTGGCTGGAAAGCGCACAGATGCCACGGCTGGTGGCGGTACAGGCGGAGGGTTGTGCGCCGGTGATCCGGGCATTCCAGAATGGGACGGAGGGCTGTGAATTCTGGCAGGGTGCCCAAACGATTGCCTCAGGACTACGCGTGCCCAAATCATTTGCAGACCGGGAGATCCTGCGCAACCTGCGTCAGAGCCAGGGCACGGCAGTAGAAGTCAGCGATGCTGAACTGACCAAAGCACAAAAGCGGATGGCTGAGATGGAGGGTATTTTTTGTGCGCCGGAAGGCGCAGCAACGCTGGCAGCCTTAGAAAAGTTGATCCAACAAGGCTGGGTGAAAGCGGAAGAGCGGATCGTACTTTTTAATACTGGATCGGGGTTAAAGTACTTGCAATAAATCCTATTTTTTGTGTATGATATAGATATGAAAGCACCAGCGGATGTCGAAACACTGACTCGTTTCATCTCCGATGAAATATACGGTGCTTTTGGCCTGACCAGAGAAAGTTGGTTGGGCAGATTGTTGGATCCGGTCATCCGACTACCAGCGCGACGGTTTTCTCAGGTGTCGGCACGTTTTGACCAGTATGTAGCTCAATTTGGCTTCCGTGAGGCAGCCCAACGCATATTACCGTGTTTCGCCAGGGGCTTCCAAGCACGTGGGACGGAGTGCATCCCGGCTGAAGGACCCTTACTGATCGCTTCCAATCATCCCGGCACGTGTGATTCGCTGGTGATCGCAGCCAATATCCCTCGGCCTGATCTAAAGATCATCGCCACCGATGTGCCATTCATGAAGGGACTGAGCTGTGCGGCTGACCACCTGATCTATGTGCCACGCGAAGGGCCAGGGCGAGCAAACGTGATCCGGCATGCCATCCATCACTTGAGAGAGGGTGGATCACTTTTGATCTTTCCCACCGGCAGTATCGATCCTGATCCAGCGCTGGCGAGGGATGCTGAACAAGCGCTGGAAAACTGGTCTCCCAGTCTAGAGATCATGCTGCGCCATGTGCCTCAAGCGCAGGTGCTGCTCAGCATGGTGAGTGGGGTGCTGTCATCGGGATGGTTGAGAAATCCGTTGACCCGTCTGGGGAACGAAGCCTGGAAGCAGCGCCGGATCGCGGAATTCATGCAGGTGATCCAGCAGATGCTCTTTCCAAACAGCCTGGATATCCAACCGAGGGTGACATTTGGGAATCCACTTTCACTGGATGAACTGACTGACGGAGGCCGTGATATCCTGGAGGGGATCAAACTGCGAGCGCGGATGCTGTTGAATGACCACATCCGCGATCTAATGAACCTGCAGCCCTTTTCCAGCCACTAATTACTTGCCAATAAAATTGTAGCAGCGATACACAGGATAACTCCGAAGCGCTGGGGCTTGGAGACCGGTTCACGCATGATGAGGGCGGAAAGTAACACAGTGACCGCTGGACCCATGGAAGCCAAGACAGCAGCGATATCCATGCGCGTGTAGCGCGCGGCAAGCAGATAGAATACGTTCCCACCTGCATCTAACAGGCCAGCCAACATTGCCAGGGGATGGAGGCGCGGGCTGGGAAAGCGTAGGTGCAAGAAGGGAAGGAGCGTCACTGCGAAAAGGGTTGCGGTAGTCTTTGAGATGGCGAGGGGGGCAAAGATACTTTCGGTTTGAACCTGGGCGATCATGACAAAGAAGCTGCCAAAACATAGACCCGAAAATACCGCCAGACCAAGAGCGCGAGGTGCTTCAGCCAAGATGGCACCCGGCGAGCGGGAGACCAACCAGATGCCAAGCGCGCCAAGCAAGATGCCGAACGCTTGGGCAGCCTGGGGCAGTCCTTCGGTGAACATGCTCACGATCACCGGGATGGCTGTTCCGACCACTGCCGAGGTGGGGGCGACGATCGCCATGGCGCGCATGGATAATCCTTTGTAAAGGGCAGCGATGCCTACTGCGCCGATGATCCCAGCACTACCTGCCCAGACCAGATCGATACCTTTAAGCCAGGCTTCCTGCAATAGCATTGACAGAATAAGCATCGCCACCAGCCCTACCAGGGAGCTAAGCGCCAATGCTTGGAAGGGATTGAGGCGGCGGGTGGCCATTCCGCCGCTAAAGTCACCGCCACCCCAGATCAGGGCGGAGCCAAGTCCGAGGAGCAAGCCGATAAAGTTATCGGTCATATGGGTGAGAGTGTATCCTTTGTTCGGAAGGGTGTCAAATAGAAAACCATTTCACCTGGAAAACCGAATATCAGAATATACGTAGACGTATTATAGATGACGAGAGATAACCGGATCACAATTCATCCGGTACAAGAAGGAACAAAATGATTCAGCACACACAAATTCTCAAACGATCGTGGAACATCCTGTGGAGCTACCGGGTATTATGGGTGTTCGGGGTCATCCTGGCCCTCACCAGCGCAGGGAGCGCTAATGGTGGTAGTAATGGTGGCGGGGGCGGAGGCGGCAATGGCGGGTCGAGCCGGATGATCCTGCCGGCTGACGGCATCGAAGGACAGGTGCGGCAGCTTGGTCACAACGTGGAACGGCTGCTGGAGTCCATCCAGCCAGATGAGCTGGCGCCGTGGATGGTGGGAGCATTGATCGCAGCCGGGGTGGCTGGGTTGGTTCTGGGAGTTATCTTTACCATCGGGCATTTTGTCAGCCAGACAGCTTTGATCCGCATGGTGGATCATCTGGAGAACAGCGGTGAGAAGTTGAGCTGGCGGCAGGGTTTCCGGTTGGGCTGGTCACGGGCTGCCTGGCGGCTGTTCCTGATCTCCCTGCTAATCGGTGTGGCAGGAATTCTGGTCTTCGGTCTGTTGAGTGGGGTGGCGGCACTGCCGGCGATAATTGGCTCGCTGGCAGGGGAAAGCTGGACCGCGATTGGCATTATCGTCACCATTGGGCTAGGGCTGCCGGTGCTTTTCCTGGTGATACTTGTGGGATTGCTGTTCTCACTGCTGATGGAGATGATCCGCCGGACCTGCGTGATGGATAATCGCGGCGTGATCGACTCGATCCGCCTGGGCTGGCTGGCTGTTCGCCAGAACTTCCGAGATGTAGGCGTGATGTGGCTACTGACTATCGGCATCCGGTTGGGGCTGGCAATCGTATTGATCCCGATGGTGATGGTGCTGGTTGGGGTGGCAATATTGTTCGGCGGTGGGCTGGGAGGGCTGGTGTATCTGGTGTTCTCCGGTCTAACGGCAGGCTGGGTAATCGCGGCCAGCCTGGGAGGGTTGGTCTTCCTCGCCATTATGGTACTCCCCTTGACCTTCGTAAGTGGTCTGGAACAGACCTATCTGTCCTCAACATGGACGTTAACTTACCGGGCTTTGAAGATGGCGTGAAGTAATTTACCGAAAATAATACACCGGCGCATGAATGCCGGTGTATTATTTTCGGAATCTCTGATCATTGGTTCATGAGGGCATTGGCGCCTACCACACCAGCGATCGCACCCAGACAGCCAAAAACCAGAAAGAGGATACAGCCGACCGGCCACAGCCAGGCAAAAACCCCGCGGGCTTTGGGCAACGAGGCACCGGAAGGGATCACCTGCAGGTCTGGGCCAATGGCTTTGAGAGAATATTTCGGAGCCTGGCAGGCGAGCTGGATACTTTCAGCGGGGTTGAGGCGGAGGGCTACCGGAAGGGACGAATTCTTGCGGAGCTTCACGACGACGGTGTGTTCGCCAGCTGGAAGAGAATAGGTTTTTTCTTCGCCGTTGGTAAGGGTGCCCTTGTCAATCCCATCGATCAATACGTTGAACTTTATCGCCGCGCCGACAAAGGTTTTCAGCCGGGTCAACCGGACGGTTGCGTCAGGGGAAAGCGGAGAAGGAGCAGGGGTGAAAGCTGATGGAACAGGTGGGAGGGGTGTCTCAGCAGGGAAGAAAGGTGGAGGGGATACGGGTTCAGGAGCCAGTGGGACGGGCTCAGGAATAGGGAGGGTGGGAGCGAGGGGAATGGATTTGGGTTCAGGCTCGGATGGAGCAGTCAGCCCAGGTTCAGCAGATATGGTATGACCGCAGTAGATGCAGAATTTTGCTGTAGTGCTAAGGATAGCACCACAGGCGGGGCAATAGCGTGTGAGAGCAGGGGCGAGGGGTTCAGGGGATATGAGCTCGGGAGCGGAAGGCGGGGCGGACAACAGGTGAGCCATCTGCGGGTAATATTTTTGGGCAAAGGCCTGTTGAAATTCTGGGAAGGGCTGTTCTCCGCCGCGTAATGAATGGAGCAACTGCCAGGCGGGGTGGTTGGTGAAATCCTGCATCAACACCTTATGCAGCAGGATGCCAGCAACGCGCTGGTCACCCTGGAACAGTGCGTCCTCTACTTTCGTCAGTAACTCAGAAATGTTCTCGTCCATAGGTCCTCCATCGGATCAGGTGTATCAGTTCGGGTCGATCCACTCAGCCTCGGCATGCCACCAGCAGTTTATCCAGCGAGTGCCTGCGGGGCAGGATTCACGCAGTAGGCGGGCAGCCTCGCCTTTGGTATTAGTGTATAACCATTTATTAGGATTGTCAAATTTTTCATTCTGCCAGCTTTTCCCATTCGGTCATGAGGTTTTCGAGGGCGGCCTGAGATTGGGAGACCTGCCAGCTGAGTTTGTGCATCTGGTCGAAGTTGCTGTGTTTGCCGGCTTCTTGCAGCTTGCTGGACAGGCGCTGGATATTCAGCTCTTGCTCACGGATGCGCTCTTCCAGCAGCGAAAGGGCCTGCATTCGGTGGCGCGTCTCTTTGCTGTTGTCACGGACCATGGGTTTGGCCTTGAGCAACAGGCGCGGAGCGGCCGGGCTGGTAGTGGCGCTGGTACGGCGCAGGATATACTCGCGGTACTTGCCCTTGAAGATGATCAGCTTGTTGGACTGAATCTCCCAGATCTGTGAAGCGAGTTGATCTATTAGATAGCGGTCGTGGGAGACGAGCAGGATCGTTCCACTGAAGACATCCAGGACGTCCTGAAGTGCCTCACGGGCGGGGATGTCCAGGTGGTTGGTCGGCTCGTCGAGCAGGAGCAGGTTAGCGCCTTCCAGAGCCAGGATAGCCAGCGCCAGGCGCGCCCGCTCGCCACCTGACAGGTTGTCGAGCGATTTGAAGACGTCCTCGCCGCGGAAAAGGTACTGTGCCAGGTAACCGCGGGCTTTCTCCGGGTCCATCACCTTGTGGCGGTCCAATTCTTCCAGTACGGAATGCTCGCCAGAGA
>Ga0105106_10000824_pt1 | contig 22015 bp, 16 predicted proteins | sample PPLLaktember2015_5_FD_79109 | JGI IMG/M metagenome (GOLD analysis project Ga0105106, IMG submission 79109) | Freshwater sediment microbial communities from Prairie Pothole Lake near Jamestown, North Dakota, USA - PPLs Lake P8 Core (1) Depth... | ecosystem: Environmental > Aquatic > Freshwater >...
CCCAGAAAGGGTATCGCCTGTGGTGACGGAATACGCTAAGGTGCTATTGTCCGCATGCTCGATGTTGCTACCGTCGTCCACCATGATGGCAATCCCGTTTTCCTGACCCTGATACAAGCGATTTATGCCATGTTCCGCCAGGACGATCACGTATTCGCCGTATTTCGTGGTGGGTGAGACCGCAGTAGCCGGTCCGGTCACCTGTACCAGCATCCCTTCAAGTGCTTCGTAATAATTCTCGGCATCAGCAACGGTAGAGGGTGGATCAAGTTCCACGGCAGACGGCAGTGGATTTGCCTGGCTGAGTACGACCAGGTCAACAGGGTCGATAACTTGCAAGGCAGTCTGGTTTGAAAGCTCGCGCACCACACCGCTGACCTGAACGAAGTCACCTGAAAGAAGATGGAGTTCGATCGCTCCGGTGCTGATGAACAAGCCGGCCGGAGTCAGCGGATCATCGTCTGTATCCATCTCCTGGACGAAAAAACCACCCAATTCCGGGAAGACACCGGTAACAATACCCTCAGTGGTCAGTCCGTCGAAGACATACGTGGACCGATAGCCATCTCCCTGGATCGCCCAAATTGGAACACTGGTCCCGGCAAAGGTTCGCAGGTAGGCACCGACTGCTGGCTCGGACCATTCAGCGGCAGTCGCTGAGGTGTTGTCGAGCAGGATGATCTCTGCATTCGGATTTCTGACGGACACCACAAAGCGCACCACAGCGCTGGTGCCAGAGCCAGCGATCTCAGGGATAACCCAGGAGATCATATTTCCAACTTTTGTTCCAGCATCCAGGATTTGGGTAATCGTTGTATCTTCTGGAATGCTGGCCTGAATGGTGACATCCGTCAGGGAGGCGGGCGTGTGGTTGAAAGCGGTCAGGGTATAGGTGATCAGGTTATTGCCAGTGATGAATATAGGTGCGTCGACTTCCAGGATTAATTCGGGTGGAAAGATCTGTTCCAGATCTTCCTGGATGCGTGGGTAGAGCAAGGGGGAAGTATCCCGCATCTCATGGATACCGGTCATTCGATACTGCTGCCCGACCTCGATCATCTCTACATTGATGTTGGTCATTTTATCCACGTAAAGCGTGAGGAAATCACCGGTCGGATCCACCAGGTCTATTTCATAGCTGAAGCTGAACTCTTCGACCCGGGTGACCGTGCCCTCCACCTGGATCAAGCTCCCGGAGAGCTCGGTTTGATCGGTAATTGCCTCGTTGATCGATACCGGATTCGCCGGTAAAGGGTTAACTGGATCTTCAAACCGGGTGACATCATCAGGTACAACTATAGGAACGATCTGGATCGAACCGCGGTAAATACCAACCGTACCGCGTACTTGAACATGTGAGCCAATACCGACAGCGACACTGTTTTCTCCCTCGAATACCTGCACCTGGATGCCGCCAGTCTCATCCTGGACATAGAATTTGGTATCGTTGGTACCAGCATACAGTCCACCGGTATAAAAAGTAGCGATGCCTTCAATGGTCAGGTCAGATCCTTGCAAACCTCGCGCTGTACCAATCGGAACTACTCCGCCTTCAATAATCGTTCTGACAGGACCGCCGTATAACGGTAACGCACAGTCCGGAGTAATTGCTGAATAGTTGTTCGCCAACGCGGTGAAGTAGGTCCAGGGAACGTAGACGGTTGCGGACAATGTAGTCGATCCACCAACCGGCAGATCTGCAATGGTCCAGGTAGCAGTATTCCCTTCCTGGTTGATCTGTGGAGCAGGATCGGTAGAAAATGATGCTTCGGTGACCACTAATTGCTCGGGAATAGGGAAGGTGATGCTGATCTCATTCAGGGCATCGTCTGACTGGTTTGCAATCGTAAGGTTGTAGGTATATTCACTGCCTGGCTGCGCGGTATCTGGGGCAGTGAGCGAAAGAGATAAGCATGCCTGGCTGGCAGGGGTCGGAGGGCTACCGCTGTTTTGGGGAGCAGGCTTGCTGGTCAAGGCGAAGTCGGAGGCGTTATTATTGTTATCCGTCATACTTCCTGCATCGCCGCCAGATAAACGCTCGAGTGAAGAACCATTGACCAGTGCAGGCGCAGCAACATCTTCAAGAAATCCAGCAGGCGCGTCCCCCCAACCAAGAGTATCCTGCACTGTCTCGTCAGTATGCCGAAGCTGCAATCCGCCGCTGGTGGTATTTATCGGCTGCTCGAACTGACCATCCACTGGTAAACCTAATTCCTGACCCAATCTACCCAGCAGCAGGTGCCCTTGGGGTGGGAGTAGAGTAATGGACGTAAATCGATATACAAGGAGGTCCTCCTGACTGTTGGGCAAACGGTACCAGAGCGACCATCCCCGAAGATCCACTGCGAGAGTGGATCGATTGTACAATTCGATGAACTCGTAATTGTTGTTCCCCTGGATTCCTCCCAGCACCTCACTGATCACTACCGGATTGGCATCCGGAGACAGGGTTGGTAGCGCGGTTGCGACCTGAGCAGATGTTGCTGTCGGATTTGGTGCCATGGTTGCGGTGGGTCTCGCCGACAAAGAAGGCAGATAAACGCGTAAAGCAAAAATAGCTATCAAAATCAGGATCGCTGACAAAATAAGTATGGATTTTTTGGTCATTTAATTTTCTCGTTCAATTTATTCCCATCGAAACGATCAAATGGTTGAGTGCTCCTTCGACGGGTTGATGGTAGGCGGCTGCCAGCACCTCGACCGGATGTACAGCCGGTATTCCGGTAGCATGGGTGATCTGCCAGCGACATGTTTCACTGTCGCAGATAACGATTGGTGCATCAGAGTTTCTTACAAAATCGAAGAGAGGTGCGCCTACCAGCATGGATATTTCATACTTCTCTTTCTTGTATCCGTAGGTCCCAGCGATCCCGCAGCAATCGAGGTTGCTTTCGATGACACTCAGGCCTGGGATGCGTGATAGAACTTCCACACCAGGTTGACCCAGGCGATGGGCGCGATACTGGCAGGGTACATGATAGGGTAGTGTAAGGTCCAAAACCGCAAAATCTAAGTTTAGAGTACCCTCATCGTTGAGCATCAACAAGAATTCATTAAAGTCGAACGTGCTCTGGGCAACGAGTAAGGTGTCCTCATCTGACATATCGAGAAGGTCGGGTGCTTCCTCCTTAAGCGTCAAGGTACAGCTGGTAGAGGTACCAACGATGGGAATTCCCTGGCGGGCATACTCAACCAGGCTGCGCACATTGCTCTGGTGATATCGGCGCGCGGCAGGAAATTCTCCATTCGAGAGCAGGGGCAACCCGCAGCAATTCTGGTGGGGGATAATGACTTCAAATCCGTTCGCTTCTAAAACCCTGACCGCTGCCCGACCTATGCGTGGTTCATAATATTGGGTTGAACAACCGTGGAAGTAGACCACCTGGCGTTGGACATTCTCCGGTCGGGGGTGTTTCCGAAACCAGGAGGTGAAACGCTGGCTGGCGAACGGTGGGAATGGGGCTTGATGGTGGATTCCAAAGATCGACTCAGCCAGGTGACGGGCGGGCTTGAGGTTCAGGGCAATATTAGCCAGTGGAGCGATCGGCTGGGCAACCTTACCGAGCAGTTCAGCCCGGGCGAGCAGATTGTTGCGCAGGCGGAGAAGCGGTGAGACTTTACCTTGCTCAACCATGACAGCCCGAGCACGAGCATTCATTTCAGCGATCTTGACCCCGGTAGGGCAGACCATGTTGCACACCCGGCAGCCTGAGCAATAATCCACAGAAATGTCAGGTGTTGGTTCTGCCAGAGCCCGAAAACGTCCACCCTGAGGTCCTTCATACTTCGGACCGGGAAATAGATCCGTCACGGCTGCCACTGGACACGCGGAAGTGCAGATATTGCATTTGATACAATGGTCAAGGGAGAGCTCAACCGGGGCGTGGGATTTTACCATTGGGGAGCCTTATAGCCCTCTTCCAGCCCAAAACCCAGTGGTGAGTGCAATGCCTTCCAGTGACCGCTCTCGAATCGGATCGTGAGAGCCAAGGGAACTGCCCACAATGGAAAGGTTGTTCAACAGGGAAATTCCGTCCTGGTCGATGGGAGACAATTGATCGTTGATTTGGATTCCAGATTCGAAAATGGAATGACCATTTGGATCCAGGAAGTCAGGCGAGAACCATGAACTCCGAAGTTGGGGGACGGATAATGGCAGGTTAAAAACCGTATCTTGCGCATAGCCGTTTTCTTGGGTTGTATATCCACCTCCCAGGAATCCCCCCGTGGCGAGGATATATTTTTGAGATCGATGAGGCTTACGTCGGGCAGCTGCCTCGCTCCAAATCGTCTTGATTACACGATCCTCAACGTCTGCAGCTTGCACTAGCATGCCATCATAAACCTGACCGCCAGAATACTGGATCGCTTTTACCAACAATCTATGCAATCGGATGCCAGGGATGGAGGGGGGCAGCCCAGGGATCTCAAAGACTGGCAGCCCGAGTTGTCTTTCCAGATCTTCAAGCACTTCGATCGGATTGGTCAATCCCAGCACAGCAGGGAAGCCGACACGCGCTGCGCGTCCCAATCGATCTCGGATTGCATTGGCAACCTCATGGCGAAACTTCGCTGAGTCAAACAACCGCGCCAGTGTCATCCCAGTCACCTGACGTAGGCTAAGCAAGGATGGGATCTCTAAGGTGATGGCATTGGCATATAGCTGTTGGGCGTTGAGATTATCTGCAATCAGGTCAGCATAGAAGTCCTGGAAACCGGCAAATCCAACGATGAGCATAGGTAGAGGCGATCCGGTATCTCCGGCGATCATGGTTTCGGCAGCCAGACAGGTGGGACGCAAAGTCCCCAGTGCTGTTGGCAGCAGCCAATTGCGCTCTAAAGTTCCGTACATGGGATAACCAGACTGGGTGCAAAGTTCGGTGAAGTCATTCAATGCCTGAGCGATCCTGTCGATGCCCAGAATGGCATATGGGTGAGATTTGTCTACTGAGATGAGTGCGTTTAGTGCATCTATTGGTGATGTCACTGGATAAGCAGGATATACTTTCGAATAGCCAAATACATCGATACAGCCAGAAGCCCAATGAGTGGCTCCCCAACCTTTGGCTATGACCCGGGTTCTCTTGCCCGCTTTGGCGGCTTGCCAGCCGGCAACCAGCCCGGACAATCCTGCGCCGATCACCAGTACATCCAATGCAGGAACAGCAATTGAATCGGTCGTCTTCGAATGTACCTGGGATGCCGGTATGGCAATTAAAACAGGTTCTGGTGTATCGGAAGTTTCATATGGTTCAGCGGCTAATTTTGTGAACCTTAGCCCGGGAAGGTGATCTGCATTGATTACATTCAGGTAGATCAGCTCATTCAATCGTTCCTGCTGCAGCTGCTGACCCCACAGGATCGGTGTGAGACCTTTCCAGCGTTCCTTGAGAAAATCGCATAACGCGCCATTGGTCTCTTCTACAGGGGGTTGGCGCAGTAGATGCAGTAAACCCGCGGTGCGATAGGTGCAAAAGCCTCCCTGGCAGGGACCCATTCCCAGGCGTACATCGCGACGAATATCATCGATGGTTTTCGCCTCTCCGATTTTGATCGCCCGTTCTACATCCGTTCGTGTTACCAACTCGCATTCACAAACCAGCTGACCATAGTCAGTTTGCTGTTCAATCAGTTTTAACCGGTCACCGATATGATGGTAGCTTTGTTTTTGGTGACCTGCGGGTTTTGGCAGTTCTTCCAGATGGGTTCGGCATGGTCTCTGATTGCCCAGGATCTGACAGGCTTTGTCAACCGTGACCTCAGCCATTTTACGGTAGGTGGTCCATTTTCCGCTGGTGATAGTAAGCATTCCATCCACCCCATCCCGTTCGGCGTGGTCAAGCAGCACAAAAGCGCGGGTAATATCTCGGTTTTGTGCTGTGACTGTCTCCTGGAATAATGGACGGACACCTGCCCACGAGCGGACCAGCCGCAGCTCCCGGAAACCGGGAATGATCTTTTCGCCTTCTTCCAGCATCAGGTGGATCTCCCAGGGTTCGATGCCAAAGTGGTCAGGGTCAGCAACCTTGATGTCTGTGGTCCCCATGACCGCCACGGTGTGGGCAGGCACAAGGATATCCCCGTCAGACGGCATCTTGCAGCGGTTAATCACCGTATTGACAATGCGGTGGTTGACCGCGACCATGGTGCCTTTACCGGGCAGGATCTGGACCGAAATGCCTGCAGAAGAAGTAATTTTACCCACCCAGGCACCAGCCGCATTGATCACCAGATCTGCGGTGATCTGAACCTCTTCATCCTTGATGAGGTCATTGCAGATAGCTCCCACAATCCGTTTATGCCCGTTTTCTTGATCCACGAGTAGATGCTGAACAGGGTGATAGGTCAAACAAGTGCCACCATATTCATGCGCGGAAACAACATTCAAATCGGCAGTCAGAAATGAATCAGCTGCACCATCCGGAACCCGAAAGCAGTGGGTTATGTTGGGATTAAGGTGAGGTTCTTCCTTGAGCATTTGCGGGATAGGTACATCATCAACTGGGATGCCGGCCTGTTCGCAGCCCGCCAGAAATTGGGGAACATAGGCTGGATCGTCCCACGGCGTGACCACGAAGAATCCACCTGTATCTTCTATACACTGCGGCATGACACGCCGCAGGATCATGTTTTCTGCGATACATTCCCGAGCGGCTTGCGGATCCTTGACGGCATAGCGCCCGCCACTATGCAGCAAACCATGATAGCGTCCGGTGGTGCCGTGGGTCAGGTCCCGCTGCTCGACCAATACAACCTTAAATCCCCGCATGGCGAGATCGCGCAGAATGCCGGTCCCCGTAGCGCCTCCCCCGATCACCAGAACTTCGGTTTGGATCTTCTTCATACCTAATTTTCTAATCGACCCAGTCGAATGTGCGTTTCACAGCTTTGAGCCAGTGTTGATATAGATCATTGCGTTTATCAGGCTGCATACCTGGCTGCCAGGTCTTATCGACCTGCCAATTCGAATGGAGCTCATTCTGACTCTGCCAAAAGCCAACCGCCAATCCTGCAGCATAGGCAGCCCCCAGGGCGGTCGTTTCAGAGACGCGGGGGCGAACCACTGGCACGCCGAGCAGGTCTGCCTGGAACTGCATCAAGAGCTCGTTTTTCACCATCCCGCCATCAACTTTGAGCGTTTTAAGCTCAAATCCCGAGTCTTTATGCATTGCATCCAGCACCTCGCGGGTCTGGTACGCAGTTGCTTCCAGAGCGGCGCGGGCAACATGACCTTTGGTGACATAGCTGGTCATCCCTACAATCACGCCGCGTGCATCCGAGCGCCAATAAGGTGCGAACAAACCGGAAAAGGCTGGTACAAAATAGATGCCGCCATTGTCTTCGACTGTCCTGGCCAGGTCTTCGACCTCAGAAGATATCCTGATCAGCCCAAGGTTATCGCGCAACCACTGCACCAGCGCTCCGGTTATGGCGATCGACCCTTCTAACGCATAAACCGCTGGTTGGTTCCCAAAGCGATAACCCAGGGTGGTCAATAAACCGCACTTCGAGGTCACAATTTCATGGCCGGTATTCAGCAGCATAAAACAACCTGTGCCATAGGTGTTCTTGGCTTCACCCGGGTTGAAGCAGGCTTGCCCAATCAGGGCGGCTTGTTGATCCCCCAAATCTCCGCAAACTGGGATCGCCTCACCAAACGGACCTGACGACCTGGTAGTGCCCCAGGTCTCGGGATCACTTGAGGAGACAATGCGCGGCAATATGGATCGAGGAATCTCAAATAATTCCAGAACCTCATCATCCCAATTCAGTGTCTTCAGGTTCATCAACATTGTCCGGCTGGCATTCGAAACGTCCGTGACATGCGATCCATTATCCGGCCCACCTGTAATCCACCAGATCAGCCAGGTATCAATGTTGCCAAACAGCGCTTCCCCTCGTTCGGCTGCAGAACGCAAACCAGGTACATTATCCAACATCCACTTGATCTTTGGTCCGGAAAAGTAGGTTGCCAATGGTAAACCAGTGGTTACCCGCAATAGATCCTGACCTCCATTGGAAGCGAGCTGGTCGCAAATAGCTTTGGTACGGGTATCCTGCCAGACGATGGCATTGGAAAATGGCTTTCCGGTATGGCGATCCCAAACGACGGTAGTCTCACGCTGATTGGTGATACCGATGGCTGCGATGGCACCAGGTAGAACACCTGCGTTGGTGATAGCCTCCTGGCAGACAGTTCGGGTATGCTCCCAGATCTCCAGGGGATCGTGTTCTACCCATCCCGGTTGCGGACAGATCTGGCGATGTTCTTTCTGTGCCATACTGACCACCTGGCCTTGATGATCGAAGATCAAGCAACGTGTGCTGGTTGTGCCCTGGTCAATGGCTGCCACAAAACCTGGTGTTCGAAAAGACATATCACAGTCCCTTTCTGACTACCGGTTTCTTTTCGTGGCATACAAACCGGAAATAAGCTGGTCTTTTTCACCACTGGTTAATCGGGCTTGAGCATGCAATAATAGATATTGTGATGGAGGCATTTCGCCTTCAGCGATCACCTCCCCTAATTCATCAGCTTCTTCCGGGGGATGATTTCGCCAATCTGAAAAGTTTAGAACCTGGCGACCCTCATCGGCATCCCTTTGGACCAGCCAGGAAATTGGGGCAATATTCGAATACCATGGCCAGATGACTTCGTTGCTGTGACAATCGAAGCATGCGCGCACTGCCAGGTCACGAGTTTGTTGGCTGTCCCAATTTGGCTCCTCTACTACCGGTGGATTCGTATGATTCCGACTATAAGGGATTAATTGGATTAGAAGGACTACCACAATTCCAAGAATAAGAATAATCCCAAATATTTTTCCGATTATTTTCATTTCTCTCCTTTTTGGCTCTATTCGTTATGAGGTTTATGGTTTGAAGGAATTGAGCTTGCTGATCAGTCCTGTTTCTCCATAACGTCCAGGTGAGCAGCCTGGAAAGGCGCAACCACTTCGGGAATACTATCGGATCCTGCACTGAAAGCCTCTGCGATCCCCAGGTAAATTTCCTGCCAGAAATCTTCAGCAGCTGTCCATTTATCCTGACGGAAGCGGCGGATCCAATCCTTTAATGAGGTGTCATTTATCCCATGCCGTTCCCATTTTTCCAAGAACTGCCAGATGATATCGATGGTCCGTTCACTCTCCCAGTGAACAGAAACATTACCTTGCTGTTGGTAGATCTGGTGAGCGAGCTCAAACTGATGAGTCTTATAATCAATCGAGAATTTATAATGGGTTTCAATAATCTCGTCTACGATTGCTTCTACCCATTTACGGTGAAAACGGCACACCCCTGTATTTTCGCTGAACAGCTCATAAACCATCCGCTCGACACATTTCCTGCCCAACTGCCGGGGAGGAAGATATTCGATACCGTAGTATACGAAATATTTACCCATCATCGGCATAGGAGCGAACATGCCAGGTGCCCAATATTGGTTGGGGGTCATGCTGCCTTGCTTCCCGTGGGCAATATAGACTGCTCGGTCGGAAGTTCTTTCTCCTGCGTGAGGGTAGCGCTCATCCAGAAGACGGGCAGCCTGGCGAATCCCCTGGCGAAATACTGCACCGGCAGCATCGAACAGGATCATAGAGGCGATTTTGATTGCGTAATCTGCATTGCGACGTGAGTCAGTCACGATATCAAATGAACTCGGATTGGATTGGAATTTGAAATTCAACTCATCTGCGGGAGGCAGCCCGAAATCTGCTGGGGGAAGAATCCCAAGAGAGATCAATTCCATTATCCAGGCAATGGTACCGCCCATCTGGATGGCATCGATTCCCAGTGCATCCACAAGATGATTCAGCTGCTCCGCTGCACGTTGGTCGAACACCCCGCATAGTGGACCTAACGCCTGGTATGGCTCGTAATCCTTCTTGTAGAGCCGATCGTACTTTTTACAGGCGACAGAACATGGCTCGCCGCAATGGGCGAAGCGCTTGGGTTGGATGATCTCTTCATTAAACTGCTTCAGATAATGATCGAGGATGAAATGAGTATGCTGGTCCAGTCGATCCTGATCACTTTCGTTGACCGAGCTATAGTTGAAGCTGAATAGTTTGTCATCCGCGGTATGCATATTGACACCAAACGTACCGCCGGTCATAAAACCGGGTACATAACGATATTTCTCTGCTGCGCCCAAGTCTACTCGGGTCATTGAATCCCCGTAATATTGGTGGAAGTAGGTTTCAATCTCCTTGGAATCTTTCAGATCGGGATCTTCCCAATCTCCACCAAAAATGCAAGCGGCGATATGATGATGTTGTAATAAGCGACTGCCTAAACCACCGCGCCCTGCCCAATCGTCGATAGGCAAGATGTGGCCTTTGCGGACCTGGTTGCTGCCAATGTTGCCCTGGTTGGTGTTGCGGGCTGCCGGTCCGACGGTGAAAATCCGAAACCAATCCAATGAATATTCACTGGCATAGCGGTCGAAAACAGCCTGCTGCAGAGCATAAAATCCTGATAGCGTAATACCGTCAGGATCTGCATATCCAGTCCAAAACACATCAGGGTTGATGGGTTCCAATCTGACATGAATTTGACCCTCTTTATGATTTAAGAGCAATACTGAGTCCTGCGCTGCCTGTCCAATTATGGAGATAAAGTCTACCCCGACTCGGTGCATGATATAAGCTGCACCACCGATGCTGGAAATATAGAATCCTTCCCATTGTGGGGAATATCCGCAAAAAACCAGCCGGCGGGTACCGGGGATGCGCGAGCCAGCTAACGGACCGCCACCCCAGGTCATTACCGATGGGATATCGCCCGGATTATGCCCTGGAGCTTGCAAAACCTGCCTATATTGGTGCCAGCCGTAATCAACAGGTCCAATGATCGGATGCTCGTCCGGATCTTCCTGAATCATGCGATTGATCTGATAGCTGCTTGCAGCTAAGTCAATGACCAGTTCGCGTTGGTTGAGCTCGTGGGTCATAGGTTGCACGCGGCTGTGATCAGGCTAAACCATTGGGATTCTGTGACTGCCAGCGCCAGGTATCTGCACACATCTCATCAATACCGAGTTTCGCATACCAATCAAGCTCACGTTTGGCTTTGGAAGGATCTGCAAACGAGGTAGGGATATCCCCAGGGCGCCGATCTATAATCTTATATGGGATTTTAAACCCGCAGGCTTTCTCGAAGGCTGCGATCATTTCGAAAACACTATACCCCTGTCCGGTGCCAAGGTTGTAAGCCTGGATACCGGGGTTCTGATCCAGCTTTTTCAACGCCTGGATGTGTCCCTCGGCAAGATCAAGAACATGGATATAATCACGAATCCCGGTCCCGTCGGGGGTCGGATAATCATTACCAAAGACCCGGACATAAGGATGCTGCCCAACAGCTACCTGGGAAATGTAGGGCAGCAAGTTGTTGGGGATGCCGTTGGGGTCCTCGCCAATACGTCCACTGGGATGGGCACCGACTGGATTGAAATACCGCAGCAGGGCAATGTTCCAGTCTGGTTCTGCCCGGAAGAGGTCACGTAAAATATCCTCGATCATCAACTTGGTTCGCCCGTAAGGGTTGGTGACTGACAATGGGAAATCTTCCGTGATCGGTACCCGCTGTGGCTCCCCATATACGGTAGCGGAGGAGCTGAAGACCAGATCCTTTACTCCGAATTTCTTCATGGCCTCAAGCAGGATCAACGTGCCGGTAATGTTGTTATGGAAATACTTCAATGGAATCCCAACGGATTCACCAACCGCTTTTAACCCGGCAAAATGGATCACGGCTGAATAACTTCGGTCAGTAAAAACACTCTCCAAAGCTTCGCGATCGCGCAAATCTACCTGATAAAAATCGATGGTTTTTCCGGAAAGTTCTTGAATGCGAGGAATTGCTTCAAGTTTGCTATTGCACAGGTTATCAACGATCGTGATCTGGTAACCTGCATTTATCAGGGCAATACAGGTATGACTGCCAATATATCCTGCGCCACCAGTGACTAGAATATTCACTTAAGATAATCCTCTCGGGGTGGTGAAAATGTGTCAACAATAACCGTTGGTTCCAGGGTTATGGCACTGTGAGGAACTCCGGGGGGTGCAAAGTAGCTGTCTCCAGGACCCAGTTCGGATGTTTCTCCGGCAATGGTCATGTTCACTCGCCCATGGACAACATAACCTACCTGCTCATGCGGGTGACTATGTGTAGGGATTGCTACCTGTGCATCGAAGGTAAATTCGCAAATCATCATCGAATTCCCAGTGGCGAGATTCCGGCGGACGAGACCAGGCAACATCGTGACTGGTTTTGCTTCATTGTGATATGTGATCATATGACTCCTTTATAAGCTCGCAGGATAGGCAGGTTTGCCTGTTCGCGCTGATTCCAGCAATGCCAGGATGGTCCCGATATTGTTCCGGCTTTCTATCAGGCTTAGACGGGGTGGCTTACCCAGAATGGCAGCATCTTCTATATCCATAATTTCGCCAAGATACGCTGCTTGAGACGCAGATCGGATCACCTGGGTTGAATCGTCTTTTATTACGAGGATCTTGCCTCGGGTATTTGTTATGAATGGCGCAGGAATCTTAATGGTTCCCAGACTACCGATAATCTCTATAAAGGCGACATAGGGGGTTATATAACTGCTGTGAAAATGAGCGTACACCTCTCCAGGGAAGCGCATCTGCCCAAGGAATTGTAAATCAATACCCGTTGGACCGAGTTGCTGCCATCCAAATACTTCATCCGGCTCGTTCCCGAGGATGAAGCGCGCATAACTGATGGGGTAGCATCCCACATCCCACAAGCAACCACCTCCCATTATTGGATCAAAACGATAATTCTCCTGTCGTGTGTACTGGATGGTAAAAACGCCTCGAATCAGTTGGATTTGTCCAATTTCACCACTGTCAACCAGGGATTTTACCAAGATTGTTTGGGGGTGGTGGCGAAACATAAATGCTTCAGTGATGGTTTTACCAGTCCGGACAGAAGCGGCATGCATAGCGTCTACCTCAGTCAGACTGAGGGTAAGTGGCTTCTCACAGAGCACATGCTTACCGGCCTCAACTGCCCGGATAGACCACTCGGCATGCATCGAGTTGGGCAGCGAGTTATAAATTACGTCAATTTCCGGGTCGACTAACAACGCTTCATAAGAGGGATATGCACGGGGAATGTTCCAGGTAAGGGCGTATGTGTCGGCACTTTCCTGGCTCCGGCTGGCAACTGCCAGTAAGTGGCTGCGTCTGGATTTCCGGATTGGCGTGATCACTGCCCGATTGATATTTGCAGTGCTGAGCAAGCCCCAGTTCAAGGGTGTGGTTGTGGTCACAATGGTTGTATTATACATCCCCAGGCTGGTAGTGATTCCCATGGATTTTCATGGTTATCAAAAGAGTATAATATTTGGGCTATGTCTCTAGCCCCCCTGCTTAGCCATTGGCGTTCTGACCCACAGGTTGGAGCGAATATTATCGAGTGGCGGACCGTTCCTGCGCGTCCGGCGCAATTTGAGCCATTTCCTGCGGATCTATCGATTGATTTGCAAGAGGTGTTAATTTCTCAGGGTATCCGCGCGTTATATTCTCATCAAGCGAGTGCCTGGAGGTCTGTTCGGGAAGGAAAACATCTGGTGGTGCAGACTGGCACTGCCAGCGGGAAAACCTATTGTTATAACCTGCCTGTAATAAACCGCTTAACCACTGATCCAGAAGCTACTGCTCTTTACCTCTTTCCCACCAAAGCTCTTGCACAAGATCAATTTACGAAGCTGCATGATCTGCTGCATGGGTCAGGTCGAGATCAATCTTTCCACTTTAGTGAAGTCGGGATCTATGACGGCGATACCCCCACAAGCTCACGGTCTGCTATCCGCGCCCGGGTGCGATTGATGATCAGCAATCCGGATATGATGCACACCGGCATTTTGCCCCACCATGCGAATTGGGCGCGTTTTTGGCAGGGGCTGCAATTTGTGGTCATCGATGAAATGCACACCTACCGGGGCGTTTTTGGCTCGCATGTGGCTAATGTGATCCGGCGTTTGAAACGTGTGGCAAGGTTTTACGGAGCATATCCGCAGTTTATCCTTACCTCTGCGACCATTGGAAATCCATTGGAATTGGCGAGATCCCTGGTGGAGGAACCAGTCGAGCTGATCGCTGAAGATGGTGCGGCGAAAGGGGCCAGGCATTTTCTGATCTATAATCCACCCTTAGTCGATCCAGATTTGGGTATCCGGCGGAGCTCATTGCAAGAAAGTGTGCAGCTGGTCGGGGATCTACAGCGTTATGATCTTCAGACGGTGGTGTTTGGCAGGTCGCGGAGAGCGGTGGAGATCATCCTTACATATCTCCGTGAATCCATTCCAACGAACGAGAGCTCTCCTGGAGAAGTTTCGGTGCGTGGGTATCGCAGTGGATATTTACCAGGAATGCGGCGTGATATCGAACTGGGGTTGCGGAGCGGAGAGGTGAGGGTAGTGGTTGCTACGAACGCCCTCGAGTTAGGTGTTGATATTGGGGGTATGAGTGCAGCGGTGCTGGTTGGATATCCAGGTACGATTTCAGCTACCTGGCAGCAAGCAGGCCGAGCCGGGCGGGGTGATGACCCTGCCCTGGCGATCTTAGTAGCCTCTGCGAATCCATTGGATCAATTCCTGGCGCGGCACCCGGATTATTTTTTCGGACGCTCTCCTGAGCACGGGCTGATCAATGCGGATAACCTGCTCATATTGCTTGGTCATTTGCGCTGCGCAGCGTTTGAGCTGCCGTTCCATGCTGGTGAGAGTTACGGAAACCTGCCAAGCGATCATGTTACGGAGTTATTAAATTTCCTGGTTGATGAGCAGGTGTTGCATCGATCCGGTGAGCGTTATTTCTGGATGGCAGACCAGTATCCAGCACAGAACATATCTTTGCGGAGTGCCTCTGCAGAAGGGATCGCCCTGCAGGTTGTCCAAGATATCAGCCAGGTAAAATCCCCTAAGGTGATCGGACAGGTGGATTTTCCGAGCGCAACACGTCTGGTTCATCCTGGGGCAATCTACCTGCATGAAGCCCGGCAGTATTTTGTTGATCAGTTAGATCTGGAAAAACAAATCGCAACCTTGCAGCCGGTGAGCGTTGATTATTATACAGAACCGCGCGCTGAGACGACGGTTCAACTTATCGAGTGCGCCAACCAAGAGGTTGTTCTTGGGGGGATCAAAGCTTATGGAGAGATTCAGGTGCACACTGAGGTGGTTGGCTACCGCAAGGTACGCTGGCATACCCACGAAATCCTGGGAATGGAACCGCTGCAGCTTCCTCCAAGTGAGCTGATGACAACCGGTTATTGGGTCACGATTGCCGAAGGTGTGGTAGAGGAATTGCAAACCGAAGGATTATGGTCAAATGAAACTAATGAATATGGACCAGGTTGGACACAGCTGCGTGACCGTGTCAGGGCAAGAGATGCGTATCGCTGCCAGGCTTGCGGTATCCTAGAAAGTGGGCGAGCACACGATGTGCACCATAAAGTGCCTTTTCGCTTGTTCACATCAGCTGAGCATGCCAATCAGCTGGGAAATCTGGTGACACTATGTATGAATTGCCATAAGAAGGCTGAAGCTGCTGTCAGGGTTCGTTCCGGATTAGCTGGATTGGTATATGCCTTGGGAAACCTGGCACCACTTTACCTGATGTGCGATCCGGGTGACATTGGTCTGCACTCAGATTCAGAATCATCCTTGGGTAATGGACAGCCAACTGTAGTAATTTATGACATCATCCCGGCGGGGATTGGCTTCGCACAAAAGTTATATGAGATTCATGATGAGTTGACCCGGCAGGCTCTTTCCCTGGTGAAGGGATGCGAATGTACAGATGGCTGCCCATCTTGTGTGGGACCAGGGGGTGAGGGTGGGAGTGGTGGTAAACAGGAGACACTGGCATTATTAAATAAACTGGTATCTCAATAAAATCCGCCATGTCAGCTGAGCAAGGTTCGAAGTGCGTCCACCAGGATGTCCACATCCGATGGCAGATTATATGCCTGGATAGAGATGCGGATAAATTGCTGTTCATTCCAACGAATTAATGGCACTTCGATCCGATATTCATCATACAGGCGGCGTTTCAAATCTATCAGATCCACGTCTGCTGGAAGAGGGGCGATCCCCATTTGATGGTACAGATCGGAGTCAAGTGGATAAAGGTGTGGAAGACCGGTCAGGTTGCAGATCCGGTCAATTGCCTGAGAGAGCAGCTGATGGGATTGATTTTGGATAGCGTGCCAACCATGGGTTTTCATGAAATCGATCGCAGCAGGTACACTTAATGATGCGGCTGGATCTTTCGTCCCCGTCCATTGGAACAGGTCAATGAAGCGCGAACCTGAGGTGGTTTCTGGTGTCGCGAAGGTTATAAGCGAACCTGGGGCAGCAGGGCGCGCAGCCCATCGTAGAAGGCGTCCAGGTCTTCCTGGGTATTATAGCCCTGGACGGAGATGCGCACGAACTTGTGGTCATTCCAATCAATCAGCGGCACTTCGACGCGGTGCTCATCGTAGAGGCGCGTTTTGAGCGTGGCGAGGTCGGTCTCGGGCGGCAGGGGAGCGATGCCCATCAGGCGATACAGATCGGAGTCCAATGGGTATAAAGGCTCCATTTGCACGAGTTCACAAATGCGCTGGATGGTTCGGTGCAGGAGGTTATGGCAGTCCTGGCACACCTGGTCCCAGTGGTGTTCGGCCATGAACTGGATCGCGGCGGGGACAGCAAGGGAAGCGGCGGGATCCTTGGTGCCTGTCCAGCCTAAATAATCCTGGAATTGGGAGCCGCTGGTGGTTTCGGGCGTGGCATGGTAACCCCAACTGACGACCAGGGGTTCTACCATGCTTTGCACTTCCGGGCGGGCGTAAAGGAAGGCGGCGCCCTTGGGACTCAGAGCCCATTTATGCAGGTTGCCGGTGTACCAGTCTGCGCCGACCGCATCCAGGTCGAGGGGGATCTGACCGGGGGCATGGGCGCCATCCACTAATGTGAGAATGCCGGCCTGGCGAGCGCGCTGGATGATGAGCTCTACCGGCAGGCGCAGGGCAGTGGGAGAGGTGATGTGGCTGAGGTAGATGACTCTGGTGCGCGGGGTGACACCCTGCCAGAACTGATCAGCCATTTCTGCCAGCGAATGGGCGGGCAGGGGGATGGGCTGATGGATGTAGGCAGTGTCGGTCTTTTTACAAACGAATTCCCAGGCGTAATCGCAGGCACCGTATTCGTGGTCGGTGGTGAGGATCTCGTCGCCGGGGGCAAGAGCCAGAGAGCGGGCGATGATGTTGACACCGTGGGTGGCGTTGGGGACAAAGACTAGGTTCTCAGGGGCGGTGTGCAGGTAGGCGCCCAAGGGCTGGCGGGCTTCCCGATCGAGGGAGGCCATCTGGCGGACGAGGAAGATGACGGGCTGGCTTTCCAGGCGGCGCTGCCAGGATTGGTAACCTTCGAAGACGGGGATTGGGCAGGCGCCGAAGGAGCCGTGGTTGAGGAAATGGATGGAGGGGTCGAGGAGGAAGTGGGGTTTTAAAGGATTGTTCATACGTCTCCGGTTGTTAACCCTTCAGCAAAAGCAACAAGTTTTCGGCTTCACCTTCGCCCGGATCAACCCAACTTTTCTTTCGGTCGGCATCACAAACAGATACCTGCCCTGGCTGCGTTTTGCCGCGGCGTAAATTGCACCATCCGGCCAGGCATACACTGAGGCACAAACTACCCGGTAATTATCATCCAGCTCTGGCTGCAAGCGCACCAGCGTCGACAAGCGGCGGATCATCACAGTGACGGAACGCGCTTCTTCCACGCTCAGGTCGCGTCCCAGCAGGCCGCGCTCGCGGTACAAGAGCAACTTCTTGATCACCTGGTAGCCGCCGATAGTGAAATCCCAGACGGCAGCGGGGATGTTCTGCCAGCAGGCATGCTCATTCAAATAGACATCCATAAACTATGCCGAATCGCGATTCACCGAGCACAACGTCTCTGTGCTAGCCTGGCAGCCACCGATCTCCTCTGCTGTGTGATCGAGCAGCCCGGCGGCAAATGTCAGCATCGCCTGCACATCGGCAAAGTTGGAAGCCAGCCCCACCGACATGCGCACGGCGCTCACCTCTCTGCCAAATTGAGCGCGCATTTCCTGGCGCAGCTCCTGGAAGGACAGTGCTTTGCCCTGGAAGAAGTGGCGCATGACTACGCGCGTTAAGCCGTGCGCCACCTCGCCAGCGCCGGGGTTGCAGAAGCAGCCTGTGCGCAGCGAGATGCCCGCATGGTTGGCCAGTTCCTCAATGCGGCCATCATCGAACTGGGCTCCGTTGGGGTCGAAGAAACTGGCGGTGACGGTGCCGCCGCGCGCTTCCAGGTTCGCCGGTCCGTGCAGGCGGATCAGCGCTTGACCGTTGGCATGTTGCATGGCGTTCAACTCCTGGATCAGCCAACCCGCCAGGCAGGCTACGCGCGTATGGATCATCTCAACACCGATGTTTTGCAGGTAACGCAGACCGATCTCTACTGCGGGAATACCCAGGTAGTTGACCGTGCCATCTTCGAAACCGCCCTCGCCAGGTATAAGGAAATACCCGTCGCCCTGCACCGAAGAAATTGTGATCGTACCGCCGGCGTACCAGGGACGCTTGAGTTTTTCCAGCGCGCTTCGCCGGGCTAGCAAACAGCCCAAGCCAGTGGGGTAGCCGAACATCTTGTAAAAAGAAAGGGGTACAAAATCGGGCTGCCAGCGCGCCAGGTCAAGGCGATTGGAGGGAGCAAAGGCTGCCGCATCGAGCAGCACGTCCCAGCCCAGGTCGTGGGCGCGCGCGATCAGCTCCAGTGGGTGTTGCACGCCGCTGAAATTGGATTGGGCTGGGAAGGCAAACAGGTTATGCGCGCCGGGGCGAGCCAGGGCCAAGCCGCGCGCCAGTGCGGCCTCGTCCAGGCGCAGCTCAGGGGCTACGACTGGCACGTAAGTGAATTCGGCACCCTTGTGGCGAGCGTACTCGCGGATGCCATTGACCGAGTTGTGGTTATCGAAGGTCAGCAGGTAGTGGTCGCCGGGGTAAAAAGGATACGCTTCAGCCACCAGTTTCAACGCACTGCTGGCATTCTGGGTGAAAATGGCTGCATAATCACCTGGGGGGGCGTTGAAATATTCCAGCACAAAAGCGCGCGCCTGGTCCACCAGGCAGGTCATGGCTTGCGAGGTGGGGTTATGCGAGTGCGGATTGCCAAAAACATTCTCGGAAAGCAGCTTGTAGTGGTCGACAAGCTGGCTCTCGGCGTACAGACCGCCGCCGGTGAAATCGAGATAGACTTGTTGGGTGGCGTCCAGGCGAGCATAGTCTCGGGCGCGCAGCTCATCTAGCAGACCAGTTGTAGCATATTCAGGGAAGGTTTTCAGGAAGGCGGAATAAGGTGACATAGCAGGCTCCTTGAGAAAGATAGCAGGTGCAATTACCCGGCATTCTTCAGGCGGTCAGTTGCTTGACAATGGTGACCGTCTCGAGGCTAACCGTGACCACCTTTTTGATCAGGCGCAGGATGTACTGCGGGTCGTCGGGGTTGTTGGGGTCGTTGACGATCTTGGAGCGCGGATCTGCCGTGAGGCGGTATTGGTCAATCACCCAATCGAGGGCCGAGCGGTTGCCCAGGCGGTACTCGAAGGCTGCGGCGGGGATATCGCGCAGGGTCAGAAAATTGTTGTACTGGATTTCGGTCTTATCTTTTGACAGGCGCATCTTTTCCACCCGCCAGTCCAGCGGCGCGGCGGGGTTTCGATCATTTCCAGCGGGTATTCGGGCTGGTCTTCGTAATGGACGTGCAGCTCGGCCAGCCGTTTGCCGGCGGCGACATAGCGCCAGAAGGTATCGACGCCTGCGACAAAGGGGAGGTGCGGCAGGTCGCGCTTGAGGTTGGCGGCGTATTTTTGGCGATAGGCGGGCTGGTGCAGCAGGGCGTAGATGTAGTAGAAGATATCCCATGTGGTGATCTCGGCCGCGCCATACTGCTCAACCAGCTTCCAGCCGAACTGCGCCCCGCATCGGCTCAATAAGCGTGCAAACGCCGGGGCTACATTCCCTTCGTGAAACAGCAGCATCTGTTTCTTTTCGGCATTCTCTTTGTAATATTCTTGAACGATCTTATGGGCGGGTTTCAGCGAAAGCTGCTGCTGCATATGGTAACTCCATCATCAAAAACTCTGCCTGGCGAATGCGCCAGTTGTGTGAAGTTCTCACAACTCGGCTAAATAGCTTTCCAGTTGACGCAGGGCGGCAGGTTCCTGCGTTTAATCATACCCGCGGAAGGGGGAAATGGCAAACCGTTTCGAGGTAAGAGGATTTACAATGCTCCGCAAAACATGGATAACAATATTGGACCCGCTGCCGCCGATGTTATGCGCCATGCCGATGGAAGTCCCATCCAGCTGGTTTTGCCCAGCATCCTCGCACAAGTGCTGCACCACCTCTACGATCTGGTAAACCCCGGTAGCGCCCACCGGATGCCCCCGTGCCGTAAAGCTGCAAGCATGTTTCTGCGCTGAGAGCGGCCGGGCGGATAATCAGGGCATGCAACGATAAAACAACTGTTATATCAGGTGTGATTCCTTATTTATTGCGGTTTTTGTACTATAATAACAGGTGAAACATTGACCATGATTTCTGCCAAACAGCCAAACAGGAAAACTCTGCTATGACCAACTCCACCGCGCCACCCAATTCCAAGAGCTCCCAAAAACACCGCGGTGGACGGCATCGTAAAGATTTCATCGAAGCCCTGCAGCAAAACCAGGCCGAGAGCGCCGTTTCAGCAGTGGATATTGGACAACGCCTGCGAGAGATCCGCTCGGAGCGCGGCATTTCCATCCGTGACCTGGCCCGTAAAAGCAATCTGAACGTAAACACGGTCAGCGCCATTGAAAACGGCAAGAACTCACCCAACGTGGAAACCCTGCAGCAATTGGCCTTTGCCCTGGGGATACACATTGCCGCGTTTTTTGAAGACACCACGCCAAAGAGTAAGATCGCCTATTACAGAGCCAACCAACGCCCCAGCGTGGCTTTTGCCCATGGCGTGCTGGAAGATCTGAGCACCGGGATGTCGGCGCGCGGCCTCGACACATTCCTGGTGATGCTCAAACCCCATTCCAACAGCGGTGAAAATTTGATAGTTCATACCGGGCGTGAGGTGATCTTCTGTTTGGAAGGACAATTAACCTACACCATTGAAGATCAGGTCTTTGTGTTGAACCCAGGCGACAGCCTGTTCTTTGAAGCGCACTTGCCGCATCGCTGGCAAAATAATGGCTCTACCCCCACCCGCTCGCTGCTTGTGATCTGCCCGGCCGACGAACAAGACCGCCCCACAGAACGGCATTTTGTGCCGGAAACGGCCAGCCTGGATGAGGCATGAAGTATTGAAACAAATATTGAGAGCATCATAGGAGACTAACCAACATGTTGCATACTGTCTTGATTGTATCGATCATCTTCGTGCTCACGGTTGTGATGATCATGAGCGGGCGCGGCGGTGGTAACTTTTATGTCATTGCGCTGGTGCTTGCAGGAATTCCGGTTCACACCGCCTCCACAACCAGCCAGTTCATTTTGGTGGCCAGCGCGCTGGCCGGATCGCTGGTTTTTGGCAAGGCAAAGACCATGTCCTGGCCGCTGGCGCTGTTTTTCGGCGGGTTGAATGCATCCATGGCATTTATCGGCGGATTTCAAGCTCATTTGTTTGAGGGTCAAACGTTAAAGATCATCTTATCGATCATCCTGGCGATTGCCGGCTCGGCCATGCTGTTCCCAGAAAAGCAAGCCTCCAAGACTGCCGTTACACGCATTGGCTATTGGAATATTCTGGATGGGGACAACAGATACGTGATCAATCTGTGGTTGGCAGTGCCCATGATCCTGGCAACGGGCTTCTTCTCTGGCATGGTAGGCATCTCGGGCGGCTCGTTTCTGGTGCCGCTGATGGTGGTGGGCTGCGGGGTGCCCATGCGCACGGCGGTTGGGACCGCAA
>Ga0105106_10000827_pt1 | contig 21985 bp, 19 predicted proteins | sample PPLLaktember2015_5_FD_79109 | JGI IMG/M metagenome (GOLD analysis project Ga0105106, IMG submission 79109) | Freshwater sediment microbial communities from Prairie Pothole Lake near Jamestown, North Dakota, USA - PPLs Lake P8 Core (1) Depth... | ecosystem: Environmental > Aquatic > Freshwater >...
CGAAGGGACCGGTCACTTCGAACGGCGTGCGGGGCGCGCCTGCACATGTCGGCGCGTCGCCATGACCCGCCTCCGGCCGCGGCGTGCCCGGTTTCGCGCTCACCCGCTCGCTGCGGATCGAGTAGAGGATTTTCAGCATCCTGCTAGCGCTCAGCGCGAGAGGCCGAAGCGCTCTGCGTCGCCGACGCGGAGCGCGGGCACCACGTACTCGGGGCTGCCGGTGCAGGTCACGCCCGCGCGCGCGCCCGGCGCCGCCGGGGTGAAGCGCGGGCGGCAGACGCCGTCCGCCGCGGTCGGGACGCGCGGCGGCGACGCGAGCCGCGCCGCCGGCACGTAGGCGATCAGGTAGCTGTCGGTCGGCGCGCCCGAGAGGCAGAGCTTCGCGCCGGCGCCGCCGCTCCCCGGCGCGGGACGCTCGAACACGTCCGCGTCGGTGACGAAGGTCGGCCGGTCGCCCGCGACCAGGAAGACGTCGGGCCCGAAGTCGTCGGGCTGGAGCGCGCCGTCGCGAGCGGCCCGCGAGAGCGCGATCGGATCTGCGTAGCGCGCGCGCCCTTCGGCGGTGAGGAAGCGCCTGTGGGCATCCGAGATCGGCACCGCCACCGCGAGCAGCGCCGGCGCATCGGCGGCGTCGCCCCGGAGCTGCCACGCCGCGAGCTCGCCCACGAGGCGGTCGCAGAAGCCCTCCGGCGCGCCGCCGGCGTCGAGGGCGCGCCCCACCGCGCTGCGCGTCTCCGCCTGCGGGATGCGCGGATCCGCCGTGAGCTGCTCGAGGCTGCGCTCGAGGAGCTGCTGGTCCGAGGGCGGCAGCGCGATCCGCACCTTCGAGAGGCGCGCCTCGTCGCCGGGCGCGATCGCCTGCCCCACCGCGGCGGGAAGCGGCGGCGGCGGCGGGAGCCGCATGTAGCGCGGGCATCCGACACTCGAGAGCGACGCCAGGAGCAGGGCCGGGAGCAGGGGCGACGGGCGCACGCGCCGAGCCTACCGCCGCCCACGCCGACGGGGAAGGCGCGGAGAAGGCCGTCGTGGCGTGGTAGCGTGCCCGCACATTCGAAAGGAGAAGGCCATGGCGGGACGGCTCCAGGGGAAGGTCGCCCTCGTGACGGGCGGCGGCGCGGGCATCGGCGAGGCGATCGTGCGGCGCTTCCAGGCCGAGGGCGCGCGCGTGCTGGTGAACGACCTCTACAAGGGTCCCGCCGAGCGCGTGGCCAAGGCGGTCGGCGGCGTCCCGCTCGTCGCCGACGTCGCGGACTCGTCGGCGGTGCGCGAGATGTTCGAGCAGGTCGCCGCGCGCGAGGGGCGTCTCGACGTGCTCGTGAACAACGCCGGGATCGGCGGGCACGAGGGCAACCCGAAGATGGCCGAGGATTTCGTGCGGATCGGCCTCGCGCAGCTCGAGGAAGCCTCCGCCGGCGGGCCGATCCAGACCCATTGGGACGCCACCGTGAACCTCTCCGACGAGGATTGGCAGCGCATGCTGGCGGTGCACCTGAACGGCACCTTCTACTGCTGCCGCGAGGGCCTGAAGATCATGGGCCCCCGCGGCGCGGGCGCGATCGTGAACCTGGGCTCGATCATGGGCACCGCCGGCGGCGCCGGCGCGCCCGCCTACTGCGCGGCGAAGGCGGGGATCCTCGGCTACACGCGCGCCCTCGCGCGCGACGTGGTCTCGCGCGGCATCCGCGTGAACGCGATCGCGCCGGGCTGGATCGAGTCGAACATGACGGCGCCCCTCGCGGGCCTGCGACCGGTGCTCGAGATGCAGACGCCGATGGGCCGCTTCGGCGACGCCGACGACATCGCCTGGGCCGCGGTCTACCTCGCGAGCGACGAGGCGAAGTTCGTGACCGGGCAGGTGTTGTCGCCGAACGGCGGCTGGCACATGTCGCAGTAGCCGCGTCAGAGCCGCGCGCCGCACCACTTGCAGTTGCGCGCGTCGGCGTCATGGCCTTCCCGCGTGCACTCCGGGCAGGAGCGCGCCGAGAACGAGCGCGCCATCTGCTGCGCCATCTCGGCCGACACGATGCCCGTCGGCACGATGATGAGCGCGTAGCCCAGGACCATCAGGGCGGAGGCCAGGATCTGGCCGAGCGGCGTCTTCGGCGAGATGTCGCCGTAGCCGACCGTCGTCATCGTGACGATCGCCCAGTACATCGACGCCGGGATCGACGTGAAGCCGTTCGCGGGACCTTCGATCAGGTACATCGCCGCGCCCACGATCGTGACGCTGACGATGACCGTCGTGAGGAACACGGTGATCTTCGGCCGGCTCTCGACCAGCGCAAAGCCGAGCGCCCGCGCTTCGCTGAGATAGCGCGTCAGCTTCATCACGCGGAAGACGCAGAGCAGGCGAAGTGCGCGGATCACGAGCAGCGACTGCGAACCGGGAAAGATCAGGCTGAGATACGTCGGCGCGACCGAGAGGAGATCGACGAGGCCGTAGAAGCTCACCGCGTAGCGCAGCGGTCGCCCGACGGAGACGAGACGCACGCCGTACTCGACCGTGAACACCACCGTGAAGACCCACTCGGCGATGACCAGCGCCCGGTGGGTCGAGGCGGAGAGGCCGGGCACCGTCTCGAGCATCGCGGTGGCGGTCGCGGCCAGGATCACGGTGACCAGCACCAGGTCGAAGGTGCGGCCCGCGCGCGTGTCGGCTTCGAAGACGATCCGGTGCAGGCGCTCCTGCCAGGGGGCGAGGCTCCGTTCGGCTCGCTCGCGCTTGGTCATCTGGCGAATCCCTCGTCCACGGCCGGCCGGAGAGTGGTCACGTCGCGTTCAACATAACCCGTGCCGCCTGACCGCGAGATCGACGACCTGGTGCGGTCGGCCGACCTCCCGCGGATGCCCGGGGCGCCGTGCGATCCGGAGCCGGAACGAAGAACGGATGGCGAGGGCTGGCCGACGGCTCCAGACTGCCGTGGTGCGCGGAGCGCGCCTACCAGGCGCCGTCCACGGCGTCGAGCAGGCGCACGCGCGCCTCGCTGGTCACGAGCTCGAGGGAGAGCCGGCGCATCGAGACGAGATCGAAGTCCGCGTGGCCCGAGAGCGTCGCGACGCCCTCTTCCCAGCGCTCGATCCGCCCGAGCGCGACCTCGCGGTCGTCGATCGAGCCCGTGAGCACGTAGTGCCCACCGCGGGGCGGCCGCGGCAGACCGTGCACCACCAGCCGCCACTCGTCGGTGCGCGTGTTCACCATCAGGCGGCCGACGCTGCGGTCGAAGCGCAGCACGGGCTCCGCGGCGTACTCGTAGCGGGACGAGAGCGGCGCATCGATCGCGGCGAAGAGGTTGATCATCGCGACGTCCGGTGAGTCGAGGCGCCAGACGAGGGTCTCCGCGTGCTGCGGAGCGGTGACGAGGGCGACGAGGAGCGCAGCGGCCGCGGCGCGCGCGACCCAGCGCCCGCGGCGGCGCGACGCCTTCGCGGCGTGGACGCGCGTGAGCACGCGCGCCAGCGCCTCGGGCGGCGCCGACGAGGCGCCGAGGGAGAGCGGCACCAGCGCTGCGGCCTCGCGCTCGCGCGCGGCGTCGCCCCGGCACGCGGCGCAGGCCGCGAGGTGCGCACGGACGCGCGCCGCCTCGGCGGGCTCGAGCAGCTCGAAAGCGTGGGCCGCAAGCAGCGGTCGCACGGCGCTGCAGGCGTCGCGCAGGGGGATCACGCGCGGGTCGCTCACGGCTCGCTCCTCTGCCATGCGATCCGCAGGCGTGCCAGCGCCGCGCGCAGGCGGGACTTCACGGTGCCGAGGGCGACGGCGTCGCGGGTGGAGATCTCCGATCCCGAGAGGCCTTCGAAGTACGCGGCCTCGAGCAGCGCGCGATCCGCTGCCGAGAGACGCGAAAATGCGTCGGCGACCTCGCGGCGCTCGAGCAGGCGCTCCTCGAGGCTCTCGGGCCCGGGCCGCACCTCGCGCTCGAAGCGCACCAGCGCCGCGCCGTGGCGGTTGCGGCTGCGTCGCACGTCGAGCGCGATCCGTCGCGTCACCGTGAGCATCCACGCGATCGCGGAGCAGAGCTGCGGGTCGTAGGTCTCGGAGCGGTTCCAGAAACGCCAGAACGCCTCGGCGGTGGCGTCCTGCGCTTCGTCGGGATCGCGCAGGATCCGCAGGCAGGTCGCGTGCACCAGCCCCCCGACGCGTGCGTAGAGCGCGACCAGCGCCGCCTCATCCCCGCCCGCAACGCGGGCGAGCAGGTGCGCCTCCTCGCTCTCGACGGCGGCCGAAGGGCTGCTGCCGCTCCGGACGCCGGTCCGGGGGTGGCCGGGCGCATGCTGGGTGGGTGCTGCCATCGCCGTTTCGGCCCGCTCCTCGGTCGGCGCGTCCGCTGCCCGGCCCTTCTCGCCGCGCCGCGTCGCCCTCCGGGATAGGTACGCCGGCGGGACGTCCGACGGATGATCCATGGCCCGATTCTACCTCCGGCTGTGCTACGGCTGGGCGTGATCGTGGGACGGGGGAAGGCTTGCTCTCGCTGATCATCCTCAAGCTTGCCGTCGTCCTCCACGTCTTCGGCGCCATCGGCCTCGTCGGGGGCGTCGCCTTCAACACCCTCGTCATGATGCGCGCCCTGAAGCAGATCCCGCCCGCCCAGTCGGCGGTCGTGGCCGAGAAGGTCGGCCAGGGCCTGATGTGGATCGGGACCATCAGCCTGGCGGTGCTCGGCCTCTCGGGCCTCGTCCGCCTCTACTTCTACGGGATCTTCGAGAGCGGCCGGACCCTCGCCTTCTGGACCTCCCCGTACGGCTGGCGGCTCGCCCTCATGATCACGGCCTGGCTGATCCTGGTCGTGACCGGCGCGCTCTCCGCCTACTGGTACCGCACGGTGCTCACGCGCAAGCTGCCGTTCGCGGCCGGCCTGCGGGACCTCGAGGAGCGGCGCGCCGCGCAGGCGCGGATCTCGGCGATCCAGGACCGCCTCGCCTACGTGAACTTCGCACTCACGATCGCCGCCGCGCTCGGCGGAGCGCTGTTGCGGGCCGGCGTCTGAGCGCGGGCGAGCTCGCGCGGATCCCGTTCTATCGCGAGCGTCTCGGGGCGGACGGGCGCCCGGAGCCCTGGGACCTGGTCGCGCTCCAGGATTTCGCGGCGCGGAGCGGCGACCCGTTTGGCGGCCGCCTCGCACCCGGGGCGAAGCCCGTTTTCTCGCTCCAGATCGAGGCCAGCGAGGACGAGCCGCTGTGGGTCGGCCTCGCCGCGCCCGAGCTCCGGGCCTGGTCGCGCGGCCTCGAGCGCCTGCTCGCGCGGCTCGCGCTACGGCCGGGCGAGGCGCTCGCCTTCTTCGACTACGGCTCGAGCCCGCTGGTGCTGCTCGCCTCGGGGAGCCATGCAGCCCATCTCGGCCGGGGCGCCGCCGATCGCCTGGGGCTCACGACGATCTGCAACGACGGCCTCGCGAGCCTCGTCGGCCGCATGACCGAGATCGTGCGCCTGATCCGCCCCGCAGCCCTGGTGCTGCGACGCGACGTGCTCGCGCCCTTCGCCGAGGCGCTGCGCGTGACGGGCGTCGAGCTCGCGGACTGCTGCCGCTTCGTCGCAGTGACCGAGGCCGAGGACGCGCCGGGGCGGGCCGAGGTCGAGCGCCACGCGGCGGCATGGCGCGTCCCGGCGCATCGCGTGCTGCGCGCCGACGCCGCGTATCTCTTCGGCCTCGCGCTCCACGGCAGCGACACGTTCCTGGTCGATGCCGCGCTGCATTCGATCGAGGCGCTGCCCGACGGCGAGCTCGCCGCCACCGCGCGCTTCGCGCGCCTCTGCCCCGCCGTGCGCTACCGGCTCGGGCCCGGCCGCGTCGCCCGGACGCGCGATGCCAGCGGGCGCGCCTGGCTCGAGGTCACGCGTCCGTGAGCGCGCCGATCCGGACCGATCCCTTCGACGCCCTCGACCGCAAGTCGCCGCGCGGCCTCGACGTCTGGTGGACCCGGCGCCTGCGCGCGCTCTTCGTCCTGGCCCACGACGCGCTTCCCTTCTATCGCGCCCGCTTCGAGGCGGCCGGCTTCGATCCCGGGAGCTTCCGCCACCTCGGCGATCTCGTCCGCGTGCCGCGCTTCGCGAAAGCCGATGTGCTCGCAGCCCAGGCCCGCGCCGGCTCCTGGGCCGTCGGCCTCGAGCGCATCCCCGACGGCGAGCCCGTGGTGCTGAGCTCGAGCTCGGGCACGAAGGGCACCACCTTCCTGGCGCATCCGCCGCGCTGGCGACGCGTGCAGGGGCGCTCGTCGCTGCGCGCGCACCACTGGGCCGGGCTCCGGCCCGGCGCGCCCTTCCTGCTCTCGGCGCCGGCCTGGCACAGCTACGCCGCGGTGCAGACCTACATCGCGGAGCAGCTCGGGATGCCCTGCGTCGTGATCTCCGGAACCTACCTGCCCCGCTTCGCAGGCCGTATCGTCGATTCGATCCTGCGCTTCCGCCCGGTCTTCCTGACGATGTTCCTGCCCATGGTGTTCTCGCTCGCGAGCGAGGCGCGCCGGCGCGGCATCGCGCAGCAGGAGCTCTTCGCGAGCGTCGAGACGCTGGCCGTGGCGGGCGCACCCGTCACGCCGGGCATGCGCCGCCACGTCCAGACGACCCTCGGCGTGCGCCGGCTCTCGGAGATCGCCGGCACCAGCGAGAACCTGCTCGCGATCGAATGCGTCGCCGAGGCGGGCCTCCACGTCGTGCCGGATACCTGCTACGTCGAGGTCCTCGACCGCACGAGCGGCGAGCCGGTCGCCGCCGGCGTGCGCGGCACGGCCGTTCACACCTGCGTCGTTCCCTGGGGATCGATGTACCTTCGTTACGACGGAGGCGACGCCGCCGTGATCGATCGCTCCACCTGCCCCTGCGGACTGCCCTCGCCGCGCATCAAGCTGCTCGGCCGGAACGAGGACGCGTTCGTGCTCGGCGGCCGCAGCCTGCTGCCCTACGACGTGCAGCTCGCCGTCGAGGAGGAGGTGCCCGAGCTCGTGGGCACGCCGGCCGTGATCCGCCGCGAGGGTCTCGCGGAAGGCCGGCTCGAGCTGCTGCTGCCGCCGCCCCAGCCGGGCGCGCCTGCCGGCCTGCCGGAGCGGCTCGCCGAGCGGCTGCGGCCGCGCTTCGGCGTGCCCGTCTCGGCGCGCGCCGTGGACCATCTCCCGATCCAGTTCAAGGGCGTCGCACCCGTGATCTCCGGCTCGGACACGGGGCATCGACCGTCATGAGCAAGGGCGCCCTGGGACTCCTGGCGGCCTACTGGCCCGAGGGCACGGCGCGCTACGCGCACATCCCCCTCGAGCGCGCGACGCAGTACTGCGTGCACCGCACCGCCGCGAGCGAGCCCGAGCGCCCCGCCCTCGTCACGACCGCGCGCACGATCACGTACGCGGAGCTCTCGCGCGAGACGAAGGCCGGCGCGAGCGCCCTCGCCGCGCGCGTCTCCGCCGGAAAGCGCGTGGCGATCGTCGGCGCCGACCCGGCGGTCGCGATCCCGAGCCTCCTCGCGGTGCTCGAGGCCGACTGCACGGCCTGGCTCGCGGGCGACGCGCCGCGCGCCGAGGCCCTCGCCGCCTTCGCGCCCGACCTCGTGCTCGCCGCCGCGCCGGTGCCGGGCCACGAGACGCTCGATCCCGCGGCGCTCCGCGATGGCGATCCCGACGCCTCGCGCCCGCGCCCGAATCTCCGGAATCCCGTGCTCGCGCTGCCCGCGCCCGGAGGCGCCGGCGAGGTGCTCCACAACCACAAGACCCTGGTCTCGACGGCGATCTCGTTCGGGAGCTTCTTCATGCTCGAGCCCGGCGCCGAGATCGTGCTGCTCGAGCCGCCGGACCAGTGGCTCGGCCTCGCCGCCCTGCTCGGCGCGCTGCACAAGGGCGCCTGTCTGCGCTTCGCCTACGGCCCGGGCGGCGAGCGTCTGCGCGGCGCGCACTGCCACTATGCCGTGTCGCTCTTGGCGAGCGCCGAAGAGCGCTACCTCGGCGCGACGCCCGTGCTGCGCGACCTGCACATCGGCGTCGGCGTGATCCTCGGCGTCGAGGGGCCGTTCCGGGTCTCGCGCCGCAGGCAGCTCGCGCGCCGGCTCGGCGCGCCGGCGCTGCTCGTCCTCGGGCGCAACGATCTCGGGCCCGTCGTCGCGAGCCATCCCACCTGGTACCTCGACGCCGCGGCCGGGATCCCGCTCCCGAACGTGGACGCGCAGCCGCTCGATCCCTCGGACGGGCGGCGCCTCGCGATCGGCTGGGACGCCGTCGAGGAGGCGGAGCTCGGCGTGAAGTCGTCCCTCGCGCCGGCGGGCGGCGAGATCGCGAACGAGTGGCTGCGCTCGCGCTGGCTCGCGCGCACGGATCCGACGGGGCTCTACTTCCTGAACGGCCCGCCGCCACCGCGGCCCGGCCCGGCCTGACGGCAGCGCCGGCCTAGCGGCCGCTGCCGGCGCGGAACGCGCCGGTCTCGAAGCGCTCGAGGGATTGCTCGAGGCGATCGGCGAAGGCCGCGGGGTCGCCTTCGTGGCGCACCACCGTCTGCGCGAAGTCGTCGCAGTAGCGGCAGTCGCGGCAGCCCAGGCGACAGTCGTGCTTCTTGCGGAAGAACTCGACGAAGCCGTCGAGGGCGCGATTGGGCAGGCGGTTCGGGAGGCGCCCGAAGGGCTGCAGGTGGTCGAAGCCCAGGACCAGGTCGTTCAGGTCGCCGTCGTAACGTCGATTGGCGTAGGCGCGCGCCGCGCGCTCGATCCAGACCGGGTCCATCTCGCGGCCCGCGAGCTTGAACTCGTGGTAGCCGAGCTCTTCGTAGAGCGAGAGATCCTCGGGCCGGATCCACGGCGACTTCAGCATCTGCGCCTCGGCGCGGCTCTTCTCCTGCGTGCACCAGACCAGCGGATAGTCGACGTAGGTGCCGAGCTCCTGGCTCTCGCCGCTGTGGGAGACCAGGTCGATGTGATAGCTGCGCAGCGGGCAGTGGAGCAGGCAGCCGACGTTGGCGAGCAGCGCCACCCGACAGCCCACGCGCTGCCGCACCTCGCGCAGGAGGCGCAGGTCGCGGTTCACGTACTCCGGCAGGTACAGGAGGTCCGCGCCGCAGTCTTCGAAGAAGAGCGCCTTGTCGACGCTGTCGATCGCGGTGGCCGTGGACACCGTGATGCGGAGCTCGGGGAAGCGGCGCTTCGCGAAGCGCACGAGATACGGGTTCGAGAGCACGACGCCCGCGACGCCGGCGTCGACCAGGCGGCCCAGGCGGTCGACCAGCCAGCGCTGCCCTTCGGCCGTGAACTCGCGATTGCCGAGGCAGTGCACGTTCAGCGCGTAGTAGAAGTCGAGCCCGCGCTCGCGCGCCTGCGTCACGGTGCGCTCGAGCTGGTCGCCGTGGGCCTCGGGCAGCCAGCCGCTCGCCCGCAGCGACGGGTCGTCGGGCAGGGAGCCGTAGAGATGCCCGATCGGCAGCGTCGCCATCGCGTCGAGGAAGGCCGGGGTGAAGACGGCGGGGACGACGATCTCCATGGGTCCAGTCTACCGACGGCGCCGGAGCGCGCTCGCGGGCTCCCGGCCGTCGTGGCGATGTGTTACAGACGCCTTGTCCGCGGCGCCGTGCACGAGGGGGGGCGATGGCGTGTGACGTTTCGATGGGCGCGCGGCAGGGGCGACGCACCGTCGCCGTCGTGCTCGCCCGGGCCGCCCTCGCGGCCTGCCTGCTCGGTGCGGCCGCAGCCGCGGCCGAGGAGGTCGCGAGCGATCCCGAGCCCAGCTCCGCCGAGGCCCCGGGCGCCGTTCGCGACCTGCTCGGTCCCCTCGCCGAGAAGATCCAGCTCTCCGGCTACCTCGAGACCCGCGTCGGGGCCTGGATCCACGACGATCCCACCGCGCCGCTCCGCTTCCCGGGCATCACGGGCGATCCGCCGGGCAACGACCTCGCGGTGTTCCGGAACACCTTCGTGCTCGAGCTCGACGCGGCGCCGACTCGCACCACCGACGTCCACGCCCTGTTCCGTGCGGTCTACGAGCCGCGCTACCGCGTCGACCGCTACGCGTCGCCGGGCTCGAGCTTCGGCACCGACCGCCTGCCGCGCAGCTTCTACAACGAGCCCGACTGGAACCAGGAGCCGATCCGCGAGCTCTGGATCCAGCAGGAGCTCTACGAGGGGCAGACCGTCCGCCTCGGCCGGCAGATCGTGAACTGGGGCGAGTCCCTGGCCTTCCGCGTGGCGGACGTGATCAACCCCAACGACAACACCTTCAACCTCTTCTTCGTCGATCCGGAGGAGTCGCGGATCCCGCAGTGGATGGCCCAGGGCATCCACCAGATCCCGGGGCTGCCGGGGGCGCCGGCCTTCGAGTGGATCGTGCTGCCCGCCTGGGAGACGCACCCCCGGCGCGTGAACGACCTCGCGCCCACGGGCTCGCGCTTCGCGATCCCGCCCGAGAGCCGCACCTCGAGCTACGCGGTGTTCCAGACCGTCCCGACGAAGCCCGCGCTCTGGACGGTGCAGCGTGCGGTGCTGAACGGGCGCGCCGCGGGGACGCCCGCCACCGTCGACTTCCGCTTCCTCGACGACGACGAGAAGGACTTCCCGGACGCCCCGAGCTACGGCGGGCGGCTGAAGCTCAGCGCGGGCCCGGTCGAGCTCGCGCTCTTCGACTGGTACGGCTACGAGCTCCTCCCCGTGGTGCGCGACCGCGGCCTCTCGCCCTACCGCGTGAGCGACTACGACGGCCCGCTCGAGCGGCCCGACCTGGCCGATGCCTACGCCTCGCTGCGCGTGCCCGCGTTCTTCCGGCTGAACGCCTTCGAGTTCTGGTACCCGCGCCAGAACGTGCTCGGCTTCACCGGCAACGCCTACCTCGAGGCGATCAAGGCGGTGACCCGCTTCGAGGTCGCGTACCGGCCGAATCGCCACTTCCAGATCGACGGCTTCGACCGGACGACGGGCGAGATCACCGACCGCGACGGCCTGATCCGGCGCGACGACTTGTCCTGGCAGCTAGCCCTCGACTTCAGCGGGATCTATCTCCCGGAGCTGAACCCGACCTCGGACTTCTCCTTCAACTTCGAGTACACGCAGAACGTGATCTTCGACCACGTCCGCGGCATGCGCGTCGGCGTGTACGAGACCGAGCTCGACAAGCTCACCGACACGTTCTCGGCCCGGGGCTCCACGAGCTTCTGGTACAACTGCATCCAGCCGAGCCTGACCGTGATCGTGCAGCCGATGCAGCATTCCTGGGCGACGGTCGCGAGCCTCGGCCTCCAGGCGCCCTGGGACGAGAACCTGAGCTCCGAGCTGCGCTGGGTCGCCGTCGGCGGCGAGAGCCACTTCGACGGTCTCGGCTTCTTCCAGAGCAAGGACTTCGCGATGTTCTCGCTGCGGTACTCGTTCTAGCCATGGCGCGCGCGGGACTCGCTGCGCTGCTGCTGTTCGTCGCCAGCCACGCTTCGGCCGAGGCTGCGCTGCCGAAGCCCGGCGACGTGATCGACCACACGAACTACCGCCAGTACGAGGCGCTGCTCTCGGAGGGCGCGATCCGCTGGCTGCGCGACGGCGGCTTCCTGGGCGAGGACGCCCGCGTCTCGATCCGGGTCGGCGAGACGCGCCCTGCGCCGCTCCCTCCGCGCTACCTCGCGGCGTCGCAGCGCCATTCCGCCGGCGTCGCCCTCGGCGCAGACGGCGACGTGACGGGCTGGACGGCCGGCCTGCCCTTCCCCGCGCCGACCGAGCCCGACCTCGGCGCGAAGATCGTCTGGAACCACTACTACCGCTGGCGCGGCGACGACTACGTGCTCGACACCTACCGGACGAGCCAGACCGACCGGCTCGGCAATCAGCGCGAGACGCGCGGCGTGTTCCAGCTCCTCACGATCGCCGGCCGCACCACGCGCGCGGAGGGGGAGCCGACGGAGCTCGGATCGAACCCGCGCCGGCTGCGCTGGGTGTCGCGCCTCGTCTTCACGCACCCGAACGCCGCGCGGTACCAGACGACGCTCAGCTACCGCTACCTCGATCCGCGCAGGGACGACGATGTCTGGGTCTACCTGCCCTCGACGCGCCGGGTGCTGCGGGTGCAGGGCGGGCAGCGCTGCTCGCCGGTGCGCGGCTCGGACTTCACCCCGGACGATTTCTTCGCCTTCGACGGGCGCGTCTTCGAGCAGGACTGGAAGGTCGTCGGCGAGGGCCAGACGCTCGCGGTGATGCACCAGAAGCATCTGCCGCCGAAGCTCGACGCCCACGGCGCCTGGCCCCTCGACGAGGACTGGGAGCTGCGCGACGTCTGGGTCGTCGAGGGCCATCCCAAGGACGACGGCTACTGCTACGGCAAGCGGCGGATGTGGATCGACAAGGAGAACTTCCAGGTGCTCCACGCCGACGTGTACGACCCGCAGGGCGTCTACTGGAAGGGCTTCCTCTCGAGCTACGCCCAGCGCGCCGCGAAGAGCGGACAGGTCGGGCCCACCTGGGGCGGGACCCTCGCCACCGACTTCCAGAGCCAGCACCTGACCTACGTGCTGCCGGGAGCGCCAGAGTGGGGCCTCGGCTACGAGCTCGACGGCAGCGACCTGACGCCGAACGACTTCACGCCCGAGGCGCTGCTGCGCCTCGGGCGCTGAGAAGCCCGCCTACGGGTTCTTCTTGATCTCCGCGCGGTGTCGCGGCGTCAGGATCCCGTCCTTGTAGTACTGGTCGTAGAACGCCTCGTCGATCTGGTGCACGACGACGCCGAAGTGCGCCTGCATCGGGTTCACCGTCACCGGCCACTGCCCGAAGGTCTGCACGCAGTAGTCGATGTAGGCGGTGAGCGCTTCCTTCACCCAGGGCGCCGGCATGTTGCGCGGGTGCTCCGCGATCGCGCCGGTCGGACCGGGCTTCCAGGGCGTGCGCCCCTTCTTCAGGTAGTTGTCGTCACCGCGATGGAACGGGCCGCCCGGACCGTACTTCTCGGCGTACCAGTGGTCCACGAGCTGCTCCGCGCTCTTGAAGCGCGGCGACGGCACGTAGGTCGCCTCCTTCACGCCCTCGATGCCGAAGATCTTGGTCTGCCCCGTCGAGATCGGCGCCTTCGGGTTCGGCGCCTCCACGTGGAAGCCGAGGCCGCGCGCGATCTCGGGCATCGCGCCCATCAGCAGGTCGGGATTGAAGCCGCAGTAGCACCAGGTGCCGAGGCCCAGCGACTCCGCCGCGAGGCGGATGTTCTGGACCATCATGCCCGTCGGGTACTGCTCGACCTGGAAGATCAGCTGCTCCGAGCCGGCGATCGTGGTGCCGAGCTCGAGCATGCCCTCGCGCACCCACTTCTCGACGCCCGCGGGCCGGCCGCCGTTCCACTCGTCCATCGGGTACATGTGCCAGAAGTCGAAGAAGTTGATCAGCGCGGAGTTGAGCCAGCCCACGTCCGTGAGCGGGATCAGCCACGTCGTGCCCGGCTTGTTCATGTTGTGCTGGTAGGGGCCCATGAGCGTGGCATGGGGAGCGCCGGCCGCGCGCAGCGAGTAGTCGATGTCGGGCCGCTCGTCGAGGATCTGGATCATCCCCTTGCGGTACCAGTCGAGGATCTTCGAGGCGCCGTCGGTCGCGCCCTGGATCTCGATGTTCGCGTTGCGCTCGAGGGTCGGCTTGTAGAGGAACGCGCCCGAGTCGTTGATCACGAGCAGGTCCGTCGCCAGGGAGTTGCCGGCGCCGGGAACCGTGCGTCCACTGATGTGCGTCAGCTCGTGGAAGCCGCCCCACATCGAGATGTCCCAGTTCGCGATCCCGTTCGGACCGCAGGCCGCCCAGCAGAGGAGCGCCTCCTGCGCCTCGGTGAGCGGCACCGGCTCCTTCTGCGACACGAACTTGAGCGGCCCCTCCTCCTGGAGCGGCAGCGTACGTCCCGTCGAGGGATGCACCTCGACCGTGCCCGAGTCGATGCGGTAGCCGCGGCCCACGCGGCGGCTCCGCACGGTGCGCAGCGCATCGAAGAGCCCCACCGAGCCCTCGAGCATTCCACGAAGCTCGTTCGCGCTGTCGTCCTGGCTCATCGTCTTTCCCCCTTCGGCGGTTTCGTTCTCGTGCCATGCTAGGCGCGGCGCGCCGGCCGTGTAAAGCGGCGCGAGGAGGAAGCCGCGATGAAGCTCGAGCCGCTCATGACGTACTGCGCCACGCTGAAGCCCCCCGTCGACGTCGGAGCGGGGCCGTTCGGCACACGCCGGATCTTCGACGTGACCGGCGGCACCTTCGAGGGCCCCCGGCTGCGCGGGACGGTGCTGGCGAGCGGCGGAGACTGGATCCTGCTCGATGCCGAGGGCGTCGGGCGCCTGGACGTGCGCGCGACCTTCGAGACCCACGATGGCGCGCGGCTCTACATGCAGTATTTCGGCGTGATCGCGATGACCCCGAAGGTCGCGGAGGCCCTCGCCCGGGGCGAGGGAACCGAGTACGGCGACTCGGAGTTCTTCACGGCCCCGCGCATCGAGACCGGCGACGCACGCTACGCGTGGCTGAACCGTCTGGTGACGGTCGCGGAGGGGCGGATCGTCCCGGGCGGCGTCGAGTACCGCGTCTTCAGCCTGCACAACGGCTGATCGCGGCCGCGTCCACGGCACCCGGCGTCGTGAAGTCGACGCCCCGACCGGACGGTCCGGGCGTCGACTTCGTCGGGCTTTTCGAGCCGTCCTCGTTCCGTGGCGCGGCCCGCCTGATAACGTCGGTGCGTCACCCGACGCCTCCTGAAGGAGACCCCCATGGCCCTCGACGCCCAGACCACCGCGCTGCTGCAGCAGCTCGAGCAGGCCGGCATTCCGCCGCTCGACTCGCTCCCGCCGGACCAGGCCCGCGCGATCTTCAACGCGGCGTTCACGCCGCCCCTCGAGGGGCGCGAGCCCGTCGCGCGCGTCGAGGAGATCACGCTCGCCGGCCCCGCGGGCGCCATCCCCGCCCGGCTGTACGCGCCGGCGTCCGACGGCCCGCTGCCCTGCGTGCTCTACTTCCACGGCGGCGGCTGGGTGATCATGAATCTCGAGACCCACGACGCGATCTGCCGCGCGCTTGCGAACCAGGCCCGCTGCGCCGTGGTGTCGGTCGACTACCGGCTCGCGCCCGAGCATCGCTTCCCGGCCGCAGCCGACGACTGTTACGCCGCGCTCGTCGACGTCGCGAAGCGCGGCGCGGCGCTCGGCGTCGACGCCTCGCGCCTCGCGGTCGCCGGCGACAGCGCCGGCGGCAACCTGGCTGCCGCCGTCGCGCTGATGGCGCGCGACCGCAAGGGGCCCTCGCTCGCGCTCCAGGTCCTGATCTATCCCGCAGTCGATCCCGCCTGCGACAGCGTCTCGTGCAAGGAGAACGCGGATGGCTATCTGCTCACGCTCTCCGCGATGCACTGGTTCTGGGGCCACTACCTCGGCGCCGAGCGCCGCGTGCCGAACGCCTATGCGGCGCCGATCCAGGCCGACTCGCTGCGCGACCTGCCGCGCGCATACGTGATCACCGCCGAGTACGACCCGCTCCGGGACGAGGGCGAGGCCTACGCGAAGCGCCTCGAGCAGTCCGGCGTGCCCACCGAGCACGTGCGTCACGACGGCACGATCCACGGCTTCGTCGGCATGGCGGATGCCCTCGACCAGGGCAAGCAGGCCCTCGCGAACATCGCCGCGCGCCTGCGCACCGCCTTCCAGCGCTAGCCCACGCCCGCGAAAGGAACCCCCATGGAATTCGAGTACTCGACCAAGGTCCAGGGTCTGCTCCGCATGGTCGGCGACTTCATGGACGAGCACGTGTTCCCGAACGAGCAGCGCTTCGACGACGAGCTCGCGGCTGCGGCGACCCGCTGGTCGATCCCGCCGGTGCTCGAGGAGCTGAAGCAGAAGGCGCGCGCGAAGGGCCTCTGGAACCTCTTCCTGCCCGAGAGCGAGTTCGGCGCCGGCCTCAACAACTTCGAGTACGCGCCGCTCTGCGAGCTGATGGGTCGCTCGCCGATCGGCCCCGAGGTCTTCAACTGCTCGGCGCCCGACACCGGGAACATGGAGGTGCTCGTCCGCTACGGCACGCCGGAGCAGAAGAAGCAGTGGCTCGAGCCGCTCCTCGACGGGAAGATCCGCTCGACCTTCTGCATGACGGAGCCTGCGGTCGCGTCCTCCGACGCGACCAACGTCGAGCTGCGGATCGAGCGCGACGGCGGCTCCTACGTGCTGAACGGCCGCAAGTGGTTCGCGTCTGGCGCCCACGACCCGCGCTGCCAGATCTTCATCGTGATGGGCAAGACCGACCCGAACGCCCCGCGCCACGAGCAGCAGAGCCAGATCCTGGTCCCGAAGGCGACGCCCGGCGTGAAGATCGTCCGACACCTTCCCGTGTTCGGCTACGACGACGCGCCCCACGGCCACGCCGAGGTGCTGTTCGAGAACGTGCGCGTGCCCAAGGAGAACATGCTCCTGCGCGAGGGCGCTGGCTTCGAGATCGCCCAGGGCCGCCTCGGCCCCGGCCGCATCCACCACTGCATGCGCTCGGTTGGCGTCGCCGAGCGCGCCCTCGACCTGATGTGCCAGCGCGTCCAGGCGCGGGTGGCGTTCGGGAAGCCGATCGCCGAGCAGACGGTGACGCTCGAGCGGATCGCGGAGTCGCGGATCGAGATCGACCAGGCGCGCCTGCTCGTGCTCCACGCCGCGCACCGCATGGACACCGTGGGCAACAAGGTGGCGCGCCAGGAGATCGCGGCGATCAAGGTGGCGGCGCCCAACATGGCGCTACGCGTGATCGACCGCGCCATCCAGTCCTTCGGCGGAGCTGGCGTGACCGAGGACTTCGGCCTCGCGCGCATGTACGCGATGCAGCGCACGCTGCGCATCGCGGACGGCCCCGACGAGGTCCACCGCAACCAGCTCGCGAAGCTCGAGCTGAAGCGGCATCCCGTGACCCACGCCGGCATCTCCGGTCGCAGGGCGTAGCGATGGACACGGGACTCCGCGGGCGCGTGGCCGTCGTGACCGGCGCCGGGCGCGTGGCCGGGATCGGCGCAGCGATCGCCCGCGCCCTTGCCGCCGAGGGCGCGAAGCTCGTGCTCTCGGACATCGGCCACCCCTTCGAGGCCTTCCCCGACTACCGCGTGGCCGAGCGCGCCGAGATCGAGCGCGTGCGCGAGGAGATCGAGAAGAGCGGCGGCGAGGCGCACGTGGTGTACGCCGACGTCGCGAAGGAGGACGACGTCGTCGGCCTGGTCCGGAGCGCGGTCGAGCGCTTCGGCCGTGTGGACGTGATGGTGAACAACGCCGGCATCGGCCTCGGCCTGGTGCCGGTCACGGAGATCACGCTCCCGATCTGGCGCCAGAACCTCGACGTGATGGCCCTCGGCACGATGCTCGGCATCCGCGAGGCGGCGAAGCAGATGATCCGGCAGGGCGGAGGCGGCGCGATCCTGAACATCGCGAGCCAGGCGGGCAAGACGGGCTGGCCGCTGCTCGGGGCCTACTGTGCTGCGAAGTTCGCCGTCGTCGGCCTGACCCAGGTCGCCGCCAAGGAGCTCGGCGCCCACGGCATCACCGTGAACGCCCTCTGCCCCGGCACCGTGGAGACGCCGCTCCTCGACCTGCCCAACGGCCTCTGGGAGTCGTTCTCGAAGGCGCTCGGCCAGCCGGTCGACGCGGTGAAGGCCGACATCCTGACGCAGATCCCCCTCGGCCGGTTCCAGAAGCCCGAGGACGTGGCGGACCTCGCCGTCTTCCTCGCCTCGAAGCAGGGTCGGTACATCACCGGCTGCGCGCTCAACACGAGCGGCGGACAGGAGATGCATTGAACCCGAGCGAGATCGGCCGCGCCCGGCGCGGCCGCGGCCTCGTTGCGCGCGGGCTCCCGGCCATGCTCCTGGCGCTCGGCCTCGTCGCGCCGGCCGAGGCGCAGATTCCCGCCGACACCGCGCGCGCGGAGCTCCTGCCCCGCATCGCCGCCGGCACGGCCACGCCGGCCGACGTGGCGGCCCTGCGCGACGCCTTCGAGAGTCAGGCCGCGCTGCCAGGTCCCGTGAGCGCGTTCGAGGCGCGGCGACTGATGAGCGACGCCGTCGCCGCCGCAGCGTCGAGCGGGAGCGATGCGCTTCTCGACGCCATCAGCGCCGTGCTCGAGGTCTACGCCGCAGAAGATCTCGGCGAGCATCGAGGCTTCGCGCGCGACCAGCTCGGCCAGAAGGTGCGCTGCGCGGCCTCGGCGCGGGGCGACGCGGCGCGCCTCGAGCACATCGCCCGCGTGCTCGGCGACGACCTGCCCGAATCGCGCACCGACGGCACCGTGGGCGATCGCCAGGGCCTGCACGCCCGCGCGGACCTCTTCCGCGTGGCGGCGCGTGGCGAGCGCGTCGCGGTCGCGGGCTATCTCGGCGCGCTCCTGGTCTCGAGCGACGGAGGCACGACCTGGAGCGCCCCGGCGACGGGCACCGACGAGCCGCTCTTCGACGTCGCTCTCGGCCCCGGCGACGAGATCTGGGCGGTGGGGCGGGACGGCGTCGTGCTCCACTCCGCCGACGCAGGCGCGCGCTTCGAGCGGCGGCCGACGCCCTTCCGTCGCCATCTCTTCGGCGTGGTCGCGCCCGCGCCGGGCAGCGCGCTCGTGGCCGGCGACTTCGGCCTCCAGCTCCGCACCGACGATTCCGGCGCGCGCTGGACCTGCCTGCCTCGCGACGCCGACCTGATCCTCTCGGCGGTGCGGCCCGCCGCCAAGGACGCGGTCTTCGCCGGCGAGTTCGGCACGCTCGAGCGCCTCCAGGGCCTCTCGCTGCCCGGACGCCGCGGCGTGCTGGAAGGCGTGCCCGAGGACGTGGCGATCCACGACGTCTGGTTCCGCGAGGACGGCCAGGTCGGTCTCGCGGTCGGCATCGCCGGCACCCTGCTCCGGACCGAGGACGGCGGCGCGACCTGGGCGCCTCCCCCGGGCGTGCGCTTCGACGTCGATCTCTACGGCGTCTCCGGCGCGGGCGACGCGGTGGTCGTGGCCGGCGACGGAGGGCTCGTCGCGCGCTCGACGGACGGCGGTCGCAGCTTCGCGCGCGCGGAGGTGCCCGCGATCCCGGCGCCGCTCCTCGGCGTGGCGTTCGCGAGCCCGACGCGCGCGTTCGTGGTCGGCCCGCGCGGCCTGGTGCTGCGCAGCGACGACGCTGGCGCGCGCTTCGTACCCGTCCACGGTCCCGGAGCCGCCCGATGACCCCCTCCGAGCGCTTCTCGCGCCTGTTCGCGCGACGCAAGCACGTGTTCGCGCTGCTGATCGCGCTGCCGACCCTCTTCTTCGCCTGGCAGCTGCGCCATCTCGAGATCTTCACCCAGTTCCTCGACCTGCTGCCGCGGGGTCACCCCTTCGTCGAGACCTATACGCGCTATCGCGACGTCTTCGGCAACGCCAACACGGTGGTCCTCGCCGTGGTTGCGCGCGACGGCGACCTCTACCAGACCGAGGTGCTGCGCGCGGTCGAGCGCGCGACGGACCTGGTCGACTCCTCGGTCGTCGAGCCCGAGGTGAACCGACGTCCGGCAAGCGATTTCGTGGTGCCGCAGGGCCTCGTCGCGCGTGGCGTGCACGCGGTCGTGAACCGCATCGACCGGCTGCTGGCCCCCGGCGTCGCGGAGCCCGGCGTGACGGGCGTCGACCACGCCCTGGTGTCGAGCCTCACGCATCTCACGACCCGCGATCCGCGCGTCGAGCAGGACGGGATGCTGGTCTCGCCGCTCCTGGTCGAGGAGATGCCGACCACGCCCGAGCAGCTCGACGACCTGCGCGCGCGCGTGCGCCGGAATCCCGCGGTCTTCGGCGTGCTGGTCTCGACGGACGAGCGTGCCGCGCTCGTGCGCGCGGGCTTCATCGAGTCGCGCGTCGACTACGGCGCCCTCTTCAAGCACCTGCAGCAGACGAAGGCGACACTCGAACGGGACTATCCCGTCGACGTCTTCATCACCGGCCAGCCCGTCCTCTTCGGCTGGACCTACGCCTTCGCGAGCGAGCTCCTGCTGGTGTTCGCGCTCACGGTCGTGGTCTCGGGCGTCCTGCTCTGGCTCTACTTCCGCCGGCTCTACGGCATCCTGCTCCCGCTCTCGGGCGCGGCGGTGAACGTGGTCTGGGGCCTCGGCTTCGCGGCCTGGCTCGGCATCAACCTCGACCCGCTGGTGCTGGTGGTGCCGATGCTGATCACCGCACGCGCGATCAGCCACTCGGTCCAGTTCGTGGAGCGCTTCTACGAAGAGTACGAGGAGCTCGGCGACAAGGAGGAAGCCTGCATCCGCTCGATGTCGGAGCTGCTGCTGCCGGGCACGCTGGCGATCCTGACGGACGCCCTCGGCCTGCTCACGATCGCCGTCGCCGCGATCCCGGTGGTGCGGAACCTCGGGTTCCTGTGCGCCTTCTGGGCGGCCTCGATCGCGATCACCGAGATGCTCCTGAACCGGCTCCTGATCCTCTATCTGCCGCCGCCGCGGGAGCGCCGGCACTACGTGCCGCGCGGCATCCAGAGCCTGCTCGAAGTCGTCGCGCGCATCGTCTCCGACCGCCGCTCCGCCACGGTCGTCGTCGCGCTGTTCGCGCTCGCCGCGGCGGGCGCGTTCGTGGCGTCGCGCCGCGTCGCCCTCGGCGAGAGCCGCCCCGGCTCGCCGCTCCTCTACCCCGAGTCCGAGTTCAACACCGCGGCGGAACACGTGGCCGAGCACTTCTTCGGGCTCGACGACCTCCTGGTCTTCGCAGAGTCCGAGCCCTCGGGCCGCGTGCTCGCGCCGGACACCTTCAAGCTCGTCGAATCGCTCCAGCGCACCCTCGAGCTCGATCCCGAGGTGGGCGGGAGCCTCTCGCTGGTCGACCTCCAGAAGCAGACGAGCCGCACCTTCCACCAGAACGACCCGCGCTGGGGCATCTGGATGCAGACGCCGGCCGAGATCGCGAGCCTGCTCTACCTGCTCGAGGCCGGCGCGCCGGTGCCCGGCCTGCTCGACCCCTACCGCACGCCGGACGGCCGCAACCTCGCGGTGCGCGTGTTCTACGCGGACAAGCGTCACGCCACGGTGACCGACGCGATCGAGCGCACGCGCGCCTTCGCCGAGAGCGAGCGCCTGGACGGGAGCCTCTCGATCCGCCTGGTGGAGCCGCCGCCCGGACGCTTCGCCTGGCTCCGGCGCTGGCTCTCGCCGGTGTTGCCACCGCGCGAGCCGGAGCTGGTCGTCTCGGTCCCGGACCCCGATGGCGGCCGCCGCACGCTGCCCGCGAAGGCCGAGTCGCGCTCCGGGGACGACGAGGCCGGGAGCTACCGGATCGTCGCCTCCTTCGCCGACGCCGGCCTCGGCGCCGCCGCCGAGGTGCGGCAGCACGGCCGCTACGCGCCCTACGAGCTCTGGGTCCGCAACGGCGCGACGGCGGCATGGAAGCACGCGGACGCCGGCGCCTTCACGCGCGATGGCATCTCCTTGCGGCTCGCCGCCGGGAGCATCGGCATCCAGGCGGCGAGCAACGAGGCGGTGGAGGCGAGCGACCGGCTCGCCCTGGCGGTGGCCTTCGCGAGCACCTTCCTGATCCTGCTCGTGAGCTACCGCTCCGCCCTGGTCGGAACGCTCATGATCGGCTCCCTCGGAACGGCGGCGCTCACCGCGATGGCGGTGCAGGCCTGGCTCGGGATCGCGACGGACGTGAACACGCTGCCGGTGCAGGTCGTCGGCGTCGGCGTGGGCGTCGACTACGCGATCTACGTGGTGGACCGGATCCGCCAGGAGAAGCGTCGCGGCCTGCCCCTCGCCGAGGCGCTCGCGCACTCGGTGCGCACGACGGGCCTCGCCGTGACCTTCACGGCCACGACCCTCGTGCTCGGGATCGCGTTCTGGATCCCGATCTCGAGCATGCGCTTCAGCGCGGAGATGAGCCTGCTGCTCTGCGTGCTGATGGCGGTGAACGCCCTGGGCGCGCTGCTGCTGGTGCCGTCGGTGCTGCGGCTCCTGCCCGAGCGCTGGCAGCGCTCGGTCTAGGCCCCGGGGCGCCGCTCAGTAGCGGCGCATCACGCGCTCCGCGAAGTCGTTCATCTGACCGATCGGATCGTCGGTCACCTGCAGCGCGTAGTGCGAGAGCCCTGCGGC
>Ga0105106_10000828_pt1 | contig 21985 bp, 20 predicted proteins | sample PPLLaktember2015_5_FD_79109 | JGI IMG/M metagenome (GOLD analysis project Ga0105106, IMG submission 79109) | Freshwater sediment microbial communities from Prairie Pothole Lake near Jamestown, North Dakota, USA - PPLs Lake P8 Core (1) Depth... | ecosystem: Environmental > Aquatic > Freshwater >...
TTAATCTATTTCTAACAATATGTTTATGAAAAAGTTAAATTCAAAGGACGCAAAAGTGATCGGTGATAATCTGGGTATCGACTGGAATGAGATAAAACTGGAGGAATTCTCAAAAGGGGTAAATGTCGAGTTAGAACATGGAACAAAATATCCGGAAACCAATATTACAAATAATGACAAAAATCTGACGGGAAAGATTGCCTGGGCCCATTTAAAGGAGTTTCCTGATTATTATACAAGATTAGCAAAATTAGAAAAGGAAGCAGGGGAATACTGGAAAAGGAAAGGGAAGATCTGCTCAATTTGATCCGGTGAGAGGTGGGCAGGGTCACCGGCATTTGCAGTCCAGCCCTGATATTGAATAAAATGTATATTTTTGATGAACGTTCTAATTTAAATGTATTATGAAAATCCGGATATGTACCTTTTTGTTGTTTGTTTTTACCGCAGTTTCCTTGCAAGGGCAGCAAGGCTTGTCTATCGGAGATAAGGCACCTGTTTTCAAAGCAGTTGCCGATGACGGATCAATATGGGATATCAATAATTATTTAGGCAGAAAATTTATAGTTGTCTACTTTTATCCTGCTGCCATGACCGGCGGGTGCACAAAACAAGCATGTGCCTACCGCGACCACAAAGATGAACTTCAGACCGCAGGTATTGAGGTCGTTGGAATAAGCGGCGACAAAACCGAAAGCCTTAAACTTTTCAAACAGGCTGAGAACCTGAATTTCACCCTACTGTCCGACGAGAAAGGCGAACTGGCAAAAGTCTTCGGGGTCCCTCTGGGTGAAGGCGGTGCCATTAAACGCACGGTGGGCGAAGCAGAGCATGAGCTGACAAGGAGCGTTACTGCCAGAAGATGGACCTTTATCATCGGCAGAAACGGAAAAATCATCTATAAGAATGATGCTGTAAATGCCGAAACAGACACTGAAGAGGTGCTTGGTTTCATAAAACAGCAGAAAGCCGAATAGGGGTTTTTACACGGTGTGAACAAACAACACCCTGAATTGTTTTAATTTCAGCCAGCATCCTTTCTATACAGGTCTAGGTTAGTTGATTCATGGGTTCTCTCTTTTTTCGATTCAGGGGTGCTGGCTCTTTTATAAATAAGGAAGTCCTTGCAGTAGTTCTGCCTGGGCTTGAAAAAGTCAATTTCTGGTTTTATTCATTCATCAAACCAACCTATTTTTCTTCCAGCAGCTTCTTTATCTCATGAAGATCTTTTTTAATATCCTCATAATTCTGAACGTTTTTGTATGACATCATTATAATCTTGACCGATACAAGCAGAACACCCGCTTCGAGTAAAAGCTGACTGGCAACTCCCTTTGCAAAAAGGGCCACAATAAAAAGCAGAACGGTGAGGATAATTACAATAATTGTCCAGAAATCAAGATACTTGTTCATTGTTTTGTCATTTAATGATGGAGGTGTAAAGTTAAAACTAATATGGTTCAATTATGGTCATTTCGGATTTGCGATTTGTGATTGGTTTGTTGCTGGGTGCTGGGTGCTGGCTCCCCTGCAAGCTGGCTCCATCGCTAAAATAGCCCACCGGGCTATTTCTTAACACTCTTCCCGGGTGCTGGGCGCTGGGTGTTCTTAAACTGTCATATTAAGAAGAACTGAAACAGATTTTGTCAAAAATAAGTACCTTTGCAAATTGAAAATCAAAGGGCATTGAAGAAACTCGATATATTTGTTTTAAGATCCTTTATCGGTCCGCTTATACTCACATTCTTCATCGTGCTTATTATCCTGATCCTTCAGTTCCTCTGGATGTATGTCGATGAACTTGCCGGTAAGGGACTTGAACTTGGAATAGTAGCCGAGCTGCTGTTCCAGTTCTCGCTCACTTTTGTGCCTATGGCCCTCCCCCTGGCCATATTGCTGGCCTCACTGATGACTTTCGGCAACATGGGGGAATACAGCGAACTTACGGCCCTTAAATCTTCCGGCATACCTCTTGGAAGGATTATGAGACCACTGGTTATACTTATTTCCATTATCTGTGTTGTTTCATTCTTCTTTTCAAACAATGTGCTTCCCTACTCGAACAGGCAGGCAAGAACACTTCTCCAGGACATTCGCCGGAAACGGCCTGACATAAATCTCCAGGCCGGCACATTCAACAACGACATCGACGGATTCAGTATAAAGATCACTGAAAAGGACCCTGTTACAAACCGTCTTGACAGGCTATATATCTATGACCATCGCAGGAACAAGGGAAACAGCGATGTCATTTATGCCGACTCGGGATATATGAAGGTGACCCCTGATGAAACGGCAATGTCGATGGTGCTGTATAATGGTTATTCATACAGTGAAATGCCTGAAAGGGAACCCGGTGGAGAGGAAAAGAAACTTCCGTTCAGGAAAGATGTCTTCAGGGAGCAGACAATAGTGGTTTCGCTCTCTGGATTCGATCTCGAACGGACAGAGATAGATCTTTTCAAGAATAACTCCGCAATGAAGAATATATCACAGCTTTCCCATGATATTGATTCCCTCAATAAAAGATACACAAAAAGGGTGGATGATAATTTCAGGGAATTTACCACATCACTGTTATATACCGGCAGGATTTTAAATGAAGGCAGCAGAGGAGGACAGGATGGTACACAAGTAAGCGCCAATCAGGTTTTTGATACCATGACCCTTTATGATTCATTGATAGTGATTGAAAAGAAAACAGCAATATCACGGGCTATATCGAACATTAAGAGTGCAAATAATTTCCTGACCACGCAGAGCGAAACTCTCCACAATGACGTTAAATTCATAAAGCGTTATGAGGTTAACTGGAACAAGAAATTCACTCTTTCGCTGGCCTGCCTGGTTTTCTTCCTTATCGGAGCCCCGCTCGGGGCAATTATAAGGAAAGGGGGATTGGGAACACCTGCTGTTATTTCGATACTCTTTTTCGTGATCTGGTATGTTATTTCCCTTTCGGGGGAAAAGCTTGTTGAAGAAAACCTTGTAAGCACAACAGCCGGAATGTGGGCTTCGACCTATATTCTGCTGCCAATTGGCATTTTTCTGACATACAAGGCTTCCACCGATTCGGTAATTATGAATATTGACACTTATCTGGCGTTCTTTAAAAAGATCAAGGATTCCCTGTACAGGTTTTTTATTATCGGTACACGGCGCAATCCTGCCTTTGAAGAACAATAATACTGAAACAAATGAAAATCAAGCTTAATACTATTGAAGAGGCAATAGAAGACATAAGGAAAGGGAAACTTCTTATTGTTGTGGATGATGAGGACAGGGAGAATGAAGGTGATTTCATCTGTTCAGCTGAACTGATAACCCCGGAAATAGTGAATTTCATGGCCAGGCATGGCCGCGGCCTCATATGCGCGGCACTTCCGGAAGAAAGATGCGATGAGCTTGAGCTGGATATGATGGTAGGAGTGAATACATCGCTCCATGAGACTCAGTTCACAGTATCGGTCGATCTTCTCGGATCTGAGACGACTACCGGTGTATCGGCAAAAGACAGGGCTCTGACCATAAAAGCCCTGGTTGATCCTGCAACCAAACCTTCCGATCTGGGCAGGCCAGGTCATATATTTCCCCTTAAGGCAAGGACCAAAGGGGTTCTCAGGCGAGCAGGACACACCGAGGCAGTTGTTGATCTTACTCGTCTGGCCGGATTGCATCCAGGCGGAGCCCTTGTTGAAATAATGAATGATGACGGAACCATGGCACGTCTGCCGGATCTCGAGAAATTGAGACAGAAATTTGGCATCAGGATAATTGCAATCCGGGATCTGATAACCTTCACCCTTGAAAGGGATACGATAATTGAAAAGGGAGAAACCGTGAAACTGCCCACTGAGCACGGTGAATTCGAATTTATTCCATTCCGTCAGATAAGCAATGGTATCGAACACGCTGCACTTATCAAGGGGAAATGGACAAAGGACGAGCCTGTCCTTGTAAGGCTTCATTCCTCATGCTTCACCGGAGATATTTTCGGTTCCCTGCGATGCGACTGCGGCTCCCAGCTGCACAAAGCCATGCAGATGGTCGAAGCTGAAGAGAAGGGAGTTGTAATCTATCTCAGCCAGGAAGGCAGGGGTATCGGGCTTTTCAACAAAATAAAGGCATACAAGCTTCAGGATGAAGGAATGGATACGGTTCAGGCCAACCTGAAGCTTGGATTCGGAGAGGACGAGAGGGATTATGGCGTCGGGGCTAGTATCATGAGGGCACTCGGGCTCGGGAAAATAAGACTCATTTCAAATAATCCGGTCAAGCGGGCCGGACTTGAGGGTTATGGAATCAGGATTGTTGAAACTGTTCCTCTAGAGATCCCTTCAAACCCATATAACGAGTTCTATCTCAAGACAAAGGCTGATAAAATGGGTCATAATCTTACATGCTACAAGCACATTGTAAAGGATTGATTTATTTCGTAGATTTGTTTGATAAATGGTCTGATTCAATCTATGAAAAGTCTCAGGGTAGTGTACATGGGCACACCCGAATTTGCCGTGGCGCCTCTTGGCTCCCTGCTTATGAACGGGTATAACGTTGTCTCTGTTGTCACATCTCCTGATAAGCCTGCAGGTCGGGGAAGAACTGTGACAAAATCGGCCGTTAAGCGTTTTGCCGAATCGCATTATCTTCCTCTTCTCCAGCCTGAAAACCTGAAAAATCCCGTATTTCTGGAACGTCTCAGGCGGCTTAATCCGGATATATTCGTTGTGGTGGCATTCAGGATGCTTCCGGAGGAAGTCTGGAAGATCCCCCCGAAAGGCACAATCAACCTTCATGCCTCCCTCCTGCCCCAGTACCGTGGTGCAGCGCCAATCAATCATGTAATCATCAATGGCGAAACACTGACAGGTGTTACGACATTCCTGATTGATGATAAAATCGACACCGGCAATATACTCCTGAGACAGGAGGTTCCCGTTTTCCCCTTCGAGAACGCCGGCGATCTGCACGACAAGCTGATGAAACACGGAGCAAGGCTGGTAATTAAGACCCTTGAGGGAATTGCCGGCAACTTCATTGTTCCGAAAAATCAATCTGAATTCATGATGCCGGGTGAAATCCTGAAGACGGCCCCGAAGGTTTTTCCTGATTCATGCAATATAAACTGGAAAAACAATCCGCTGATTATCCATAACTTCATCCGGGGTCTTTCACCATCCCCATGTGCACGGTCATCTTTCAGTAATGGTAACAGGACCATCACATATAAAATTTATGAGAGCCAGGCCGAGACAGAAAATCATCTCCTTCAGCCAGGGCAGGTAGTCTCCGACGGGAAGAGTTTCCTGAAAATCGCCTGCACCGGCGGATTTATAAGAGTGCTTAATCTGCAGACAGAAGGCAGGAAAAGGCTTGGCACAGAAGAATTCCTTAGAGGATTCAAAATTGAAGAGTTTACTGTTCCGATCAACTGAAAGACGGAAGACCGAAGACCAATTACTGGTTGCCGGTTACCGGTTTCTGTGGCTGAAGCCATATCTTTTGTCCCGGAACAGGTTCATCCCCTTCCGCCATACTGTTCATCTCAAGCAGGCCTTTAAGTCTGACACCGTATTTCTGAGATATCGCATGCATTGTTTCTCCGGCTGCAACGGTATGAAATTCCAGACCCGACTCAGCCCGTTCCCTTTTAGGCTCGAGATATAATAACTGTCCCGGAACCGGAATAAAATTCTCTTTCAGGTCATTATATCTGGGAAGCTCCCATTTCATAAGATCAAAATCCTTCTCGAGCTTCTCCCTTGTTTCACCATCCTTTACAATAATATACTGAATCCTGTTATTTTCCATTATCCGGGGCATCTTTGCCATCACATCCCCGAATGTTATGGTTTCCAGCTTTGCCTTTGTCGTTTCGCCGGTTCCGGATTTCGTCTCAGCCGGTATCACCTCACCATGGACCTTGTCCTGGGCATTGTCCCGGACCTTTTCCGGCAACTTATCCTGAACCTTTTGCGGGGGCGCAGAATATGAGGCTGTAAAACCCTTGTCAAGATCATAAAGCTTATTCTCTTCAATCTTTCTTATAAGCAGATTTGCATAGTCGGGATTCGTAGCATAGCCTGCTTTCCTGAGACCATGTGCCCACGCTTTATAGTCCGTTGGATCAAGGGAGAAAAGGAAACTGTAACGGGAACCTGTCTTAAGAAAATCGGAATGATCATAGAATGAATCCTCAGGCCTTCTGTACTTCCTGAAACATTCGTTCCGCCGGTCATCATGCTGCCTCATTGTCTGTCCGTTCCAGCCATTATGGCATTTTATACCGAAATGATTATTCCCGATCCTTGCAAGTGTACTCCGGCCGTAATCCGATTCCAGCATTCCCTGAGCAAGGGTTATACTGGCCGGAACACCGGTCCTCCTCATTTCACTTATGGCCAGATCCTTGTAAGTACTAATATAATTCACAGCAGAACCGCTTACAGAAGTGGTTGATGCCAGGGGCTTGGTGACCCTGCATGAATTCAGGGCTACAAAAATCAATATCAGAATAAAACAACTAGCTTTCCTTCCCACCATTTCACGTTTGAGGCAAAAGTAGGAAAAAGTAAGTAAAGTGCCTAGAGTGACTAGAGTTTGGAGTGTCTGGAGTGACCAGGGTTAAAACTTCTTTTAACTATAGCTCACTCCAAACTTTAGCTCACTCCAAACTCAACAATTTTATTAACTTTGTAATTCATACTGAATAAGAGAGTTATGCCGATAACTAAAAATATCACATTTTCCTACCAGGAATATGAGGGACCTGAGGAACTGGAAACAGAAGACCGGGAACTTGTAAATGCCGCAAAAGAATCAGCCGGAATGGCATATGCCCCCTACTCGGGGTTTATGGTAGGGGCAGCAATAAGACTTGAATCGGGGAGGATAGTGCATGGATCGAATGTTGAAAACGCAGCATTTCCATCGGGTATTTGTGCAGAAAGGACTGCTATTGCATGGGCTGTCTCAAATTTTCCTCATGATAAACCGGTTGCAATTGCCATCACAGCTACGACTGCGGAAGGATTGCCGGCTGAATCCGTGTCACCCTGCGGGAATTGCCGCCAGGTAATTGCTGAAGAGGAATCAAGGACGGGAAAACAGATCAGGATTATCCTGGCAGGTAAATCAGGGATCCATATTATTGATGGCATCGGCCTGTTGCTGCCTCTGCAATTCAGCGGGAAAAGCCTCAGGGCAGATCATCCCTGATAATCAGCTGGAATCCGGCTCCGTGAATGTTCTTGATATTCAGCCTGGGGTCCTCTGACAGGAATTTCCTCAGCTTGGTGACATATACATCCATGCTCCTGGCAGTAAAGTAATCATCTGAACCCCATATCTTTTTCAATGCCATTTCCCTGCTGATCAGCTCATTTGGATTGACAGCGAGAAGCTCGAGCAGTTGAGCCTCCTTTGGTGACAGTTTCTTTTCCTCATTTCCGTCTGAAAGAGTTCTGAGCCTGGCATTGAAACTAAACTTGCCAATCTCGAAAATATCCTTTGTTCCGGATTGAAAATCGCGTCTTGAAAGAATAGCTCTTATTTTTGCCAGGAGGATATCGGTGTCAAAGGGCTTTGTAACATAATCATCTCCACCTGAACCGTACCCTTTAAGAACATCTTCCTTGAGTTTCTTGGCAGTAAGGAAAATGATCGGGACCAGGGTGTTGATCTTTCTTATCTCACCGGCGATGGTAAATCCGTCCACATGTGGAAGCATGACATCCAGGATGCATATGTCAAAAGCGCCTTTCCTGAAATGTTCTACGGCATATTTCCCGTCGTCGACCCAGTCAACCTGAAAGTCGTTCAGTTCAAGGTATGATTTTAGCACTGATCCAAAACTCAGGTCATCCTCGACCAGAAAAATTTTTGCAGATTTCATATTTTTTAATTTTCCCAGCTGAAAGGCAGGAAAATATCGAATCTGCTTCCCTTGCCCGGTTCACTGGTAACGGTAATATTGCCCCTGTGGGCATCGATAATTGCCCTGACATAGTTAAGGCCTAGCCCAAATCCCTTTACATCATGCACGTTCCCGCTGCTCTGCCTGTAGAACCTTTCAAAAATTTTGCTCTGCACGCTTTTGGTCATTCCGATTCCCTTGTCTTCAACAGTCAAAAATAATCCTTTTTCGTCATTCATTGTCTCAACAGTGATGGCCGGAGAATCCGGTGAATATTTAATTGCATTGTCAAGCAGATTGTTGACAAGATTTGTAAGATGCTCAAAGTCGCCATAAATCACAGGTTCCCGTGCCATAAGGTGCTGCGTGATCGTTCCGTTTCGCTGGTGCACCTGGATCTCGATTGTATCGATTGCTCTCTCAATTATCGAATGCATTGAGACATTCTCAAACCTGAAATCAATCTCTTTTTTATCAAGTAAAGCTATCTGCAGAATTGTTTCGACTTTCTTATTCATCCTGCTGTTCTCTTTCTTGATCATTCCGATGAAGTGCCGGATGCTTGCTTCATCATTTATTACCTTTGGGTTTGTTATCGTATCAGCAGCAAGTGATATGGTGGCAATCGGGGTCTTGAATTCATGTGTCATGTTGTTGAGAAAATCTGACTTCATTTCAGATATTTTTTTCTGCCTGATGATAAAGAAGAGACTTAAGGCGAATGTGGCAAGTATAATTAATGAAAAGAGCAAGGATCCCCCTAGAAGCCAGGCCATTGATCCGAGAACATAGTTTGCCCTTTCAGGGAAAATTACCGACAGGATAAGGTTCTGCTGAATCATATTGTCGGGGAACAGCTGAACCATATAATTACTTTTGAGGAAATCGTTCCTGGTTGATTTTTTAAATGTCCCTTCCTGCACTTTCCCGTCTTTTATAACCGCAAACTCGAACGGAGTCTCGATTCTTGAAAAATGCAATGACCGCGTAAGGGCAAATTTAACCTCATCATTATCAAGCTCCATTGTCTTCTCCCACTGGTAAACCTCTGCGATCATCTGGTCGCTCATGTTCTGGAACTCGCTCGCCCTTTTCCTGACCCAGTCAATAAATTCCCTGCTGTTTACCGGAACCTGACCCTGACCTGTTTTTGTCTGCTGATCGCCTCCCGGTATCATCAGATCGCCTTGCTCCTCAGGAAATGTAATATTTTCTGAGCCTTGACCTGAAGAGAATGTTGTATCAGTTCTTGTTATAACAGGTTCGTTCATCCTGAGGTTCCCTGACGAATCGACTGTTCCTGTTACCGACTGGCTGGTAACGCTGTAGCTGAAATTCCTTCCATCAGTCGAGGAATAGCTTCCGATCCTTAAATATGAAGAGACATCACCTACCCCTGAATTAAACGAAATGGGTGAATCAAAGAAGAAGTTCATTTTCCGGTTTGACTCAATTGTGTGCGCGGCATCATTAAGGCTTGCAAAAACAGCCCTGTTGAAAATATCATTCCTGATGTCCAGGGCATTCCTGATCCATACTATCTGGACCCAGATAATTCCTGTGATCGACAGCATCATCATCAATATCAAACCGATGAACTTACTCTTGTTCATGGCGCAAATTTAAGTTTTTACATTGTCTGATGAACAGGATTTAACTTTTCCTTAACTCTTATTAACCTGATTTTAACTCGGTTTGAATCCAGGAAAAGTATTCCTGAGGGAGTCCGGAATTTCCGGATCATATTCATTTTACACCTCAACGTTCAGGAACAGCTTCCATATGTCTCCCTTGGGGAAATGAGCGGTTATTGTCACTTTTTCCTTTTTGACCGGATGAATGAATTCAAGCCGCCGGGCAAGGAGGCATATGCTCCCGTCTTCATTTGACCGTGGGTAGCCATATTTCAGGTCACCCTTGATGGGGCAACCGATCTTTGCCAGCTGGGCCCTGATCTGGTGGTGCCTTCCGGAATGAAGGTCTATTTCGAGAAGGAAGAAACGTTCAGATCTGCCTGCCAGCCTGTAGGTAAGGCTTGCCTCTTTTGAGCCTTTCACCTCAGTGTCATAAACATATGTCTTGTTCTGCTTCTCGTTCTTCTTAAGATAATGAGTTACGACAGCTTCATCGTCAGGAGGTCTTTCACTTACAACAGCCAGATATGTTTTTCTGACATCACGAGTGCGGAAAATTTCATTCATTCGCTGAAGCGCCTTGGATGTCCGTGCAAAAAGCATCACTCCTCCAACCGGACGGTCGAGCCTGTGGACGACTCCAAGGAAGACCTCCCCTGGTTTTTTATATTTTTCAGCGATGTATTTTTTCACCTCGGAATCAATTGCAGAATCACCGGTCCTGTCACTCTGCGACAGATCAGAAGGTTTCTTATTAACTGCAATAAGGTGATTATCCTCGTATAGAACTTCTACCATCAAATTGTTATTAATCCTGCTGACAAAGCTACGAATTTGTACCGGAGTATATTGAGTACTCTATTGTTCTTTTTGTCGTGTCAGCCTCCGGCAGGCATTCATGCCTTTTTGTCACGTTAGCCACCAGGCCTGAAACAAGTAGTGCCAAATTTTCATAAAAAGGGCCTGTTAAGGCTATGGCATAATCATTGCAGTTTGAAGATCATTAACTGAAAAATCATAAAAATCATAAAATGGGAAAAATAATAGGAATCGACCTGGGAACCACGAACTCATGCGTCGCTGTAATGGAAGGGAATGAACCTGTGGTTATCCCCAACAGTGAAGGAAAAAGGACCACTCCTTCAATTGTTGCATTTGTAGAGAATGGAGAGCGCAAAGTGGGTGATCCTGCAAAACGTCAGGCCATTACCAATTCCCAGAAAACTGTTTATTCAATAAAGCGGTTCATGGGGGAGACGTTCGACAAGGTAAATACCGAGATCAAGCGTGTTACTTTCACAGTAGTAAAAGGTGACAACAACACTCCGAGGGTAAAAATCGAAAACAGGTTATATTCACCTCAGGAGATTTCCGCGATGGTCCTTCAGAAAATGAAGAAGACAGCTGAAGATTATCTCGGTCAGGAAGTTACAGACGCAGTAATTACCGTTCCTGCATACTTCAGTGATTCCCAGCGTCAGGCAACGAAGGAAGCCGGGGAAATTGCCGGTCTCAATGTCAAAAGGATTATAAACGAACCAACGGCAGCAGCGCTTGCCTATGGACTGGATAAAAAGTCCCAGGATCTCAAGATTGCGGTTTTCGATCTAGGTGGTGGTACGTTTGATATATCAATACTTGAACTGGGTGACGGTGTTTTTGAAGTGAAATCCACAAACGGAGACACCCATCTCGGAGGCGATGATTTCGACCAGATGGTAATTGACTGGCTTGCCGAGGAATTCAAGAGAGATGAAGGAGTCGACCTGAGGAAGGACCCGATGGCGCTTCAGAGGCTTAAGGAAGCATCTGAAAAGGCTAAGATCGAACTATCGAGTGCGACAACAACCGAAATCAATCTTCCATATATAATGCCGGTTGACGGTATTCCAAAGCACCTTGTTAAAACCCTTACCCGCTCACATTTTGAGAAACTTTGTGACAAGCTGATCCAGGCTTGCGTTGAACCATGCCGGAAAGCGCTTGATGATTCAGGACTTAAATCATCCGAAATCGATGAAGTTCTTCTGGTTGGAGGATCAACCCGTATTCCTGCAATACAACAACTAGTTGAGAAATTCTTCGGGAAGACCCCGTCAAAAGGAGTGAATCCCGATGAGGTTGTGGCAGTAGGTGCTGCTATTCAGGGCGGTGTTCTCACAGGAGAGGTCAAGGATGTATTGCTTCTCGACGTCACTCCCCTTTCACTCGGCATTGAAACCATGGGTGGTGTTATGACGAAACTCATTGAATCGAATACCACAATCCCGACAAAGAAGGCAGAGGTTTTCACAACTGCTGCCGACAGCCAGCCATCGGTTGAGATCCATGTACTTCAGGGGGAAAGGCCAATGGCAGCCGGGAATAAAACAATCGGCCGGTTCCATCTCGACGGCATTCCGCCAGCCCCAAGGGGAGTACCACAGATCGAGGTCTCATTCGACATTGATGCAAACGGCATACTGCATGTTGCAGCCAAGGACAGGGGAACAGGCAAAGAGCAGAGAATAAGGATCGAAGCATCATCCGGACTAAGCGATGACGAAATAAGAAGGATGAGGGATGAAGCCAAAGCCAATGCAGAGGCCGACAGCCAGGCCAGAGAGAAAGTTGATAAGATAAACAGCGCCGACAGTATGATCTTCTCAACGGAAAAACAGCTCCGGGAATTTGGCGACAAAATACCTGCAGATAAGAAAGCAGGAATTGAAACCGCACTTTCAAAACTTAAGGATGCTCATAAATCGCAGGATGTTGCAGCAATTGACAAAGCCCTTGCCGAACTCAACGCAGTGTGGCAGGTCGCATCAGAGGAGATGTACAAGACAGCCCAGAATCAGAATGCCGGCCAGGGCACATCCCAACCGGGACCTGAACAACCTGGCAGCGGAAAATCCCAGCAGGGAAATGATGAGGTTACTGACGTTGATTTTGAGGAGGTCAAATAACCCATATAAATAGAATTCTTTCTCAGAGAGGGTGAATAAATTTCATCCTCTCTTTTATTTGGCTGATGACTCTGTTTCAGTGAAAATATGCTCATCTTTTTATACTTTTGCACATAATTTACTGACGGGTTTTATGAGCCTTAGAGTTTTTATTATCTGTATTAGTCTTATTATTTCCCTGCCATGCACACCGCAGACCGGGCATACTATTAACCAGACTGACAAGGTAGGGAGGAAACAGGGACACTGGATAAAGAAATATCCGAACGGCAATATTATGTATGACGGATATTTTACCAGCGACAAACCGGCAGGTGAATTCAAAAGGTATTACGAGGACAATGCTATTAAATCGGTTCTGATTTTCAACAGTGATGGTAATGAAGCAATGGCCACTCTATATTACCCCAATGGTCTTGTTGCTTCCACCGGTAAATATGTAAACCAGCTTAAAGAAGGTAAATGGCGGTTCTTCTCCTTCACGAAAAAGGATCTTCTGATAAGCGAAGCGGAATATTCAGGTAATAAAAGAAACGGAGTGCTTGTGAACTATTATCCTGACGGCAAGCCGGCTGAAAAACTAGGATACAGGAATGACCTGAAACACGGCGAATGTCTGAAATATTATCCCAGCGGAAAACTAACCCTAAGAACCAATTATACAAATGGAAATCTGAACGGAAAGTTCGAAGCCTTTTTCGAGAACGGCAAACCTGAAATTATCGGGCAGTACAAAGACAACCTTAGGGAAGGCTTGTGGCTTATCTACACAATAGAGGGAAATCAGAGATTCAGGACCGAATATGCTTCCGGTGTCCCCGACAATAGCAATATCGATATTTATGAATCTGAATATATCGACTCGCTGGAACGGAACAAAATCAACATTGCTGATCCTGAGAAAACAGGTGAAATATGGTAAAAAGCCCGTTAAACCGTGCCAGACAGAGATCAGGGATTATCATGTTAATCCTTTTTATAAATTTCTTTGGATCAGCAGATTGTCAGGATAAAACTTACAAATATTTTTACAGGGTTTATTTCAGGGACAAGGGAAACGACCATGCCGATAATTTCTCTCCTTCCGACCTCTTATCGGAGCGAGCAGTCCAGAGACGCGAAAAATCAGGGATTCCAGTTCCGGATTTCAGGGATATCCCTGTCTGGCCAGGCTATCTTGACCAGATTTCATCCCTTGGTTTCAAGCTTCACTGTACTTCGAGGTGGATGAACACTGCGCTTTTTAAAACCGGAACAGCAGCCGATCTCAGCCCCCTTGCCAGCCTGCCTTTTGTCAGTGATGTGAAAATCGTGAAAAATGACGGAGGGAAAAACCAGGCTATTGATAAACTAAGCTTCAAAGTGATTCAGGATGGCATTCCGCCATTTAATTTGCCACTTACAATGGTCAATGGTTTGACGGTCCATAATTCCGGACTGACAGGTAAGGGAGTCCTGATCGCAGTTCTCGACGGGGGTTTCCTGAATGCTGATAATATTCCATCCCTCGACGGACTTAGACTGCGCAACGGGATAAAGGGAACATTTGATTTCGTGGAGAACAAGCCATTTGTTTATGATTTCCATAACCATGGTACCGCTGTTATGTCGGTGCTTGCAGGATCAATTCCGGAATATATTGAGGGCACTGCAACAGGAGCCGAATACTGGCTTCTCAGAAGTGAGGATACAGGTTCAGAGTTTCCCGTTGAGGAGGATTTCTGGGCAGCGGCTGCAGAATTTGCCGACAGTATCGGAGCAGACATCATATCTTCCTCCCTCGGATATTCAACATTTGATGATCCGATAATGGATTACAAGTTTTCAGATCTTGACGGGAAGGGCACCTTCATAACCAGTGCTGCAGATATTGCAGCTTCCAGGGGCATCCTCGTGGTAAACAGCGCAGGCAATGAAAGGGATAAACCGTGGATCCGTATTATTGCCCCTTCCGACGGAGACTCCGTACTGGCAGTAGGTGCAGTCGACGGATTTGAATCCATTTCTGCATTTTCCTCTTCCGGTCCATCATCCGATGGAAGGATAAAACCCGATGTGGTCGCCCAGGGAGTCAGCGTGTCGGTCCAGGTTCTGGCTTCCGGAGTCGGCAGATCGAGCGGGACATCCTTTTCATGCCCGGTAATCAGTGGGATGTGCGCATGTATTTTACAGGCAGTGCCGGAAGCTGATAACATTGAAATAATATCGGCCCTCCGGTCCTATTCAGACAGGTCTCTCACACCCGATTCATTATATGGCTACGGAATTCCCGATATTGAAAAAATCATTAATAAGTTGCAGGATAAGTATATTCCGGTAACATTGAAGGCAACCCTTGCAAGCCCGAATCCATTCAACAACGAACTCAGGATTACGTTCACTGAGATCCCGGAAAAACTAAGGTTTGAAATTTTTGATCTGAGCGGTAAGCTCATACTGAAAAAAGATTATCAGGATTTTGTCAGCCGGATTCTGATAGTTGATGATTTGCCCGATCTCAGGGAGGGTATATATTTTGTAAGGCTTGTAACTCCCTCCGGTACTTATACTCACAAGATTGTCAAGGACAACAACCGGTTATGAACGAAAAACTCTCGCTTACCGAATTACAGCTTATAATAAAGGATTCACTTTATCTGGCATTGCCCGGATTGTATTGGGTTGCTGCCGAAATATCGGAAATAAAGGAGAACTACAACGGCCATTGCTATCTTGAACTTGTTGAGAAGCATCCTGATGAGGTCAGCATAAGATCGAGGGTAAAGGCTGTAGTCTGGAGCAGCCGGTACAGGTTCATCAAATCATTCTTTGAGAACTCGGCTGGAGAATCTCTGCGGGAGGGACTCAGGATCCTAATCCGGGTAAAAATAGAATATCATGAGATCTATGGATTGAGCCTGGTGATAAATGATATTGACCCTGCATTCACTATCGGTGAGGTGGCGCTGAAGCGTCAGCAGATTCTTAAAAGGCTTGGGGAGGAAGGCGTGATAACAATGAACAGGGACCTTGAATTCCCGATTCTTCCCCAGAGAATTGCAGTAATCTCATCTGCCAATGCCGCCGGTTACACCGATTTCATGAACCATCTGAAAGGCAATAGTTTTGGATATGTCTTTTATACATCCCTGTTTGAGACACCAATGCAGGGTAAGGAAATGGAGTCCGGTATAATAAATGCAATGGAAAGAATCTCAGTCCATCCCGGGGAATTCGATCTTGCTGTAATTATAAGGGGAGGAGGCTCACAAACCGATTTAAGCTGGTTCGATAATTACAATGTTGCTTTTTATGTGACTCAGTTCCCAATACCTGTTATTACAGGCATCGGACATGACAAGGATCTTTCCGTTACAGATATCGTTGCTCACAAATCACTGAAAACACCAACTGCCGTGGCCGATTTCCTTATCGAATGCATGATCAGTGCAGAGAATAACCTGATGGACCTTGGCAGTGAAATAGCCGACAAATCAAGGCTTATGATCGAAGTGAGCAAAAGACGGATTGAAACTGCACGTTCGAGAATTCTCCCTGTTGCACGGAACCTGCTGTTAATATACCGAAATACAATAAACAGGAAGAAGGAAATCCTGGAAAGCCATGCAAAAAACTCACTGGGATTGTTAATTAACCGGGTTGCAGGATTTGAAAACTCCCTAAAGATCCTTGACCCGGCAAACGTTCTTAAAAGAGGCTATTCAATTACATCGATCAACGGAAAAATTGTTAAGGAATGCAATGTTCTCAAGAAAGATGATATTATAGACACCAGATTCAGCGATGGTTCAATAAATAGTAAAGTATTATAACTCAAAACTATATGACAAAGAAGGAATTTTCATTCAATCAGGCGGTAAATGAGATTGAGAAGATTTTAAGGGAAATTGAAAATGGTGAAATGGATGTCGACAGACTCTCCGTTGAGGTAAAGAAGGCTTCAGAGCTTATAAAGCAGTGCCAGAAAAAACTGAAATCTACTGAAGAGGATATAAACAATATTCTTAAGGATCTTGAATAAAAAACCCGCAAAACAGGCGTTTCGCGGGTTTTTACTTTACTACCCTAAACCTAAATCCATGAAAAAAACTCATGTAACCCAAATTGGTTACTACCTTTTATTCTTATAACGTATTAAAGATAGGTAATGTTTCATTCATTCCCTATTTTTTTTAAACATAGTGAAGTTTTTTTATTAACATTTTATTTCTCCACACCGAGGACATCCTTAAATGCCTTGATAAATGTATCTTTCGGCAATGCACCCATTGCCATCTGAGGCTGACCGGTTGCCGGAACAAACAGTATTGAAGGAATGCTTCTGATCCCAAAAACTGCAGCGAGTACCTGCTCTTCTTCGGTATTTATCTTGTAAATATCCAGCTTCCCTTCAAAATCCTTTGCAAGCTCTTCAAGTATAGGAGCCACCATCTTGCATGGACCGCACCAGTCAGCGTAAAAATCAATCACACAGGGCTTGTCACCTTCAAATTTCCATTCCTTATTGGTTTCAAAATTGAAAACCTTGCTGAGAAAAGTCTCTTTTGTCAAATGTTCTAACATATGTGTTGATTTAAATTTAAATCATTGGCACTTCAAATTACTGCAAATACCAATCTTTGTGCCAGAAAATCACCGGAATTGCTTTTGTTTTAAAAATAGTTATTAATTGTAACTTTGTCATGATTATTTAACACATTGTCGCATCTACATATGAATATATGTCTAAATGACAAGATTTTTGATCTTCTTTCCGATGTCGTTTCATCGGAAAATGTAAGGGCATGGCTTATCGGAGGTTATGTCAGAGATTTTCTGCTGAAAAGGGACCATCCTGATAAAGATATTGATATAGTGGTGGTTGGAAGCGGTATTGACATCGCAAGAAAGGCTGCACGGAAATTGGGATCAAATATAAAGGTATCCGTTTTTAAGAATTTCGGAACAGCAATGTTCAGGTACAATGATTATGATATTGAATTTGTGGGAGCAAGAAAGGAATCCTACAACCGGGGTTCAAGGAAGCCAATAGTGGAAACCGGCACACTTGAAGATGATCAGAAAAGAAGGGATTTTACAATTAATGCGCTGGCTGTCAGCCTTAACAGGGAGACTTTCGGTGAGATGCTCGATCCGTTTAACGGGATAGATGACATTAAGAAGAAGATCATCCGTACTCCATTGGATCCTGATAGTACCTTTTCCGATGATCCATTGAGAATGATGAGAGGAATAAGGTTTGCAGTACAGCTGAATTTCACGATTGAGGAAATGACTTTCAATTCAATCTCTGCAAATGCTGAGAGGATAAGGATTGTTTCGCAGGAAAGGATAACAGATGAACTGAACAAGATTATAATGTGCGATAATCCGTCCAGGGGATTTATCTTGCTTGAAAAATCAGGTCTGCTGAAAATCATTTTCCCTGAGCTTGATAATCTTAAAGGGATTGAAAAGAAAGACGGGAAAGCGCATAAGGATAATTTTATCCATTCTGTAAAAGTCCTTGACAACGTTAGCAGCAAGACATCAAATATATGGCTCCGGTGGGCTGCACTTTTGCATGATATTGCCAAACCCGTGACAAAGAAATACGATCATGATTCAGGATGGTCGTTCCATGGACACGAATTCATCGGGGGGAAAATGATACCTGATATTTTCAGGAGGCTCAAGCTCCCGATGAACGAAAGAATGAAATATGTTAAAAAACTTGTCGACCTTCATCTGCGACCTATAGCACTTTCGCAGGAGGTTGTTACCGATTCGGCAGTCAGAAGGATGTTGTTCGAAGCAGGCGATGACATCGATGACCTTATGATACTTTGCGAGGCTGATATTACATCGCGGAACGAGGCTACAAAGAAAAGGCACCTCGAGAATTTCAGACAGGTAAGATCCAAACTCAGGGAGATCGAGGAAAAGGATGCTGTCAGGAATTTCAAGCCGCCTGTCGATGGCAGCGAAATAATAAAAACTTTCATGATCAAACCCGGAAGGGAAGTAGGGATAATAAAGAACGCGATAAGGGAAGCAATTCTGGATGGGATAATACCCAATGACTACAAAGCTGCCAGGAAACTGATGCTGGAGAAAGGGCGTGAACTCGGGCTTACTGTCCATGAAATATCACCTGAGACGCAGATCGAGTAATACCGGAAGATGATCGCTGAATCCTCCCTGATACTTATAACCGCGGTATGTTGACCATGTTGTCATCCCGGGATATTTAGGGTCATTCCGCAAAAGAAATTCAGGCATGAAGATCCTGAAATCCTTTTTGTCAGTATACAAACCATTTTCATTCTCCAACAGTACACGGGAGACAATGACCTGGTCAAGCATCTCCCATGTGCCCATATAACGGTAAGTACCGGAAACGCCGTTAATTTGCCTGTCTGCAAGGTTGACCAATGGAGCCCTGCCATCTGCACCAGGTTCGAGCAGGGATTTTATCAAAGGATCGTCGGGCGTACAATTGAAGTCGCCAAGGATAATAGCCTTGAATTCTCCCGTGGAAGCAATTGACAAGGAATCGACAGCCTCTTTCAGCATAAGAGCCATCTCCTCCCTCAAAGGTTCACCAGCCAGCACTCCTCCCCTTCTGGATGGCCAGTGATTTAACATAATGTGAATGGTATCGCCAAGAATTGCACATTTTGCATAGAGTACACTTCGTGAGTGAAATACATCCCTTTTCACGTTCCGGGGCAACCACGACTTGTAATCGATTATCCTGACAAGGTCTTTCCTGTATATCATGCAAACATCGATGCCCCTCGGATCAGGAGATTCAACATGGAGAATACCATATCCGAAATTTGAAATTGAGGTCCCATAAATAAGATCCTCGAGCACCTTTCTGTTCTCAATCTCACATAACCCGACAATTGCCGGAGGATTCCACTCTCCGGCAGCGATGATTGTCTTATAAAGGGAACTGATTTTCCGGGCATATCTTGTTTTGTTCCATCTCCTCATCCCGGCCGGCAGGAATTCGCCATCATCCTTGAGGGAGTCATCGACCGTATCAAACAAATTTTCAACATTATAGAACATAACACGCACATGCAGGGAATCTGTTGTTTCCTGCGGGCATGCCAATTGCGCAAAAAGAAAAATCAGCACGAGGGTGCCGGCCGTTTTGAGGCTGATCTTTTCAAAAAGCATTTATCCATCTGTACCTTCGGGCGCCTGTTCCGAATTTCAAAGCGAGAGAAAATTCATGTGTGCCGAGGCTTTGTTTTCTTATATCAGTTAATGTGAAATCAAAAGCATAAGCAAAATAAAATCTATCGTATTTCAATCCGAGCATGGCGATGATGGCATCGCTTGTTCGCCACGACAAACCAGCCCAGTAATCGTTTTTGTAATAGATCCTCGATGAGATGTCTAACTGAAGGGCCTTAAAAAGCATGTCTGACGATTTTACAAAAGCTGATGGCTCCAGAAGCCAGTTTTCCGATAAGGGCAGCTTGATCCCGCCCGTAAGAAAGTAGTGGCCAAGTTCCGTGCTGCCATTGCTGTTGTCATCCGAGAACCTGATTGAGCCTCTCAGCAGGCTTGTCATTGCAAACCCTACGTAATATCTTGCCGTCGAATAGCTTACCCCAAAATTAAAGTCCGGAATGAAAACCGATCTGTCATAGTTGTTCAGGTAAGGATCATTCTGATCATATATCAATCCTTCATAATTAATAGTATACTGGTATGCGGTAAGTGCCAATCCAAACGCAAGGTTGCGGATAGACTCATCATCCTGCTCCCCCATCGGAATGTTGTAGGAATAAGCAATCTGAGCTCCTGTCCTGTGCATTATGCCGTTATTGTCATTAAAAACGTATCCTCCGAGACCAACCTGGCCGCCTTTGGTTGGTCTTACAAGCTTACGTTTCACGGTTGTTGACTTTGAAATGAAGCTGTTCTTCAGTATCCTGGTCTGAAAGCTCAACGCATATGTGCTGGGAGCCTGAGCCAGACCGGTCCATTGTTCCCTTACCGTAAGGTTGACGGAAGTATAGCCATCCCTTCCCGCATATGAAGGATTGACAAGGAAACCATTCATTATATACTGGCTGTACATTGGAACCTGCTGTGCTTCGCATATTCCTGAAACAAGGAATAAAACAGCAGCCGGTATTATGCTTCTTAAATGGTTCATATAATTAATCTTCAACATTATACACTTGTCATCTTATTACACTTATCACTCCTGACCGTGGTTCTGAACCATCGTTGAGATAAATGATATATCGGTAAGAATCTGTCGGAGCAGGCTTACCTCCTATTGTTCCGTCCCATGGTTCATCCGACGGATTCCTGGTGCTGAAAATCATTTTACCCCACCTGTTGAACACGCGTATCTCTGCTGCCGGATACAGATCGATGTTTCTGATCCTCCATTCATCATTAAATCCGTCATTATTAGGAGTAATGACCTGTGGGATAACCAGGCAACCAAATGTAAAAGTGAATTCCAGGTCAACGGTGATCGTTTCCCAGCAATTATGCTGATCAGAAACTACCGCAGTATAGGAACCGGGTGTTAATCCTGATCGGTTTTGTCCGGCAAAGCCATCTGACCAGAGTACGTTAAAGGGACCTGTTCCGCCTGCCATCGAAAGAATAATTGATCCGTCCTTCGAATCGGGACAGGAGGTTGGGGTAACAGTGGATTGTATTGTTACAGGCTGGGCTTCTGTAATGGTTACCGACCCGCTTTTTACGCAACCGTGACTGTCGGTTACAGTAATTATGTAGGTTCCGGCTGGAAGATCTGTTGCAGTCTCTTTTGTCTGGGCTGGCACTGTGTTCCAGGTATAGGTATAGGGAGCCAATCCTCCCGTTGCCGTTGCTGAGGCGCTTCCTTCAGCTCCACCGGAACACATTACGTTGACCTGTGAAATCGATATCGACATATCCGTTGCAGGTTGTGAGATAGTAACATTACCTGAAACAGTACAGCCGCCCGCGTCCGTAACAATAACGGTATATGTTCCGGCAGTTAGTCCTGTAGCAACCGGATTGTTTTGTACCGGAACACTATTCCATGAATAAGTATAAGGTGAGGTGCCTCCTGAGGCCAAAGCGGTAACACTGCCTGTATTTCCTCCGAAACACTGAATATCTTCGCCTGATACATATACATTCAGGGCTTCCGGTTCTGTTATTATTACTGTGATGTTATACAGATTCAGTGCTGCATCCCTTACAGTAATCGTATAAGTTCCCGCCTTGAGTGAACTGAATGTACCCGAAACCTGGAATTCGCCACCCTCAAATGAGTAAAGATAGGGCAGTAATCCCCCCCATCCTTCAACTGTGACACTTCCTCCGTTTCCATCATGACATGGGACATTGAGCAGAGCCTTAATATTTGCGGTCAAAGGTATAAAAGGCTGGGTTATTGTCACTGCAATATCTTTCGTGCAGCCCCCTGCATCCCGTACCGTGATTGTGTAAATACCTGCAGAAAGCGATCCGAATAA
>Ga0105106_10000829_pt1 | contig 21980 bp, 20 predicted proteins | sample PPLLaktember2015_5_FD_79109 | JGI IMG/M metagenome (GOLD analysis project Ga0105106, IMG submission 79109) | Freshwater sediment microbial communities from Prairie Pothole Lake near Jamestown, North Dakota, USA - PPLs Lake P8 Core (1) Depth... | ecosystem: Environmental > Aquatic > Freshwater >...
CTCGAGCACCTCGTAATAGTCGCGCTTCTCGGACATGCCCGGTCAGCCCGCTCGGGTGCCTGAATGGCGCCGCCGGTCAGCCTTCCTTGAATTCGCCATCGATGACGTCGGCGTCTCCACTGGCAGGCTTGGGGCCGGTTCCGCCGGCGGGGCTTCCGATGTTGTCAGCGCCGCCCTGGTAGGCCGCCGCGCCGATCTCCTGCATCGCCTGCAGCAGCTCGTTGGTGGCCTGCTGGATGTTGTCGGCGAGATGAGTCTCGATGGCGGCGCGGGTGGCCTGGGCCTTGGATTGCACCCGGGCGCGCACCTCGGCGGGGAGCTTGTCTCCGGCTTCGCGCAGCGCCTTCTCCGAGGCGTAGATCGCATTGTCGGCTGAGTTGCGCGCTTCAACCAGCGCCCGCCGCTTGCGGTCGTCCTCGGCATGCGACTCGGCGTCGCGGCGCATTTTCTCGACTTCGCCCTCCGACAGGCCGGACGAGGCGGTGATGGTGATGTGCTGGCTGCGGCCGGTGGCCTTGTCCGTGGCGCTCACCTTCAGAATTCCGTCAGCATCGATGTCGAAGGTGACCTCGACCTGGGGCAAGCCGCGTGGGGCCGGTGGGATGCCGTCGAGCGTAAACTTGCCCAGCGACTTGTTGTCCGCCGCCATCGGCCGCTCGCCCTGAACGACATGGATCTCCACCTCGCGTTGATTGTCGGTGGCGGTCGAGAACACCTGGCTCTTGCGGGTGGGGATCGTGGTATTGCGTTCGATCAACCCGGTGGCCACCCCGCCCAGCGTCTCAATCGAAAGGGTCAAGGGCGTGACGTCCAGCAGCAAGATGTCCTTGACCTCTCCGCCCAGCACGCCCGCCTGGATGGCGGCCCCGACAGCCACCACCTCATCGGGATTGACGCCTTTGTGCGGGTCGCGCCCGAAGATCTTGCGCACGGCTTCCTGAACGGCCGGCATGCGGGTCATCCCGCCGACGAGAACGACCTCATCGATGTCGCTGGGTTTGAGCCCAGAATCCTGCAGCGCCTGGCGGCAGGGTGCGATCGAGCGTTCGACCAGGTCCTCGGTAATCTGCTCGAGCTTGGCCCGGGTGAGGGGCATGTTCAGGTGCTTTGGGCCGCCGGCATCGGCGGTGATGAAGGGCAGGTTGATCTCGGTCTGCATCACCGTGGAGAGTTCGATCTTGGCCTTCTCGGCGGCTTCCTTGAGGCGCTGCAGTGCCTGGCGGTCGGCGCGCAGGTTGATCCCTTGCTCGCGCTGATACTCGGTGGCGACCCAGTCGATGATGCGCTGATCGAAGTCATCGCCCCCCAGGAAGGTGTCCCCGTTGGTGGCCTTGACTTCGAACACGCCTTCCCCGACATCCAGGATCGAGATATCGAACGTCCCGCCGCCAAGGTCGTAGACGGCGATCGTCTGCTCAGCCTTCTTGTCCATCCCGTAGGCCAGTGACGAGGCGGTGGGCTCGTTGATGATGCGCAGCACCTCCAGACCGGCAATCTTGCCGCAGTCCTTGGTGGCGTTGCGCTGTGAGTCGTTGAAGTAGGCTGGCACGGTGATCACGGCCTGGGTGATTGACTCGCCGGTGTAGGCCTCGGCGTCGGCCTTGAGCTTGGCCAGAATCATGGCCGAGATCTCGGGTGCGGAGTACTCCTTGCCGCCCATTTGGACGCGAACATCGCCGTTGGGGGCGGCGCTCACCCGGTAGGGGACGGTCTCGAGGGCGCGCTGCACTTCAGGATCGGAGTAGCGCCGGCCCATGAAGCGCTTAATGGAGAAGACCGTGTTCTCCGGGTTGACAATTGCCTGCCGCCGCGCGACCTGGCCGACCATGCGCTCACCCGTCTTCGGGTTGACCGCCACGACCGAGGGAATCAGACGACCGCCCTCGGAGGAGGAGATGACGGTTGGCTCGCCGCCTTCCATGATGGCAACCACCGAGTTGGTCGTGCCCAGGTCGATGCCGATGATCTTGCCCATGCTTGCTGCCTCCTATTTGGCCACCCGCACCAGGGCGGGCCTCAGCACGCGGTCGCCGAGGCGGTAGCCCTGTTGAATGACTTCAATCACCATTCCTTCGTCGTGCTGCTCGCTGTCTTCCAGGGTGAGCGCCTCGTGGACCATCGGGTCGAAGCGCTGGCCGTTGGCGGGAATTGTCTCGATGCCCTCGGCATCCAGCAGAGCAACCAGCTTGCGGTAGATCAACTCGATGCCCTCCGCCCAGCGGGCGCCGTCGCCTTGGAGCGGGCGGTCCTTGAGGGCGCGCTCCAGGTCGTCGAGGACCGGCAGGAAGTGCGCCACAAGCTCGGCCGTGATCCGGGCGCGGGCGTCCTCCGCTTCCTTGTCGACGCGCTTCTTGTAGTTGGAAAACTCGGCCCGCGAACGCTGCCAGCCGTCGAGGTACTCGGAAGCCTGGGCCTGAAGCAGGGTGAGATCAACCGACTCCAGGTCGGCCTGACTGGCGGGCGTATCCTCCAGGATCTCGGCGGGGAGCTCGCGGCGCGCCGCCTCCACGGGTTCGTCGCCCTGGCTCGGGTTCGTCTCGGGCTGTTCGCCGGTCTCGGGAATGGGTTTTTCTTCCTTCACGCGCTCGTCCTCGCCACAACCTGACCAGGCCTAACCAGCCAGGCTTTCGGTCACCAGTTCGCTCATCAAGCCGGCCACATAACGCACGCAGGAGATCGAATGCCCATAGGGCATGCGTGTCGGGCCGACCACGCCAACGGCGCCGGTGGCGAACCCCGGAGCGCCGTACCTCGCCAGCACCATGGACCAATTGCGCAGCTCGGACCAGGCGCCCTCGCCGCCGATCACCACCTGTACGCCGCCGATGGCCGGTTGCAGCGCCCGGCTGACGACATCCTCCAGGAAGGCCTGCTCCTGCAGCAGCCGCAAGGCGTCCTGTGCACTGCCGGGCTCGGCGAACTCCGGCTGGGCCAGCACGTTGGTCAGCCCATCGCGGAAGACCTCACCTGCAGCCAGCGTGTCCGCCTGCACCATCAGCCCGGCCACCAGGCGCATCACGACCGAGGACAGTCCGCCGCTAAGGCCCGCCTGCGTCCGAACGCCTTGGGCCGTCTGAGCGACACAGACGCGGGTCACCTGATCTGCCAGCAGGCTGAGATGATCCTGGTCCATCCCCTCCTGCAGGGTGAGCAGCTGTTGGCGCACATCGCCGCCCTGCAGCACAAGCACCAGCAGGGCCTGGTTCGGCCGGGTGGAGATCAGTTCGAGGTGCTTGAAGACGGCTCGCTCTGGGCGGGGCGCGCTCACCAACGACAGGGCGCTCGAGTGCTGGGCGAGCACCGAGGCCGCCAGGCGCATCCACTCTTCGACCTGGGGGCGTGCCTGATGGAACTGGTGGCTGATCAGGCGCTTCTCGTCCGGGGGCAGGTCGGTATCGCCTAGCAGCCTCCGCACGAAGTAGCGGTACCCTTCCTCGGTCGGAACCCGCCCGGCCGAGGTGTGCGGCTGACGTAACAATCCCGCCTCGGTCAACGCAAGCATCTCGTTGCGGACCGTGGCGGAGCTCACGCCGAGCAAGAATCGTTGCACGAGCGACTTCGAACCGACGGGCTCGGCGCTCTCGATGTACTCGTGAACCACCAGCGCCAGGATCGTCTCCTGGCGCTCCGTCAAGTCTTGCATGAAGCGCACCTCTCCGTTAGCACTCGCGCGTGGAGAGTGCTAACAGGCTGGGAATGATGATAGCATGCGGCAGAATCGCCGTCAAGGTCGTCGCTCAGGTCCTGCCTGGCCTGCTCGAGAGTGGATTGGGAGATCGACGGCCCGGCGCCGCGGCTCCGCCCGGCGGGCCGTTGCCGGGGAAGGGCACGCAAGGGCGCGCCATGCTTGCCTGCCATTGGACAGAAAACTGGCCGGCGCTTGACAGCCACCCCCGGCGCCGATATGATGGCCAGCCTGCTCGTCGATCTCGGCTCAAAGGATACCCGCGTGGGAAACTTGGTCAGCACCAGTGATGCTTCGTTCGATGCCGATGTCCTGCAGAGCGATCTGCCGGTGCTCGTCGATTTCGGCGCAACCTGGTGTCACCCCTGCCGTCAGCTGGATCCGATCGTCGAGGAGCTGGCGGCCGACTGGGCGGGCAAGGTGCGCGTGGTCAAACTCGACATTGACCAGAATGTCGCCACGACGATGAAGTACGGTGTGATGGGTGTGCCCACGCTGCTCCTCTTCATCGGCGGGGAGGCCAAGGAACGCCTCGCCGGGTTCCAGCCTAAGCGCAAGATCCTGGAGAAGCTCGAGCCCTTCCTGCCGACCACCTGAGTTCCTTCCCAGGTCCACCGACGCCGCTGCCGGACGCAGCATCCCTGCCGCCCGACCAGCCCGCTGCTCGATCCAGGTGGGCCGCCGCGGCTCCGCGCAGCCTGTCTTATCGACTCAAGGCGCTCAAGGAAGGGACTGTGCTTGACGTACGCTGGCAGGCGGCGTAGACTGAACCTCAAGTGAAGACAGGCGTTGACGAGGACGAGTAGGCGCCGCAGCGGCGGAGCAGAGAGCGGGGTGGGTGGAAAACCGCCCGTGCGCCGGCGCCGAATGGACCTCCGAGCTGCACGGGTGAACCGCCGCCAACGCGGCTGCAGTAGCTCGTGCCGGGGGCTGCCCCCGTTATCCTGGCAGGGGTCGGTTTGTTCGACCCGTGAGTGAGGCGGCGGACTGCGCCGCCTAAGCGGGGTGGCACCGCGGGCATCGCGCTCGTCCCCAATCGGGGCGAGCGTTTTGATTCACAGGTGGCGACCTCGCCGGCGCCATGCAGCGCAGGAGGAAGAGATGCAGGCCAGACGCAAGCGTATCTTGACGGGCGATCGACCCACCGGAAGGTTGCACCTCGGCCACTACGTGGGCTCACTGGCCAACCGTGTCCGGCTGCAGAAGGAGTACGAGTGCTTCTTCATCGTTGCCGACCTCCATACCCTCACCACCCGTCCGGAGAAGCCGGACTTGCTCGCGATCGAAGAGAACGTCCGCCAGATGGTGCTGGACTACCTGGCAGTCGGGATCGACCCCCAGCGCAGCACCATCTTCCTGCAGTCGGCTGTGCCTGAGACCTTCGAGCTCAACCTGTATTTCCAGATGCTGATCAGTGTGCCACGCCTCGAAAGGGTTCCTTCCCTGAAGGAAATGGCCTCGGCAGCGCACCTTGAGGCGATGCCCTATGGATTGCTTGGCTATCCGGTGCTGCAGGCTGCCGACATCCTGTTACCGCGCGCCCACCTGGTGCCGGTCGGCAAGGACAATGAGGCCCATGTGGAAGTGGCGCGTGAGATTGCCCGCCGCTTCAACCATCTGTATGGGGAGACCTTCCCGATCCCGGATCTGCTGTTGGGTGAAGTGCCGACGCTGGTGGGGATCGACGGCCAGGCCAAGATGAGCAAGTCGCTCGACAACGCCATCTTCCTGTCCGATTCGGCCGAAGTGGTGGCGGCCAAAGTCCGGCGCATGTACACCGACCCGCAGCGGGTGAGAGCCGACATTCCGGGTCGGGTGGAGGGCAACCCGGTGTTCCAGTATCATGAGGCATTCAACCCCGACCGCGACGAGGTCGAGGACCTGAAGGCGCGCTACCGAAGCGGGACCGTCGGAGACGTCGAGGTGAAGGGCCGCCTGATCGAGGCGCTAGAAGCCCTGCTGCAGCCGATGCGCCAGCGGCGCGCAGAGCTCGAACGGGAGCACGGCCTCGTCGAGCGAGTGCTGTCCGCCGGGTCTGAGCGGGCGCGGCATGAGGCGCAGGCAACGATGCGCGAGGTACGCCGGGCGATGGGGCTCTATCAGTTGGCCCGCACCTGAGCCGGGGTGCGCAGGCGGAGCCGTCGTTGTATAATCGCCACGTTCATCGGGAGTCCCTCGCCGTATGCCGACCCCTCTGCGCGTCCTGATCGCCAAGCCCGGACTCGACGGCCATGACCGCGGCGCCAAAGTCATCGCCCGTGCCCTGCGGGACGCAGGGATGGAGGTGATCTACACCGGGCTGCGGCAGACGCCGGAGATGATCGCCGAGGCCGCCCTGCATGAGGACGTAGATGCTGTGGGCCTTTCCGTCCTGTCGGGTGCCCACATGGCTCTCGTCCCCCGTACCCTCGAACTGTTGCGCCAGCAAGGCCAGACGCATGTCCCGATGCTGATCGGGGGGATCATCCCGGATGAGGATGTTCCGGCCCTGAAGGAAATGGGGGTCGCGGCGATCTTCGGCCCAGGCACCAGCACGCAGGATGTGATCGAGGCCTTCCAACAGGCCGCCGCTCAGCGTCCAACGGCCGGCTGAGGGCCGGTCCGGGCCATGGACCTCGCCGCGGCAGTTCTGCAAGGGGACCGACTGGCGCTTGCCCGCCTGCTGACCGCCATCGAGAATGAAGACCCAGTTGGCCTGGACACTTTGTCGGAGCTTTATCCGAACGGTGGCCAGGCCGATCGCATCGGGATCACCGGCCCGCCCGGCTGTGGCAAGTCCTCGCTGGTGGCGCGGCTGGCGGCGCACATTCGCCGTCACGGGCTGCGGCCCGGCACCGGGTCGGTTAAGGTAGCCGTGATTGCGGTCGATCCCAGCAGTCCCTTCACCGGGGGCGCCATCCTCGGTGACCGCATCCGCATGCGCGACCTGGCGGGCGACCCTGGAGTATTCATCCGCAGCATGGCCAGCCGCGGGGCGCTCGGCGGGTTGGCACGGGCGACGTTCGGAGCGGTGCAGGCATTGGACGCGGCCGGGTACCCGGTGATCTTGATCGAAACCGTCGGCGCCGGCCAGGCCGAGGTCGAGATCGCCCGGACGGCCCACACAACGCTGGTCGTCGAGGCACCGGGGATGGGCGACGATGTTCAGGCGATCAAGGCCGGCATTCTGGAGATCGCCGACGTGCTTGTGGTGAACAAGGCCGACCTGCCGGGCGCCGAGAATGCCATGCGTCAGCTGCGCTCGGCGCTGGCGCTGGGCTACCCTGCCCACCATGATCGGCACCACGCTGCGGTGGGGCAGGCGGGAGAACCGCCGGCGGCTGCGCCGGGCTGGGTGCCGGAGGTGCTGGCAACGAGCGCCTTCAAGGACACCGGTGTTCCGGAACTGATCGACGCCATCGCCCGCCATCTGGCGCACCTGGATGCGTCCGGCTCCCGTCAGACAGTTGATCAGCGCCGCGCGCTGCGCGAGGTTGAGATGCTGCTGCAGCAGCGCCTGGTCGAGTGGTTCCACAGCAAGCTGGCCGAGCAGGAGCTGCAGGCTGCCGTCCGGCTGGTCGTCGAGCGCAAGCTCTCCCCGCGCCAAGCGGTCGAGCGGTTGAGCGCAGGGCTGGTGGCGTGATCCTGGGCGAGCAGGTCCGCTTGAGGGCAATCGAGCGCGACGACCTACCGCGCTTCGTCGAATGGTTGAACAACCCCGAAGTGCGCCGCGGACTGGCGCGCTACCTTCCGCTCAGCCTGGCGGAAGAGGAGCGCTGGTTCGAGGACTCGCTGCAAGTACCGCCCGCCGAGCGGCCGTTCTCGATCGATGTCCGCCAGGGCGAGGCATGGCAGCACATCGGCGGGGCCAGTCTGATGCACATCGACGCGCGCGCCCGGCATGCCGAAGTTGGGATCCACATTGGCGATGCCCGCGTCTGGGGCCAGGGATTGGGCACGCAGGCGATGTGCCTGATTCTGCGCCATGGGTTTGAGACACTGAACCTCAACCGCGTCTACCTGCGGGTGTACGAAGACAACTCGCGCGCACTCGCCGTCTATCGCCGCCTGGGGTTCCGGGAGGAAGGGCGTCTGCGCCAGGATCGTTTCCTCGAAGGGAAGTATTGGGATACGCTGTTGATGGGCCTATTGAAGAGCGAGTGGCTGGATTCTCAGAAGGGCAGGGACTGACATGGGGAAGATGTTCGGCTATGGGGACATCAAGTTGTACGCGGGATCGGCCAGCCTGGAGCTTGCCCAGGAGATCAGCGCCTACCTGAAGGTCCCGCTCAGCGGCTACGACCTGGTGGAGTTCTCGAACGAGAACTTGTTCATCCGCCTGCACGGGAGCGTGCGCGGCCAGGACGTATACGTGATCCAGTCGATGGGATCGCCGCTGCACCGCAACATCATGGAACTGCTGATCATGATCGATTGCCTGAAACGCGACTCCGCCGGTCGGATCACGGCCGTAATTCCCTACATGGCCTACGCCCGCTCGGACAAGAAGGATCAGCCCAGGGTCTCGATCGCCGCCCGCCTGCTCTCAGATATGATCGAGGTGGCCGGGGCCGACCGTTACATGACCGTCGACCTGCACGCTGGCCAGATCCAGGGCTTCTTCTCCATCCCGGGTGACGTGCTGACTGCGTTCCACCTGCTCAGCGACTACTTCGTCGACAAGAAGATGGAAGATGTTGTCGTGGCGACGGTTGACCTGGGCTTTGCCAAGAAGGGGCGCAACTTCGCCGCCAAGCTGGGGACGCCGCTGGCCTTCGTCGAGAAGCGCCGCACCGGCAATGACTCGCGCGCCACCGCCACGACCATCATCGGCGATGTCGTCGACAAGAATGTGATCCTGGTGGACGACGAGGTGTTGACCGCCAGCTCAATCACCGAGGGCGTGCGCATTGTCAAGGAGCAGGGAGCGCGCGATGTCTACCTGTCCTTCACCCACCCGCTGCTGGTCCCGCCGGCGGCGGAACGCCTGGCGGCCGCGCCGATTGTGGAGATCGTCACCACCAACACACTTCCGCTGCCGGCTGAGGCTCACCTGCCGAACATGACGGTCCTATCCGTAGCGCCGCTGCTGTCGGAGGTGATCCTCCGGGCGCATGAGGGGCGCTCGGTAGGCGAGCTGTTCAACGAGTAGCGCCGGAGTCAGGCGCGGCGAAGGGGCTCGACCACCGGATTCCATGGGCGCGTGTCCTCTCCGGCATCCAGACGAGCATAGTAGTCCCGGGCAATCTCCGCCTGCTGCTCCAGCGTGAAGTCCGTGAGCGCCTTGGCCCTCGGGCCCGTCGACAACCCTGCGGCGCCGCCATAGTCATAGGGATCGATACCCGGACGCAGGTGAAGCTTGACCGTGCGCCAGAACGCGCCGCTTCCCAAGTGCTCATGCTGCCAGACATGCGTCAGTTCATGGATCAGCCAGGCCAGGTCGCTTCGGCGATGGGAAGGCAGTTCGCTGGGTTCGGTGCGTAGCTGGCGGGAGAAGAAGATCCGGTGTCCGAGCGTGACGGCGTTGTGCGCCGGCGGGGGCCGTCGCTGCAGCCGGGCTGCGGCGCGGGAGAGCGCGAGCGGCCAGCTGGCCTGCTCCACGACCTGCACCCGCTGCCAGTCGAGCGAGTCGCTGAACACCCGCCGACCCTCGACGACCTCCCAGGGGCTCAGCCTGCGGCGGCTCACCGGAAGCCTTCCAGCCTGAGGCGTGGCGTCCAGCTCGCGCGGGCGACGGCCCCCACCCAGGCTGTCTGCTCGCCCGATGAATCGGCAGGGAAGTTGGTTATCCGCGCGAAGCGCACCGCACGATCCTCCTGCAGATTCCCGCTCGCTGGCAGGGGGACAGTATAGCGCAGGCTGCCCCTGCCAGCCTGGACGAAGTGCAGTTGTCCACCCGAGGATGCAAGGGTACGATGGCCGGAGCCGGCCCAGTTCATTCGTGGCCGAGGCAGGAGGGTCGATGACGCTGTATCTGGACTCCGCCGATCTCGAAGAGGCCCGTCAGGCGAGCAGCCTGGGCTTTGTCGTCGGATGCACGACCAACCCCGCACTGCTGGCGCGCGCCGGGCACACCCGGCCCTTGGAGGCCATCCGTCAGCTGGCCGAGCTGTTCAGCGGGACGGTGTTCTACCAGGTGATGGAGTCAAGCGCACAGGGTATGGCGAAGGAAGCTCCGCCCTTTCTGGAGTTGGGCGGGAACGTCGGCCTCAAGCTGCCGGCGACGCTGGAAGGGTTCAGGTTCGCCGCCGGGTTCGCCGGCCGCGCCACGCTCGCCGTCACCGGCATCTTCTCCCCCAGCCAGGCTTTGTTGGCCGCCGAGGCCGGCGCGCACTTTGCTCTGCCCTACATCAACCGCCTGACTCGCTACGTCGGGGACGGCGCCAGTGTAGTGGCTGAGATCGGAGCTGCCCTGGAGGGGACGCCTTGCGCCTTGCTGGTGGCCGGGATCAAGTCGCCCGCCGAGGCGGTGGCGGCGCGTCTGGCCGGGGCGGACCACCTCAGCCTGCCGCTGGAGGTGCTGAAAGCGATGGCGGACAACCCGCTCACGACCAACGCGATGCGGGACTTCGAAGCGGCCTGGGCCGCGCATCTCGAAGAGCGTTCGGGGGGTTAGCGCCGTTCAGGGGCACGTCAGCAATTCGCCATCGGCATCGATGAACGGCCGGGTGCCTCCCATGACCTCCACCTCGCCGGTGGCGGTGATACAGGACCCGGGCTGGGCCTCGTAGTGGATGCCGGTCCGGTCAACGATGGCGAAGGAGCCGCGCACTTCGCTGAACAGGGCGACGAACGGGATCTCCTCCGCGGCAAACCAACGCTTGAGATCGCCATACACGCACAGGGTCTGACCGGCAGCGGCCAGAGTGACCTCTTCCCAGCGCAGGCAGCTCCCCCCAAGCGCCTGTCCGGGGGTGCCTTGTGCGCCGGGGGTCTCCGGCGGGGAAGTCGGGAGCACCGCCGCCGTGGGGAGGGGCTGGGTTGTAGTGGGGGGCGGCGCAGCCGGGATCAGGGCTGGCAGGCTGGGTAGGCCCGAGCGCAGCACAAAGAACAGACCGACCGTAACCAACACCAGCAGCAACAGCACAAGCAGGATGGTGGACGAGCTTCCGCCCCTGCTGGGCTCGCCGGCCGACGGAGGCGGCGGAGGCGGTGGCTTCCTCCGGCCGCGCTTGACCAGGTCAGGCGAAGGAGTCAATGGGGTCTGTTCAACATAGCTCGAGCCCCACAGCGGGGCGGGAACCGACGGCTCGGGTGGGAGCGGCTCGAGGGCTGGGGGTTCCTTGCGGGATCGACCGAGTCCGAACAATCCACCGCTCTTCTGAGGCGCCTCGCTCTCAACATCCGGCGTGAAGGGGGAGTCGTCAAGTGCCCCGGGCGTCGCCTGGGACCTGGAGCCCAGGCCAAAAAAACGCGAGCGGCGCTGGGGTGCTGGCTCTGCAGGCAGGCCGGCCGGCGTAGAGCTCTCCTCTAGGAGAACGTCTCGTGGATCCCAGGTTGGACGCGGCGGTGCGGCGGCGGGCGGGGGCTCAGGCTTGGGTTCAGGCTCCGGCGGAGTCAGGGCGCACTCGCAGTACTCGCACTCGGTGGCCTCGCGCTCGATCCACTCGGCGCAGAACGGACAGCGGATCTTGCCCCGGATCCCGGCATAGGACTTGAGCTGCCGGTGGCAGTACCGGCAGTACACCGCCTCGTCCTGGATTTCAAGGGCGCAGTAGTCGCAAAGCCGCACGCCAGTCTGTCTCCCTATGTCGACTCTACTCTAACCCGGGGCGGGCTGCCAGCATACCGGCGGACTAGGCCGCCTGGATGCGGCTTGCCCCATGGCCGGGGAACGCTGAAGCGCCTGCAAGGAGCATGCCAGGGTTGCGGACTGGCCGGTATGCCAGCCGGAGGGGACTTGATCAAGCCGGCGCGGTGGCGAGGCCGGAGGGTGAGCCGCCCGTCGTCTCCGCCTGCCGGCGGAACTGGCTCATATACAGCTGGTGGTAGGCGCCCTGCTGGGCGAGCAGCGACTCGTGCCTGCCGCGTTCCACGATCTGGCCATCTTGCAGCACCAGCACCTGGTCGGCGTTGCGGATTGTGCTCAGGCGATGGGCGACGACGAACGAGGTGCGCCCGCGCATCAGCGTCTCCAGCGCCGATTGGATCAGGCGTTCGGTGCGTGTGTCGACGCTGGAGGTCGCTTCGTCCAGGATCAAGATGCGCGGATCCGCCAGCGCCGCCCGGGCGATGGCCAGCAGCTGGCGCTGGCCCTGGCTCAGCCCCGTGCCGCGCTCCCCGAGAACCGTCTGGTAGCCCTCGGGCAGGCGTTGGATGAAGGTGTCGGCGTGCGCCAGCCGGGCGGCCTGCATCACGTCTTCGTCGGTCGCCTCGGGCCGCCCAAAGCGCAGGTTCTCCAGGATGCTGTCGTTGAACAGGAAGTTGTCCTGCAGCACGACGCCGATCTGCCGGCGCAGTGAAGCCGCGCTGACCTCACGCACATCGTGGCCGTCGACGGTCACACGTCCCCGCGTGACGTCGTAGAAGCGGGGGATGAGATTGATGATGGTGGTCTTGCCGGCGCCGGTCGGGCCGACGATGGCGACAGTCTGTCCCGGCTCGGCTTGCAGGTTGATCCCTTTCAGCACACTCACGCCCTGCTCGTACTCCGCCCAGACATCCTCGAAGGCGACCGCGCCACCGATCGCCGTCAGCTCGATGGCGGAGGGCGCGTCCTGAACATCGGGCACGACGTCGAGCAGTCCGAAGATGCGTTCCCCGCCGGCAATGGCGCTCTGGATGTTGGTCCACAACACGGCGATCTGCTGCACCGGTTGGTTGAAGCGCTGAACATAGGCGATGAAGGTGATGATCAGACCCAAAGAAAGGGGCGAGCCCATCAGCCCGCTGCCGCTGAGCAGCCCGATGCCGCCAACGACCAGAACCAGCATCAGGGCGACGTAGCCCAGCGCCTCCAGCGTGGGCGCCAGCGCCGAGGTGAAGGCCACGGCCCGGATGTTGGCGTCGCGGTTGGCAGCGTTCACCTGCCGGAATGTGGCGATGTTCTCGTCCTCGCGGCCGAAGGCCTGGCTCTCGCGCACCCCGGAGATGCTTTCCTGCAGTCCGGCGTTGACCGATCCCATCTCGCGTCGGGAGCGGCGGAAAGCGCGCCGCGCCTGCGAGGAGAGCCAGACCGTCGCCAGCGCCATGAAGGGCAGGATGGACAGCGCCACCAGCGCATAGGCCGGGCTGGCGCTGACCATGGCGTAGCCGATCCAGACGATCAGGAAGACCCCGCTCACGACCTGCACCAAGGCGAAGCTGATGGCCTGCTGAACCGTATCGGCATCGTTGGTGACGCGGCTCATGGTGTCGCCGGTTTCGTGCTGCACGTGGTAGCCGACCGAAAGACGCAGGATCTGCTTGAACACGTCCACTCGCAGGGTCTTGAGCATCCGCTGTCCCGACCAGGTCATCAGGAAGAACATGCCGCCAGTGGTCACCGAGCCGAGCACGAAGATGGCGATCAAGGCCAGCGTGAGCTGGCCCAGTCCGGCCAGATAGTCGTCGGCGGTCCAGCCAGGCTGTGGCGGGTCGTACCAGCAGGTGCTGCTGGCACCGGCTGCCAGCGGCTGGGCGGCCGAGGCCAGCGTTTGGCGAAGGGGCACCGGAACCTGACTGAAGGCCGAGCTAGCCGCAGCCGGGGTGAAGAAGCAATCGACGGCCTGGCCCAACAGGCGCGGCCCCATCACCTGCGTCCAGGTGCTGACCACCATCAGCAGCAGCACGCCAAGGTACTGCGGCCAATAGGGCCGGAAGTAGGTGGCGAAGCGGCGCAGCGTCGCACCGACCTCCTTCGGCTTGGAGACTTCGGCCTCGAACGCCCCGTGCCTGTCTCGCATCATTTCAGGATCCCTCTTGCCCGGCAGAGGCCGGCGCCCACGCTGGCGTCGGTGCGGGATCTTCGGCCAACTGCGAGGTGTAGATGTCCGCGTACAGCTCACTGGTTTCCAGCAGATCGGCGTGCCGCCCATGTGCGACGATCTTCCCCTGATCCAGGACCAGGATGCGGTCGGCCTGGACGACGGTGCTCATGCGTTGGGCGATCACAAAGCTGGTTCGGCCCTGCATCAGGCGATCGAGGGCGTGTTGAATCTCAACCTCGGTCTGCAGATCGACGCTGGAGGTGGCGTCATCCAGGATCAGGATGCGTGGGTCAAGCAGCAAGGCCCGGGCGATGGCGATGCGCTGTTTCTGCCCGCCCGAGAGGGTTGCCCCGCGCTCGCCGACATGCGTAGCGTAGCCGTCGGCAAACTGGCTGATAAACTCGTGGGCGGCTGCGGCCTGGGCCGCCTCGATCACTTGGTCGAGCCTGGCTTCCGTTCGGCCAAAGGCGATGTTGTCCCGAATCGTGCCCGTGAAAAGCGTGGTCTCCTGCAGGACAATGCCAATCTGGGAGCGCAGGGAGTCGAGCGTGACCTGGCGCACATCGTGGCCGTCGATCAACACCCGGCCATGCGTCGGATCGTAGAAGCGGGGGATCAGGTTGATGATCGACGACTTGCCTGAGCCGGTCATCCCCAGCAGCGCGACCCGCTCGCCGGGTTCGGCCACGAAGGACACCTCGTCGAGCACCGGAGGACCGCCGCCAGCGTAGCGGAAGGTCACCGCCTCGAAGGTCACCCGCCCTTCGACCGGGGGCAGCGGGCGGGCTTGGGGCGAGTCAGCGACTTCGCTGGAGGCATCCAGGATCTGGTAGACACGGTCGGCGGAGGCCGAGGCCTGGGCCATCTGCGTGATGATGAAGCCGAGCTGGCCGACCGGGATGAAGACGAAGACCAGGTACAGGCTGAATTCCTGCCACTCCCCCAGCGTCAGCGTGCCTTCGATGATCTGTCGCCCGCCAAAATACAGGATCAAGGCCTGCCCCAGGTTGGCGAGCAGGAACAGCGTCGGCATCACCAGGGTCATCAGCCGCATCGCCCGCAGCACTTCGGCCAAGAAGCGGTCGGCGGCATGGTCGAAGCGGGCGATCTGCTCGGCCTCACGGTGGAAGGCCTTGACGACCTTGATCCCGGCCAGATTCTCCTGCAGCACGGCGTTGAGAGTGGAGAGGCGCGCCTGAGCCGCCTCAAAGATCGGCCGCGCCACGGCCCCGATCACCATGAACAACAACATGGCGATGGGCAGGATGGGCAGGATCATCAGCATCAGGCGCAGGTTGGTGGTGCTCAGGATCAACAGCGTCGCCGTCAACAGCAGCAGCGCCTGCACCGCCATGAGCAGGCCCTGGCCGACAAACAAACGCACCTTCTCGACGTCGTCCGTGGCGCGGATCATCAACTGGCCGGTGTGGTTGCGATCGTGGTAGCTGAATGACAATCGCTGGATCTTGGCGAACAGCTCGTTGCGCAGATCGAATGAGACCGAGTGCGACACGCGTTCGGCCATGTAAGCCTGGGAGAAGGAGAACAGCCCGCGCACCAGGGCGAACACCAGCATCAGCCCGCCTGCCACCAGCAGGCCGCGCGTCGGCGCGGTTTGCATCTGTGCCAGCGCCAGGGGGTCGAGCCCCATCTGCGTCACCGCCGCCGCCTGCGCCTGCGCCGGGAGTGCCTGCAACTGCAGGGCCACCAGCCCCTGGGTCAGGCTGTCGATCAAGCCTTTGATCAACTGAGGCACCATCAGTTGAGCCCCGGTTGCCAGGATCAATGCGCCGTAGGCCAGCGCGGTCTCGCGCCGATAGCGGCCCAGGTAGCGGATGGCGCGCGCCAGCGGCTGCAGGGTGCGGCGGGAGGTCGGCTCGCCGACGTTTGCCGGCGGTGGATTAGGTCTGCGGAACAGGCGCACCCTGAGCCTCCTCCAGCGCACGGGCGGCGAGGGTGAGCCGATCCAGCGACTCGACGATCGTCCGTTGCCGGTCCGGCTCAAGCGCGGCCACCAACTGCCGGATCCAGGCGACGCGCGACTCGATCGCCTGGCGGACAACCTCATGCCCGAGCGGCGTGAGCGTGACGCGCCGGATACGGCGATCGTGGTCGTCTTGCTCGCGCCGCAGCAGCCCCTGCTGGACCAGGCGGTCGACGATCTGACTGGCGGCGGCCGCGCTGACGTGCAGATCCAGCCCGATCCCGCTCACAGGGCAGGATCCGGCATGATGTAGACGCATCAGCGTTGCCAATTGCGAGTGGGACAGCCCGGATTCCTTCACCCAGGCCTGGAACTCGCGCATCGACCGGTGCATGAACACCTGCGCCCACTCGCGCAGCGCCTGCTCGAACGGGATTGGCTGCTCCATGCTTCACCTTACTTAGTAATTAAGTATCATGAAGTATACCCCCGCAGGCGGGCGCCGTCCTCCTGCCTGGCGTCTGGCGAGTGGGCGTATAATATCCGCCGGTCCGCGCCATGGTCAACCAGAAACCTCCCAGCCGCTCTGCGACAGACCAGACCCAACCGATCGCCCGCATGGGCGGTCCGCCGCCGGGCAAGCCTTCCCGGGCTCGCCTGCCGCGCTGGGTGGTGGGAATTCTGGCGGCGGCGTTTGCGATGGCCGTCCTGGTGCTCGGCCTGCTCGTTCACTTGGTCGCCCGCGATCTGACCCGCACCTGGGCTGGCTTTGCCCTCAATCCATTCCAGCCCAACCCGGTTGCCCCTGGCAGCACGCTGCAGCCGGGCGAGACTCCACAGGCATTGCCTCCGGCAGTCACGCCGATTCCCTGGACAGGGGTCGAGCGGGTCACCATCCTGCTGATGGGCCTCGACTATCGGGATTGGGTGGCCGGCGAGGGTCCTGCCCGAACCGACTCGATGATGCTGGTCACGCTGGACCCGCAGGCCGATACCGCCGGGATGCTCTCGATCCCGCGCGACCTTTGGGTCGAGATCCCGGGCTTCGGCCACAACCGGATCAACACGGCCTTCCCGAACGGCGAAGCCAACCGCCTGCCTGGAGGCGGGCCGGCGCTGGCGATGCAGACCGTCGAGAAGGTGGTTGGGGTTCCCATCCAGTTCTATGCTGTGATCGACTTCGCCGCCTTCGAGCGCATGATCGACGAGATCGGCGGTGTCGACGTGCTGGTCAGCGAAGAGATCAAGATCTGCCCGATTGGCCGGACCTGCCTGATCCTGCCGGCCAAGGCGCATCAACTGGACGGCGCGCAGGCGCTGGCCTACGCGCGGGTGCGCAAGGGTGCCGGGGATGATTTCGGGCGGGCTGAACGCCAGCAGCAAGTTGCCTTGGCGATCATCGACCGCGTCGTTGGGTTGAACATGGTTCCGACGCTGGTTGCCAAGGCGCCGGCGCTGTATCAGGAGCTGTCCTCCGGGATCCGCACCAACCTGACGTTGGAGCAGATGATCTCGCTGGGGTGGTTGGCGGTGCAGACGCCCAAGGCGAACATCCAGCGCGGCGTGATCGCTCCGCCGAACATGGTCGGTTTCCACACGCTGCCCACTGGCGCCTCGGTGCTGCGCCAGGTGCCGGATCAGATCCGTGAACTGCGCGACCGGATCTTCACCGCGACCGGGATCATCGGACCGTGAGGCCGATACTGACCCGATGATGCGCCCCGCACCCAGCCCGAAGCCGCGCCGCAGCCTGATCGATCATCTCCCGCCGCGCCTGCAGCGTGTGCCGCGCGGGGGCTGGTGGGCCGCCCTGGGCGTGTTCTTCCTGTTGTGTGTCCTTTCGGTTGGCGCGCTGAGCGGCGTAGCCGCCGGCCGCCAGCAGTCCGCTGCCGGGCAGTCGGAGGCCCTGACGCGTGCCGCCCAGGAGCAGTTTGATCTGGGCGTGCAGGATCTGCTCGAAACGCGCTACGAACTGGCCCGGCAGCGCTTCGAGTACGTCCTGAGCGTCGACCCGGGTTTCCCTGGCGCCGCCGAACTGCTCGACAAGGCGCTGCTCGGGATGAACGCGCCGACCACCACCCCCGTGCCACCCACGATCGCCGTCACACCGACTGCGACGCTGGATGTCTCGTCGCTGGATTCGCTGTTTGCCCAGGCACAATCGGCCTTCACCGCCGAGGACTGGAACACCACCATTCAAGCGGTGCTCACCCTCCGTTCGATTGACCCGCAGCACCGCCGAGCGGAGGCTAACCAGCTTCTGGCGGGCGCACTGCGCGCTCGCGGGCTGGAGAAGATCTGGGCGGGCCAGCACGAGCAGGGCATCTACGACCTGGCGCTGGCTGAACGCTTTGGGCCGCTGGACAGCCAGGCCACCGCCTGGCGTAGCAGCGCTTCCTTCTACCTGTTCGCCAACAGCTTCTTCGGCGTCGTCTGGCCGGAGGCCGCCCGCTACTTCTCTCAACTGTGCGCTGCCGGCGGCTGGGATTCCTGCTACAAGTTCTCGGTGGCGGCGATGGAGTACGGCAACGAATTGATGAAGGCCGATGATCCCTGCGCGGCCGTGGATCAGTTCGACGCCTCCTACGAGACGCGCGCCGACTCCAAGGTGGAAGACCTCGCCGACAATGCCCGGGAAGCCTGCCTGACGGCGACCGCCGTGCCCCCGACGCCGACGATCACCCTGACGCCGACCTTCGGCCTGCCCATCGAGACGCCCACTGAAACGCCGACGATTGGCGCACCGCCCACCACCGCCCCCGCTCCGCCGACCGAGACTCCCACCCCGACCGACACGCCGCCAACCCCGTAAGCATGCGCCCTGGCGCCGTTGTTGCCGCCTCGCACGGCTAGCTCTTCGGACGACCCTGAGCGTCCCTCGCTTGAGGTCGCCATCAGCCTCCTCGGCTGAGCCTTACCTACCGCAGGCGCCTGGCAGGCGAATTCTTCGTGGCGATCGATGGAGCTGTGGGGTTGAGGGCCGTAGACCGGTGGGGTGTTCCCGGCTGACCGAGGGGGGTACTCACGCCGAGGGACCCCCAGCCAGCGCGCCGCTGCGCGGCGGCTGGAACTTGCGGGAGCGTGGGCGACCGCAGGCTAGAAGGCTTCCAGGGTGCCGCGCTTCTTCGCCTGCAGCTCGAACGCGCGGAAGAGGTAGTAGCCGAGCAAGGCGTAGATCGCGCCAATGACCAACTCGCCGGCGATCAGCGGTGTCACCGATCTCAGCGACGCCCCTTCGATCACCAGGCGCGCGGCGGCGATGCCGCGGGTGAGCGGCAGGACGAAGGATACCGCCTGCATCCAGGCCGGCAGCGTGGCAATCGGGATGTTGGCCCCGCTGAAGACCAGCAGCAGGAAGTAGACCGTGTTGTTGACGAACATCACGTTGAGGGTGATCAGGCTCAAACACCCCAACAGCAGCCCAAGCCCGGCCGTGCTGATCGTGCTGGCCAGCACGACCACCGCCAGCGCGAGCGGATCGGTCTGCGAGAGGTTGAGGCCAAGCAGCAGCACGCCCCAGCCGAAGGCCAGCACAACGCCCAGCATGCCGTCCAGGATGTGAAAGAAGGCGCGGCCGAGCACCATGGACATGCGGTTGGCCGGCGTGCCAAACAGGTACGGCAGTGTCCCCTCCCAGCGATCACCGCCGATGCTCATTGTCACGCCGAAGATACCGCTCACGGCGGTGATCTGCATGGCGTTGCCGATCACGTAGTAGGTCGGCTCCTGCGCGCTGGCGAACATCCCCAGCAAAGAGAAGAACAGCATCTGCCACAGGGGCATGAACACCTTGGAAGCCAGGTACGTTATCGGACGAAGCCAGCGGAACAGGGCGATGTAGGAGAGCAGCGCGCCTTCGAAGAACAGCCGGGTATTCCTGCGCAGGTCTTGCCAGACGCTGGGCCGTGAGGCGTGAGCCGGCGTATCCATATGCCTCCCTCCGCCGGGCTACTGCACGCCCAGCGTGGCGTCCTGGCGTGCCCGGCGCAAAGTCAGGCGGAACAACCTGCGGGCGATCAAGAAATACACCCCGGTCAGCACCAGCAGCATGCCCCAACTGGCGAGAATCTCGGTCGTGCCGCCCTGCAGGCTGGAGGTGATATGCAGTGCGCGCGCCGCCCAATAGGGGGCCAGCAGATAGCTGATCGGAGTCGTCCAGCCCGGCAGCAGGGCGATGGGAAACAGGAACCCGGCCAGAATGTACACCGGGAACTCCATGGCGTTCTGCCAACGCTGGACGTCGGGATTGAGCACGAAGGCGGGTGCGATCAACATCCCAAAAGCGACGAACGACAGCAGCATGAGCACGATGGAGACCAGGAAGAGGATCGGCTGGGACACGCTGAGCGGATAACCAAACAGCAGCGAGGCCAGCACGTAGGCCGCCACCATCGAGATCAGCGACTGGGTCACATTGGCGACCGTCTTGCCCAGGATGATCCAGGTCAGCGGCGTGGGGACACTGGTGAGCCACTCAAGTGTTCCGGTCCAGCGTTCGGCGGTGATGCCGTTGCCGCTGACGAACAGCAGCGTGCTCCACAGACCGGTCAGCCCGCTGCCGACCACGACGTAGATGGCATAGTTGTCGCCACGATCCTGCAGCATCCACAATGCGAGGACGGCAATCACCAGCGGCTGGACGAGCAGGCCGAAGAGCACAAAGGAGTCCATCACGTTGCTGCGCAGCGCCATTTCGCCTGCCGCGACGGCGGCGCGCAGATTGCCGCGCAGTTCCCGGTTCACTTGTCGCCTCCGACCAGCCGCACGTAAGCGTCTTCCAGGGTAGGCTCGCGCACAGCCACGCGGCCCATGCGGATCCCTGCCAGCGCGTTCAGGATGCCGGGCACGATCTCTGAGCCCTGCGGCGACTGGACCTGCAGCACCTGTCGCTGGTCGAGGGTCTCGATATTCACCGCCTCGACTGTTGGCAAGGCGCGCACTCTGTCGACGACGGTCTCGGCCGAGCCGAAGACCTCCACCTCGACGACCGAGAGGTCGCTGACCAGCCGCTTGAGGCCCTCGGGGGTGTCCAGGGCGATGATCCGGCCGTGATTGATCACGGCGATTCGCTGGCACAGCGCGTCGGCCTCGAACATGTAATGGGTAGTGAGCAAGATGGTCTTGCCTTCCAGCTGCAGGTTCTGCACAACATGGCGCAGCTCGCGTGCGCCCACTGGATCCAGGCCGATCGTGGGCTCATCCAGGAACAAGACTTCCGGATCGTGCAGCAGCGTGCGGGCGACGTGCAGGCGCTGCTTCATGCCGCGCGAGTAGCCTTCAACCTTCTCCTTCTCGCGGCCGGTCAGCCCGACCATCTCGAGCAAGAAGGGGATGCGTGAGCGGGAGACCTCCGGGTCGACGTGGTACAGGCTGGCAAAGTAGCGCAGGTTGTCGGTCGCCGACAGCCGCCAGTACAGCCCACGCTCACCGCCGAAGATGAAGCCGATGCGCGGGCGGATGCGCTCCGGCTGGTGGGTCACATCGTACCCGAGGATGCGCGCCGATCCCGCAGTGGGGAGCAGCAGCGTGGTGAGCATCTTGACCGTGGTCGTCTTGCCGGCGCCATTCGGGCCGAGCAGGCCGAACAACTCTCCGGGGTGCACGTCGAAGGAGATGTCGTCGACGGCAACCACCTCCTTGGCCGATCGCCGCACGACGCCCACCGTGATCTTGTAGACCCGGCGCAGGTGCGTCACCTCGACAGCGCTCAACACGGCCTCCGCCTACCCCCGGCGTCAAGGATGGGGATTATATCCCTCTGGCGGGCGTGCGCCTGGCGGAGGGAAGGAGGAATGCTGTAGGTTGGCAGTGCGCCGGATCGCCTGGCGTGATTGGGGGCCTTCGTGGGGTGGGATCGTGCCCGGCTACTCGCGCCGGGCGAGTTCTTCGCCGGGGCGCAATTCGAGTTCGAAGGAGGTCGATTCGCGCAGCACGTGCATCCCGGCGCGGGTGTACAGGCGGGTGGCGCCGGTCAGGCTGGCCGCGTCGACGCCGAGACCGGCCCGCTTGGCGCCGGCGGCACGCAGGACGGAGAATGCGTGTAGCAGCAACGCCAGGCCGAGACCGCGCCTGCGCCACCGACGGCGGACTCCCAGAGTGTCGACCCAACCCATCGCGGGGTCATCGTCGGCGTGCGCCCGACACAGGGCGATCCCGGCAATCTCTTTCCCCTCGACAGCCACAAACCACAGGCTGGGATCGAACGGGCGTAGTTCCACGGAGGCGTGGGTCCACTGGCGAAACCCCTGCTCGAAGGGTACCTCGACAAAACCCCAGTGGTCTCGAAAGGCATCCAGGGTTGCGCTGTAGACCGCGCCCAGGTCCTGCGGATGCCGAAAAGGACGCAGGTGGATGCCCGTGGGCCAGCTCGGGGCCGGGGAGTGGGCATCGAGATCGATGGACATCGTCCAGGAATGGCGGACGGGCTCGAAGCCGAAATCGCGGAACAAGGCGATGCTGGGCTCATGCGCCAGCGGCGCGGCGA
>Ga0105106_10000830_pt1 | contig 21939 bp, 18 predicted proteins | sample PPLLaktember2015_5_FD_79109 | JGI IMG/M metagenome (GOLD analysis project Ga0105106, IMG submission 79109) | Freshwater sediment microbial communities from Prairie Pothole Lake near Jamestown, North Dakota, USA - PPLs Lake P8 Core (1) Depth... | ecosystem: Environmental > Aquatic > Freshwater >...
ATCGACAAGAGACACTGCAGGGATGTTGTTCTTTGGCGAGTACTGCATCGCCAGAGTCTTTTTCGGGCCGAGTATTTTCTTCAACAGAACGTGGAGCTGCTCCCACGCCAGATAGACCTGCACCGATCCGGGCAGGGGGTCGAGTTTGCCCTTCTCAACGCTGTGCACCAGTTTCTTCGGTGTGCCACGCGCCGGAATATAATAGAACCACCTGCGGGTGGTCATCCGCTCCATACTGAGCCCGAGAACACGGTAGGCAAGGTGGTCGCGGTGATGGAAGTCGCACAGGAGCCAGCCACCGAAGTCCCGCTCACGCAGGGCTGCTTGAATACGTTTGAGATCCATGGGGGGGAGGTCCTTACGGTAGTGAGAGTCGTCGGGTCAACTCAGGACGTCTTTCTGCAGAAAAATATACCAAGTGACGGCGTAAAAACCAATGCTGAAGGCGCCGAGTACATACACCGAATGCAGCACACTGCTCCAGGGGATAGGGTCTTCGAACATCTTCTGCCAGAGGTCAAGGTAGGATGTGAACAGGTAGGGTTTGATGGCCGTGAACAAGTCCGCCGGCACATTGCCAATAATGTAGAAGACGATGATCACCGCCATTGTGCCGATCAACGGTCCGATGCCGTTCTCCACCAGTGACGAAAACAGGAATGCCAGCGACGCAACGGTCCACATCCCCCACACGGAGAGCGCAAATGCCACCGCAATACGCCAGAGCGCTTCGTGCTCCGCAAGCACGACGAACGTGCGCCCGGTGATGAGAAGATCACCCGTGCCAAAGAGCAGCACCCCCAGACCCAGGGTAAGTACAGCCATGAAGGCCACCAACGCCAGCGCGTACAACAGGGTGGTGGCGAACTTTGCCGCAAGGATACGGCTGCGCGAGGCGGGGCGTGTAAGCAACAAACGGAACGTGCCGCCGGTTGCCTCACCTGCGAGCTGGTCACCGGCCCCCAGAGTCACCAGGATGGGCACATGAATCCAGAGGGCATTCATGATCACGTGCGTGATGAAGTACCCGTTCAGGATGTTCCCGAGAATAACAAAGTCCTGCGAAAACCCGCGGATGATGCTGCGCTCCCAGGACGTACCCTGCAGCCTGAGCGCGACTTCCACCAGTGGGACGACGATGGCGATCGCCAGAAAGGAGATGTAGGATCGCCACTTGAATCCCGTCTTGAGAATCTCGTTGCCGAGAATGGTCTTCATAGTTCGCTCCCCCCCTCCGTGATGGAGAGGAAATACTCCTCCAGCGATCGTTTCGGCAAAAGCGCATGGACGGGAATACCCTCGTGAACGAGAAGTCGGTTCAAATCGGCGACACGCTCGCGCGACATCGAGCATTCGATCGCCTGCCCCACCGCATGCGCAGCGGTGACGAGGCCGGACGATGCGATGACCGCCAGCGCACGGTCTCTCATGGGTGTCTCAATGCGAACGACATTGTCGCCGGCTGCCAGCAAGTCCGCTACCCGGCCTTGCACCACCGTCCGGCCCTGGTTGATAATCGCCATGCTGGTGGCGATCTGCTCGATTTCGCTCAGCAGGTGCGAAGAAAGGAATATCGTCATCCGGCTGTCATGCGAGAGCTGCCTGATGAGTTCACGGACTTCTTTGATACCCTGGGGATCCAGGCCGGACGTGGGTTCGTCGAGGATGATCAGCTCCGGCGCTCCGAGCAGAGCCTGCGCAATGCCAAGCCTCTGCTTCATACCATGGGAGTAGGTCTTGACTCTGTCGTCTGCGCGGGCAGCAAGACCCACGGTATCAAGCACGCGGTCGATATCAGAGGACGAGCCATCCCCCCGCACACCGGCGACGATCTCGAGATTCCTGCGGGCCGTCAGATAGAGATAGAAGTCAGGCCGCTCCACCAGCCCGCCGACCTTCCGGAGCCCGCTCCGCTGTCGCCGCGTCAGGCGATTGCCGAAGAGCTCCACCCACCCCTCACTCGGGCGGACAAGCGAGAGCAGCATCCGGATCGTGGTGCTTTTCCCTGCACCGTTCGGGCCGAGAAAACCGAAGACCTCGCCCCGGTGGATACTCAGGTCGAGGTTCCTGACCGCCCAGCGGCGACCGAAACGTTTGGCGAGTCCGGATGTCCGGAGGACAATGGCGTCATCCATAAGGTGTGTCGGAGTTGTGCGGGAGTGGCTTGACTCTGGCATACGGTTTGGCTATCATTCACCGAAATCCACCGCCAGTGTGACCTGTCCGGTCTTCACATGAACACCCGACCCAGAACGAAGTCCAAACCCAAAGTCCAGGCAAAGACCACAGCCGGGAAACCGCGACGCCGGGTGGCCCGGCGGAAGCGTTCTGCATCGCAGAACTTCATCGAGTTTCTGCAACAGAATATCCTCTTTCGTGACGTTGATCCTGCGATCGTCCGCCGCTGCCGGGATCGGTTCACGCAGCGTCACTTCGATGCCGGTGATCTCATCTTTGACGAGTATTCCAAGGGACGCGATCTTCTGTTGATCGCCAGCGGCAGAGTCCGGATAAAGAAATATACGAAATTCGGCGTCGAATCGTTGCTTGCGGTGCTACACCCTGGCGATTTCTTCGGTGAATTGTCGCTCATCGACGGCCTCCCCCGCTCCGCCCGGGCGGAAGCCCTGGATGAATGTGAAATCCTCGTTCTCAGCGTCGAAAACTACCACGACCTGGTCCACGAGCACCGCCAGATCGCCTTCAACCTGCTCAACAACCTCGCCCTCCGTCTCCGGTCAATGGATCAGAACTTTGTCATGGAACTGGGGCGGAATATTCTGGCATCCCGGAACCGGATGGAGCGCCTGAACATCCTCATCGAGGCAAGCAAAATCGTGAATTCAGCGCTCGACCTGGGGACGGTCCTTGCGCTTATTCTTGATGTGGCCACGCGAACAATTGCCGCGGACCGTGGCACCGTGTATCTGGTCGATCATAAAGCCGATGAGCTCTGGTCGATGGTTGCACAGGGCGACGGAATATCGGAAATCCGCCTGCCCCTCGGGAAAGGACTCGCCGGCTATGTCGCACGAACGGGCGAGACAGTCAACATCACCGATGCCTACCGCGATCCGCGATTCACCCCGGAGATCGATCACAAGAGCGGGTACACGACACACACGGTGCTGTGTATGCCCATGCGTAACCGTGACGGGAAGACCATCGGCGTATTCCAACTGCTCAACAAGCGCACTGGTCAATTTGGACCTGAAGACGAGTCGTTCATCGATGCACTTTCGGTGCACGCCGCAATTGCCATCGAGAATGCACGGCTCGCACAGGAAATGGTCCACAACGAACGCTTGAGTGCCGTGGGACGGGTCGCAGCGACCATACTGCATGACATCACGAACCCGATCGCCACCATGCGGCTGTATGCCGGGGCGATAAAGAAGAAGTCCGATTCCGCCGAGGCTTCGCGCATGGCTGATGAGATGATTCTCCAGGTAGATCGGCTCTCGGCAATGATACAGGAGATACTGGAATTCAGCCGCGGGACTTCCACAACCGTGCTCACCAGCGTGCGTCTCCCGGAAGCGATGGAACAGATTCTCCCGTTCCTCGAAACCAACCTCACCAGCCGTAACATCGCTCTCCGTCGGTCGTACGGATATGATGGTGCGGCGTCACTCGACGCAGGGAAGTTTGCCAGGGTGCTCACCAATCTTGTCGGCAACGCTGCCGATGCCATGCCCCAGGGGGGCACGGTGACCATCCGCACGGAGAACCGGGAAGACGGAATCGCCGTGGAGGTCAACGATACCGGTTCGGGTATCCCTGAAGTAATTCGCCGTCACCTCTTTGAGCCTTTCTTCACACACGGAAAGAAACACGGCACGGGTCTGGGCCTCTCTATTGTAAAGAGGATCATCGAAGACCACGGCGGCACAGTCGAAGTCTCCTCGACGCCGGGCCAGGGCTCGACCTTCCGGCTTCTGCTCCCGCACCCGCCGGCAGCGAACCCCTGACGGTATCTTGGAATTCACGCCTTTTTTGCCTACATTATGTATTACGTGTTGAATTACGACCATCGCTATCGTGCGATCGGGCATATGGCGAAATTGGCAGACGCGCTAGACTTAGGATCTAGTGGAGCAATCCGTGAGGGTTCGAGTCCCCCTATGCCCACAACGATCTTACGGGCGAACAGGCCCTGTATGTGTGCCTCGCCTTTCACCCCTGCTCACGACGACACCACAATCATACGAGGAATTTCCTGGTGCAGGTAACAATCACAACCCACTCTGACGTCCAGCACGAGGCAGAAATCCAGCTTACACACGAAGAGCTTCAACCGTCGTTTGACAAGGCCTACGCGAAATACCGCGCCAAAGCGGAATTGCGGGGCTTCCGGAAGGGCAAAGCACCGCTGGAGATGATCAAGAAACTGTACGGTGAGGCCATCGAGCATGAGTCTCTTGATGACATCGCGAACGATGCCTACCGCGCAGCGATGGAAGAGCGGAGCATCCATCCGGTGGGGACTCCGTCGATGACGGATATGGACTTCAAACGTGGTGAACACTTCCGTTTCAAGATCAAGTATGAAATCAAACCCGTCGTCGATCTGAAGGCGTACAAGGGCATCGCCGTGGAGCGGCCTGTGCACCGGGTGACCGATACGGAGGTAGAGGACGAGCTTCTGCAGCTGCGCAAAGTGCACAGCACCACGACACCTGCGGAACTCGCTGCCGACGATGAGCACATCGTCACGGCGGATGTACAGGAACTCGACGACGCGGGTACCCCCCTGATTGGCAAGAAGTCGGCCGGAGTGCGGTTCTATCTCGCCGACTCCTCGCTCACACCGGAAATCAAGGGGGTGTTGCGGAATATCAAAGCGCTCGAAGAGGTGAAGACAAAATATACAACGCAGCACGACGACCACGCACATGACGTCCACATCGCCATTACCGCGAAAAAAATCGAAAAGGTCGAACTTCCACCCTATGACGAAGCGTTAGTACGGAAAGTGACGCGCGACAAGGTGAGTTCGCCCGACGAGTTCCGTACCTCAATTCGCACCGATCTGGAGCGGTATTGGACGGATCGCGCGGAGGCGAAGGTCGCCGACGATATCGCTTCGGAGATTGTCCGCCGGCATGAATTTAGCGTACCGGATGCCCTCGTGGATGGCATTCTGGATTCGTACGTGGAAGAGCTGCGCAACCGTTCCCGCGACCGGCAGTTGCCGGCGGGCTTCGACGACAAAAAGTTTCGCGAGGAACGGCGCGTCTATGCCGTGTGGCAGGCGAAGTGGATGCTCATTAAAGAACGCATCGCGGACGCAGAGCACATCGAGGTCACGGAAGCGGACCTGAATAAGGTCGCCGAGGACGAAGCGGCCCGGAGCGGGTTGACCAAGGAAAAACTTCTTCCGCATGTCAAAACCTCCGAGGCGATCCGCGATCGTCTGCTGACAAGCAAGATTGCGGCGTTCCTCAAGGATCACGCCCGGATCACCGACAAGATCGTGACAGACCCGCAGAATTGATGAACAAGGAGATCCAATGCACATCACAGATATCCGCGCCCAGCTCGTTCCCATGGTCGTCGAACAGACCGGACGCGGCGAGCGCGCCTACGACATCTTCTCTCGCCTGCTCAAGGAACGGATTGTGTTCATCGGTACCCCGATCGATGACACGGTCGCGAGCCTGATCATAGCGCAGTTGCTGTTTCTGGAATCGGAAGATCCTGAAAAGGACATCAGCGTGTATATCAACAGTCCCGGCGGCAGCGTGTCGTCTGGACTGGCAATTTACGATACCATGCAGTACATCCGTCCGGACGTGTCCACCATTTGCATCGGTCTTGCCGCCAGCATGGGTGCGGTGCTGCTCGCCGGAGGGACCAAAGGTAAGCGCTCCGCCCTTCCCAACTCGCGCATCATGATCCATCAGCCCTGGGGTGGTGTACAGGGAACCGCATCCGACATCAGCATCCAGGCGGAGGAGATATTGCGGACAAAGCGGCGGCTTAACGAAATCCTGGCCCATCATTGCGGCCGACCGCTCGAAAGCCTGGAGAAGGACACCGACCGCGACCGGTATATGTCTTCGGAAGACGCCAAAGCATACGGTTTGATCGACAACGTGTACGTCAAAAAGGAGCGCGAAGCGAAAAAATAGTGCTTCGGCGACAAACCCATGACCCAGCGCACTCGTAATGGCGACAAGATTCATTGTTCCTTTTGCAGCCGCACCCCCGAAGAGGTGCAGAGCATCATTGCAGGCCCCGATGTCTACATCTGTGACATCTGCGTTGCCAGTTCGGTAGACATTATCCGGAACAACCTTGCGGCATTTACGGCAAAACGTGGCCCGCGTGCGAGCCTTGTGCCGACCCAGATCAAGGCGGCGCTTGATGAATACGTCATCGGGCAGGACCATGCGAAGCGCGCGCTCGCAGTCGCCGTGTACAACCACTATAAGCGCATCGACGCCCGGGACCACCTCTTCGAACTGGATGAGGTCGAAATCGAGAAGACCAACATCCTCCTGATAGGTCCGACCGGCACCGGCAAAACTCTCCTCGCGCAGACTCTGGCAAAGATCCTCGACCTCCCGTTCGCCATCGCCGACGCCACTACGCTGACCGAAGCGGGCTACGTGGGCGACGACGTCGAGACAATACTGGTGCACCTCCTGCAGAACGCCGAGTACAACGTGGAGAAGGCGGAACGCGGGATTGTCTATATCGACGAAATCGATAAAATCGCGCGCAAGAGTGAAAGCGCGTCCATTACCAGGGATGTGTCGGGCGAAGGCGTGCAACAGGCGCTCCTGAAGATTCTGGAAGGCACGGTGGCAGGGGTCCCCCCCAAAGGCGGACGCAAACATCCCGAACAAAGCCTGATCAACATCAACACCCGCAATATCCTGTTCATTTGCGGCGGAGCATTTGAAGGGCTTTCCAAGATTGTTGCGCGCCGGGTGAACCGCAACCCGATGGGATTCGGCGCCGACATCCGCGGCAAGAAGGACGTGCAGTCCGACGAGTACCTCCGGATGGTGCAACCTGAAGATCTGATCAAGTATGGGATGATTCCGGAGTTTGTCGGGCGCCTGCCCCTGATCAGTGCAATGCAGTCGCTGAGTGAGGATGCCCTGCTGAATATCCTGACGGGCCCCAAGAACGCCATCGTCAAGCAGTACGCACGCTTGTTCAGAATGGAAGGTGTGGACCTCGTGTTCGAGGAAACTGCCCTGAAGACCGTCGTCCAGAAAGCAATGGAACGGGGCACCGGGGCGCGTGCGCTCCGGTCAATCCTCGAGGAGGTCATGACCGAGGTCATGTACACGCTCCCCGATAAACAGGGCGTGTCGGGTTGTACTATCACGCGGGATGTGATCCTGAGGAAAAAAGAGCCGGTGTACAGGTTCGAAGAGAGGAAGCAGTCAGCCTAGAACAGGTCCCTCCCGCTGGCCTGTTTCGTGAGCTTCACATCCTTCAATTGGGGCGCTTTCAGACGTATCTCCAGCCGGTAATTCCTGTAGTATCCCGTTGGTACCCACGAGAAGTTCATTTCCCAGCAATGGAGATCCCGGTACACCGTGATCTGGGGCGCGGCGAACTGCCGGTTGATCAGGTCGTAGTTCGCACTCGCAGTAAATTTCCAGTTGTCGGTGAGATTGAAGCCCAGTGACGCGGAGAGGCCTGAACTGCGAAAGATCAACGAAGGATCACCGGGCCGGCTCTGGCTGAAGTTCCAGTTGAGATCCAGACTCCAGGGAATACTGAAGTCGGGTGTCTCCTCGTCGTAGAGCCCTCTGTACCCGCTGCGCTCTTTTTCGCGAAGGGAGTCCTCCACGCTCAACTCGGGCCCCGCCGTGGTCTGTCGCTTTTCCCCGCTGAATCTCGTGCCGATGCTGATGTTGAACCCTGTCATGTCACCGAAACGCCCTTCGCTCAGGAGGAATTTGTTCACCCGCCGGCCTGCTCCGGGTCGGACGGGGTCCGGAACAAACTTGTAGAGATTGTAGCGCGCACTCCCGCCGATGTTCAGAAACTGCCCGATGGACGTTCGGAATCCCACACCAACTTCGTCGAAATTCAAGCTGTCCCGGGCAAAGTTGTAGGAGGTGGAGAGGTCCAGATTCAAAAGCTGAAACTTATTCTCCCTGTCCGACGTGTCATCGGCAGCGGTCTTCATTTCAAAGACATTGCCGATCCGGAGACTGAGGGCTTGCCGCTCTTCACCTGGAGCCCCGCCGAACACTTCGCGTTCATACAGGCTGTACCTCTGTTCGGCGCTCGCGGCGTCGCTGTACCTTCCATAGTAACCGTACCGCACCTGTGAAAAGTCTGGTTGGTATGTGTACGTCACGCTGGGGCTGACCTGGTGGCGGATGCCTTTGATACCGAGGACGCCGGGTTGGAAAATGCCGAAGAACTTCGTCGAAGCTGAAACACCCATATCAAAATATCGTACAGCGGTAATCGCTTTCACATCCTGCGTGTGCACTGCGCTGTCCTGCACATCGAAGCTTCTGGAAATCTGCTTATCGTACCACTTCTCGGTATAGTTGAAGAAGGGTGCGAGCGTGACGTATCCGATTTTGGGGGCGGCATTGGTGGTAATGGTATGCTGCACCCCGCGGCGCTCATCAATCTCCTTGTGAGTGACGAAGTTCGTGGTTGTGCGTGTGTTGAGAAACTGGCCGCTGTAGGAAAGTCCGATCAGTTCAAACCAGCGCCACTGCCCTCCTCCGCTGCTGCTCTTGCCTGAGCGAAAAGGGAAACTCTGACTGTGGTTGAAGCTGATGCTCGGGAGGATCTCGCTGAGCTCGATACCGCCGGGAGCAGGCTGCAGGTTCTGGTCGCGCCGCAGGTTGAACGTCACGCTGTTGGGCGTCCCCTCCCAGTACTTCGTCAGGGTTGCATTGCTGATGACGTTTTGCCTCAGGAGGTCATTGAGTGCATTGCTGGTCTGTTGATAGTATGACCCGCTGGTGAATGTGAAATCAACCACAAGCCGTGTCGTGGGGTTGAATTCCTGGTTGTGGCCGAAATGGATGTTGAACACCTTGTCTTCGGTGAAACCGGGATCTGTCGTCTCTCTGGTGACCACACGGCCGTATGATCCGCTCAACGAACCGTTGAACGAGTACCGCAGCCCGTACCGGTAGTCTGAATAGAGCGTGTAGCTCCCCTTCGAATAGCCGTCAGCCCGGATACTCCAGTCCATGTAGTCGTTCATCGCCCAGTAATACCCGAGATGCAGCAGGTACCGGCCGCGGTCACTTTCGCCGAACGCAGGCGCGATGAGGCCCGAACGACGTCCGCGTTCCGACGGAAACACCCCGAACGGGAGTGCGAAGACCGGCACGTCGGCGATATAGAGATAGACCGGCCGTGCGATAACCTTGTCACGCACGATGAGCTTCATCTCCGGACTGCCGAAATAGTAGTGCGGATGCTCGAGGTCACAGGTGGTAAACTTGCCATCCTGCACGTACAGGACATCCGGCTCGACCTTCTTGATTTCGCTGCCGTAGTAGAGGCCTTTCTCGATCTCCGTTTTCCCTAGATCGATCTTCCCCTTTTTCGTGCGAAAGTTGTAGGTGACGATGGACCCGTGGTAGGATTCGCCACCATCCTTGAGATCGGGCAAGCCCGTGGTGCGGACACCGGTGCTGTCGGCCGGATCGGGGACCCCGCGGGCATGGAGGGTGGCGGAATTCCAATTGATGTCGATGTGCGCAGCCTTGAGCCCGAGCTCTTTGTAGTCAATTGCACCTTCGCCATGCAGCGTCATCGTCCGGGCCGCGAGGTCATACACGATCGAGTCAGCAGCCGTGTATGAGACACACGAGTCGACACCCGAAGGAGACGAACGAGCCAGGGAGTCGATCCGCGCTGCAGCGCTGTCCGTTCGTGCCAGAGAATCAGGCCGCACAAGGGCACTGTCGAGACGCACTGCCGCCGTGTCAGGCCGAACCACGGTCTGCCCTGCCGCACAGAGGGGGACGAGCACGAGGAGGAGGCCGATACCCCGCCGAACGTCCCTCATCTCTTCCTCCCGGGCCACAGGCGGTTGAGCCGCTCGCGCACGTCCTTCTCACGGCCGTTGTCTGTGGGACGGTAGTAGGTCTTTGTCGTGAATCCTTCGGGGAGGTATTGTTGTTCAACGAAGTGGCCGGGATGGTCGTGGCTGTACTTGTACTCCAGCCCATATCCCAGGGTATGCATCAGGCCGGTGGGAGCGTTGCGCAGGTGAAGGGGAACGGGCACGTCCTGAGAAGACTTTACATCATCGAGTGCTTCATCGATGGCCTTGTAGGCCGCATTGCTCTTCGGCGCCGATGCAAGGTAGGTCGCACACTGAGAGAGAATGATCCGGGCCTCGGGCATACCGACATAGTCCACAGCGGTAAATGTGGATACCGCAAGCGTAATACCGTAGGGGTCGGCGTTGCCGATGTCTTCCGAGGCAAGCACGATCATCCTCCGTGCGATGAACTTCGGGTCCTCGCCGCCCTCCAGCATCCGGGCCATCCAGTACACCGCGGCGTCCGGATCGCTTCCGCGGACGCTCTTGATGAATGCGGAAATGATATTGTAGTGCTCTTCGCCGCCGTCATCGTAGTGGGTTGTCTTCCGCTGGAACGCGGCATCAAATTCCGCCCTGCCCAGCAGGACTTCATCGGTCCCCGATTGTTCAGCGATGCGGATGGCGGTTTCCAACCCATTCAGCAGGGATCGTGCATCACCACCGGAAAGCATCAGCAGCCGTTCCCGATCTGTTACGGAAATCCGGCGCTCGCGCAGCATGGGATCATGGGCAAGGACCTGATCCACGATGGCATTGAGATGCTCCGCGGACAGCGGATGCAGCACGTACACCCGGCAACGCGAGAGGAGGGGCGGGATCACTTCGAAAGACGGATTCTCCGTGGTCGCGCCGATCAACGTCACCAGACCTTCTTCCACGCTGTGCAGGAGGGCATCCTGCTGTGCTTTGTTGAAGCGGTGAATTTCGTCAATGAAGAGAATGGTGCGGCGCTGCCGCCGGGTCGTCGCGGCGCGGTCGAGTATGGCACGAACATCCTTCACGCCGGCAGTGACGGCACTCAGCTGGACAAAGGATGCGTCGGTATGATGTGCGATGAGGCGTGCAAGTGTGGTCTTGCCGGTGCCGGGGGGACCCCAGAGTATCAGGGAGGGGACGCGGTCCCGCTCGATGAGAATGCGGAGGGGCATCCCATCGCCCAGGAGGTGCTCCTGTCCGACAAATTCTGCCAACGACCGGGGCCGAGCGCGCTCGGCCAGCGGGACATTCTCATGTGCGCCCGCCGAGTCGGTGTCTGCCGCGAACAGGTCCATCAGCGGTTCGGAGATGTTCTGTACACGGTTTCGCCGGAGCGAAGCATGCCATGTTTTTCGCGTGCAACACGTTCAATGGCGACGCGGTCACTATCCAGAGCTTTCGACTCCCTCTTCAGGCGGTCGGCATCCGCTTCAGCATCGCGGATGCGCTGTTCCAGTTCGACTTTCTGATGCTCCAGTCGGAGGCGCTGAATGATGCCGCGACTGCCAAAGAGCAGGTACCCCGCAAGCGGCGTGGCAACGGCAAGGACCAGCAGAAGGCGTTTGTTCCGAAGAAGGCGCCGTAACGGTTCGCGGAGATCCCACGGGGACTTCTTCTTGCGGTAGAACAGATTCTCCATAATCGTCAATGTACGAGATATTCAGGGAATACTCAAACACGCGGGGTGATGGGAGGAACGCGAACGGGCGACCTTTCAGCCGCCCGCTCGCGCTCTTGCGGAGAGACTCTGCGGAATACCGTCTACTTGCGAGCCATTTCGAGCTCGCCCTCGGTGCCCACAACGGCAAACTGGAACGAACCGGGCTGGGCATATGCATTCACGAAGAAGGCGCACTTCTGCTGGACTTGTGGTGACTCGTCAAATGTGGCAGCACGCTTCACCGCATACACCCCGCGGGCGTCGCCGATCCGGGTGAGTGCCAGGGCAGCCACAACGCGGCTGGTCTCACTGCCGCTCTTGAGCATTGCCATCAGCGGAATCACCGCCTTACTGGATTTCAGCTCACCGAGCATGTACGCCGAGCCTTCACGAACCCCCTGGTTGTCCGCCTGTAGTCCTATCAAGAGATTTTCCTCGGCACGTGCATATTGCTCGGGGGTCAACGTGGGTGACGGTTCCTCTGCCACCAGCACCGTGCTTGCCATGGCCATCAGCGCAAGCACCGCGATCACCACTACTGACGTCTTCATGACAACCTCCCTGCATTTGTGTTTGAAACTCGTTGGTCTGCTTCCTCTATCTGTATGAAAGTACGGAGGAAGTCCGGCGTAGTTCAATATGTTGCGACGGAATGCAGGTATGAGCGATGAAATGCACCCGGAGAGCGTTCAGCGGGCGGGGACGAACCGGCTGCTCCGTCCCCGGATATACCTCACCGGCGGTACCACTCGGAGGAGGGATCGTAGCTGTGCCGCAGTCGCCCCTTTTCTGCATGCCGGTGTATGGCCAGGTCGATGAGGCGGTCAAGAAGGGCGGGGAAGGTCAAGCCTGAGGCTTCCCAGAGTTTGGGATACATGCTGATAGAGGTGAAGCCCGGAATGGTATTCAACTCATTGATGTACACGGTGCCGCGCCGGCGTGTCACAAAGAAATCCGCACGCGCCATACCGGCGGCATCGATGGTTGCGTAGGCACGCAGCGCCATCCCCCGGATCCGATCCGATAGTCGCCGGGGAAGCCGGGCAGGAATTTCTGAACGCGAGGCACCATCCACATACTTAGCGTTGTAGTCGTAGAACTCGTTCGAGGAAATCACTTCGCCGCACACCGAGACCACCGGCACCTCGTTGCCCAGTACGCTGCACTCGATCTCACGCGCATCGGTGACTCCCTGTTCAAAGATGACTTTCCGATCGAACGACGACGCTTCCGCCATGCCCTGGAGTAATTCACGCCGCGCATGGGCTTTCGTGATGCCCACACTCGAACCGGTGTTCGCCGGCTTGACAAAAATCGGGTAGCGGAGTGTTCGTTCGACCTGCCGTGCGACCTTCGCAGCGTCCGTCCGGCACAGGGTGGAAAGAGACCACGTATACTTTGCCACACGGAGGCCGGCGTGCGCGAAGAGCTGCTTCTGCACAATCTTGTCCATGCCGATCGCCGAACCCAGCACACCCGCACCAACGTACGGCAGATCGGCAAGCTCCAGCAAACCCTGGAGTGTCCCATCTTCACCGTAGGTTCCGTGGATGAGCGGGATGACCGCATCAAGTGCCCCCGCAGATGGGGGGGCCTCCGACAACATGAGCAATCCCTCGTGATGGGGCTCGGGCATCAGCACGCAACCGGGTGCGCTCTCAAGCCCGCACCGGTCTTTCAGTTTGGCCAGGGCGTCCGGCGCACTAATCCACCGCCCCTCCCGCGTAATGCCGATCGGAACGACGATGTATTTGTCCGGATCAAGCGCCCGCACAACAGCGTCAGCCGAGACGAGAGACACTTCATGTTCGCCCGACCGGCCACCGAAGATGACTCCTATGCGAAGCTTAGACCCGGACATGCTCTCCCTCCTTTGCGTTTTTCGCTACCATTGCTCTTCGTACATCCGTGCCAGTGACGTGGATGGCGGCATGACCTTTTCCTGTATCCGGAACACCAATCGCCGGGCGTCGTGGCTCCAGACGATGCGCTGCGACGTTTCCTGCCACGGCTCCACACGGCCGTTGGTCCGCACCACTTCACGGCTTTCGTTGACCACGATGTACAGTTCGTCCTCCGTGACATGCAGGCCCTCGATGTCCTCAAGCCCGGTGAAGGTGTAACCGATTTCTGCGACAAGCGTATCGTTGCGCACGAAGAGCCGCTTGCTGGTGATCTTCCTGCGCCCCTCTTCAAACCCTTCTACCTCGTCCTGTTCAAAGGATGACATGAGGATGCGGAAGTCCCTCTCGGCAAGAGAATCGGTGAGTTCATCGGTCCGAATGTCGATGAGCCTCAGAACGGCCTCGCCGCTTCCGTCAGGCTGGAGATTGATGCGGTGCTCCGTTGTCCGGATCAGAATGCAGCCTGAAAGGCCGGCGGCAAAAGCGATGACGGCAACGACCGTTGCACAGCGCGTTCCGATATTCATAATGTGTCTACTCCATCCTGTGTAATCGCGGTCCGTGAACGCTCTACAGATCTTCGATGGTTTCCCGGGGACGGATGAGCGTGTGCGTGTGACCGCTGACGAGCACTTCCGCCGCGCGCGGGCGGGCATTGTAGTTTGACGACATCACGTAGCCGTACGCGCCGGCACACAGAACAGCAATTCCGTCTCCTCTCTGCAGACGCGGGAGCGTACGGTCGTGGGCAAAGAAGTCCCCCGACTCACAGACGGGACCGACGACATCCACAATCTCTTGCGGCGCGTTGTTGAGATGAAGCGGAACGATCTGGTGGTGCGCATCATAGAGGCTCGGCCGGATCAGATCGTTCATCGCCCCGTCAACGATCAGAAATGTCTTCCCCGCTGATTCCTTGCGGTAGAGTACCCGGGTCAGCAGCACGCCTCCATGCGCGACGATGCAGCGTCCGGGTTGGATGGAAAGCGTGCACCCAAGGCTGCGCAATACGGGGAGTGCAGGCCGGAGTAGTTCGGCCATGGAGAGCGCCGGGCCTTCCGGGGCCTCATACGGCAGTTCGGGGTTGTTTATGAAACCATGGTACTGCACTCCGTAGCCTCCCCCGAAATCAAGGTCGTGCACGGAGACCCCGCCTTTGCGCAACTTCTTCACGATGTCTGCGACGGCTTCCGCCGCCTTCAGGAATGTCGCGGGGCTGAGGATTTGTGAGCCGATATGACTGTGGATACCTCTTACTTCAATGTTGGAGAGGCCGGATGCCCAACGGAGCACCTCCAGCGCATGCGTGTGCGGCATGCCGAACTTATCGTAGTGCATACTGGTGGAGACGTACGCATGGCCTCCTGCATAAATATCCAGGTTGACGCGTAACAAGATAGGCGCCTTGACTCCCATGCCCCGGGCAATCTGGTTGATCACCTCGATCTCTTCGGTGGACTCCACGTCGAACGCCAGGATGCGATGTTCAAGAGCAAACGCAATCTCATCGTCACGCTTGCCGACACCGCTGCACGTAATCTTGTTTGGTGCAAACCCCGTTGTCAAGGCAAGATAGAGCTCGCCCTTTGAGCCGGCATCCGCTCCGAGTCCCTCGGCGGAAATTATCCGCAGCAGCGCACGGTTGGCATTTGCCTTCACTGCGTAGCAGGTCAGGTGTGGGATTCCACCGAAGGCATTCTCAATCCGGTGAATATCATCGATGATGGTGCGCCGGCTGTAGACGTAGAGCGGCGTGCCGTATTCCTCCGCGAGAAGATGGAGCGGAACGGATTCCACCCAGAGCTGCCGGTCCTGATATGCAAAGACGCTCATGATGCCTCCGAGTGCCGCCTGACGCCGGTCGGCCGTATAATAGTGTACGGAAAGAAACGGCTGAAGTCCGGATGAAATCCCTCCGCACTGTAGCTCCCCGTGGCTCTGTCCTGCCGGTACTTCCCGTGGATATCACCCCGGGTAATGCGCTCGAGCATTTCGACGAGGGCGTCGATGTCGGATTCGTCGCTGTAGCAGCCAATACTTGCGCGCACCATCCCCGGCATATTGGACTTGTTCCCCTCGAGCACTTCACGGGTGAACCGGTGATCTTCCTCCGGCGTCACGTTCAGCAGGTGCTTGACGAAAGGTTGGGCGCAGAAACAACCATTGCGCACACCGATACCCCCCTCGACGCCCAGGATGGCGGCAACGAGGGCATGATGTTTTCCGCCGACGTTGAAGGGGATGACTCCGACCTTGTCCTCAAAATGCGAAGTCGGTCCGTACAGCATGACGCCGTGCAACTTCGCCAATTTTTCGTAAGCATATTCCAGCAGCGCGGTCTCATGGGCCGCAATGACATCCATTCCCACCGAGGTCAGGATGCTGACGGCTGACGCAAGGGCAACACCGCCAATGACATTCGGCGTCCCGGCTTCTTCTTTGTGGGGAGGATGGTTCCATTCGACGTGGTCAAGTGTGACAACTTCGACGACGCCGCCACCGACCGCATCGGGGGGACCGCTCTCAAAGAACGCAGCCGGTCCGATCAGGGCGCCTGTGCCGAAAGGCGCGTACATTTTGTGGGCGGAGAGCGCGACAAAATCCAGGTGCCCCGGATCGTCGTCCGGCAGCATCTCGATCCGGCGATGCGGGGCGAGTTGGGCTGCATCCACAAAGATGCGGGCACCCGCATCGTGCGTCCATCGGGCAATTTCATGTACCGGAGTGCACACCCCCGAGATATTTGATGCTCCCGTCACCGCCACGAATTTCACACGGCCTGCGTATTCCTTCAGGAGCCGTTGCAGCTGGGCCAGGTCGGGGCGTCCTTCCTCGAGAGTGCCGAGATGGATGACCCGGCAGTGTCTTCGCCACGGCAAATCGTTTGAGTGATGCTCCATCAACGTTGTGATCACCAGGTCGTCGGGCCGGAGTGCAGCGCGGTTCGCAAGTTTGTTGACACATTCGGTGGTATTCTTCATGAAGATAACCGTCTGTGTTGCCGGGTCCGCACCTACGAAACCGCCGACCACATCGTGCGCTGCGTCAAACACTTCCGTAGCAAGCAACGATTTGAAGCCCGTCCCCCGATGGACGCCGGAGTACCACGGAACGAATTCCTCAATGCACCGGAGCACCGGGCGCAACGCGGGCGTGCTCGCGGCGTTGTCCAGAAACACATACCGCCGCTCGGTTCCGTCCAGGAGCGGCACATTCGTGTCAATCCCAACAATTTCCCGGCGAAGGTCTGCCGGTGTTGCAATGGTGCTTCCGGACAGTGGTGCAAAGCTGGTGGAATTGCTGGGGCGCAACATTGGTTCTCCTGGTCAGCCACGGGGATGGTACGTACGGTGCACTTCTTTCAAATATGCGCGGTCGATGTGTGTGTAGATCTGGGTCGTTGCAATATCGGCGTGACCGAGCATTTCCTGCACGGCCCGCAGATCGGCGCCCCCTTCGAGCAAATGCGTGGCAAAAGAATGCCGGAATGTGTGCGGGTGCACATCTTTTGTCACACCAGCCTCAGCGGCGTACGATTGGACAATCTTCCAGATTCCCATCCGGGTCAACGCGTCCCCCGTGCGGTTCAAGAACAGCACGTCATTGCCCGCGGCATGCCGGTGCAGGCGGACCCGGCATTCCCGTTTGTACCGGTTGATCCATGAAAGCGCAGAGGGGCCGATCGGCACCAGCCGCTCTTTCGCTCCCTTGCCGAACACCCGGATCACGCCTCCCTCCTCGGAGACATCCGCCTGGCGGAGGGTGATGAGTTCAGACACCCGTATCCCGGTTGCATACAGCACTTCAAGTATTGTCCGGTCGCGCACCCACAGATTGCGGGCATCATCAGGATCAACGTCGGGCCTGTTCAATGCTTTCTGCGTCAGAATGGTGTTGACTTCATCCGGAGTCAGGACCGCGGGAAGTGTGCGGGTGCGACGGGGAACATCCAGGGTCTCCGTGGGATCATGCTTGCTGAAACCGTCGGCCATAAGGAACTTGTGAAACCCCTTGAGAGCGGAAACGCAGCGCATGACAGAACGGGCGGAAAGTCCGTCGTGGTGGAGCTGCTGAACGAAACGCGACGCGAGTTCCGGTGTGACGGCTTCCGGATCCGGAATGTTCTGCCCCTCGAGAAAACGGGAGTATTTCGAGAGATCGCGCCTGTACGAAACAACCGTGTTGGGTGCGGCATTTTTTTCAAGCGACAGGTAGTGCAGGTATTCCTCCACGTGTCCGTTCATACGGGTTCAGTGCTCTGTGGCGTGTCTGTGGACCGTGGGAGCTCTTCGGCCGCCGGAGCAGGCTTGAGCCGCGGCTTGCGTACGCGGGAGCGGAGAGGCTCGGGATACCGTACGCGCGTGTGGTAGATGCCGACCGTCACCGTGTGGAATGCAGCTTTGATTTTCGTCAGATCGCGCAACGTCAGCTGACACTCGTCCAGTTCCCCTTCGTCGAGGCGGCGTTTCACGAGTTCATCGATGGCATCGCTGAGGCGCTGCGGTGTCGGCTCTTCAATCGTGCGCACTGCGGCTTCTACCGCATCGGCCAGCATGAGGATGCCGGTCTCCTTTGTCTGCGGCTTCGGGCCGGGGTACCGGTAATCCTGCTCGTTAATCTCATCGAGCTTTGTTTCATCGTCCGAGTTCTGCGCAAGCTGGAGTGCCTTGTTGTAAAAGAAGTCGATCCGGGTCGTTCCGTGATGCATGGGGATGAAGTCGATGACTTCTTCGGGCAGGCCGTACTCGCGCCCCAGCGCGATGCCGTCTTTGACGTGAGCCGTGATGATCAGGGAACTCATGCGGGGGGCAAGCTTGTCGTGTTTGCTTCGTGAACCCCGTTGATTCTCGACAAAATACGTGGGTTTCACGACCTTGCCGACATCGTGAAAGTATGCTCCGGCACGCACAAGGATCTCGTTGGCGCCGATAGCACTCGCCGCAGCTTCCCCGAGGATCGCTATGGTTGTGCTGTGGTGGTACGTGCCGGGGGCTTTCTCCGCCAGCAGGCGCAACAACGGATGGTTGAAGTGCGCCAGCTCCATCAACGTGAGATCCGTGGTGACCCGGAACGTGCGTTCCAGGAAGATCAATAATCCGTATGTCAGCACAGGGGATACGACGGCATTCACCAGCGCGAACAGCAATTGCTCCAGAATCACCTGCACCGTTTCATAGCGTTCGAGGCCCAATGCAACGATCGTCAGCGCATAGCCCGTGAAGATGAAGCCGAGTGACCGGAAGAGTTGCGTGCGGTTTTTCATGTCCCGCACAGAGTACACCGACAGGACACCGGCGACGAGCGACGCGAGTGCGACCGAGTAATCGTTGCCGCGGATTCCCGCGACGATGAACGCAATGATGACCGTGCCGTAAAATCCCACGCGGGAATCGAAAATGATCGTCAGCAGCATGGACGCCGCAGGAACGACGATCAGGTATTCAATAGGCGACGTGACATCCAGCTCGCGCGAGAGATACGCAAAGGCACCCTCGAGGACGAACAAGAGCGCGATAAGCGCCAGCCGCCGGTTGTTGCTGAAAATCCTCTTCCGGAACAAATACAGGTAGATACCATAAAGAACAATCACCAGGGCGACATGCAGTGTGATGCCGAGGATCTGCAGAAAAGTATCGGAGGCCGGGCCACGCTCGGCCTTCGCCCGGCGGAGCGATTCGAGTTTCAACCGGATATCCGGCGTGATCCGTTCGTGTTTGCTGACTATGCGCTCATTTTCCTGGACAAAACCGACGGTGCGCGGGACTGCATCGACGGCAGTGGCCAGCGCCTGCGCCGTGGCTTCTTCACTGTATTTGATGTTCGGCGCAAGGTGGATCACGCCAATCTTGTATGCCAGCGCCATCGTATCGTTATCGGTGCGATAGAGCTGGAGGAGCCGTGATTCAAGCGCGGCAACGGCGTCCGCGCGATCAAACAGCCGCGAGAGCGGCGTCAGCTCCTCGATCTTCCCGTCACGCAGCGCAACATCGGCATGCGGAACAGTCCCTTTGCTCCTGTCGAGTACCCCGGTCTCGTAGATGATTCTCAACGACTCCGTCAACTCGCGCTGCATGGCCTCGAGGTGTCCATTGCTCCCGGTCTCATTGAGGACAACCCATTCGTGGTCGCTAAAGGGAATCTCCAGAGCCGCAACGAGTTGCGTCAGCAGAAGAGAATCGCCGGCGGCGGACCCATCGCCGCGCTTCACATCCTTCTTGTACTGCCGGTTGACCTTGAGAACGTCATGCACGTGACGGAAGAAGTCTTCGAGCCTCCGGACCTGACGCTCCCCCACGGCGCTGTCGCGCTCGTAGACCTGCAAGACGGATGCGCGTGCGGCCTGCGCATCGTTCAAGTATTCTTTTTCCTCGCGCAGTACGGGGAAGGAAAACGGAGCGATCAGGTCTTTCTGCGCCCAGATAGCACCGACCCGAAATTCAAGTTCCAGCGACTCCCCACGTGGGAACATCAGGGCAAGCAGGACGAGAAGTGAGGCCCCCAGAGCGGCTTTTGTGGCGACATCAGCCGAGATTTTTAGTTTCTGCAGCAGTTTTGCCATTTGCAGAAGAAATAGTCTGAAGCTCATCAGTTCGTAAGATTATGTAAACTAATATGGGAATTATCTTTAAGAGAATCAAACAATTGACCATGTTTGCTACTTTTCGTATATTCCGTCCGAGGTTACGTGTCCCAATCAACGATGAGAGTGAGCTCTCCAACCGACGTCTTACTCGGTTTGCTGAAGCGATACTCCGGCGATAAACTCACTCGTCCTGAAGACTTAGCCGTATTGCTTGAAGCTGCGTCGCAGCATAAAGCTCTTGGCACGTTGGAAGAGTTGAGTTTTCATGCCAAGTTTGTTGCCAGTGCAGGTGGATCGTTGCGTCGTGTTGGAGCAACTGATCCGAACGTAGCGCGTCTCTCCTCGGAACTGCAGTCGGAGACAGCGGCGGTCACGCGCTTGGTGCGGCTCTTGCTTGCACATTCTCCCCTGCCCGTCCAGGAGCACTTTACGTCGTCCTATTTTGCTGCAACACCTGAGGCTCTGGAGAACCTTTTCGCGCTCTGCTACGATCTCAGCTGGTATAAGAACTGGCTGATTGATCATCCGGAGGGTGTGGATGCCATCGCAGCACAGGGATCACGCCGCTTCACCCTCTGGCGACTTGCCCTGTGCGTGATTGTCACGGGCGCGATACTCTGGTTGGGCGCAACGGCTGTACGCGTGGTTGTCGCCAACGACCTGCTGATCCTGGGCACGATGCAGTCTGACGACCGGACACCGCCCGTCGCAGAACGCCAGCTATACCGCGTGCTCGCGGAGTCGGCGATTCTTATGATCAGCGGCTATGTGCTCGTCCTCGTGGGAAGTGTCGTGTTCCTCTTGACGTCGCCGTTCCTCCTGCGTGAGCACGGCTGGCTCCTGATGAGTGCTCTTTTGTTGTACCTGTTCGTTCCGGTTGAAGCCTATGTCATGTCCCTGGATGTGCGCATGGTTATCATGGTCTTCTTTTCAGATGCCGGGACGCCGGCAGTCCGTGAACTGTTTCTCGCACGCGTGGGAGCACTCGCCGGCGTACCGTTTGTCGCGTTGTTCTGTTACTGTACCATCATCGCACTTGCCATATTCCAGCCGTTCCGCCGGAATGCATCGCAGACAACATGAAGCACGAAGATCTGATCGAGGAATTGCAGAACGTCGCTGCGCAGCTGAACGTGTCCATTCGCTACGAACGCGGCGACTTCGAAGGTGGCTATTGCATACTGCGGGATCAGCGGCTCCTGCTGGTCAACCGCCGGCTGATGCCCTCGCGCAAGGCCTCGGTGCTGGCTACGGCGCTCCGGGAGATCGGTCTCGATGATGTCTACCTCAAGCCTGCTCTCCGTGCGTACATCGAAGACGAAGCCGCAAGGTCGTCGCGTGCGGCAAAGTGAACCATGATCAGAGCTGTAATTTTCGATCTGGATAACACGCTTGTTGATTTCATGCGGATGAAACGCCAGGCCGTGGCTGCTGCCATCACTGCCATGATCGACGCGGGCCTGGGGCTGACCGGCGAAGAGGCAGAGGCACGCATCGATGCCATCTACAAAGAGCGCGGTATCGAATTTCAAAGCGTGTTCGATCAATTGTTGTACGATGTGTTCCAGAAGGTGAACTACAAAATTCTCTCGGCGGGTGTCATTGCCTATCGGAGAGCCCGCGAGGCGGCGCTGGTTCCCTATCCGCACGTCAACCTGACTCTTGTCGCTCTTATAAAGCGCGGCATCAGGCTTGCGGTGGTTTCCGATGCTCCCGGGCGTGAGGCATGGCTCCGGTTGTGTTATCTGAACTTTCA
>Ga0105106_10000831_pt1 | contig 21934 bp, 20 predicted proteins | sample PPLLaktember2015_5_FD_79109 | JGI IMG/M metagenome (GOLD analysis project Ga0105106, IMG submission 79109) | Freshwater sediment microbial communities from Prairie Pothole Lake near Jamestown, North Dakota, USA - PPLs Lake P8 Core (1) Depth... | ecosystem: Environmental > Aquatic > Freshwater >...
AAGAACTTCAAGTACGGCATCAATCATATCACCCAGATCCAGCGTCAAGTCGGATCGGCCTTCAAACCGTTCGTGTACACAGTCGCTATCGACAATGGGTACGCTCCGACGTTCGAGTTGATGAACCAGCCGGTGACTATCATGATGCCGGACGGCAAGAGCTGGCGGCCGTCCAACTCGGACAACAGCTTTGGCGGGAAAAGCACCATCCGCGAAGCGATCAAAATGTCGGTCAACCTTGTCGCCATCCGCGCAATTCAAACCATCGCGCCGATCAATCAGGTGATCGACTATGCAAAGCGAATGGGGATTACCTCACCGCTGCCCCCCTACGTGTCACTCGCCCTTGGCGTGGGAGAAGTCAGACCTCTGGACATGGCGGCTGCGTTCGGCGTGTTCCCGAACCATGGGGTGTATGTCGAACCGAATGCCATCTTGCGCATCGAGGACAAGGACGGCAACATCATCGAAGAGAACATGCCCACTCAGCGCGAGGTGATCAGCGAAGCAACGGCCTTCCTCATGACATCCATGCTCGAAGGCGTCGTGAACGGCGGCACGGGAACCCACGTGCGCGATTTCTTTCAACTGCCCGCCGCAGGTAAAACCGGCACAACCCAGGAGTTTGCGGATGCCTGGTTCGTGGGGTTCACGCCTCAGCTTTCGGCTGCAGTGTGGATCGGCTTCGATAACAAGATCGTCAGATTCAAAACATGGGATGGTCAGGGAGGTCGCGCAGCCACGCCTATCTGGGGCCGCTTCATGAAGTACGTCTACGAAGACCCCAATATCGGCATGCCGCTGGAGTATTTTGTGAAACCTGACGGCGTGTTGCAGGAAACCATCTGTACAGACACCAAACAACTTGCCACTGAATACTGCCCGAAAACGATGACTGAGTACTTCACTCCTAAGACACTTCCTGGACGCTGCAACAAACACACGAGTTCCAAATGGCAGGAAGGCGAGGAAGGACTTGGCACGATAAGCTTTTGATGAGGCGCGGAGGGTACAGACTTAAAAACGAAAATGGGACGATCAGGAAGCAAAGAGGACAAGACCCACAATCCTTCCTGAATCGTCCCAGAAACATCAAACTTTCAAATGCCCGTCACTCCCAGGGTTGCGTGTCCCATTCGAAGAGGTCGTTCGCATCATTGGCGACCGGGACCACCGTTCTTTTCCGGCTGGCCAGGTAAAAAGGGATTGCCGCTACTGCGAGTAAGGCTGCAACTGTCCACACTGTCTTATGCATTTCTTCCCCCATCAGGATCTCTGGCTTAGTATACGTCAATTGGAGGCCGATTGTTGTGATCGGAGTCACAACAATATACGAACGAAAGGCTAAAGATCTGCTTAAAGCAGAATTAAAAACTATTCATATTATCAGAGTTTAAGCTCAATGCCCCTTCGACCTCCCAACATCCAGGAGTTTCTCAAGACTCTCCGTCGCGAACAGGCGGGATACGTACCCAACGCTGAGCTTGGCATTCACCCGGTCGTCAAAGAGAGGTTCCTGGGCCGTCCGATAACATCGGTCGCCGACGAAATCGAATTCTGGTGGAAGGCTGGATATGATTATGTAAAGCTGCAGCCGACGGTGAACTTCGATCCCGCCGGCATCGCAGCGAAACGCAACTTGATGGCAAACGAAGATGGGACTGTCATTCGAAAATGGGCTTCCGAGCAGAATGGGATCATCGTCACCAGGACGGACCTGGACAAATATCAATTCCCCGGCATCAATGAGATAGGGTACGAACGGTTCAGGGAAGGCAAGGAGAACCTCCCGCCGGGCATGGGGATTGTCGGGCAGTACGGTGACATATTCACCATGACTTGGGAAATGATGGGATTTGAGGGCTTTTCGATGGCGGTGTATGAAGAGCCAGACCTCGTCTTCGACCTGAATCTGAGACTCGGGGATATCGTTCTTTCGATGTTTGAGAAAATGGCTGCAGATCCGGCAGTCGATGCACTGTGGTATAGTGACGATATCGCATACGCCGCTGGACTCATGGTTTCGCCCGCCATACTACGGCGGTACTTCTTCCCCTGGCTCAAAAAAATCGGCGATTTGTCCCGGGCCGCTGGCAAACCGCTCATTTTCCATACCGACGGCGTACTGTATGATGTCATGGAGGAGATCATCGCCTGCGGCGTGGATGCCCTCCACCCGATCGAGCCGAAGGCGATGGAGTTGGGGGAGGTCAAGAGACGGTATGGTGACAGGCTCTGCCTGATTGGTCATGTGGACGTGGATATGCTGGCGCGGGGCACAGAAGAGGAGGTTCGTGCGCAGGTGCGCAAGAATATCGCGGCTGCATGGAATGGCTCCGGCTACTGCGCCGGATCAGGCAACAGCATACCCGAGTACGTGAAGTACGAGAACTATATGGCAATGCTGGATGAGGTGGCAAAGAGCAGGGAGCATAATCGTGCACGTGTTGGTTGAATTCAACATCTGATTTCCATAGCTTTGTGTGATGCACAGCGACAAACATACTCATACCCTTGCCTCGGCCCCGAGTCGCATCTAGGGAGAGGATCAGGATAGTCCTGGTCGAAGACAACCGTCTTCTGCGGGAAGGCCTGACCGTGATGCTCAGAGAGCAACGGGATATTGCCGTCGTCGCTTCGATGGGCAATGGCGATGCGCTGATACGGCGGAAACGGCTCAGGACCGATGTCATCCTCCTGGATTTCGTCCTGCGGAGCAGAACCAGTCTGCGCCTTGTGCACTCGATCAGAGAGGCGCACCCCGACACGAAGATCATCGTGATGGATCTCGCACCGATCCAGCCTTCTCTTGTCCAGTATGTTCAGGCAGGCGTGGCCGGATTTGTGCTCAAGGATGCAACTTTTACCGATTTTGTGCGGACCATTCGAGGCGTAGCGCAGGGAAAGAAGGTACTCCCCCCATTGCTGACCTCTTCGCTCTTCTCCCAGATCGCCGATCATGCTGCCAGCGACAGCAGACGTAACCCCTTCAAATCGGTCCGGATGACACGCCGGGAGCGCGAGGTTGTTGATTTGATTGCCGAAGGGCTCAGCAACAAACAGATCGCGCACCGCCTCGATCTCGCAGTCGACACCGTCAAGAGCCACGTCCACAATATTCTGGAAAAGCTCCAGTTGCACACCCGCCTCGAAATCGCGAGCTATCGGCACAGCAGTTCCACCGACGAATAACTACCCGGTTCCCTCCCCCAAAGGGACCAGTCCTCTTTCCATCCCTCTGAGCGATACCCTCTTAACAGTAATCTGAGCATTCTAGTGTGCCCGGGCCGACATCAGGGACATCCTGAAAGGCCCGGCGTCGTTCGGTGTTGTGCATGCTGCACGATGACGCATAACAGAAAGTAAGGCCTCGTTTTGCCCGGCAAAAGGTTGTCATCCAGAACCCGCCCTCCAAAACGGCGCGAGAGGGTCTCTAACGAATTGGAATCAACTCTCGAACTCGTGAGGGAAGGGGTGCGACGTTTCATCTTGAACGATGCATCGATCGGCGATTTTCATGCGGCACTGGGCACTGCCTTGAAGAAGGGGGAGATGTCTCCTCATCCACTGACGGGTGCGGTGCTGCGGAAAATCATCAAGCAAGCAATCGTCGACAAGAAACGGCAAGAGAGCAGATCATCAGGCAGAAAAAGAACAACCAGGAGCAAAGTACTTGATGCGTAAATTGCGGATCGGCATCATTGACCTTGCCAGCAAGAGCTCCACGCGAGCTCTCTGGGCAAGAGTGATGAACGCAAACCTGTCGAGCATCATGCCGCAGGTTGTTGGCGTATGGTGTCAGCGGGCGGGACATGACGTATCGATGTTGTGCTATACAGGCTTTGAGGATCTCGAAAAAGAGATTCCTCCTGATCTTGATATCATGTTCATCGGCGCCTTCACAGAGGCTGCCCTGCTCGCTTACGCGATAAGCAGCCGTCTCCGCGCAAAGGGTGTGATTACTGTTCTCGGGGGACCACACGCGCGGTGCTATCCCGAGGATGCCGGGAAGTACTTCGACTACGTTCTTGGTTTCACCGACGAGGCGGTGGTCAACGATGTCCTGCATGATTGTTCGCGGCACCTCCCACTTGGTGTGCGGCTCTCGGCTCCGCGGCAGCCCGCGGACATACCAGGAGTCCGTGAGCGTTGGGCTTTTATTGAAGCCACCCTCCGCAAAGCGCCCCTGATAAAGCTCGTACCGATGCTCGCCAGCACCGGATGCCCCTACACATGCAGTTTTTGCATCGATTCGTCGGTTCCATACCGGCTATTGAATACCGATGTCATTCGAGAGGATCTCCGGTTCCTTCTCACGCGTTTCAAGAGACCGCTCGTCGGCTGGCACGACCCGAATTTTGGCATCCGCTTCGATGATCTCATGGGTGCGATTGAAGAAGCCGTTCCCCCCGGGAGCATCGACTTCATAGCCGAAAGCAGCCTGTCCTTGCTCTCTGAGCCGCATCTCCAACGACTGCAGCGCAACGGGTTCAAGGCCCTGCTGCCGGGCGTGGAATCCTGGTTCGACCTCGGAGAGAAGTCCCGCACCGGAACAGTTCAGGGCGAGGGCAAAGTTCTGCGCGTGGCGGAACACATCAATCTTGTTCTTCGCTACATTCCGTACGTCCAGACGAACTTTGTGTTGGGCCTGGATTCCGACGCAGGATCGGAACCCTTCGCACTGACCAAACGTTTCATTGATCTTTCGCCGGGGGCATTCCCCGGGTACTCGCTCCTCACCTCCTTCGGCGAGGCTGCACCGATCAATTATCAGTACCAGCGGGAAGGCCGGCTCATCGGATTTCCGTTTCATTTCCTGAATAACAACTGCGCTATGAACATGCGTCCGAAAAACTATGCATGGCCTGAGTTTTACCAGCATGTCATAGATCTCACGCAGCACTCATTCTCCCGCCGGGCAATCTTTCGGCGTATTGCCGCTACGGGTGCTTTTGTCCCGCGATGGCTGAATGTGATCCGTGCAATCTCATCCGAAGGATATGGACGGCTTCGTTATTATGCGGACGTGCATCGACAGCTTGTCACCGATCGGGCCTTCCGCGACTATTTCGAACAGGAAACGGATATACTGCCGCCGTTCTACGTGGCGCAAATCAAGAAGGATCTGGGTCCTCTGTGGACCTCATTGCCCGAACGAGCGATCTACCATGACCCATATGCCTTCCTGAAATCAAAAGAGACTGAGCCGGTCGACGTTCCCATTGCCATGGAGTCGGCGGGCTGAGGGTGAATCTATTCACGTCAGGATCTCGCAACGATCCAATGTGAATGTGGTGTGGGGTGATTGTGAAAGGAAGGGACTCAATGACAAATGATGCCACCCTGTGGATGACATTGCACGAACATCTTCCACGAAGTACATGGATTCCTATCGCGGACATTTATCTGATAGTACAACAGCGTCTACATCTGGACGCTGAAGACATGGAATGTCTCAATATGCGATCCTTGTCACCCCGCTGGAAGTCGAACGTACGTCGGGTGTTGTATACGAAGAAACGGGACGGGACGATTTCAGGAAGAGAGACGCTGTAGAGCAGTATGAGAGACCAGCGAATCGTTTCATATCCATATTCGGTGCCTGGACTTGCTATTCATCAGATAAAGTCGTATTCTATCTCATCGTACACCGTATTGGGCCTTGTCAAGCTGTTGATGAAATCGCGACCATGGTGCATCGTTGACCGGGTTGCGATTTTGCGTTTCCAAAGCACACTTTCGGATGTACATGACCGCGTCCGCCGGTTGCGGATTTTCATATACTGAGAGGCGTGTTCCATGGAAACAGGATCCGTGAAATGGTTCAACGGGGCCAAGGGCTTTGGTTTTATTCAACGCGAAACGGGCGAAGATGTATTCGTCCATTTCAAGGAAATCGTCGGAGAAGGGTACAAGACCCTAAACGAAGGCGACAAAGTGTCATTTGAAGTCACCCGCGGACCGAAAGGTCTTCAAGCTACAAACGTCAGCAAAGCATAGCGTTTTCTGACCTAGCTTGACGCGCTACTCCCGGCCGGCAGATCCCGGCCGGGATTTTTTGACCCTCTGATTCATCAGCCTTGGGGATTTCATTCCTATCCCCTTTCCCTGCAAAAAATTCCATCGTCGGTAATTTTTACCGTTCCCTATTAAGAAGGTGCTCACCCATGCAGGTGAAAGCCTATGTTTATGGGACGATTGGTGGCACGGCAGTTGTGCCCTATTCAACAACGAATCGCAACTTTAATTGAGCCCAATCACCGGACATAGGGCATCACGTTTGTAAGGAAACGACACCATGGGACAGCAACAACTTCTTATCATAATTCTCGGGGTATTCGTCGTAGGTCTCGCGGCGGCAATCGGCATCACTATGTTCACAGACAATGCAGCTGACAGTAACCGTGATGCGGTCAGCGGCGACCTCGTCAATCTGGCGGCACGCGCGCATCAGTACTATATACGCCCGACGACTCTTGACGGCGGAGGCAGCTCCTTCGCCGGCTTGACAGCTAATGCTGCTGGGCTGGAGAAATTAACGAACCGCGCCAGCAATGGCAACGGCACGTACTCAATCCTGACCAACGGTACTGCCACCGGGGTTGTGATCCAGGGTGTCGGGACCGAGCGTGTTGATGCTTCACACTTCGTGACCTTGCGGATTCACGTCTTCAACAACAAAACTGACAGCCTTGTTGTGATTCACTAGGGTCTTTCTTTAGGCGCTGCTTTTCAGATTGTCCGGTCGGCACTTGACGGCCGGACTATTTTCGATATTGAAGGCTGGCCCTCATCTGGGCTCTCGTCTTTTCGCTCTTGGATTTTTCATCGTGAATCCTTACATTTCTTGACAGAAGCGGTTTAGGTCTTCGGAGACCGCCTTTCATATCTTACATTGCCCGCCCGGATGGCGAAATTGGCAGACGCGCTAGCTTCAGGACACACTTTCTTTTTCATTTTTCCCCAGTAATTCCAACGGTCTTTTCACCTCTATTACCGATTCCTTACCATTCTTCGCCTCAAGACGATCAACAGCGTTACGCAACACACTCACTCCCGCCTTGGCATAGATCATTGTAGTGCGGATATCAGAATGACCGAGCAATTTACTCACGGTCAGTATATCGACACCAAGCTCAATAAGTCTAGTGGCGAAGGTGTGCCTAAGGCTATGCAGCTTGAAGCCTTCAAGCTCTGTTCGTGATGCCGCTGAGATGAACTTCTGCGTCGCGGTGTTGCTCTTGAGGTCGCCAAACAAATTCTCACTAAGATTTTCCAGTATTGTGAGCGCTCGCTTTGTAAGCGGTATGATCCGGGCATCTTTGTCTTTCGTCTTCCCGATGAACATCACGCCCTGCGCCATGTCAACATTCTCTCTTCGCAACTGCAACCCCTCATTGCGCCGAAGTCCCGTATTCAGAAGGAATTCAACATACGCCCTGAACAGTTGGTGTATCCTGCGATGATGACTGTTGCGTGCCCGAACAATATCTTGGTCAATGACTTCGAACTATCTCTGCAACTCATCGTCCGTCAGGTAGAGTCTTCGTTCCTCCGTCTTCACGAGAGAGACATCAATGAAGGGATTGGTTTCGATATATCCCCATCTCCTGGCTATCTCAAACATGGCCTGCAATGATCGTTTCTCAATATTGAATGTGTTGGGTTTTATCTTACCCAGCCTTTCAGCTTTCCAGTGATCCAGGACTTGCGGACGAATTGTCCGAAGATTTCTGTCACCAACAATCCGCAGGAAAGTCGCAGCGTGGATATGCTGTAGCTTCACGGTTGATTCCTTCTTGACCTTTCCTGCGTAGGCAAGGTGCTCATCTATGAACATCTTCAGCGTGATTTCTTTTCGGTCATATTCCTCCAGGTTGAATTTTCCTCTGGCAATCTTACCTTGGATATCATGCAGGACCTGCTTTGCAACCCGCAGATCGGATGTCATCGTTGATCGAATGTAGCGTTTCCCATCAACCGTAAAATCTACGTCATAAACTGTACCCCATTTGTTAACCCTTTTTCTTAGACAAGCCATGATTTGCTCCTTTCAGCCCCATATTTTACCCTCCTTGTCGATGCTAGGAATACTAGACTGCACACCCCCTGGAGTGATCGAAATCTCGATCATCCACTTCTCTAAAAGAGGACGGTAGAAGAGATAGCGACCGTCAATCCGAAAGAACGGTATCCTTCGTTCCCGGATAAGCCGTCGAACCACGCTTTCCGACACATGAAGAAACAGTGCCGCATCAACAACCGTGAGGACTGTCTGTGAAGGGTTATTTTGTTCTTTCTGTAGCTCCAACAGTGTCGGGACTAGAACTGCGATGGGATGGATTGGACATGAGTGGACGACGGCGCGCGTGGGTCGCAAAGCTTACCTGGAGCATGCAAGGGAGTTCATTGATGTGCCCGGCGAATGGTATCTCGACCGTACTCACGGGATTCTCTACTATCAGGCTGGTGAAGATGAAGATCCGAATCTTGAGGAATTCATTGCACCCCATACTGCGGAACTACTAGTTCTGCAGGGGAGCAAAGGCGCAAGCGTGCGAAATCTCAACTTTGTGAACTTGACATTTGCCCATTCATCCTGGCAACTTCCGGACATAGGCTACTGCGGCATTCAAGCGGCCCATTATGGCACAAAATACAGCGTTGAACCCACTTTTGCCATGCCTCTTGCCGTTCGTCTGCAGTTTGCAGAAAACTGCAGTTTCATCAAATGCAGATTCGTACACCTGGGTTCCAGCGGACTGGGCATGGGAGCCGGGTGTTGCGACAATAGAGTTCTGGGTTGCGAATTCGGCGATATCGGTGGAGATGGCATCATGATCGGCTGGCGTCCTGAAGCCGATGACCCGCCTCGGTTGTGGTTCGAAAATGACTGGAAAGATGCGGAAGAAATACCGCGACGCAATCTTGTCTCGAACTGCTATGTGCACGACTGCGGAACAGTGGACCTGGGCGCTGTCGGCATTTTCGAAGCTTTTTCGCAAAAGTCGCGCATCAGCCATAATCTGTTGAATGACCTGCCCTATACCGGCGTATCGATCGGCTTTCGCTGGGATGACACGGCGACCAGTCAACGCGAATGCACCGTGGAGTACAATCATATCCACAACGCCATGAAATCCCTGGCTGATGGCGGGGGCATATATACCCTCGGGTTTCAGCCGGGAACCGCGCTCAAGGGGAATCTCATTCACGATATTAGACGCTCTGCCGACGCCGGTGGCGCACCCAACAATGGCATCTTCTTGGACCAAGGCAGCAAAGGCTTTGTCATCGAAGACAACGTGATTTTTGACACCTCCGGCGAAGCGGTTCGTCTTGGTCAAAGCCAAATGGATTGGCATGTCTGGAAGAACAATAAGTTTTCCCAATCCGGCAAATCACAGTTTTCCATGAACGATGCTCTGCAAGCAGGCCCGGAGGGTGAATACAGGTCCTTGTTTTTCGAAAAGTAATATGATGCGGTTCGCAAAGGGTCGCTATTCCTTCCAATCCCTGTCGTCGAGACGCTCGCACCGCACGCCGGGTCGAGGTCATCGGTCCGGATGGCCGTCGACGGCATGCACAGGCTCCTTTTCCGTCAGCCGACAAAACGATCGTCGTTTCATGCTTAGCCTTTCTTGCCCTTGTTCGCCTGTCGCTCTAACTCCTGCTTCGCCCCTTCCGGCGACTACTCGGCAGACTTCGGGCTGGCAACCGTCAACGGACATTCGTCGTTGTATTCCTTCTGCATGGCGGTCCGGCCGCTGGAACTGTTTGGGGCGCTCTAGTTCTTCCGGCTCAGTGTTTTCAACCGTTTCTGAGCATTCTTATTGTCGGGGTCAAGCTCCAAGACCTTCCGGTAATACTCGAGTGCTAGATCTTCTTTGCCAAAGTCATAGTACGTTGATGCGAGCGTCTCAAATGCTGTGGATGATTCTGGAAAGAACTCTACGTTTTTCTTCAGAACTGCGAAAAGAATATTCCCACTTTTCTCCGAATAGTAGTTATAGGCGAGAACGTCGATAAAGAACTCGGTGATGAGACCCAATTTCCCCGCAATGTGAAACACCGAATCTAGAGAGGCCTTCGCCGGCACGGCATTGTTCTCCCGGTACAATTGCTCGGCCTGAGCCAAATGAATTTCCATTCGCTCTACCCCCTGGCTCAGTTGAGCATCTTTTGCTCTGACAAATTGCCCCGCATACTTTCGGGCAAGCACAATTGCCGTATCCAGGGCAGCCGAAGCCGGAACATAGACATCGGGAATAACTCCAATCCCCTCCCAGTTCGTGTGTGTTACCGGATTGACTGATCGCCCGATGGAAAGGTACATCTCATACTGGTCGTCGATCTTGAAGTAACCGACATCGTGCGCTCCCCCTTTTGTCGTATCACCTACGAGTGTCGCTCTCTTTCTCACTTTCATGTCGTACGCGAATGATTCAGCAGCAGAAAACGTCTTCTTGCTCGTCAGAACAAAAAGAGGGACGTCGAGCATTCGCTCTCCTTCAATGATCCTAGATGTCCATGACTCCTGAAGATCCTTTCCCTCACGGTAATAACAGCCCGTCAATTGTGTTGGATGGGGAAGAAAGTAGCTGCTCAAATAGTCACCCGATCCTCCTTCATTTTCTCTAAGATCGACTATGATCGCGTTGGCCCCTGCGAGGAACTTCATCGCGACACCAAGCATCTCTTTCGCCTCGCTGAAGAGATTGAACCGTCTCAGTTCAAGGTATCCGATCCTCCCGTCAATCCATTCAAGCTTGGTGAAGCCTGTGTGCTCTTTCATCCTCATACGATAGTAGCGCACAGGATGGTGGAGATTGCTTTCCGCCTTTTCACCGACATCGCTGGATACAATCATTCTGAACGCATTGTGCTTGTCATGTGTTATGGTCTGCAAATCTGCAGTCACTCTCTCGGCAAATGTTCCAGCATCCACGAGAGAGTCGTAAACACCAGCCGCACAGTTCTTCCTGAATTCATCTGCAAACTCCTTGGCCCTGTCAGCAATGACATATTTGTTTTCGATAAGGCTGTCAACCTTCTGCAAAATGCTCTTCTTGTACACGCTGTCAGTGAGACTCTTCTGCGGTTGAGCCTGAACAAGGGATTGACACGTACAAAGTGTTGATAGCAATGAACACAGAACTATGGATACCGGTTGGTTTGATCTCATTGTTTTCTCCATTCGGGTAAGGACCTCTGCCTCTTCATCATGCGATTATGTCCACGACATCAATGAGCACAGTCCTTCAAAATCCACCATCTCCAGACCGCTCCGTTGTTCGCGCCATCATCCATTCATTCCTCCCGGACCAAGCCTACTTCCGGTGGGGTCTCTGGCGATCCAAGGGCATCTCCGTGACTATCCACCACGGTTCTTGGGAGGAATCATACCACTTCGCAGAGCCGACATGTCCTGTTCCGGGCACCCTTAAGTGGTTGTTGATTCATCAGTTGCACTCGCCGAGTTTTTCTTCAAGAGTTTCCGCGTTCCACGCCCGCTTTTTGTAACCATTTTGTAATCACTTTTTTCGAGTACATCAAAGCTCCTGATGGCATCCCGAATGAGTCGCGTATCGGCTTTCGCATAGACCATTGTCGTTTTGATATCCTCATGCCCCAACAGCTCCTTCACCACAGTGATGTCAAAACTGTACATAGTTAAAAGCCGATTCCTCTGTTTCGAGCCATACTCCCCTTCCCTCTCGTCCACGCAAGCGACCATCCTGAGTATACAGTATTACGCGCGGCGCCACCCGCTACGTCAACCGCCCAAGACCGATTCGTTGAGCCAGTTGATAATGATATTGACGATCGGCACCTGTTTCCTGGTCTCAGGGTTGATGAACGAGTGGTCAACATTGGGGAGTACAATGATGCGACTAAACGTGTTTCCACTTTCCTCTATGAGCGCCCGAACATTCCGCACGCACGATGAGACAGGAACGATCTCATCTCTTTCACCATAGATGCTGAGCCACTTGCCCTTCAGATGTTTGAGCTCCGCCAGATAGTCCCGGTGAGCTGAGCGAAACGACGGCCACAAGAAGACAAGACCAGAGTCGGCAAATATCTCTCGATACGGCGTTGGCAGCATCAGCGGGTTGTAAAGCTTCCGCAGTTCGTAGACCTTCGCCGCAACTGCCTCGTGCTCCGACGTATCGGAATTGGCCCACGCGGCATGGTGACGGCGCCAGAGGGGCATAACATTCTGTATCAGGGAGTCGGCGTACCCACGTACGTGCAAAGCAGTTTCAACGTTGAAATTGTTTTCCTCCTCGGTAGGTACGATCGGGCCTGAGGTGCTGATCACGAAGGATATGCGTCCCGACCGTGCTGCTGCGACTGGAGCCATCAGTCCACCCGAGCTCCCCCCTTGGACACCAATCCTACTCCTGTCAATGTAGGGATGTGTGGCGAGCACCTCGGCGATGTTAACGATATCATCAATGAAATCGTCATTGGTGGCATCGGCGTAAACACCGCCGGACAGACCTGTCCCTCGCTTCCAGTACACGTATGCGGCGAGCCCACAGTGGGCCAACCGGGGCGCGTAATAGCGAGGCGCTTGCATTATGAGGTCACTCTCATTGAAACCGCCATGGACGAGAATCACCAGTGGCCAGCGACCTGCACGCGCCGGAAGGTACAATTGCCCGGAAAGAAGAATGCCCTTGCTCTGCACCGGAATGTCTTCGACCACGCATGTTCTAGCCGAATCGACATAGGTTCCTAAGCACGCGGGCTTCACGAGGAGTCTGACAACCGCGGCACTGTCCATTACGACGAGTGAATCTGCACCGGTGACACTAATTTGGCCAGCACCAAATGCCGGAACAAGCAGTAGATGAGACATGGCGATGATTCGCACATATGGTTTCATCGATACGTTCCTTTCAGAGAATGCTCGCGACCCATTAGTGATCCGAAGACTGAGTATTCACCAAATTGGTGTTCACGGGGACCGGGTTCATCAGCGGGACGACGTTGAACTACGGCATTGGGGTCACGCAGAACTCGTTGACAGTGAACAGTTCGACTCAAACACGGCTTCGATTGCCTCTGAGCTTTGTTGTCAATACCGTAGCGGTCTTGAGGTTCGCTAGTCAAAGGGGTCGTCGTGGTGGGCTCTACAACGGAGGAACTGGATCAGAGTCCAGTACGATGGATCGGTGGCTGCGGAAGCCATAGGACGCCAATGTGTGGGGGGGGAATGTATCTCTCGCCTTCGCCAATGTCAATCCCATAAACATGGGATGCCGCTGCTGCAGAATTCACCACAGTCGGTCCGCTTTCAATCCTGCTGTCCCCCACTCTTGAGGTCCTGCATATACTTGTCGTGCTCCTGATCCAAGCTTTCCATGTCTTTCAGGATGGTCATTTCGCCTTTCCCGACCGGAGCATTCCCATCGTCAAGCGAGTCCTTGTTGAGGGACTCCAGAAGCCGATTCCTGTGCTTCGGATCGTTCAACTTTGCCAGTATTCTCTTCGCTTTCGCGCTCATCTTCGTACACCTCCTTCCCATTTCCCATGTATTTCCGGGGCTCCTCATCATGTTTTTAGCTCTATCTCCCAGGGGATCTACAGTGTATCTTTGGCCTTTGTTTTTTCATCCCACGAATCGAGGGGAAGTACGTTACTCAACGCGGTCGTCCTTTGCTTTCTTCCTTTGTCGTCTCAGCGCCGCCCCCACTAACGCGCCTAGCACCCCGAGTCCTGCAAAGACTCCGAACGTGAAAAATCCCACCATGAAGAGTGGCCCAAATTCGCTGTTGTACAGGAGGATGATGGGCTGAAGACTGACGACAGCTATTCCCCATAGCCAGAACCGCCTGGGCTCTATGTAGCCTGCAACCCCTGAAGCGCACAACATGACGGGCAAGCCAATCGTGAAGAAGAGAGAGCTGTCCCACGCCTCTTCTTTACCGGAAACAATCGCAATTCCCACCCATACGGCCAATCCCACGACGGCTGTTATAGCAAATATGAGGATCTCTCGTCTGGTCATGAAGCCCTCTTCATAGCTTGTTCCATGCGCCAGTGTGTGGCGGAAATGTATTCCACGGTGGGCCATTAAGCAAGTCACCCCCAAAAAAATAAAAAGAAAAGAAATCGACCCTCCGGGGTACACGCACAGGCAATTGCCTATTCTCCCTCCATCCAGCAGGCAGTGAAATACCGCATATTCATTGGGGATTTCTGAATATTGCCCGTTTGCCTGTGCCTGTCGAGGAAAACGGAATAATGGGCGCACTGCTTTTCTTTTTTCCAGACACACACTCATACTTATATATTTTTCTTCATCAATAGACAGTATAGGCAAATAGGCAAATCGTCAAAATAGCCTTGAATCTACTACATCTTTCCCTGCCTGTAGTTACTTTTCTGTTTGGGCAATAGCAGGCAATTGCTCATCGGTTAAGCGTTTCTTCAAGGCATCCGTCATCGCGAAGCAGTATTCCCGCTTCCCACCGACCATAGGCCTCTCAGGATCCTTCGGGTCGAGGAATCCCCTTTCTTTCAGATTTCGGACTACTCCATTTTTCGTGTAGCCCTTGGCGATTATGTAGCTATCCAGAAACCGCGAGGGGAACCAGCCGGCGAGGAAGAACTTCCTGTGCTCAGATGTTGAGCCGGCCTCGGAGTCCTCGATCATCTTCTGGATGAATTTGTCCGCTTCAGCCTCAAGCCCTGTCATGTTGACGTCGAACAAGGCCCTTTCCTCCCTCGTTATGGGCGTTGGAATGCTGTAACGACAATCACTCAGATCCTTCACCTCGGCGTAGACGTCCTTCAATTCGGTCCTCACATAGTGTCCGAGTCGGTCCTCAAGTTTCTCGGCAAGTCCTGTGTCGATTGCTCCCTTGAGTTTTGGCATCAGACAAATGAAGAACTGATTGTTCTTCTCATCCGAGGGGAGTTCATGCTTCTCCACAAAGATGGGCGTGTGTTCATTGGAGAGGATAATAATGTTCATGTTGTTCTTCACCTGATACTCCGGGACAAACTTCTGATTGACCATCGCCATCTTCTGCCCGGAACGTGACTTCAATAGGCGATACTGCTTCTCATTTGCCGAAACTGTTTCATCGGCAATCAAAAGCTTCTTCTGCACTTCAGGCGAAAAGCTCCTCTCTTCGCCATGCCAGAACTGCGAGATCGAGGGAAAAATGCTCATGAGGGTCTCCGCGAACGTGTTCTTTCCCGTGCCCCGACCTCCTTTGAGAATGATAGTTGGAAGCTTCCGATAGTTCGTGTAACAGTAGACGGCAAGCCACCTCTTGATGAATGTCTTGTTCTCTCCGAATAGCTCACTCAGCCAATCCTCGATAAACTGGTTGTCTTTGAGCTTGACCGGAAGCGGCGCATAGTGGACCGTGAAAATGCCGGTGTCGGGGTGATATTCTTCGTAGCACTTTTCAATCCCCATGGCACCCAGATGATCAATCCGTGAGAGGTGTCGAATGTGACGTTCCTGCACCAGATATTCGAAGTAGCTGCGCTGCGCATATTCATCAGCGGCACCTGTGAGCACGTAAAACTTCCTTGGGCCGATCCGCTCGATGAAAAACTCTGGTCCGACCAGGCCCGTTTGGAAGACATCGGTTCCATAGGAATAGAAGTGTTCACAATTCTCGACGATCCGCTTCCTCCAATACCTCTTGTACATATCATTCACTGTGTAGATCACCTTTTCATCCGGAAGTGGGGGCTTGTTCGCCTTGTTCCAGACCAGAGCATATTGAGTCGTGAAATCTTCGCTGAAACCGCGGTCAATATATAGCCCTACAATCTCGCACAGGGAATTTGTGCGGTTACCAGGTGTGGCTCCGCTCGTTGGAACATGCTTTTTCTTCTTGCTCTGCCGGACAGAATGGATATTTCCTGCTGTTACCTTCCTAGGCAGTGGGTTGATGTACAGATCGGGGTCTGATGATAAAAAGCATGCACGAGCTGGATCATCATCATCATCTGTAGTTACCCCATATTTCGTCGTGACGAGATTGCGGAAGAATTGGAAAGTCCCGCGGTAATTGCTTTCCGACGTGATGGGTTTGTCCACCTCGAATACTACCTTCAGCCCATCACCCGACGGCGAGATGAAACACATGAAAACGTCAGGGTCGTCTATTAGCCGATCACGGACTATCAGCAAAGATTCGCCGATATGGTCAATGTCGATCACGATGAACCTGGTCGATGAGAATGACTCATTCGAACGGTAATTATTGCGGTATTCTGAGAAGGTGAACCAAGGTAACGATCTCTTCTTTGCTTCCCCGCGTTCATCATTTGTCGCGAGAGACCTAATACGGGATATCTTCTCGCAGAGATCATCTGAGGAGCGGATCTGATCAACAACCTGCTGAAGGGGTACACGCGTGGCTTTGATGATATGGATGTGATTAGCGTATGTGACGAGGATCGAATCGAGGTTCCCAGACGGAGTCTGGTCTTTGGGTGCTGCAGAAACTGATATTTCAGTTCGTCTTACATCTTCATCTGTCTTCATAGTTGAACATGTTGGTTTAAGGGTGAGCCATCTCAGACTCACAATCATCTGGAGCTGCAACGAGCTACTCGTCGCGCTCAACTCTACGCAGTCACTCGACTGTGGAAAGTATTTTCACAACGGGATTTCGGACCTATCGCCAGAGTTCGTAGGACCTTCATGGCCTCGTCATACTTGATCGGATTTACGGAAGCGTTCAACGAGAAATAGGCTTCCACGAGCCTCTCGAGATCCTTCGTTCGTTCAAACGAGAACATTGTTATGCCGTCGATTCGCGTGTGCGATATAAGCCGGCATCCTGATGAACTCAGGTAACTGGAAAGGTATAGGTCTTTGCTGATGAAATCGTTCATGCGTTAATTGTCCTTGGTTTAAGGGTGAAGCCGGGGTGAACAAAAGGAGGGTACGTCAATTGACAAGCATCAATCAGCAGCCATCTCTTCATCCAACTCCACGTGCCGACCGATTGTATTCGGAGGGCTTCATGGGTCACCTGACCCACTATCCTATACAAAATCTAATGGTCTGTCAAGGGGGTTCTTTTTCTTCGGGTGAAGAAAGGGTTGGTCAAGGCTGTGGTGGGGTAAGGAGAAAGAGAAGTCCGGCCAGCTCTCGCCGACCGGGCTTCTATTGTATAGAGGTGGCTCGATTCTGCCGTAGCCCCTTCAATTCTCCCTCTTGGTTTTTTCCGCGCGATTCATTACCTTTATCTTATGCAAGCGGTTCGGTCTCTTTGACAGCGGTTACAATTTCTTACCAAAATCTTACATACTCTTGCAGATTTTGGTCTTGCAGTGTGACCTGAGTGCCGAAAATGGCTTGTTTTGCCCGCCCGGATGGCGAAATTGGCAGACGCGCTAGCTTCAGGAGCTAGTGGCCGCGAGGTCGTGCAGGTTCAAGTCCTGTTCCGGGCACTACGATTACTCATAACATCCCCCGTTATGAGTGATTCTGTTGGCAAGTTCCGGGCACAGAGGATGAGGAGGGTTCTGATCTTCAGAACCCTTCTTTGCTTTGGCACATAGATCGACGATCTGTTCAAGCAGAAAGGACTCGGAATCATTTCCGAGCCCTTCTCTTTCCACCGCCAATTGGATGATGGCTAACAAAAGAGTAGCCATTTGCGCCAATGAACGGAATTCCCTAGGATTATCTCAGCATATTTCTTACTCCCGTTGCGGAGGGTTCGTTCCTGTGTGGCGTAATTGACGGCATAGAGCCCGAACCTCACGTCGAAGCCATCGACCCACTCGAAATTGTCAATGAGTGACCAATAGAAGTACCCCTTCAGATTCATTCCGTCCCGGATTGCGCGGCTTGCCACAAGAAGATGATCCTCAATGAAGTCTGCACGTTTCAAATCACTGTCGTCTGCTATCCCATTTTCCGTGATGTAGATGGGCTTGGTGGTCCGCGAGGAATTCATACGGAGCGCCCGACAGAGCCCCTCTGGATAGATCTCCCACCCTTTGTCGGTGAGACTCTCGCGGGAAGATCCTGAACTGAGACCAATTTTTCTTTCGAGAGAGGATCGAAGTGATATTTCAATCGGGAGTAGTAGTTGAGACCCACGAAGTCGAACGCTTCCGGGGTCCCGCTCTCAGAGTGCTCGCTCCACATACCTGGCAGACACCTCGTGGATGTGTGTGGCTATTCGGTGAGCGACGGTTGGAGCATTCGGGATGGTTTGTCTGCGGACCTTTCCCCGGGGCACAACTTGGTGTATATTCCAGCGTATAACACTATGGATGCCAAACCACGAAAGTTCGTGATTGGAAAGGCACATGTATGACGAAGATACTTCTGGCTATCGCCTTCCTTGCGTCCATCCCCTGCGCGCGCATCCTCGCCCAGCTTCCCGTCCTCATTGACGCCCAGAAGGACTCATTGTATGCGAGCCTCGCAGGATCCGGTGATGGGTTCATTCATATCCCGTACACCGATTTCTTGCCTGTGAGCGGTCCCAGACCCGATGGTGAAGCTGATCTTTCAGCCGACATTTGGTTTGCGTGGGACGAAACGTATTTTTACATGTATGCAGAGGTAAAGGACGATGCGGTCCTTGTCAACAATCCCACAAAGCCACAGAATGATTGTATCGAACTGAAATTTGACCCGGACCCATCGCTGAGAGCGTGGGCGGGGATTGTGAATGCGCGCTTGTCGGCACTGGACAGCCTGGATGCCGATGATCCAAAAGGTGTTGATAACCTGGGGGGAGTCGAGGATCTTCCTGCCGAGGGTCACCTGCCGCCGGAGGCCGCATCACCCGCGAATTACGCCCGCCGGAGAACAACCGACGGGTATGTGATGGAGATGCGTCTTGCCTGGAACTGGATCAAGGTTGATGGGAAGATCCTGGCACCCGGCGTTGGCAAACGATTCGGGATGGCAGTGTCTATACATGACAATGACACCGACATGAGGACAGGATCGATCCAGTGGTCGGCGGGAATGGCAGATGAGGTTTGGACGACACCCCAGTTGCTGGGGACAGTCCAACTCGAGGCCGATCACAAAGTGAAGTTGGTACGGACAAACGCGATTGATCCGTCTGCGTTCATGGGAAAGACCTACCTGTCCGGGGCGCGTTTCAGGAAGCACGCGAGGAGGTTCATTGAGCTGGAGAACTTCAAATATCACACGGGGGATAGTGCAGAGTGGTCGAACCCTCTCTTCGATGACAGTCATTGGGAAGCCACCTCTTCCCGGATTCTCTCCACCCGAAAACCGGAGAGCGGTTGGGATGGGATCGGTTGGTTCAGGATTCATATTGCAGTGGACACTTCTCTCTGGGGCGTTCCCCTCTTCCTGGGAATGTTTCAATCAGGTGCTTCGGAAATCTACCTAGACGGGAAGATGCTTTACAGGTTTGGCACGGTTGGGACTTCGGAGGCTGACGAGGAGCGCTTCTGGGAAAGAGATCCGCGATATGTAGTGTTCGATGACCAGCAGGATCATGTACTTGCTGTCAGGTATTCGAACTTCTCATCCAGTTACTTCCATCGGCGCGGGGTCAATGCCGGCTTCGCCTGTTCCGTTGCTGAGGATTTGAATATGTGGATCACCGATCGTACCAGCACCGTCCGAATCGTCACGATTGGTCAAATGCTCTTCACCATTGTGCCGATTGTCCTGGCTCTTCTGCACCTTCTCCTCTTCCTGTTTTATCCCAGGGCAAAAGAGAATCTCTACTTCGCTCTCTTCATGGTATGCTGGGGAGCCATCGCCTTTGGAGACATGTCGGCCGCCTTCACCTCGAACGTCGCACGTTTGCTGACATATGGGACCATCGTAGGCATGGCCCTTGGGCCATCGATTGTATTTGGCCTGCTCACCGTATATGCAGGTGTTTTCGGGCGGATCCCCCGGAAGATCTTTTTGTTCGTTTTCGCGGCAGTTGTGCTGACCGTATGGGTGCTAGTGCAGCCAATGGAACGACTCGTTGGGCATTTGCTCTACGGTTTGATTGGTCTTGCAGCGCTGGAGACGCTTCGCCTCTTTTTCGTACCAGGGTTTGCGAAATGGCGAACGAGGTGGTTGACAGGTATTGGTATCGCCGTTTTCATGGTGGCCGTTTCCTACCAGATCCTTCTGGGCCTTGGCATCGTGCCGGAGATCGGCGGCAACAGAGTGGTGTATCCATACGGACTTTTGGTCTTGAGTGTTCTGGTATCAATAGATCTGTCACGCGAGTCAGCGGGGAAAAGCAAGAACCTGGAAACGCAGCTTATCCAGGTACGGGAGCTTTCACGCAGGACACTCGAACAGGAACGACAGGCGAAAAATGAGGAGGTCACCCGAAGGGTGCTGGAGGCTGACAATACCCGGAAGACGGAGGAACTGGAGGAAGCCCGAAAGTTGCAGCTCGCAATGTTGCCGAAAGACCTCCCCAAAGTGCCGCATCTCGATATCGAAGTCTACATGCAACCGGCGACGGAAGTCGGTGGTGACTACTATGATTTTCACGTCGCTGACGATTGCACATTGACCGTAGCTGTTGGTGACGCAACGGGGCACGGTATGAAGGCCGGAACAATGGTTGCGGCTATGAAAGGTCTTTTCAGTGCGTTCGGCACAAGCCTGGATATTCTTCCGTTCTTTGACAAATGTACGAAGACCATCAAAGATATGCACCTGGGCAGTCTTTATATGGGGATGATGATTGCGAACATTGGCAGGGAGCGGATGACCTTTGCGTCGGCAGGGATGCCACCGTTGCTCATCTACAGGAAGAGCTCCGGGTTTGTAGAGGAAGCAATCCTCAAGGGGATGCCGTTGGGGGCCCATGTTGGATTTCCCTACGAGCAAAAGGAAACCGCGCTTTCCCCGGGAGACATCATCCTGCTGATGTCGGACGGCCTCTCAGAACTCTTCAATCAGAGTGAAGAGGCTTTGGAATACGTGAGGGTGAAGGAACTTTTCCAGGAGGCTGCAGAAACATCACCGGACGAGATCATTCCGCACCTGACCGCTGCCGGCGAAAGGTGGAGCAACGGAAGGCCACATAATGATGACATCACCTTCGTGGTGCTGAAGGTGAAGGCTGCGGAGGCGTAGATCTCCTCGGATGATCCTCTAGTTCATGACCACCACAGTGAAGACAGCCATGGGGTGAGGAGAATGAGCGGCCCGGCCAGCTCTCGCCGACCGGGCCGCTCTACTATAGTGGCAACAGCTACTACTGCCGGCGCCGCCTCGAATGCGGTAGCAGCAACCGAAAACGCCGGAGCGTGGTTGCAGCCACAGGGTCCTTCCGGTTCCGGGCACTATCACATTGCGCAACGGCAGTCGATCATCGGTTGTTGTTGCTCATTTTTCTACCAGCCGTAGCACTCTCTCCGAGATGCCATCGAAGCCACCAAAGCAGTTAGTACTGTTCAGTGCAGTGTGGATGATCTCAGAGGGATAGCGCCCACGATCTTTTTTCAACGAGCACGCAGCTAATGTACAAATGCCCCAGAACATTGGGGTGTTTTTAGGGGCGTTCTATCAGCATTGTCAAGAGTCGACAGGACTAAACCTCCGTCCTCAGTTCACACGAAGTGAATGCGGTGTGATTCCCTCGGATGTCAGTTGCACTTAAGCCCGTCGGGGCTACGACCAGAACTTGTCCCAAGCGTAGAGGTCGAAAAAGTACTCCCGGCCGTCAGTAACCCGGCCGTCCTTGAACTCGAAGACGAGACAGCACTCAACATCCAGCTGCTTGCCGTCCCGCTTCGCGGTGTTGTGGTGAATGGCGACCACGCGGCCGTTGTCACTCTTGCCCACGCTCTGCAATACGGCCTTGAAGGTCCCTCCCGTGTCACCAGCATACCGGCCGAACTGGGCAAAGATCGCTTCGCGGCCTTTGCGGTCGCCAGCGAGGGGGCTTCGCCCCGGCGTATGCCACGAGGCGCTCTCGTGGAA
>Ga0105106_10000832_pt1 | contig 21918 bp, 19 predicted proteins | sample PPLLaktember2015_5_FD_79109 | JGI IMG/M metagenome (GOLD analysis project Ga0105106, IMG submission 79109) | Freshwater sediment microbial communities from Prairie Pothole Lake near Jamestown, North Dakota, USA - PPLs Lake P8 Core (1) Depth... | ecosystem: Environmental > Aquatic > Freshwater >...
CGGCATTCCGCCGCAATTCATACTCGGCCAGGCCGCGCTCGAATCGGGATGGGGCCGCCGCGAGATCAAGTCGGCCGACGGCGCCTCGACGCACAACGTATTCGGCATCAAGGCGACCGGCGGCTGGTCCGGCGGCAGCGCCGACACGACCACGCACGAGTTCGTGAACGGCATCAAGCAGAAAGTCGTCGACAAGTTCCGCTCGTACGCGTCTTACGCCGAGTCGTTCATGGATTACGCGAACCTGCTCAAGAACAACCCGCGCTACTCCGCGGTGCTCGAAGCGAACGACGCGAAGGCGTTCGCGCAGGGCCTGCAACGAGCGGGTTACGCGACCGACCCGGCCTATGCCGCCAAGCTCCAGCGCATCATCACGGGCAGCATCCTGCGCGAAGGGCTTTCGTCGTGAACGCGCAAGTCGCGGCCCGCGCAGCCGTTAACGCTACAGAGAAAGTGTAGGGAGCAATGGCGAACGGCATCTTCGGCATCGGCATATCGGGTCTGACGGCGGCGCAGGCGGGCCTCGTCACGACCGGCCACAACATAGCGAACGCGAGCACGCCGGGCTTTCACCGCCAGGAAACGGTGCAGACGAACGCGACCCCGCACTACACCGGCGCCGGGTTCATCGGCTCCGGCGTCCAGGTGGACGTCGTCAGACGCATCTACAGCGATTTCCTCGAGTCGCAGATGGGGCGCTCGGAGGCGCAGGCGAGCTACTACAACACCTACGCGACGCAGGTCTCGCAGATCGAGAACCTGCTCGCCGACCCGGCCGCGGGTCTCGCGCCGGCTTTGCAGGGCTTTTTCGAAGGCGTGCAGGAAGTCGCCGCCAACCCGAGCTCGGCGCCTTCGCGCGGCGCCATGCTGGCGGCGGGCCACTCGCTCGCCACGCGCTTCCAGACGCTCGACAACCGGCTGCGTGAGATCGGCACGGGCATCAACTCCCAGGTCGAAAGCACGGTCTCGAGCGTGAACGCCTACGCGCGCGAGATCGCCGCGCTCAACCTGCGCATCACTTCCGCGCAGGTCGATCCCAGCCAGCCGCCGAACGATCTCCTGGACAAGCGCGGCCAGCTGATCGCCGAGCTGAACGAGCTCGTCGGCGCGACAGCGATGGTGCAGTCCGACGGCAACGTCACCGTCACGATAGGCTCGGGACAGGCGCTCGTCGTCGGCACGCAGGCCTATCGCCTGGCGGCGGTCGCCTCGCCCGTGACGCCGGGGCAAACCGACGTCGCTTACGTCGTGGGCACGGGCGCGGTGATCCTGCCGCCGCAGAGCCTGACCGGCGGAGCTTTGGGCGCGCTCCTCTCTTTCCGCGCCGACACCCTCACCGACTCCCGGAACGAGCTCGGGCGCATCGCCGCGGGGCTTGCGCAGAGCTTCAATGCCCAGCACCGCGCCGGACAGGACGTGCTCGGCGCGCTCGGAGGCGATTTCTTCGTGCTGCCGCAGCCGGTGGTGACGGGGCGCGCCGGCAATACCGGGAGCGCAGACGTCGCGGCGACCATCACCGACGCGGCGGGGCTCGCAGCGAGCGACTACCGGCTCGCTTTCAGCGGCGGCGCTTACCAGCTCACGCGCCTCTCGGATAACACGACGCAGACTTTCGCCGCGCTCCCGCAAACCGTGGACGGCCTCTCCATACAGTTGACGGGCGGGGCGCCGGCCGACGGCGACAGCTTCCTCATCCAGCCCACGGCGAACGCAGCGCGCGACATCAGCGTCGCGATCGGCAACGCGGGGCTCATCGCCGCGGCGGCGCCGGTGAGAACCGGATCGAGCGGCGCCAACGCCGGCACCGGCAGGATCAGCGCGGGCGAAGTGAGCGTGCCGCTCGACGCGAACGTGCAGCAGCCGGTGACGATCACGTTCACCAGCGCGACGACTTTCGACGTCACGGGCGCCGGCACCGGCAACCCGGTCGGCGTCGTCTACACGCCGGGCGCGGACGTCACGTACAACGGCTGGACCGTGCAGTTGAGCGGCGCGCCGGAGGCGGGCGACGCCTTCACCGTGTCGACCAACGCCAACGGTACCGCGGACAACCGCAACGCGCTCGCGCTCGCGGCGCTGCAGGGCCAGAACGTGCTGAACGGCGGCACCGCGACTTACCAGGGCTCCTACGGCGTGCTCACGAGCTCGATCGGCAACGCCGCGCGCGACATGAACATCGCGGCGCTCGCGCAGGACTCGATCGCGCTCCGCGCGCGCGAGTCCCAGCAATCGATGTCGGGCGTCAATCTCGACGAAGAGGCGGCGAACCTGCTCCGCTACCAGCAGGCGTACCAGGCTTCGGGCAAGGTGATCGAAATCGCCTCCACCCTCTTCGAAACCATACTCGGCATAGGACGCTGATGCCTGAGATTAGAACCATGGGTGACCTATTCATGAGCGGCAGGCCTGCGGAGCAGGCGGCTGACGCGAATGTTGCATTCGCACCTGCAGATAAGGCGTAATAGTCATGCGATTGTCCACCAACATGTTGTACGAGCGCGGCATGACCGGCGTGCAGCGCCAGATGAGCGAGCAGATCGAGCTGCAGGAGAAAATCGCCGCCGGCAAGCGCGTGCTCAAGCCTTCCGACGATCCGATCGCCGCGGCCGCCTCGATCAACATCGAGCAGGCGAAAGGCATCAACAAGCAGTACGGCACCAACGCGGCGAATGCGGAAGCCGCGCTCGCGCTCGAGGAGCAGACCCTCGGCGAGGCGACCCGCGTGCTGCAGGACATCAAGACCCTCATCGTCAAAGCCGGCAACGCGAGCCTGCAGAACGTCGATCGCGCGAGCCTTGCGACCGAGATGGAGGGCCTCTACGACCAGTTGATCGCGGTCGCCAACCGCACCGACGGCAAAGGCCTCTATCTCTTCTCGGGCTATCAGGGATCGGTGCAGCCTTTCATCGAATCGGCGCCGGGTGTCGTCAACTACGCCGGCGACGAAGGCCAGCGCGTGGTGCAGATCGGCCCGCAGCGGCGCCTCGCGGTCGGCGACAGCGGCGCCGAAGTCTTCCAGCGCATACGCGAAGGCAACGGCACTTTCGTGACGCGTCCCGATCCGGCGAACGCCGGCACCGCGGTCGTGAGCGCCGGCACGGTGCGCAACCCCGCGGCGTGGGCGAATCCCGCCAACAGCCGCGACTACGACGTCGTGTTCCACGTCGACAACGCCGTGCCGCCGGTCACGACCTACGACATCGTGGACACCGTCGCCAACGTCTCGATGCTCACCGGTCTTCCCCCGGCGGCGGGCCCGCACGCGCGCGCCTACACGTCGGGCGCGGAGATCGTGCTGCAGCGACAGGCCGGCGACCCGAGCGCGGCGCCTTTCGACGCCGGCATCGCGATCGACGTCTCCGGCGCGCCCGCCGATGGCGACACGCTCGCCATCGGGCGCGCGCAGAACCGCGACGTGTTCGCGACCGTCCACGATCTCATCACGACGCTCCAGACCCCGATCACGGCGCAGCAGGCCACCTCGCGCGCGAGCTTCCAGAACAGCCTCACTCTCGGATCGGCGAGCATCGACCGCGCGCTCGACTCGGTGCTCACCGCGGCGAGCGCCACCGGCAGCCGGATGCAGGAGATCGAGGCGGTGAAAATCACGACCGCCGATTTCGACCTGCATTACGAGGAGGACCTCTCGCGCCTGCAAAGCCTCGACTACGCGCAGGCGCTCTCCGATCTCACGCGCAAGCAGGTCGGGCTCGAAGCGGCGCAGAAGTCCTATATCGCGGTGACGCAACTCAGGCTGTTCGACCTCATATGATGAAAAAAGCACTCACGATCGCGCTCACAGCGCTCGCGCTCCTCGCCGCCGGCTGCAGCAGTATCGACGACTATAACGGTCCCCGCACGCTCGTCCCCGCGCGCACGCTCAACGTGAGCCCTTCGCTCTCGATCCCCGCGGAGTCGCTGATGGCAGCCGGCATCGTTTTCCTGGTGATAGACCCGCTCGCGCCGAACTGGAAAGTGGAGGTCGAGCCGATCGGCGAGCGGCGCTATCGCATCGAGCTCACGATGAAGCGCTTCATCACCGGCGGCGAAGGCGAGGCCGGCACGGTCGTCAAGCGCACTGCCGAGAAGCTTCGCAAGGAGGGCGGCTATTCCTATTACGCGCTCCTCGAGATGAGCGAAGGCATCGAATCGCGCGTTCCCATCGCGCAGCGCGTCGCGCACGCCGTCGTGCAACTGCATTGAGGCGACTCTGAAAAGGTGTCATCGCGAGGAGCGCGGCGACGTGGCGATCCCGGGGATCCCCGGGATTGCTTCGTCACACTGTTCCTCGCAATGACAGGATCCAGGTCGATCAGGGTCTCCTAACCCGAATTGTTCGCGAGCGCCTGATGCGCCGCTACCTGCGCGTATTTCGTGGTATTCATGGCGCATGATCGTCGACGCGGTAGACGGCACCTACGAGCTGTTCCGGCATTTCTACGGCCTGCGCCGCTTCAATAAAGGGCAGGACCGGCCTTACGGCGCCGTCATCGGCGTCCTCCAGACGCTGCTGCAGCTGATCGAAGGCGGCGCCACGCACGTCGGCGTCGCCACCGATCACGTGATCGAGTCGTTCCGCAACCGCCTGTGGCCCGGATACAAGACCGGCGCCGGCATCGAGCGCGCACTGCTCGCGCAATTCCATCCGCTCGAGGAAGCGCTCAAAGCCATGGGCGTCGCGGTCTGGCCCATGACCGAGCTCGAGGCCGACGACGCGCTCGCCTCCGCCGCACGCATCGCGGCCGACGATGCGCGCGTCGACAAGGTCGCCATCTGGACGCCCGACAAGGACCTCGCGCAGTGCGTGCGCGGCGAGCGCGTGGTGCAGATCGACCGCAAGGCGAAGAAGATCCGCGATGCGGCCGGCGTGCGCGAGAAGTTCGGCGTGGACCCTGCCCTGATCCCAGATTTTCTGGCGCTGGTGGGGGACACGGCGGACGGCTATCCCGGCATCCCCGGGATCGGCGCGGTCACCGCGGCACGGCTTCTGAACCGGTACGGCGCCATCGAGGATTTTCCGCCGGAGGCGCTGGGAGAGCACCGCGATCTCGCGCTGCTCTTCAAGGACCTCGCGACGCTGCGGACCGACGCGCCGCTCTTCCGCGACGTGGAGGAGCTGCGCTGGCGCGGCCCCACGAGCGCATTCGAGGCGTGGGCCGGGCGCATGGACGCGCCGCGCCTGCACGAGCGCGCTCTCGAGGCGCACGCTAACATCGCTGAAAAATAACGGGAGGGTTTTCGATGCCGCAGATCGTTTTCATCCACGGACCGGGAGCCGGCGCGTGCGCCGATGCGTTTCATCTTCAGCGGCGCTCATTTCCGAAGAGCGTGGCGCCCAACCTCCCGGGACATCTCGAAGGCACGCGCTGCGCGGACGTCGCGCGATACGCCGAATGGGTGCGCGGCTGGCTGTGGGCGCAGGACCTCAAAAAAGACCTCGTCCTCGTCGGTTACACCCTCGGCGCTTCGATCGCCTTGCAGTACGGCCTCGACTATCCCGAAGAAGTCAAAGGCCTCGTGCTGATGACGGTCGCCGCGCGGCCGAAAGTGCGCGCGGCGGGAACGTACGAGATGCGCCTGCGCGCGCTGGAAGACCCGAAGGTGTACGAGGAATGGCTCGCGTTTCAGAGGAAGGCGATGCACCTCGTTGCGCCGGGTTTACGCGAGACCCTGATGGAGCGCCACCGCCAGGTCGGTCCGCTCTCGCAATACCACGATCTCATGGCAATCGATGCTTTCGACGTGCGCGAGCGCCTCGCGACGCTCAAGCCCCGGCTCCTCCTGCTGCGCGGTCTCAGGGACCACGGGAACCCGCCCGAGTACGAGAAGGAGATCCACGAGGCGGTGCCGGGCTCGAAATACGTGAAGCTCCCCGATGCCGGGCATTTCCCGCTGACCGAGATTCCGGACACCGTCAATCCGCTGATCGAAGAGTTCGTCGCCACCTTGTGAAGGCTTTCGGCGCGCGGCTTCGCTGATTCACCGTTCCGGAAATGGCCGTCGATATCCCGCAGTTACTCGCCCGCGGCGGTGCGCCTCGCCTCGCCTTCCTGCGCTATTGCGTGCTGTCGGCCACCCTGGAGCCGATGTTCGTTTTCCTCGCGCGGGAGTACCGTTTACGCCCGCGCCATGCCGCGGCGCTCGCGCTCTTCGACGTCTTCGCGACGCAGGCGCCCGCGCGCCTCGCCGATTACGAGTTGCTGCCGCCCAGGGAGCTGCGCCTGGAGGCGGCGATCGCGCACATCCGGGCGCAGTGGACGCAGATGCAATCGCCTGCATCCGGCGACGACGAAGTCACGCTCGCCGTCGCCACGCCCGCGGCCCACCTGTTCGATGCGCTCACGCACGGCGTGGAGCAGGACGCCACGGGACGACTGGCGCGGCTGCGCTCGACTTACGATCCGCGGCTCACGCCCGAGCAGAATCTGCCGGGCGGCAGGATGAGCGCAGGGCAGCGGCATTTCGTCGAGAGAGTGTGGCACCCGATATTGAAACCGCGGCTCGTCGGTGCGGGTTTCTGGCGCATCGCGACGGTGGCGTAGTCCGCCCTTCGCGAAATTCCACTGGGCAATCGCGCGCGCCGCCGGTTATAGTCGGCGCCGGCCGGCACGATCAGGGCCTGCAAATCAATCACGAGGAGATGGGAAACAATGAGGACGCTTTACTCGGTAAAAGGCGTTGCGTGCATCGCCGCGGTCGCGGCGTTCGGCGCGGCGCCCACGGCGGCGACGGCGGCGGACAAGGTGAGCTTCGCCGGCAAGCGCATCGAAGTGATCATCCCGTTCGCGCCGGGCGGCGGCAGCGACGTCTATATCCGCGCGCTCCAGCCCTATCTGGAAAAACACCTGCCGGGCAATCCGACGATCCTCGTGCGTAACGTTCCCGGCGGCGGCTCGATCCCAGGCGCCAACCAGTTCCAGGCGCGCGCGAAGCCGGACGGGCTGCACGCCATCGTCGCCTCGGCTTCGACCGTCGCCAATTTCGTGTTCCAGAAATCCAAGGTGCAGTTCCAGATGGACAAGTGGGAGCCGGTGCTGCTCTCGCCGCAGGGCGCGGTCGTCTATGCATCGCCCTCGCTCGGGATCAGTGGGCCGAAGGATCTCCCCAAGCTCAAGGGCAAGGAACTCGTCTTCGGCGGCGAGAGCGCGACCTCCGGCGAGATGCGCACCATCGTCACTTTCGAGCTGCTGGGACTGAAGCCCAAGTTCGTGTGGGGTCTGCGCCGCGGCCCGACGCGGCTCGCTTTCGAGCGCGGCGAGCTCAACATCAACTACGATTCGGCCCCCGGCTACCTCAAGAATGCGTCACAGCTCGTGAAAGCGGGCAAGGCCGTTCCACTCTATGCACTCGGCGTCATCAACGAGAAAGGGGACGTCGTGCGCGATCCGAACTTCAAGGATCTGCCGAGCTTCCCGGAAGCCTATGAGCTGATGCACGGCAAGAAGCCCTCCGGCGAAGGCTATCAGGCATGGAAGGCGCTGCTGCAGATGGGCATCATGGCGAACAAGGCGATCTTCCTTCCGACCGGCACGCCCAAACCGGTGCTCGACGCCTGGCGCACGGCGATCAAGAAAGTGCTCGACGACCCCGAGTTCGAGAAGCACGCGGCCGCGGTGGTAGAAGGCTATCCGCAGTTCATCGGCGAATCGGCCAAGCCCATCATCAAGGAAGCGACCACTCTCTCGCCTCAGACCTGGGACTGGATCAAGAACTACCTCAAGACGACGCACAGCGTAACGCTGCAGTAAATGGCAGGAGATCTGCTGCAGGCGCTCCTGACGCTCCTGAGTCTCGAGCACCTGCTGTACCTGCTGGTGGGCACGACGCTCGGCCTCATCGTCGGCATCCTGCCGGGACTCGGCGGCACGGCGATGCTCTCGCTGCTGCTGCCGTTCGTCTTCGGCAAGGACCCGGGCCCGGTGCTCGCGATGATGGTGGGTCTCCTCGCGGTCAACAACACCTCGGACACGTTTCCCGCGGTGCTGATGGGCATACCCGGGAGCTCGTCCTCGCAGGCGACGATCGTCGACGGCTTTCCCCTGGCGAAGCGCGGCGAGGCGGCGCGCGCGCTCGGCGCGGCTTTCTCGGCCTCCCTCATCGGCGGTCTCTTCGGCGCTTTCGTCCTCACGCTCGCCATCCACTTCGCGCGGCCGATCATCCTCGGCGTCGGGTTCGGCGAGCAGCTCATGCTCATCATCCTCGCGCTCACCATGGTCGGCATGCTGACCGGCGCGAGCGCGCTCAAAGGCCTCGCCACCTGCGGCTTCGGACTGCTGCTCGGTTGCATCGGCGCGGCGCCCGCTACCGGCGAATACCGGATCGCCTTCGACACCGTGTACTTGAGCGACGGCATTTCGATCGTCATCGTCGGTCTCGCCATGTTCGCCGTGCCGGAGATCGTGGATATCCTGCGCCGCCACGTGACGATCTCGTCCACCGAGAAGCTGGGCTCCGGGGTCCTGCGCGGCTTCCGGGAGACGCTACGCCATAAATGGCTGGTCCTGCGCTGCTCCGCCATCGGCACGATGCTGGGTGCATTGCCCGGGATGGGTGGGCCGATCATCACGTGGATCGCCTATGGGCATCTCGTGCAGACGACAAAGGACCGCGAGATGCTCGGCAAGGGCGACATCCGCGGCGTCATCGCGCCGGAATCGGCCAATAACGCCGACAACGGCGGCGCGATGATTCCGGCACTCATGTTCGGGATACCGAGCTCGGGCAGCATGGCGATCTTTCTCGCCGGGCTGATCCTGCTCGGGGTCGAGCCCGGCATCGGCATGATGGAGCGCCACCTCGATCTGACCTTCGTCATCATCTGGTCGCTGGCGGTCGCCAACGTGCTTGGCACGGTCACGTGTCTCGTCCTCGCGAAGCCGATCTCGCGTCTTACCCTGGTGCCATTCGCAATGCTGGCGCCGTTCATGATCGTCATCATCTATTTTGCGGCCTATCAGGCGACGCGCTCGTGGTTCGATCTCCTCACGCTCTTCGTGCTGGGTGTGCTCGGCGTGTACATGAAGCGCTTCGGGTGGTCGCCGCCGGCGCTCCTGATCGGATTCGTGCTCGCGGAGCGCATGGACGCTTCGGTCTACCAGTCGATACAGGTCTACGGCATGAGCTTCCTCGAGCGCGGCGGCGTGCAGATCATGCTCGCGCTGATCGCGGTGTCCATCATCATCGCAGCGCGCATGAAGCCGCACCGCGAGCCGCTCACCGCGGACGGCCCGTACGCGCCGGTGAACAGAACGCCGCAGGTGATTTTCCTGGGGGTGATCGCCGCGTGTGTCGTGTACGTGATGTACGACATATCGCAGCTCGCGTTCCTCGGGAAGGTCTTTCCGATGTCGGTCGCGGTGATCACCCTTGCGCTGCTCGCAGCCATCGCGGTGCTGTTCCGCGGCCGGCGGCCGGGCTACGTGTTCTTCGACGGCGAGCGCGGGCTCAGCGGGGAAGACAAACCGGTTCACAGCGACCTCTACTTCCAGTGCTGGATACTCGCCCTGCTGGCTGCGATCGCGGTGTTCGGCTTCGTCCTCGGCGTTTTCGTGTACATCATCGCTTTCCTGTGGATGAAAGCGGGCGTGCGGTGGCAATGGGCGGCCGTGGGCGCGCTCGGCGCCGTCGCGGTCTTGAGCGTGCTCGGCCATTTACTGGTGCTCGATTATCCGAAAGGCCTGCTCCAGCAGCTCTTCGAGCTGCCTTGGCCGTTGGATTGACGCATCGGCGCCTAAGCCTAAGCCGTCGCGCGGACCTCGCGCATGTCCATGATGCCCTGCAGGGCCTTCTCGATTCCATCCTGCTTCATGGTGCGCATGCCGTTACGAATCGCCATCGCCTGAAGCTCGCTCGCGGAGGCGCGCAGCAGCATCGTCTTGCGAATTTCCGGTGTCACCGTGAAGAGCTCGAAAAGACCCGCGCGGCCCTTGTAGCCGCGCTGCGCGCAGGTCTCGCAGCCGGACGCTTCGTGGATGAGCAGGTCCGGCCCGAACCGGCTCAGCCACTCTGCCGTGATCGCCGAAGGCGCCAGCTCCGTGCCATGGCAGTACTCCTGAGCGAGTGCGGCGACCTCGGTTGCGCTCGCGACGCGGCTGGTGCGGCATGCGGTGCACAGCTTGCGCGCGAGACGCTGGCCGAGCACGCCCAGGAGAGAATCGGTAAAGCTGAACGGATCGATACCCATGTCGAGCAGGCGCACGACGGTTTCGGCGGCGCTGTTCGTGTGCAGCGTCGAGAACACGAGATGTCCCGTGAGGGAAGCTTCGACCGCGATACCGGCGGTCTCCCGATCGCGCATCTCGCCCACCATGATCACGTCGGGATCGGCGCGCAGGAAGGCTCGCATGATCGTCGCGAAATTCCAGCCGCTCTTCTCGTTGACTTGCACCTGCCTCAGCCCCGGCTGGGTGATCTCGACCGGATTCTCGGCGGTGAGTATCTTGCGGCCAGGTTTGTTGATCGCGCTGATGAGGGAGTGCAACGTGGTCGTCTTGCCCGAGCCGGTGGGCCCCACCGCGAGCAGCAGCCCATAGGGCTTCACGATCAGCTCCCGCAGGCCCTCGGCGACCGAGTCGCGCAGCCCGAGCTTCTCGAGTGGCAGCGGCTCCTTCATCGTGAGCAGCCGCATCACCACGTCCTCGAGCCCGTCGCGCGTGGGATAGGTGACCACGCGCAATTCGAGGTCCAGGGGGCCGAAGCGCCGGAAGTTGATGCGCCCGTCCTGAGCCTGGCGGTGCTCCGAGATATCGATGTCCGCCATGATCTTCACGCGCGAGATGAGCGCGCTGCGAAAATTGTAAGGAAGCTTGAGGTATTCGCAGAGCTCGCCGTCATTGCGAAAACGCACGAGCACGCTGCCGCGGCCGGGGTTCGACTCGATGTGTATGTCGGAGGCGCCGGAGGAGTGGGCGTCGATGATGATTTTGTTGACGAGCCTCACCAGGGTGCTGTCGGTCTCCCTGATGAGCATTTCGGGCTTGTCGCTCTCCTGCATCTCGCAACCCAGCTGCTCGGCGATCTTCTGCGCTTCGAACTGGGCGGCGGGGCGGCCGTAGTAAGCGACCACGGCGCGCTCGATATCGTCTGCCGTGGCGAGCACCGCGATGACGGCGCAATCGGTGCGAAAGCGCACCGTCGCGAGCAGAGTTTCGTCGAGAGGGTCCGCCACCGCGACGACCAGCCTGCCCGCGTCGTAGCACAGGGGCAGGAAATGATGCGCGCGCACCAGGTCTTCCGGCACCGCCTTGAGCGCCACCGGATCGACGTCGAACTTTGCGAGCTCCACGAATGCGATGCCGAGCTTGCGCGCGAGCATCTGCGCGAGCTGGGACCTGGAGATGACGCCGAGCTCGACGAGAACCTCTCCGAGATGCCGGTCCGGACTGCGCCGCTGCAACTGCAAGGCGACATCGAGCTGCTCAACGCTGAGCAGGCCGTGCTCGAGCAGCATCTCTCCCAGGGGAATGAGCGGAAGCGCCTCGGCGATGGCCAGCGCTTCGTGGAGACGGGCGCGTGAGTCGGCAGCGGACGCGGCCGCGTGGCCGCGCGCGACGCGCGGCGATGGGTCAGGCAGGGTGGCGATTCGTGACACGAGTGCTCCGGAACGGCCGAATGTGGGTGATGCCGGCTCCTGCGCACGGTGGCGCAGTACGTACATCGGGGCATCCGCCTCGTTAACGGCGCGATGCGTGCCGTCTGAAGGCCGGGCGCGAAAAATAAAACCGGACGAGACGGGCAGGATTCCGGCATCCACGCCGTTAATACCGTGTTTCGATTCGTCTCCCGGCCACCGTGCTGATTGATCCTCCGATTCTCGAAGAGCGCGCTGACCCGGACGCGAGTCAGCAGCAACTCGACCGCGCCACGCGCGCGGCGCGGGTCTTCGCGCAATGCAGCCGCGCGCGCATACACGCGCGCGACGAGGACGAGCTGCTGCGCGAGCTCTGCCGCATCGTCGTCGGCCCCGGCGGCTATCTCCAATCCTATGTCGGCTACGCCCGCGACGATGCGGACAGGACGGTCGCCCCCGTTGCCGAAGCCGGATTCGAACCCGGATACCTGGATCGGAAGCGCCTCAGCTGGTCCGGCGTCGAGCCGAGCCTGTGCGGGCGCGCGATCCGGACCGGGAAACCTCATCTCGCGCGGAACCTCCTGGCCGATCCCGCCTGCGCGCACCTCTACGCGCGCGCGCTCGAGCGCGGCTTTCAGTCGATGATCAGCCTGCCGCTGCGCGTGGAAGGCCGCGTCGTCGGCGGTTTCAGCATATACGCGCGCGAAGCCGACGCGTTCGACCCGGAGGAGGTGTCTCTCCTCACCGCATTGACCGACGACATCGCATACGGCATCGGCGCGCTGCGCCGCGAGGCGGCCCGCGAAGCGGCGGAAGCGGCCCTGCGCCGGGTCGAGCGCGCGCGCTGCGTGCTCGGCGAGACCGGGCGCGTGCTCATACACGCGAGCGCGGAAGAGGAAATGCTGAGCCGCGTCTGCCAGATCTTCGTCGAGGCCGGTGGCTACAGGCAGGCGTGGATAGGCGCGCCGGCTCCAGGCTCCGCGCTCCCGCTGCGCGCAAGCGCTCACGCGGGCTACGGGAGCGCGGACGGACCGATGGCGACGCACGCCCGTGCGGGCGGCGGCGGCCAAGGCGGCCTCGCGCGCGATGCTTTCGAGACGGGGACGACGCAGGTGGCGCGCAATGTCCTCACCGATCCCGCGCTCGCGCGGAAGCGCGCGCGGGCGCTCGAGCTCGGCTACGGATCCTCGATCGCGTTTCCCTTGAGGGGCGAAGGGGCGATCGTCGGCGTGCTCGTTCTGCACGCGGCGGAGGACGATGCCTTCGACGCGAGCGAGCTCGCGTTGCTGGGCGATGTCGCGGAAGAAATCGGGTTCGGCATCGGGAGCCTGCGCCTGCGCGCGAGCCACGCGCAGGCCGAGGCGCGGCTGCTCGCCAGCGAGCGGAGGCTCCGCGAGACCTTCGAGCAGGCGGCGGTCGGGATCACGCGCGTGGATCTCGAAGGCCGCATCGTCGACGTGAACGAGAAGTTCTGCCAGCTCCTCGGCTACGGCAAGGACGAGCTCGTGGGACGCTCCATGCAGGAGCTCACGCATCCCGACGATTACAGCGCGGGCTCGCGGCTGCGCGAGCACGTCGCGCGCGGCGCGGGCAGCTCGGTCGCGGGAAAGAAGCGCTATCTGCGCAAGGACGGCGGCACGGTATGGGCACGGCGGACGATGTCCGCGGGCTGCGACGACGCGGGGCGGCGCCGGCACATCATCAGCATCGTAGAGGACATGAGCGAGAGCAGGGAGCTCGAGCGCCGTTTCGAGCAGATCTTCGAGCAGGCCGCGGTGGGCATCGCGCTGCTCGACCTCGAAGGCCGCTATGTCCATGCGAACGAGGCCGCGGCGGCGATGCTCGGGTTCTCGACGGCGGAGCTCCCCGGCAGGTCGCTCCTCGATTCGCTGCACCCGGCCGACGTGCAGACGGCCCTCACGGAAATCGCCACCCTGCTCGACGGCGGCGCGGAAAGCGTCGCGAGCGTGTCGAGCTATATGCGGAGTGACGGCGGCGTGATCCGCGCGCGGCGGGTGCTTTCGATCACCCGCGATGCGAATGCGAAACCCCTGCATTTCGTCGCGATCGTCGAGGACATCACCGCGTCGACCGCGGCGGCCGAAATATACCGGGCGACGTTCGATCACGCGCCGGTCGGCATCATGCACAACGCCGTCGACACCGAGGCCGTCCTCAAGGTGAATCCGAAGCTGTGCGCGATGCTGGGCTACTCGGAAGAGGAGCTGCTCGGGCTCAAGGTCGAAGACATCATCCATCGCGAAGACCTCCACGCCGACCGGCCCAAGTACCGGCAGCAGATGCTCGACGGGAAGCTCGACACCTATTCCTCGGAGCGGCGCCTCGCGTGCAAGGACGGACGCCCGCTGTGGGTGTACAGGACGATATCGCTGGTTCGCGACGCGTCCGGCGCGCCGTCGTATTTCATCCGCATGATGGAGGACATCTCGGAGCGCAAGCGCGCGGAGGAAGCCATTTCGGTCGAGCGCGCGCTGCTGCGCACGGTCGTGGACACCATACCCGAGCGCATTTACGCGAAAGACCGCGAGGGCCGCTTCCGGTTTCAGAACGTCGCCAACGTGAAAGCCCACGGCGTAGCCGCGGCCGGCGAGCTCATCGGGAAAACGGTCTTCGATGTCTTCCCGCCCGAAGTCGCGGCCCGCATGGAAGCCGAAGACCGGGCGATCATGGAGTCGGGCGCGCCGATCATGGACCGCGAGCGCATGGTCTCCGGCCCGGGGGAGAATCCGCGCTGGATAGCGAGCACCAAGGTCCCGCTGCCCGACGGCAACGGCAACATCATCGGCATCGTCGGCGTGAGCCGCGACATCACCGACCGCAAGCGTATCGAGCAGGAGCTCACGAATCTCGCGCATTTCGACGTCCTCACGGGGCTGCCGAATCGCGCGTCGTTCGGCGAGCGGCTGACCGAGGCGCTCGCCTACGCGCGCACGAACGGCTGGACGACCGGAGTCATGTTCGTCGATCTCGACCGCTTCAAGGACGTGAACGACACCCTCGGGCACTCCGAAGGCGACAAGCTGCTGAAGCAGGCCGCGGACCGCCTCGTCCACGCGGTGCGCCGCGGAGACACCGTCGCCCGCCTCGGCGGCGACGAGTTCGCGGTCGTGCTCACCAACCTCGGGGCGGGCGGGGACGCGGAGATCGTCGCCCGCAAGATCGTCGCCAGCCTGTCCGAGCCTTTTCAGCTCGCGGGAACCGAGGCCTGCGTCTCGGCGAGCATCGGGATCTCGCTCTGCCCCAGCGACGCGCTCGACGAGGACACGCTGGTGCGCAGCGCGGACGCCGCGATGTATGCGGCGAAAAAGGCCGGGCGCAACGGCTACCGGTTTCACGCGGCCGCGGTCCCAACGATCTCCGAGTCAGGGAAACTCTGATCAGCTGGATCATGTCATTGCGAGGAAGGGTGTGACGGGATTGCCGCGCTGCGCTCGCAACACGTCCCGGGGATCCCCGGGATCGCCACGTCGCCGCGCTCCTCGCGATGACACTTGAGCACCGGCAGCAAAAAAAATGGCCGCATCAGCGGCCGAGGAGGATCGGAAGGAGGAACGTCGCCACTATGCGCCGGGACCCGCCTTCCTGTCCGTGATCTACGACACGGTCCGCTGCGATAAGCCCGGGCAGCTGGTATCGTCCGGCTCATGAAGATCGCCACCTGGAACGTAAACGGCATACGCGCGCGGCAGGAGCAGGTGTGCGACTGGCTCGAGCGCGACCGGCCGGACGTCGTGTGCCTGCAGGAGTTGAAAGCGCTGCGCGAGCAGGTCCCCGAGCGCTGCAGCCTTCCCGACTACCACGTGTACTGGCACGGGGTCCGGGCCTATTCCGGCGTCTCCCTGCACGTGAGGAAAGGCGCTTTCGGCACCGAGCCCGCTTTCAGCCATCCCGATTTCGACATGGAAGCGCGCATCGTCACGGCGGCGTGCGGGAACCTCGTGCTCGCATCGGTGTACGTACCCAACGGCGGCAAGGATTACCCGGCGAAGCTCGAATTCCTGAGACGGCTCTCGGCGTGGGTCAAACAGTTGCACGCCGAAGGCCGCGAGCTTGTCCTGTGCGGCGACATCAATATCGCGCGCACCGAGCTCGACGTGCACCCGCGGGAGAGGAAGCCCGTCATCGGGCAGCGGCCCGAGGAGCGCGAGCTCTTCGAGGAGCTCATCGGTCCGGACCTCGTGGATGTGGGCCGCGCGCTGGACCCCGACAACCCGGGGATGTTCACGTGGTGGGCGCCGTGGCGGAACATGCGCCAGCGCAACATCGGCTGGCGCCTGGACTACATACTCGCGTCGCACTCGATCGCATCGCGCGCGCAAAGCTGCAAGGTGCTCGCCGATTTCGGGACCAGCGATCACGCGCCGGTGATGATGACTACGGCCTGAGCTTCAGCATCACCTCGGTCGTCTCGCCCACCAGGTGCTCGAAGATCGGCAGGAAGTAGGAGATCGAGAAGAGCGCCGCCACGAAACCGACCAGGAGCGTGATCGGGAAGCCGACGGCGAAGATGTTCAGCTGCGGCGCCGCGCGCGAAAGCACCCCGAGCGCGAGGTTGGTGACGAGGAGGGCGGCGATCACCGGCAGCGCGAGCGAGAGCGCGGAGAAGAGCATGTGGCCGCCCCAGGTCGCGAGCGTCCTCCAGAACGTGTCGCTCACGCCGCCGCCGATCGGTATCGTGGTGAAGGTATCGACGAGCACCGAGAACAGCAGCAGGTGCCCGTTGATCGCCAGGAACGCGAGCGTCGCCGCGAGGCCGAAGAAGCGCCCGAGCACCGGCACGGCAGCCGCGGCCTGGACGTCGTAGAACTGGGCGAACCCGAGACCCATCTGCACGCCGATCAGATCGGCTGCGAGCTCGATCGAGGCGAAGACGAGGCGCATGAGGAAACCCAGCGCGACGCCGATCGCGAGCTCGTAGAAGAGCATGAAAAGGCCGTGCCACGAACCGGGGTCGATCCTGGGCAGGGGCGGCAGCGCCGGCGCGACCACGATGGTAATCAGCAGCGCGAGCGCGACCTTGCCGCGCGCGGGAAACTGCGCTCCGCCGGTGACCGGGGCGGCCGCGATCAACCCGAGGATGCGCGTGAACGGCCAGATGAAGGCGACAAGCCACGCATCGAGCTGCGCCGAGGTGATCGAGATCACGGGACATTGCTCCGGCGCGCATCAGCGCGCCACGTATCTCCCTTCTCCCCCCGGGAGAAAGGTCGGGGATGAGGGAGGTCTTTCAGCCGACCATCCCCGGGATGCTCGCGAAAAGACGCTGCGTGTAATCGATCAGCATTTGCAGTATCCACGGGCCGGAGAAGACGACGGCGAAGAAGACGCCCACCAGCTTCGGAATGAACGACAGCGTCATCTCGTTGATCTGGGTCGCGGCCTGGAAGACGCTCACCACGAGGCCGACTGCGAGCGCGGTGAGGAGTATCGGAGCGGAAATGAGGAGCGTCAGCTGCAGCGCCTCGCTCATCAGGTTGATAACAGCCGTCGAATTCATCTCAAACTCCGAAACTTTGGGCGAGTGAGCCGATGAGCAGGTTCCAGCCGTCGACGAGCACGAACAGCATGATCTTGAACGGCAGCGCGATCATCACCGGCGAGACCATCATCATGCCCATGGACATGAGCACGCTCGCGACGAGCATGTCGATGATGAGGAACGGAATGAACACCGCGAAACCGATCTGGAACGCCGTCTTGAGCTCGCTCGTGACGTAAGCCGGAATCAGCACGCGCATCGGCATCTCTTCGAGGGTCGCAGGCTTGGGCTGATTCGAGAGCTTCATGAAAAGGGAGAGGTCGGCATCGCGGGTCTGCCGCAGCATGAAGGTGCGCAGCGGCGCGGCGCCGCGATCGAGCGCCTGCTCCATGGTGATGCTGTTTTCCGAGAGCGGCTTGTAGGCGTCGGTGTAGATCTTGTCCATCACCGGCGACATCACGAAAAACGTGAGGAAGAGCGAAAGCCCGATGATCACCTGGTTGGGCGGCGAGGCGGGCGTGCCGAGCGCCTGGCGCAGGAGCGAAAGCACGATCACGATGCGCGTGAAGCCGGTCATCATGAGGAGCACCGCCGGCAGGAACGTGAGTGAAGTGAGCAGCAGCAGCGTCTGCAGGCTGAGCGAGTAGCTCTGGCCGCCGCCGGGCGCGGGGGTGCTCGTGAACGCGGGCAGGGCGGCTTCGGCTGCCAGCGCGGGCGCCGCCAGGACGGCGAGCGCCGCGACTATCGTCCATAAGAGCTTCTTAACCATTCCGCCGTTTCTCCATCGTCTGTTTGAGCCAGCCTGCGAAGCCGGCCGGAGTGCCTGGCGGCGGAATTTGTTGCGAGGCGATCACGCCTCGCGGCATGGTGTGGAGCGCGCTCACGCGGCCCGGCGCGACGCCGAGCACCATCCAGGTGTCGCCGATCTCGACGACGACCACGCGCTCGCGCTGGCCTACGGCAGCGCCTGCGATGACGTTCACCAGGCCCGATGCGGAAGGGCCGACCTGAAGGCGCTTCATGAACCAGCCCGCCGCGACGATCAGCCCGAGTACGATCGCGAGCCCGAAGGCGAACTGCAGCATGCTGCCTGCCGTCATCGCTTGAGCTTCCGGATGCGCTCGGAAGGCGTGATGATGTCGGTCAAGCGAATGCCGAACTTGTCGTTGACGACGACCACTTCGCCCTGGGCGATCAGGCAGCCGTTGACGAAGACGTCCATCGGCTCGCCGGCGAGGCCGTCGAGCTCCACGACCGAGCCCTGCGCGAGCTGGAGCAGGTTCTTGATCGCGATCTTGGTGCGCCCGAGCTCGACCGTGAGCTGGACCGGGATGTCGAGGATCATGTCGATGTCGTTCGCCGCGCCCGTTTTGCCCTGCGCCGGCGCGAACTGCTCGAATGCGGCGGACGGGGCGCGGGCGACGACGGGGGTCGCGGCCTCGGCCGTGACCTGCTCGTGCAGCGCTGCGGCCCAGTCGTCCGCGGCCGGGGTTTCGACGGTTTGGTTCATTGCATTCTCCATGTGTAGATCAGTTGTCCGCGCTGGGGGAGGTCAGCCGCTCGACCTGCAGCGCGTACTGGCCGTTGAAAACGCCGCACTTGCACTCGATGACGGGAACGCCGTCGACTTCGGCCATCAGCGGCCGCGCGACTTCGAGCGAGATCACGTCGCCGGGCTGCATGTTGAGCACCTGCTGCACTGTCAGCTCCGCGCGCCCGAAATTCACGACGAGCTCGACGTCGGCCGCCTGCACCTGGCGCGAGAGGAGGCGCACCCAGCGCTTGTCGACGTCCATCTGCTCGCCCTGCAGCGGGCTGCACAGGACATCGCGTATCGGCTCGAGCATCGCGTAGGGCATGCAGATGTGGAATTCGCCGGCCGCGGTGCCGAGCTCGATGTTGAAAGTGGTGACGACGACGACTTCGTTCGGCGTGGCGATGTTCGCGAACTGCGTGTTCATCTCCGAGCGGATGTACTCGAACTTGAGCGGGTGTATCGCCGACCACGCTTTCTCGAGGTCCTCGAAGACGACTCCGATCAGGCGCTGGATGATGCGCTGCTCGGTCTGCGTGAAGTCGCGGCCTTCCACGCGCGTGTGGAACTGGCCGTTGCCGCCGAAGAGGCTGTCGATGACGAGGTAGACGAGCTCGGGATTGAAGATGAGGAGCGCGGTCCCGCGCAGCGGCTTCACCTGCACGAGATTGAGGTTCGTGGGCACTACGAGGTTGCGCACGAAGTCGGCGTATTTCACGACCCGCACCGGGCCGACCGAGATCTCGGCGGTGCGCCTCACGAAATTGAAAAGCCCGAGGCGCAGCATGCGCGCGAAGCGCTCGTTGATGATCTCCAGGGTCGGCATGCGGCCCCGGACGATCCGTTCCTGCGTCGCGAGGTTGTACGGCCGTACGCCTTCTAAGTGCTCTTCCTCCTGCGTCTCTTCGGACTCGCCGCTGACGCCGTTCAACAGCGCATCGACTTCGTCCTGCGATAGAAAGTCTTTTGCCATGGCCTTACTGGATCATGAATGCGGTGAAAAGGACTTCGACCGCGGGGCCCTTGTCGGCAGGCTTCGCGGCGCCCGGCTTCGCTTCGCCGCCGTCGGTGTCGTCCGCCGCGGGTTTCTCTTCAGCCTCGTCCGCCTTGGCGTCCGGGGCGGCCGTGGCTGCGACCAGCGGCGCGATGATGCTTTGCACGGCGGTCGCGAGCTCGGTCGCGAGCTTCTCTTTTCCGGCGACCGGCAGCAGGTCCGCGCCGCGCTTGCCCGAGAGCACCATGAGGATGCGGTTGCGCACTTCGGGCATCCGCTCCTTCACGAGGTCGAGCGTTGCCTGCTCGGAGGTCTTGAGGGTGAGGCCGACCTGGATGAACTGCGGCTGGCCTTCGTCCGCCGCCAGGTTCGCCGTGAACATCTCGAGCGGCATGAAAAGCGCGGGCTTCGGCTTGGCGACTGCGGCGGCGTTGGGATCGGCCGGCTTCATGAAAAACCACGCAGCGCCGCCCCCGCCGCCGGCGAGCACGAGCACGAGCGAGACGATCAGCAGAAGTTTGCCGCGCTTTTTGGGCGGCGGTGCGGCCTCGGCTGCGGTGGTCTGGGCTTGTTTCTGGGCCATGTGCGCTCCTCGTTGGATGGAGTGAATTATCGGGATCGGGGAGCTTCATCCATTGCCGGATAAAGCCCCGGAAACCGCCGCTTTCCTTCGCTTAGCGCCGCAGAGCGATCAGCCGATCGGCTTCCCTCACCCCCGACCCCTCTCCCGGGGGGAGAGGGGAGATTCGTGGTGCGGTCGCACTGATCGCACCCGCGCCGAATTCAGATCGAGAAGGGAGAGTTTCGGGGACCCTCCCTCCGGGAGAGGGAAGTTCTTCGAACTTCCCGTCGGGCAGATGTACGAACCCCTCTCCCTCCGGGAGAGGGAAGTTCTTCGAACTTCCCGTCGGGCAGATGTACGAACCCCTCTCCCTCCGGGAGAGGGGTAGGGGTGAGGGAGTGACCTTAGGCGAAGATGTCGACGAGCCCGCGGGCCACTACTCGGGGCGGCAGGGAGATTTCGGTGGGGGCATCGAGACCGCCGTTCCGCCCGCCGGCCGAGCCGGCGCGCGCCTCGCCGCGCAGCTGCTCGCGGGCGGCCTGCGAATCGGAGCCGACGGTCGCCTGGCCGAGCGCAAGGCCTTTCTCGCCGAGGGCCGTCTTGAGCTCCGCCAGCGACGCTTCGATCGCCTCGCGCACGGCGGCGTGAGGCGAGGTGAACGCGATATGGGTCGCCTCTTCCCCGAGATTCAGCGTGATCTCGATCGGCCCCAGGTTTGGCGGATTGACGTGCAGCTCGGCGTGCTGCTGCTGGCGGTCGACGAGCCACACGATTTTCTGCTGGAATGCGTCTCCCCAGCCGGTAGAGCCGAGCGCGGTGTCGATGCGCGCGGTGGCAGGCGCCTGTACCGCGGCCATCTCGGCGAGGTTCGCGGGCGCCCAGCGCGGTGCGAAAGTGCCCGAAACCAGCCCGTCGATCGAAGGCGAGTGCAGCGTCGAGGCGGGTGTCGCGGCGGCGCCGGGGCGCTCACCGGAAAACGTGGAAACCAGCGATTCGGCCTCCGATGGCGCAGCGCCCGTGGTGTCTATCCCCGATTTCGTCGCGTCGGCGCTTTGCGCGGCCACCGCGTCGAAGGTTTCGGCCCTGAGTCGCGCATCGATAGCGCCGCGGTTGCCCTGACCGAGCCCGAGCCCGGACTTGGACTCGGCGGTCTGTGCGGGCACCGCGAGTAGCGGGTGGATGGGCGTGGTCGCAACGAGCGCGTCCGCCGGTGCGTTCTCTGCGCCGGAGGCGATCCCGGCGAGGGCGGTATCGTCATCCAGGTCCGCGTCCGCCTCTTCGGCGACGCCGGCGCTCTCGAGCAACGCAGCCCATTCGGGCGTCACCGGCTGGGGGTTGGCAGGGGTCGTCGCGGCCGATTTCGCCGCGTCCGGTTTCGCGGTCGCGGATTGCGCCGTCCCGGATTTCGGCGCGTCGGATTTGGGCGTTCCCGCTTTCGCGTCCGCTTTCGACGACTGCGGCCTGGCGAGCTCCTGCTTGAGCGCTTCGCCGAACGGTTTCGCTCCCGTCGCGCCTTCTTCAGCGGCCGGACGCGGCGTAGCGGCTTCGGGCGTAGCGGCCGGCGCCGGTGCGATGGAGACTGGATCCATGATTTCCTAACCTTTCACTGTGTGGCCGCGTGACGCGAAATCGTCCATGAGGCGCTGGTCCTGCCTTCTCATGCGCTGCCCCTGGGCCGCGTCGTGGCGCTGCTCGAGCACGTCGTAGCCTTTGACCTGCTTCTGGCGCGATTGCCACTCGCCCTTGCCGCGATGCACCG
>Ga0105106_10000837_pt1 | contig 21867 bp, 17 predicted proteins | sample PPLLaktember2015_5_FD_79109 | JGI IMG/M metagenome (GOLD analysis project Ga0105106, IMG submission 79109) | Freshwater sediment microbial communities from Prairie Pothole Lake near Jamestown, North Dakota, USA - PPLs Lake P8 Core (1) Depth... | ecosystem: Environmental > Aquatic > Freshwater >...
AGGTGAAATTATATCAGCAGTCTACTGAGGAATATTTCCGAAAACTGGATATAATCAACCATACCTGAGGCTTTCTGATATGACCCTCCATTCTGAGATCCACGAACAACCTGCACGTCTCGATAGCCTGCTGAAACAGCGCCAGGCGGTGGAGCAGATCGCCGCCCACATCCAGGCCAACTCGCCCAACTTTGTCTTTCTGACTGCCCGCGGCACCTCCGACAACGCCGGGCGCTATGCCAACTACCTGTGGGGCGCGGCCAACCGCCTGCCACTGGCCCTGGCGACCCCCTCACTCTTCACCTTCTACGGGCAGCCACCTGCTCTCAAAAACGCTTTGGTAGTGGGCGTGTCCCAATCCGGCCAATCCCCGGATATCGTCAGCGTGATCCAGGAAGGCCACCGCCAGGGCTGCCTGACCCTGGCGATCACCAACGCCCCGGTCTCCCCGCTCGCCCGGGCAGCTGACCTGGTGCTGGATATCCAGGCGGGTGAGGAAAAAGCCGTCGCTGCCACCAAGACCTATACCGCCGAGCTGTTAGCCATCGCTATGCTTTCCGCTGCCCTGGCTGGCTCGGAGAGCGCCTGGCAGGAGCTGGCTGGCATCCCCGCCTGGGCCGCTGAAGTACTCACGCAGGACGAAGCCATCGGCCGCATGGCCCAGCGCTTCCGCTATATGAACCAATGCGTGGTGCTCGGCCGCGGCTACAACTATGCCACCGCTTTCGAATGGGCGCTCAAACTCAAAGAGCTTACCTACCTGGTGGCCGAGCCGTATTCCTCCGCCGACTTCCAGCACGGACCCATCGCCATGGTGGAGGGCGGTTTTCCGGTGCTGGCGGTCGCCCCTCAAGGGCGGGTGTTCGCCTCCATGCTGGAGATGATCGCTACCCTACGCAACGAGCACGCCGCTGAGCTGGTGGTCGTCTCAGACAGCGACCAGGCGCTCAACCTGGCCCAATCGCCGGTCTGCCTGCCTGCCGGCATCCCTGAGTGGCTGACCCCCATCATCGCTATCATCGCCGGACAGCTCTTCGTCTATCACCTGACCCTGGCCAAGGGCTACAACACCGAGCGCCCGCGCACCATCAGTAAGGTAACCGAAACCCAATAAACCCAAAAAAAGACAGGGTCAGGGCGAACTGAAGTGAACCCTGTCTTTTTTTGGGTATTAAGGATCAAAGCCCCACGAACGAGATCAGCTCGATGCCCCGCCTTTGGATGGCTGCATCTACCTCCGGGTCGGTCAGCACCACCAGCTCGGACTCGCGCTGGCGGGCGTAGGTCGAGCCTGCCAGCAGCACCGGGTCGGCGTAACCTGGGTGGCACATGATCTCGGAGGTGCCTGGCTCCAGCGCCTCGATCAGGCGCAGCATCTCAGCCTTGGTGGCATCTTCATCATAGAACGAGGCATAAAAAACATCCGGGGTTTTGGGTTTGAACTCACGCAGCAGCCGGGGAGCGTACTCCTGGATGGGTGTCAGCACCTCTGTCGGCAGGCCGGTCATGTCAGCCTCATCGCCCTGGGCAATCACCAGGCGGATGCCAGCCTTGTATTCCTGCGCAAGTTCCAGCATATTGCGAAAAAGTGCCTCGGAAAAGTAAGACGAATGGTGGTGTGAGTCCAGATGGGTGGGTGCCTTGCTGGTGGTAGCCACGAACTTCTCGACCTGTGTGCGCCATTCTGCCTTCACCTGGGAGGCGTCGATCTCCCCCAGACGAGCCAGAAACTGGTCCAGCTTGAGGAACGAGCCATCTGCAGCCGTCAGCCCTGGCAACCTTTCCGCCAGCAGGAGCGGCTTCCCTGAGGTGAGCACCAGGTGTACACCCAATCCTAAATTGGGGGTCTCTTGCATGGCAATGCGCAGGTCCTCCACCACGGTAGGCATATTCATCATGCAGGTGGTTGAGGTGACGATGCCCTTTCGGTGTGCCGTCCGCACACCGCGCGACACCTCAGCCGTGCGGCCGTAATCATCTGAGTTAACGATCAACCGTATGCTCATCACCAATACTCCTCTTATTTATAGACCTGACAGGTTTTCACAGGCGGCCGGCCATTCTTTACCTATGTACGTGGTATAGGTCTTTCCTGTCAGTCCTCACCGGAAACCTGTCAGGTCTTTTTTTCACCAGCGGCGGCCAGTCTTCGCCTATGTCCGCGATAAGTATTATACCTGCCAGCCATCTCCGGAAACCTGCCAGGTCATATTTTTAGGGCAAATTTTTGGGCAAGTTCTTAAGATACTCTTCCACCAGTCCTCTCAGGTGGGCGGGCGGGTCACGATAAAATTCGTCCGGATCCACCTGCAGCTGCGCAAACGCCGGGATGGGCTGCACCAGTGGCTTGGTAGCAGCGAACTCCTGCAACACGCGGGCATGCGGCTTTAGCGTTCCGTCCGGACGCACCAAACCGAAGAAGCGCTCGTGGCGTTGCTCCTTGCACGGCGGGCGATCCCACAGTTCCGGAGCATAGTCGGCATAGCACCAGACCAACGCCCCCAGCGCCCCTACCTGCACCAGTTTGGGAAGCGTCTGGCGCAGGAACTCCGCCAGGTCTTCCTCCGAGGCCATGAACTGCTTCTTGTGCAGGTCATAAGACTGCCACTCCCAATACTGCGAAGGCTCGCCGGGAGCGACCGTGCAGCCACCGAACTCTTCTATCAGCACCGGCTTGCCGCACAGTGCGGCGGTCAGCGCGCAGGTGAAGGGCACATAATCAGGGTCCAGCGGATGGCGGGCCATGTCGGTGTACATTGGGTAGGCGTGCATCACGCCGAAATCGGTCTCAGCAAACACCTGGTCCACACGCAGGCCGTTATCTTCGACCAGGCTGGCGGCGTGCAGCCCACAGATCACCGGCTGGGTCGCCCCGCTGGCGCGGATGACGCTGACCATGCGCCGTACCCAGGCCTGCCCGGCCTGGGCGTTATCCGGCCAGGCGAACAGATCCGGTTCATTGCCCAGATTCCATACCCAGATGCCCGGGTGGTCTTTCAATGCCCCTACCACTGTGTGAAGCAGCAGCTCCTCAGCCTTCAGCGCCACGGGGTCGTGGAATGGGTTGCGGTAGCCACCCTCGACTATCTTACCATCCGATACTATCTCTCTCAACCAGGTGGAGTTGGGGCGCGGCCCGCCCAGCAGCCAGGGGGGTGCCCAATTCGGCCCGCTCATGTGCCCGGTGAAGAAGGTCACGTCCAGCCCCAGGCCTTTCTGCGCAGCGGTATCCGCCACCTGGGTCAGGTTCGTAAGTGCCCGTGCCGAGACATGTGTCGAGCCGGGCTGAAAATCTTCCCACAGCAGGAAGATTCGCACCTTCTGCAGACCCAGCTCAGCGATGACCGAAAATTCTTCCTGTACCTCGCCGAGGTCAAAATTGCGCCACCAATACATAGCTTTACGGCGTGGCCAGTAGTTCACTCCTAAGACAAAAGGCTGCCCTGTGTTCATTCGCCTCCGTGTATCGTCTGGTCGATAGCTGCCAATAAGGAAAGCTCGCCTGCAGCATCGTGATCCAGCGCCCAGATCATGATCCCTGAGCAGCGTTCCATCGCCAGGCGGGTCTTGGCTTGCATGGTCGGAATACCATTGTAATTGATCAATGTCCCATAATAATCAAATGTGTCCACCTGGGCCGCGGCCGGGTCATACTGCACAATGCGATAATACGGTGTGCCATCCGGGCGAGAATAGAAGGGTACGCCCAATACTGCCTTATCTGCTGGCAGGCCTCGACCAAGCCAGTAATCCAGCGCCTCTTCGGCAGCTGGCATGGACGAATGGTTTTCGCCGGATCCATCATACGCCATGATGTTGACAAAGTCCAGTAGGGCGAAGCTCTCTGGTGGGATGCCCTCACCGGTCGTGCCTGCCGCCACCACTGCTATGGTAAGCAGCCTGTCCGGCAGCGCCCGGCGCAGCTCGCCCATCAGCGACAGGAAGTTCTGTGCCGACTGCCCGGCGTCCGGGTACTCCCAGTCGATATCCGCCCCGTCCAATCCAAACTCATCAACGAATGCCGCCAGCGCGCTGACAAATACCGCCCGCGTTTCTGGGCTGGCTGCCATGGCTTCGAACTCATCATCCCAGCCCCAGCCTCCCACCGAGATCAGTACCCGTGCACCGTGCTCGTGAGCCTGGGCTATTAACTGCTCCAGCTTCCAGGCATTCGGCAGATTTTCGAATGTGCCATCTGAGTTTGGAATGAGGAAAGCATAATTGATATGCGTCAGGCGCTCAAATGGAACCGTTTCCACGATGGTGGCGGCGGTAGCATAGCCGATGACGCGGAATTCCGAGGCAGGAGTCTCAGCTGGCATCTCATCCTCCGGTATGACAATATCCTGCGAGGCGCCTGCACAGGCAGGCAACAGGCATAAACAGATCAACAGGATCAGATTCTTCTGCATGGGACCTCGCTGGAAAGACAAGTTACTCAACCAGCAGATTCTGCACCCAGTGCGGTTTCGCGCAACGCCGGCAGAGTCTCAGCCAGGTGTGCCCGGATGACTGGCGTGGGTCTTAAGCCACCCTGCTCCATGCCGATCATCACCGAGCCGATCACCGGCGGAATATCCAGGCGCACCAGCCGGGCGTCGGGCGCCTCGCTCATAATTATAGCGCGCATCGGTTCGATCAGCAGCGCGCCGCCCTCGAACATGCTGCCAGAGAGCACCACATCGAATTCCAGGGACTGAAAATCGAGCTGCCGGATGACCGCATTGGCCATCTCGCCAAGCTCGCGACCGGCCCAGTCGATCACCTGCCGCGCCACTTCGTCGCCTTGTGCTGCCACCTGGAACACCAGCGGTGCAGCAGCTGCATCGATGTCGTAATGCCTTTCGGTATAGCCCTCCAGCAGGTCTCCCAGGTCGCGCGCACCCGCAATCTTGATGAACGCCTGAGTCAATGCTGTGCTAGGACCGCGCCGGGTCCACTCATACCCCACCAGTTGCATCGCCCGCGCCACCAGTTCGCTAGAGCCAGCGTACTCCCCCAAATAGAAACCATACCCGGTCACGCGCCCCTCACGTATATGTTCACGGTCCAGCCCGCGGCAGTTGCACCCCGTCCCCGAGACGACCACTACCCCCCAGCCATCGCGCGCCCCCGCCACCAGCCCAGGGATGGTGTCGTTGACGATATCCAACGGACAGGTGATGCCAAGGCCGTGCAGCACTTGCAGCATCGGCGGGCGAACAGAGGGCCAGTCGTAGCCGGCAATGCCAAACCCGGCACCTGCCAGGTCGCTCAGTGCCAGCCCACTGGTACGCAGCACCTGCTTTATTCCCTGGCGCAGGCTGGCGGTCATCCCGTCATAGCCTACCACCTGCGGATTTCCCGGCCCAGAATGCCCAAATCCGACCACCCGGCCGTGTTCATCCGCGATAAGCAGATGCGTCTTCGTCCCTCCAACGTCAACACCCAAATAGTAGCCCATTCTATGCTCGCGGGCGGTTATTTCCAGAACTGGGGAAGAAAATCCCTATGGGTCTCAAGCAGGTCGTCCAGCACCGTTTGAACTTTATCCGCGCTGGGGCCTAACGGATGGGTCAGCAACGCCTGGTAGGCTGCTTCCCGGTCACCATGCACGGCTGCTTCGACTGTCAGCAGCTCAAACGACTTGACCTGTGCGATCAACCCGAAGCAGCTCAGAGGCAGCGGCTCGGTGGGGATCGGCTGGATGCCAGCCCGGCTGACCTTCGCCGGCATCTCCAGCACCCACTCAGCCGGCCAATCTTTCACCGCTCCATTGTTTTTAATGTTGACCACATGCATCTCGCCCAGGTCGTTGTAATGGGCGGTCAGCAGCTGCGTGGCGACGGTGGAATAATAAGCACCACCGCGCTTCATCAGGTCCGCCGGGGGCGTCATCAGGGATGGATCGGCATACTGTCGTAATAGGGCTTCCTCCACCATAATTACCTCGTCGGCGCGCGACGGCGGCCACTTGGCCTGCGCCGCCAGCTTCTTGTCCGTGTAATAGAAATACTGCAAATAATAATTGGGGATCATGCGCAGCACTTCAACCGTGCGCAGGTCCCACTCGGGGTGCTCCTGCGATCTGAGCTCCTTGAGATACGCCTGCAACACCTGCGGCCAGACATCCTCTCCATCAATGGTGAAGCCGCGGTGCCAGGAGAGATGGTTGAGGCCGAGGGTCTTCAGCTCAGCTCGCCCCGGATCGATCGGCTTGCCCAGCCCCTTCTCCAACTGCTGAAGGATCATCATCTTGGTGGTGATGGGCACGTTGCATACCCCCACTGAGGGCACGTCTGGTGCATATTTGCTCAATGCCTGAGTGACCAACCCGGCCGGGTTGGTGAAATTGACCAGCATCGCACCGGGAGCAACCTGGCGCATTTCCTGGGCGATCTTCAGAACCACCGGGATGGTGCGCATGGCCTTGGCCATCCCGCCCACCCCGGTGGTCTCCTGACCAATCAGCCCATGGCGCTGTCCCAGATACTCATCCCGGCGGCGGGCTTCCATTTGTCCGACCCTGAGCTGGGTAGTGACATAAGAAGCACCCGTCACGGCCGAGCGCTGGTCTGTGGACAGGGTCACCTTGAAAGGGGTACCCTGGTTATCAACGATGCGCTGCGCAAATCCGCCGACGATCTCCAGCCGTTGGGCGTCGATATCCATCAGGCACAGCTCGGTCAGCGGGAATTTATCCAGGCGGGCCAAGAATCCGCTGACCAGCTCTGGCGTATAGGTCGAGCCGCCGCCAATAACCGTTACTTTCATAAAAACCTCGATCTACTTTTCAACGCCCGTGATCACAATACCCTGGATGAAGAAACGCTGCGCCAGCAGGAAGATGATCAGTGGAATAATCAGGGTCATCAACGAGCCAGCCTGGATCAGCTGCGGCTGGCGCCCATAAATGCCGTTGAAGCGGGACAGGGCCACCGAGATTGGCTGGTCTTCCATCTTGAGATAAATGAGCGGCCCAAAGTAGTCGTTCCACGCCCAGACCACGTGGAAGATGGTCACCGCCAGGACCGCAGGGTAAGACTGCGGCAGGATGACCGACCACAGCACCCGCATCGGTCCGGCGCCGTCGATCATGGCCGCCTCGTCCAGCTCGCGCGGCAGGGTCATAAAGTATTGGCGTAACAAAAAGATATCATAGGCATTGCCGAAGAAAGCGGGAACGATCAACGGCAACCAGGTGCCCACCCAGCCAATCTTGGTGAAAAAGGTGAAGGTGGGGATGATGGTCACTGCTCCAGGCAGGAAGAGGGTCGAGATCAGCACCACGAACAGGAAATCGCGTCCGGGGAATGAGAAGCGCGAGAAGCCAAATGCTACAATGATGCAGGATACCCATACCCCAACGGTCGTGGTTAACGCGTAGAATGAGGTATTCCACAACAGGCGCGGGTAGTCGATCGTCTCCCACACCGTCACATAATTCTCCCAGGTCGGGGAAAACTTCCAGGGGCGTTCCAGGGAGCGGTACGAGCCTTCCCACAGGATCGGGTCTGCATCGGGGTTGTTCGGATCGATAAAGATGCTTTCCTTGGCATACCCTTTTACCAAAGCCAGGTCTGGCGAGCTGCCGTCCAGCAGCGGCACGGTGTAGATCTCCAGCGTCTGGCTGTAATAGTCACTCATGTTGATGGTGATATCGTTCACCCGGCTGCCCTGGTGGATCGGGAAGGTGTACTCGTTTGTGTTATTGCCGGTGTACACCAGTGTGGGTTGTGCGGATGGCCAAATCGGAGCACCAATGGCGGCAAACTGGTTGGGAGACTTCAGCGAGGTAAAGATCATGTATAGAAACGGCATGAGGAACAGCGCCAACACCAGGATGGTAAAGAGGGTAACCCACACCGGATTGATGCCCTTGCGTAGTTTTGTCCAGAAAGATTGATTATACATGTCTGGTCTCCTCTACTTGCGCTCGCTGGCGTAATAAACCCAGTATTTGGCTGACCAGAACAGGAAGACCGTCACGAGCAGGATGACCACGAATAACAACCAGGCCAGGGTCGAGCCATAGGACATGTTCATGTTGACAAAGAAGTTCTTGTAAAGGTACAGGTTATAGAACATGGTCGCACCCCCTGGACGACCGGTTCCCTGATTGATGACCAGCGGCACCAGGAAGTATTGGAACAAACCCACGATGCTCAGGGTCAGGTTGTAGAAGATGACCGGCGAGATCATCGGAAAGGTCACATTCCAGAAGGACTGCCAGCCGTTGGCGCCATCCACCTTGGCAGCATCGTAAAGTTCGGTCGGCACGCCCTGGAGGCCGGCCAGCATGATCAGCATGGCATTGCCAACGCCCCAGATACCCATAATGACATAAGTTGGATAGACCCAGTTGATGTCATTAGCCCAACCCGGCACGCTTTCACTGGCTACACCCAGTACCTCGATCAAGAAGCGATTGATCCAACCGCTTTCCGGATTGACCATCCCGCCCCACAGGAAGACACTGGCAACAAAAGGAATGATATAAGGCATGTAGAACATGGAGCGGAAGAAGTTTCTTCCAACCAGATGTTTATTGTTCATCAAAACGGCCAGCCCTAAAGGTAGAAAGATCCCTACCGGAAGGGCGATCAGCCCAAAGCGGATGGTCACCCATAAGGCGCCCGGGGTTGATTCAGGCCGCGCGTTCCAAACCGCATTGTCTTGAAAGAGGGTCTTGTAGTTGTCGAAGCCTACGAAAGTCGGCGGGTTCAGGACACCGTCCGTTATCTTGATATCCATGAACGAGAAAAGCAACGTGGCCACCATGGGAATGAGGGTAAAGATCAGAAAACCGAACAACCAGGGTGAGATGAACAACATCCCGTTGCGAAATTCGCGCCGGGCCAACGGTGGCATGTTGCGGAAGGACCCGATGGAAGGCAGTCTGGGTAAACGGGTTAGCTCTTGCATACCGACCCTCCTGAAAATAGGATATTGGGCGGGCCAGCGAAAACTGGCCCGCCCAAATGTGTATTAGATTACTATTACTTGTTGAAGATGACCGTCAGGTCTGCTTCTAAGGTCAAAATCTCGTTAGCGAGATCCAGATCTGGGGTCGTGTTCTCCAAGGAATAGAACGTATCCATGCGAGCCCAGGCCTCATTCCAATTGGGCATGTAGCCTTCCGCGCTGGGGTTATCGGCGTAGGCCAGACCGGCCAGGATGGTGTCCCAGGTGGTGACGTATGGATATTGAGCAATCTTGGCGTCAATGAAGCGCTGCTGGAATTCAGGCAGGGCGGGGAAGGCGCCATAGGCACCCGGGGTATCGGCGGTGCCGACGATCAACGGCTCAACGCCCTCTGGCCCTAGCAAGAAAGCCAGGACTTCAAAGGCCTCTTCGGGGTTCTGGGTGCCCTTCCAGATGCGGAAGGTGTCGGCATCGATGCGGCCGTTCACCTCACCATTGTAGGTGGGCAGGGCGCCGAATTGGAATTCATAACCTGCGCCGGCCAGGTCGCCCAGGCAGCAGGTGTACCACAGCTGGGTCACGCCCATGCCGATGCGTCCGCTACCGAAGGTATTGCCGGTACCGAACTGTTCGCTGTTTGAAACGTCAAAGTTCGGGATAAAGGGCTGCTCACCCCAGATGCCGTCATACCACCACTGCCAGGCAGCTTCCCAGTTGGCAGGGATATCGGCGACATAGCTGCCAGCTTCGCCGGAGTAGATGGCTGAAGCGCCCCAGAAGGAGCCCATGTAAGCCGGGTTCCCGGACCAGACCGGGTGGTAACCGTACTGCACGATCTGGGTGCTATCGAAGTCAGGGCTGGTGGCGTCATTGCCATTGATGTCCAGAGTCAAAAGCTTGGCAACCTCGGTCAGCGTCTCCCAGCTCCACTCCACTTCACTACCATCCGGCATGACATACATCTCGCCGTATTCGGCGGGCGGGTAGTTCAGGCCAAGTTCATCGAACATGGTGCTGTTATAGAACACTGCGGCGGGGAACACGGCAAATGGCAGGCCGACCTGACCTTCCTCGGTCTGGTACATTTCAACCAGCGCCGGGTCGAACTGGCCCAGATCATAACCGGAGGATTCGATGTAGGGAGACAGGTCCAGCCACTGGCCGTAGAAAGCGTTGGAGCCACCCCAGCCGACCGGTCCGATGATGTCAGGACCAGCGCCAGCTGAGATCTGGGTCGCCAGGGTATCCTTGGCGCTATCATAGGGGACTACTTCCAGGATCAGCTCGATGTTATCATGCGAGGCGTTGAAGGAGTCCACCAGCGCCTGCTCGATCTCAACCTGATTGGCATCCGTGCCGGTGCCCAGACCAACGTACCAGCGGATCTGGACGGCTTCAGCGGGTTCTTCAGCTACCGGTTCTTCAGCTACCGGTTCTTCAGCTACCGGCTCTTCCTCCACCGGTTCTTCTGCAGGTGTCGTGCAGGCTCCCAGGATCATCGATGCGACGATCAAGATCGTTAGAAAGTACAAAAGCTTCTTCATGTTCAGTTTTCTCCTCTTTTAGAATATGTCAGAATATTGGTCGGGTTGTCAAGACAAAAAGTAGATGTTATAGCCAGTTTCACCTCCAGTTTTACAGGGTGTCGGGTTGATATGCACAGCCGCATGAGCGGCGCAGGATTAGTTGTGTAGGTAAAAGGGTAATGTTTTCAGGAGTGGCGCATTCCAGAATGCGGAAGAGCTGGCGGGCGGCTACCTGCCCCACCTCTTCGGTTGGGGCACGCACGGTAGTAAGCGGTGGGGTCAGAAAAGATGAAAGCCGCATATCGTCAAAGCCAACCAGCGCCACATCGTCCGGAACCCGCCGTCCAGACTCGTTGATCGCCTTGAGTGCCCCGATAGCCGAGTCGTCATCGCTGGCAAAGACCGCATCGAAATCCGGCGAATTAGAGAGGAACTCCCGCATGGTGGCGTAGGCAATATCACGCTCGAACTCACCTTGCAGGATCAGCTTTTCGTCAAACGGCAGCCCGTGGGCGTGAAGGGCTTTCTTGTAACCTTCTTCACGCCAGTACGAGTCCTCTTGCCTGGCCGGGCCGCGCATGAAGACAATCCGACGCTTGCCGTGGTTACTGATCAAATGGTCCACCAACTTATAAGCCGCGGCACGGTTCTCTACGGTCACAAAAGGGATCGGCAGGCCACCTGGCGGGGTGCGGTGAATCAACACAATAGGAAATTTACGGGTGTACAACCGGGTGATCTGGGCATCGTCCAGGCTGTCGGCAAATACCAACAGGCCGTCGGTGTTGTGCGTCCCAATCGGCGGTTCGTAATTCTTACGCAGCCCAGCCCGGTAGGTGGCTACCAGCAGGTTATAGCCATTGGCGCTGACCACCGATTCGATCCCGCTGAGCAGCGGGGCGAAGAAATCATGGTAGATGTTGGTCAGCAGTAACCCAATCACCCGCGTCTTGCGCGTGGCCAGTTGACGAGCAGTGGCATGCGGGACATAATTAAGCTCATCCATCACGCGTTGGATACGTTCTGATACATCGTGCGATGTGACTGCGTTGCGGTTTATGAACCGGCTGACTGTCGCCACCGAAACGCCTGCTCGGCGGGCTACATCTCGAATTGTTACGGAAGTAGAGGAGGGTCTGGTCATTAATGTAACCGGTTACATTATTGCATAATTATCGCTGCATGTCAAGATGGATTTATCATATTCCCGAAAAGGGGGAAAGCAGCGCTCTTCCGCTGCTCTCCCTTTTTTCGGAATGATCTTCACCCAACCCACATGTCAAAACTATACAGCATCGCCCCCATACCCATCAATAACAAGCTGAGCACCGTCCAGGCCCGGTCAAATGCTTGATTTTTGCCCAACCGCGCCAGGAACAGGTACGTCGCTGGCGCCACCAGCATGTAGCGCGCCATGGATTGCGCCGAACCGCTGAATACGGACAGCACGATCACCCCCAGACTGAAGAGCGCCACGCCCGGCGCGCGCCGCAGCATGAAGATCGCCCCTACCAGCGCCAGCAGGATGGATGCCACTTCGATGCTGAAATACACCATCCCCTGCCCACCACGAGCCAGGTCCCGGGCATACTCATACGCCCGCCCCCAGTCGCCAATAGATTTCTCCAGGCTCATCAGCCCACGGCCAAAGTAGAAGGTCTGCAGCTCGGCCCAACCCTGTCCCAGCGGCGAAAGCCTCCAGGCCAGGTAAGCCCCCAATGGCAGCAGTGCGCAAAAAACCTGGGCAAACCACTTCCAGTTGAAAGGCCTGAACAGCTGCGCCGGCAGTGATTTCTTCCAATCCAGCACTGCCAGGCAGGCCACCCCAAGCGGCAACACCAGTGCCGCCCCATGCGCCCGCGTCCAGGCTGCCAGCATCGCCAGCAGCGACGCCCACAACCACTGCTTGCGCCGGGTCAGCGCCAGCGACCAGAAGGCCAGCCCGATGAACAGACCTTCGGTATAAACCTGCGCCAGGAAAAAACCGGTGGGGAAGATCAGCAGGTAGAAGACCGCCCGCAGCGCACCCGAATCCTCCAGATAGTCACTGCCGATGTCCCACAGCGCCAGCATGCCCGCCAATGTGCCCAGCAGCGCCACCACCACCCCGGCTAGCGAGGCGGTAGCGATCGGGTTCAGCCCAAAGACCTTCAGCGGCAGCATGAAGAATTTCATCACATACGGATACAGCGGGAAGAATGAATAGTTCTTGATCACCGGCTGTCCGGTCTCCGGGTTGACCACTGTCCCCGCTTGCGGGTCGTCGTACCCGCCCACGGCGATGCCCACGTAATACTCCGCATCCCATGCTACCTGGCGGTTGAGGAAAGGCTCCAGCAGGTAGTCCTTGCCGCGGTTGGCATTGGCGATGGTCTCCTGCTCTGTCCAGCTGACAGCATAGTCCGGGCGCTTGATGTTCAAGCGCTCGTTGACCAGGTATTGGAAGCCATACAGCACAATGAACCAGCCCAACCAGAGGAGGATAATGGTGATCAAACTGCGTCTTTGCGTCATAATCCACTCCACGATTCGATGTCATTGCAACATTGTAGTAACGACTTCAGTCGTTACATTTGTAGTAACGACTTCAGTCGTTACGGCACCATCAACAACGTGATCGACTGCCCCGGCAACTCCAGCGCCTCGGCATCGACCGCCTGATCGCCCAGGTTCTCGGCGTTGTGACTGGCATCGAAGCGCCAGACCTGCGCTGTCTCCGGCGCTCCGCCGCGTACCTCCAGCCGCACAGCCTGTGCCTCGTCCGCCAGGTTGATGATCATCAGCGTCAGCGCTCCGTCCTCGCGCTGCGCGGCATAGATCGAGACATTCTCCACGCCTGAGTCAGCATACACCTGCTGCTCCCCGAACTGCTGGTACAACATAAACACATAGTACGATGGGCGTACCTGTCCCCGGTCGATGATACCCCAACCCCCCTGGGCGCCAGTGCTGACGATCAGCCAGTGGTTGACCATATACACATCCTGGTTGATCAACCGCCCCAGCACATCTGCCCACCAGATGGCATTGTAGAACGAGTCTGGCGTGGCCTCGCCTCCGATGGTCTTCGACCAGTGCGTGTTGATCTCGGTCACCGCGATGGGGATCTCCCGCCCGGTCACCTCCTGGATCAGCGCCCGCAGGCTGGAAATGATCGCATCCCACTCCGCCGTGTTCTGGCGCAGCTGCTCGATGGTCACCGGCGTGCCAGTGGTGCCCAGGGGGAAGGGATAGCGATGAATGGAGACGATGTCCACCAGGTCGCTGTTAGCCTTAAGGAACTCGGTCATCCAATCGCGGCCCTGCGAATCCTTGGGAGTGGCAGCCGGATCCGCCGCATACTGGTGCAGCTCCGGCCCGAGCAGTTGAATATCCGGGTCCACTGCCAGCATCGCCTCGGCGATGGCGCGCCATTCCTGGTTGAATTGCTCGGTATCATAAGGCTCATGCAAAAAATCCGCAAACAGCGTTGGCTCGTTGCCGATGCTCCAGAAGCGGATATTGTAGCCCTTTTCGACATTGGCGTAACGCACCAGCTCGGCGGCGGCCTCGGGCGTGCCGTTCATCAGCCGTACGCTGATGCTCGGCTCGGCCCCGATCTGCTCGCAGAACAGCATGAACTGATCGATCTGGTAGGGCTGCAGGTCGTTGCGGTCACCCCACGAGCCGCCCGGCCAGCGCACTACGGTGATGCCTGCCTGCTCGGTTGCCGGCATCATATCCCCCGGCACCGCCACCCACGGCCCATAATTGGAACCGTACACCAGCCGGCTGATCTCGCCCAGCCCCCGCCCGGGGTCCACGTACAGGCTACCCGAGTCTGCCTCTGGCGGTGTCCCGCCTTCGCAGGCCGCCGCCAGCAGGCTTAAGGTCAAAATAAGGAAAAATATTCGCCTGGTCATCTTTCACCTCGCCCATGAAACCGGTTACATTTAGAATATCCTATGTTATACAACAAAAATCTATTTTATACCAGACTTCTGCTTCTGTATTTCAATAACCATGGAGCTTCACCCGAGAATGTTATAATAAGAAGGACTTATACATGATAAAGTCTGCCCATGCAATGGTCCTGGGTGTTCCCAGGAATTCAAGGAGGACTCCCATTAAACTAACCCACCTGCACCTGAATGGCCTTCGCTTCAGTTTCGCTGCCGCTGAGACCGATCCCTCCCCGGAACCGTATATGTTCTTCACCACCGGCCGCGACTCCCCCAAGAAACCCACCGTGCGTACCGAACGCCGCCGCCCCGCCGGTCCCGGCGGAGGCCAGCCTACTGGCCGCGCCGAACCCCCGGTGCGCCGCCGCCCGCCCCAGCAGCCGGCCCAGCCCCAGCAGCCTGCTTCCGGCTCTGACTATGCCGACTCAGGCTACTCGCAGCCATCAGCCGGGGACAGTTATTCCCAACCCCCCAGCGATTATTCCTCTGCCGCTCCATCACTGCCCAGCTTCCCCACCGGCTCCGGCTCTGGCGGTCTGGGCTCGATCCTGGGCATGCTGGGCAAGCTGCCCAAGAAGGTGCTGATCATCGGCGGCATCGTTCTGTGCGTCCTGGCCGCCTGCTTTGTCTTATTTATTCTGCCCCAACTGGGTGGCCTGAGCGAACTTGTCGGGGGCGGTATCGCCCCCCAGGACCAGGGTGCTTACGAGCAGCCCATCACCCAACCCCAGGACGCCGAGCCGGTCTACACCATGCCCTCCGCCGAGCCGGTCACACTGCCCCAGGCGGGCACCTATTCCGGCTCCGACACCTGGACGGTCCTGCTCTACCAGGATGCCGATGACAAGGTGCTCGAACGCGATATCTACATGGACCTGAATGAGGCCGAGCGCATCGGCTCCAGCGCAAACGTCAACATCGTCGCCCAGATGGACCGCTACCAGGCTGGTTATACCGGCGATGGCGATTGGACCTCCGCCCGCCGCTACTACGTCACCCAGGATGACGACCTCAACCGCGTCGGTTCGCAGCTCATCACCGAGCTGGGCGAGGTCAACATGGCCTCCGGGCAGACCCTGGTCGATTTCGTCACCTGGGCCGTCTCCGCCTATCCCGCCGACCATTACGTGCTGATCCTCTCCGACCACGGCATGGGTTGGCCCGGTGGCTGGTCCGACCCCACCGCTTCCGGTCGCGGCGGTGCCACCTTGCCGCTGGCGTCTGCCCTGGGCGATGTACTCTACCTGGACGAGCTGGATGTCGCCCTGGGTGCCATCCGCAGCCAGACCGGCCTGGACGCCTTCGAGCTGGTCGGCATGGATGCCTGCCTGATGGGTCACATCGAGGTAATGACCATGCTGGCTTCGCACGCCCGCTACGCGGTCGTCTCTCAGGAGGTCGAGCCCGCCCTGGGCTGGGCCTATGCCGCCTTCCTCAGCCAGCTGCAGTCCAATCCCGGCGTTAGCGGCGCCGAATTAGGTCGCTTCATCGTCGAATCCTACATCCAGGACGACCAGCGCATCGTGGATGATGCTGCCCGCGCCGAGCTCGCCGGGCGTGGCTCGCCGCTGCTGAGCCTGTTCGGCGGCGCATCCAGCGCCCCCTCAGCTGACCAGGTCACCCAACAGATGATGCAGAACGTGACCCTGACCGCGGCCGACCTCAGCCAGGTGCCTTCCATGGTAGACGGTCTCAACGCACTGGCTTTCGCCATGCAGAGCGCTGACCAACGGGCGGTAGCCCAGGCGCGCTCCTACAGCCAGTCCTTCACCAGCATCTTCGGACGCGACGTGCCCGCGTCTTACATTGACCTGGCGCAGTTCGCCCAGCAGGTGGCCCAATCCAGCGGGGATAGCACAGTCAGCCAGGCTGCCAACCAGCTGCTTGCCGCTCTGGATGCCGTGGTCATCGCCGAGATGCATGGCCCCAAGGTGCCCGGTGCGCATGGCGTCTCCATCTACTTCCCCAACTCGGAGCTCTACCGCTCGGCCAACGCCGGGCCGCCGTCCTACAACGTCGCCGCCAGCCGCTTCGCGACCGCCTCGCTGTGGGATGACTTCCTCGCTTTCCATTATGCCGGGCAGACCTTCGAGCGCACCGCTGGCGCTATCTCCTTGCCCCCTGCGGCTGAGGCAGTCCAGGCGCCCGCCGCCGGCGACTTACAGGCGACACCTATCCAGCTCTCGGCGGATAGCGTCGCCCCAGGTGAGTCGGTCCTGCTCAGCACCAGTATCCAGGGTACCAATGTCGCCTATGTGCGCCTGGTGGTCGGCTACCTGGATCCCACCAGCAACTCTATCCTGGTCATCGACGGCGACTACCTGCAAGCCGCGCAGTCGCTCGTCCTGGAGGGTGTCTACTACCCTGACTGGGGTTCGGATACCTTCATCCTGGAAATCGATTGGGAGCCGCTGGTCTACCAGATCAGCGATGGGACCACGTCCGCCATAGCCTATCTGTACCCGGAAACCTACGGCGCCTCAGCTGAGGCAGCCGTCTACACTGTGGACGGCATCTACACCTTTGGCGATTCCGGTGAACAGCGCTATGCCCGTCTGTACTTCAGCAACGGCTCACTGCAGCAGGTCTTCGGCTTCACCAGCGAGGCTAACGGCAGCCCCGCCGGCGCTCCGCGCGAGATCAACCCCGCCACCGGCGACAGTTTCACCATCCTGCACCAATGGATGGAACTGGACGCCCAGGGAAACGTAGTCCAGACCGTCCAGGAAGAGGGCGACACTCTCACCTTCGGCGATCAGATGTTTACCTGGGAGGTGCTTTACGCCGCTGCCGGCGATTACATTGTCGGCTTTATGATCGATGACCTGGACGGCAACTCGACCGCCGTTTACGCCAACGTGACCGTGCGCTAACCAGAAGACCTGACAGGTTTACACAAGCCGCCCATCAGCCTGTCTCGATAGATCCCGCCATCGAAAACCTGTCAGGTCTTGTTTCTATAAACGGCCGCGCCGATCGTAGTAACGACTTCAGTCGTTACGCTCTTTCCGCCACTGCTCGCCCCGCCAACCAGCCGGTGGTCCAGGCATTCTGAAAGTTAAATCCCCCGGTCAGACCATCCACATCCAGCGCTTCCCCGACAATGTACAGCCCGGGGAGGCGTTTGGATTCCATCGTGCGGAAATCCACCTCGTCCAGGCACACCCCGCCACAGGTGACAAACTCCTCCTTGAATGGCCCCTTACCCTGGATGGTGTAGCGCCCCGCGGTCAGCTCTTCTGCCAGACGCCGCAGTTCAGGCCTGGATAGGTCTCCCCAGCGGGTCTCCTCTCCTATTCCGGCAGCCGCGAAAAGTCGCTGCCACAGCCGCCCCGGCAGTCCATTGAATGGGCTGTGCTGAGCCGCTTTTTGGCGAGCATGTACCGGATCGCGTTGATAAGCCAGCAATTCTGCCTGCGCTGCCTCCTGTCCGTGCTCCCCAAGCCAGTTCACCCGCAGCCCAGCCCGGTAGCCGCGGCTATGCAGCCAGCGCGCCCCCCATGCCGACAGGCGCAGGGCAGCCGGTCCGCTTAATCCCCAATGGGTGATCAGCAGCGGCCCGCTTTGCTGCCGCCCGGTAAATGTAGGTAGGGTACCGCTATCGTCCAGCAGTGTCAGCCTGGCCTCCGCCACCGATACGCCTGCCAGCCCTTCCAGCCGAGCATCCCGCACCGTAAAGGTAAACAGCGAGGGCACCGGCTCCTCGACCGTATGACCTAACTTCTTTGCAAGACGCAACGAAGCAGAGTCACCACCCGTTGCCAGCAGCAAGCAGCCGGCGGTCACCAGCACTGTTTCGTCCCTTCCGCCAGGCCGCAGCTCCAGATGGAAAACTGCCCAAGGATCATCCGTGTGTTCAACTGTGATCACCGTGTGGTCTGTCCAACAGACTACCCCGGCCTGTTGGGCTGCCTGCAACAGGCAGTCGACCACCGTCTGAGCCGAGTCAGAACGCGGAAAAATACGCCCATCGGCCTCAGTCTTGAGCGGTACGCCATGCTGTTCGAACCATGCCACTGTATCGCCTGGCTGGAAACGGGTGAACGCCGAGCGCAGGGCTATCCCACCGCGCGGGTAGAACTCGACCAGGCGGGCGGGCTCAAAGCAGGCATGGGTTACGTTGCAACGCCCCCCACCCGAGATCAGCACCTTTCCCAGCGACCGGCTGGCCTTCTCCACAATCAGGATGCGGAGCGGTTGGGCTGCATGCTCGGCGCAGGATATGGCTGCAAAGTAACCCGCTGCTCCACCGCCCACCACCACCAGGTCCCAGGCATTCGCTGTCATGCTGTCTAGTGTAGCCGGGATGGATGTGGATGTCAACGAGATCACCTTTAACCATTTCACTGCACAGGGTGAGATTAAGAAGGTGACGTTTGTCACTGGCAGCCGGGCAGGTTGGGGGGTATATTATTGATAATAGTAATTATTCTCAATAAGGAATCATGAACCTCGTCACAAACTTTCAATCTGCCATCCACACCCAGGGGCTGCGCGCCACCCGCCAGCGCCAGCTGGTGCTGGATGTACTGGAGCACAGCCCAGAACACCTGGACGCCGAAGCCATCCACGATCAGGTCAGAGCCAAAGACCCGCGCATCAGCCTGGCGACTGTGTATCGCACGCTGGCGCTGTTCAAGCGCCTGGGGCTGGTTGCCGAGCACAGCCTGGGCGAAGATCATGGGCACTTCGAGACCGCACCTAATGCCCCGCACTATCACTTCACCTGCTTGAACTGCAAGCGGGTGATCGAGTTCGAGTCTCCAACCGTACTACAGGTGGTCCAGGGATTGGCCGAACGAGAGGGGTTGCAGGTTATTGAGACCCACCTGACGCTGAGCGGCTACTGCCCGGAATGCCGCCCAGACGAGGAGGCTGCTTAGATGCTTATCAAACCCCACACCTCAGCCATTCCTGGCAAAGCCGCCTCTACTGATGTTCCCCTCAGCCAGCTGCCCCCTGGTACTATATGCACAGTCACGGCGATAAGCGGTGGGAATGAGCTAGTTAGCCGACTGGCTTGCATGGGATTCACGCCCGGCATAGAAGTGATCTTGCTGCAGAATATCGGGCGTGGTCTGTTGATCGCCCGAGTGCGAGAGACGCGCCTGGCGCTAGGGCGCGGCGAGGCCGAAAAGATCCTGGTTCGCCCGATAAACACATGACGCTGCTCACTCTGGCGAACCCCGCCGCCGAACTCCTCCCACAGCCAGCGCTGGTTATCGCCCTGGCCGGGCAACCTAACGTAGGTAAGTCCACCATCTTCAATGATCTGACCGGGGAGACCCAGTATGTCAGCAATTGGCCCGGCAAGACCAGCGAGCAAAAAATCGGGTTCGTCCACAGTCACGGCAGCCCGATCCAACTGGTAGACCTGCCCGGCACCTACAGCCTGAGCGCCAACTCAGCGGATGAGCGGGTTGCCCGCGATTACTTGATCCGGCAGCAGCCAGACGTGGTGGCACTGATCGTCAACGCCACCGCACTGGAGCGCAACCTTTACCTGCTGGCTGAACTGCTCGCTTTGCCGGTGAAGATCGTTATCGGATTGAACATGCTGGACTCGGCTGCCCAGCAAGGGATCACGATCGAGCCGCACGTCTTAGAGGCTGCCCTCGGCCTGCCGGTCGTGCCGATGACCGCCTCCAAAGCCCAGGGTGTGACCGCTTTACTGGATGCCGCCATCCGCCTGGCGCAAGATCCGTCTGCCTGTGAACCAACCCGACCGGAGATCCGCGCAGACCATCGCAGCGTGCTTGAGCAGATCCAGCACCTGATCTCAGACCATGTTCCTGCCCCATACCCACCCAGTTGGGCAGCCCTCAAGCTGTTGGAAGGCGACCGCGAGGTCACCGAATTGCTGCAAGCCCACCTGGGCGAACAGTGGGAGCCAGTACACGCCATCCTGGTGCAGCACGATGACGCAGCCCTAGCCATCGCCAGCGGGCGCTACGAGTGGATCGGGCGCATGCTGCGCGTGGCGGTTACGCAACCCAGGGCCGGTCAGCTGACCCTCACCGACCGTATTGACCGGGCCGCCACCCATCCCATATGGGGCATCTTGATCCTGCTGGGCATCCTGGGCCTGCTCTTCTTTCTGACCTATGCCCTGGGCACGCCATTGCAGACCTGGCTGGATGTTCAACTGGTGCAAGGAGGAGGTGCCTGGGCGGTAGCACAGCTCAGCACCGCCCCGCCCTGGCTGACCGGATTACTGGTTCACGGCATCATTGCCGGGGTAGGTACTGTGCTGACCTTGCTCCCCATCTTGCTAATTTTCTTTGCCTCCCTGAGTTTCCTGGAAGATGTGGGCTATATGGCGCGCGCTGCCTATGTGATGGACCGCTTCATGCACCTGATGGGTCTACATGGTAAGAGCTTCCTGCCGATCTTTTTAGGCTTTGGCTGCAATGTACCGGCGGTGATGGGGACGCGAATGATCGAATCGCCAAAAGCGCGGCTGACTACCATCCTGATTACGCCGCTGGTGCCCTGCACCGCCCGTCTGGCTGTGATCGCCACGCTGGCGCCCATTTTCTTCGGAAAGCAGGCATTGTGGGTCTCATGGGGATTGATCGCCCTGAACCTGGTGCTGCTCACCGGCCTGGGCATTGGGCTGCATGAGGGCCTGATGGGCGGGGAACATAAAGCTTTTATCATGGAAATGCCACTTTACCAGATCCCCCGCTTGCGCACCATCGCCCGGTCGCTATGGCTGCGGCTGGTGGACTTTATGAAAATGGCCGGGACGATCATCCTGGTGGTTTCGGTGGCGCTATGGGCTCTCTCCACCTTCCCTGGCGGCTCGATCCAGACCAGCTACCTGGGAATGATAGGGCAAAAGCTGGAACCGTTCGGCCGGGTAATGGGCCTGGAATGGCCAATGCTGGTAGCGCTGCTGGCCAGCTTCGTGCGCAAGGAGAACACCATCCCGACCCTGGCAGTGCTTTACGGCGCAGGGGCACAAGGAGCAGGCCTGGCAGTCGTGCTAGGCAGCCGCCTGACGCAACCGGCTGCGCTGGCTTTCTTAGCTGTGCAGATGCTCTTCATCCCCTGCCTGGCAACCCTGGCAACCATTCGCCAGGAGACACACTCCTGGCGCTGGACGTTGTTCAGCCTGGGGCTGCTGCTGGTCATCTCCCTGACGGCGGGGGTGATCATTTATCAAATGGGCACGCTGCTTGGCCTGTAATGAGAATAATGCAGCAGTGCAGCGACTGAAGTCGCAACTACGATTATCCTCATTTCAGTGACGAGATTGATCGGCGTTGTTTTTACAATTGAAGTCGCTACCAGGATTACCTTGAAGAATACGAATGCTTGAACAGCTTTTAAAACAACTTCAACAAGGCGGGACGTACAGCGTGAGCGTTCTGGCGCGCCAACTGGATGTCAGTGAGGCGCTGGTGATGCAAATGCTGGCTGACCTGGCTCGCATGGGCTACCTGCGTCCGGTGGAGGCAGACTGCCAGGCGCAATGCTCTGGCTGTGCAGAC
>Ga0105106_10000838_pt1 | contig 21845 bp, 21 predicted proteins | sample PPLLaktember2015_5_FD_79109 | JGI IMG/M metagenome (GOLD analysis project Ga0105106, IMG submission 79109) | Freshwater sediment microbial communities from Prairie Pothole Lake near Jamestown, North Dakota, USA - PPLs Lake P8 Core (1) Depth... | ecosystem: Environmental > Aquatic > Freshwater >...
CCCTCGTCGACAGCTGCGGTTTGGCGGCAGGTGGGTGCCGGTCGCCCGACTTGGCGCGCGCCAGGGCGTCGTCGAGCGCTGCTTCGAACGCCCACCCGGCGCCCCATTCGACGTTCTCTCCCAGGCGGACGATCTCCTCCAGAAGCGGAAGAGGAAGCGCCGCCATCTGTTCCAGCAGGGCCAGGTAGACGGCCCGGGTAGTGCGCGCGTCGTCCAGTGCGCGGTGTGTGCCGCGCACCGGGATGCCCAACGACTCAGCCAGGTTGCCGAGGCGGTAGCGGGCGGCAGTGGGCATCAATACCGATGCCAGGTCGAAAGTGTCCAGGCGCGGATTCTCGGCGAACAAGCCACGCCGACGGAGGAAGGAGAGATCGAAACCGACGTTGTGGCCCAGGATCGGGGCCTCGCCGACGAAAGCCTGCAGGTCGCCAACCACTTCGGCCAGCCGCGGCGCGCCGGCCAGCATGCTGTCGTCGATCCCGGTCAGCTGGACGATGAACGGCGGCAGTGGCCGCCCGGGGTTGACCAGCGTCGACCATTCGGCCTCGACGCGGCTGCCGCGGAAGCGCACGGCCCCGATCTCGATAACGGCATCGCGCTCGCTGTCGAGTCCGGTCGTTTCCAGGTCGAGGGCGACGAGGGTCTCCATCCGTCCTTTGTGCGGGCTTGGGCGCTGCAAGTGGCGCAGATTCCGATTGGCGAATCCAGCCGGGATTGCGCGGGATTATATCATCCGAGCGCGTCATCCATGCTATACTGCCGAAGGTCGTCCGACTCCTCGCGCGCGCCGTGACCAGCCACCAGCGCTGACTTGAACGAAGAAGCCTGCCCAGCCGTAGTTCCTCCCAAGCCGCCCATTGAGGTGCCTCCATGATTGCCGAACTCGCTCGCCGGATGCGCGACAACATCCAGAAGGTCATCGTCGGCAAACAGCAGGCGATCGATCTGTGCCTGACGGCGGTGCTGTGCGAGGGCCACATCCTTTTGGAAGATGTGCCCGGCATCGGCAAGACGACGCTGGCGCGCGCACTGGCGGCCTCGCTGGGCTGCACCTTCCAGCGCATCCAGTTCACGCCGGATCTCCTCCCGTCGGATGTCCTGGGCGTCAACTGGTTCAATCAGAAGGATCAGGAATTCGACTTCCGGCCCGGACCGGTCATGAGCCAGGTGGTTCTGGCCGATGAGATCAACCGGGCGACGCCGCGCACGCAGTCGGCTCTGCTGGAGGCGATGCAGGAACGTCAGGTGACGATCGACGGCGTCACCCGGCCGCTGCCGCGCCCGTTCATGGTCCTGGCGACGCAAAACCCGGTCGAACTGGAAGGGACCTTTCCACTCCCGGAAGCACAGATCGACCGCTTCCTGCTCCAGGTGCGCATTGGCTACCCGACCGCCGCCGAGGAGGCCGAGATCCTGTTGCGATTCACCGGAGATGAACCGCTCGCCTCGCTGGCGCCCGTGACGACGCCGCAGGAGATCCTCGATCTACAGCGTCGAAGGGAGCGGGTGCGCGTCGAGGAGTCGCTGCGCGCCTACGTCGTCGCCATCGGACGCGCGACGCGCGCACACCCCGAGATCCAACTCGGCGCCAGTCCGCGCGCCAGCCTGGCCCTGTATCACGCCGCCCAGGCCTGGGCGGCGATCCAGGGGCGGGAATACGTCGTCCCCGACGACGTGAAAGCGCTCGCCCCCCATGTCCTGACTCACCGCCTGATCATCGCGCCCCAGGCACAGCTGCGGGGCCGCGAGCCGGCCGAGCTGGTGGCCGACATCGTCGGGGAAATCCCGGTGCCTCTGGAGCGCTAGCGTGCGCCGCAGTGAGAGTTGGGGGCAGTTCGCCCTGCTGGTGCTGGTGGCCGGCTACCTGTTGACGCGCCCCGGCTTGCTGGCGGTTGCCGGGTTGATGTTGACGGTCCTGGCGGTCGGCTGGCTGTGGGATCGCTTCGCCCTCGCCGGGGTTTCCTACCGCCGTCGGTTCCAGTATCGGCGCGCCTTCCCCGGCGAATCGGTCGGCCTCGATCTGCAACTGGAGAACCGCAAACCGCTTCCACTGGCCTGGCTGCGCACCCTTGACCCGTGGCCGCTGCCGGTCGCGCCCTCCGATCCGGAGGGGCTGCTGCCCTCCCATCTCCCCGGCGAGGGCCTGCTGGGCATGCTGGTGGTGATGCGCGGCCGAGAACGCATCCGCCGGCACATCGGTCTGACCTTCCGGCAGCGCGGCATCTACCGAGTCGGTCCGGCGATCGCCGAGTCGGGCGATCCCTTCGGGCTGTTCCGGAGAGAAGGGGCCGCACAACCCGAGGAGCACCTCGTCGTCTTCCCCGAGATCCGGCCGCTGGGCGAGTTGGGCATCGCGCCGGACGACCCGTTCGGGGAGCGCAAGAGCGTGCGGCATCTGTTCGAGGACAACACGCGCACGCTGGGCGTGCGCGACTACAGGCCGGGCGACACATTCCGCTCGATCCATTGGCCGGCCAGTGCGCGCCTGAATCGGCTGCAGACGCGCGTCCACCAGCCGGTGTCGGGCCTGGACCTGATCATCTGCCTTAACGCGGCGACTTTCGCGCGTTATTGGGAGGGCACCGACCCGGAAATGCTCGAGGCGCTCGTCACCACCACGGCCTCGCTGGCCCACGAAGCCAACGACCGCGGCTACCGCGTGGGGCTGATCTGCAACGGCAGCATCTCCCATTCGGATCGACCATTCACCATCCCGGCCGGCAGGTCGCGGGAGCACTTCCCGCACCTGCTGGAGGCTCTCGCCGGACTGGTCCCGCTGATCACCGTCCCATTCGAGCGCTACCTGCTGGCGCAGGCGCCGCGGCTCGAGTACGGCTCGACCCTTTTTGCGGTGACGGCCTTTGTCTCCCCGGCGTTGGTCGAGGCCCTGCTGCGGCTCAAGGCTCGTTGTCGGAGAACGGCGCTGCTCAGCCTGAGCAGCGAGGCGCCGCCGGTCATCCCCGGGGTTGATGTACTGCGCGTGTCCGGCCCGCGCGCTCGGAGGCCGACGTGAGCTTGCCGGCCGCAGTCGTCGGGTCCACCCCCGGTCCGCGGGTGCGCCTGGTGCATGAGGCCGGACTGGCCGCGATCCTGCTGATGGAAGTCGTGTGGCTTGTTCCGTGGTTCCGCAGTCTGACCCCGGTGCTGAACCAAGTGACGACCCTCGGCTGCAGCCTGCTTCTTCTGGGCATCGCCTTCCTCGCGTCACTGATCGAGCGAGGGCTGCGCACCCTGCAGATGCGGTCGAGCGTTCGCGCGGTGGTGCTGCTGGGCCTGCTTGTCCTCTCGATCGCGATATCCCTGAGGCTGGTCCTCTTCCGAGACGCGGAACAGGGCACCCTCTCGATCCTGGCGCAATCGGTCTCGACGTTTACCGGGGTCCTGACGCTCGTACCCAATGAGCTGATTGTGATCCTGGCTGTGCTGTATGCCTGGCGCAGAGGCGTTATCGCCTCGGTGCGCGATCCGCTCGACCCGGCGGGGACAGCGCACGCGTTCCGACTGGGCATCCTGGCGTTTGTGGTCCACGCGCTGATCTACCGCAACGAGCACTCGCGTCTGCTTGTGGAAGCGTTGCCTCTCTTCTTCGGCGCGGCGCTGACCGGTATCGGCCTGGCGCGCGCTGACCGGCTTTCGGCGGCGCGCGGCGGAGGCCGGTCGCCGTTCACAGGGCGCTGGCTGGCGGCGCTGCTGTTGGTGACGGTGGCCACCACCGGCCTGGGCGTGGTGATCGGCGTCGGCCTGCAGACACCGGCGGCGAGCGGGCTGGCCGACGCCACCGCCGAAGGCCTACGACGGGCGGCGGAGGCGGTGCTGGTGGCCCTTACGCCGCTGGCCGTCGCAGCCGGGGCCCTGATCGAAATCGTTTTTCGCCTTCTGCGGGAGTGGCTCGGAGTTGATCTGGCGATGCCTGACCTCTCCGTCCTGCGCCGGCCAGAGCCCCCGCCAATGCCGGAACCCGGCCCCGCGCCGGCGTGGCTGGTGACCTACGGCCCGACGCTGCGCGTTGCCGGCACACTGGCGGTCCTGCTGGCGATCGCCCTGGCGGCCTTGCGCACGACCCGGCGCGGCCCGGCGCGCGGCCTGCAGCCATTCCAGGATCAGGTCGAGCCGATACCGGCCGGCGCGAGCGCGGAGTCTCGGAAGGGCGGCCTGGCGGAGATCCTGGGGGGCCGCAGCCTGCGTCGCAGGTTCCTGGCGGCGCAGACGGTCCGCCGACTGTACCAAAGACTGTTGCGGCTTGGGGAGGCGCGCGGCGCCCATCGTCACACCTCCAAGACGCCGTATGAGTTCATCGAGGACCTGCTGCGGGTCTTCCCCGACCACGGCAGTGAAGTGAGGGCCCTGACGGAGGCCTATGTGCGGGTCCGCTACGGCGAGCTTCCGGAAGACGAACAGGAGGTTCGACTGTTGCGGGCCTGCCTGGCGGCATTGTCCGGCGCAGGCAAGGATCGATGAGCCGGCAACCGCGGCCCGATTGTGGGGTTATCTCTGGTAGACTCCCGGCGGCCGTGATGGCATCCCATGGCAGATAAGGCCGCCGACGATCTGGAACTGGTCCGCCGCGCTGCGTCCGATTCGCAGGCGTTCGGAGCCCTTTACGAGCGCCACGTCCGGCGCATCTATAGCTATATCTACTACCGGACGGGCAACCATCACGACGCCGAGGACCTGACGGCGCGCGTCTTCCAGCGGGCGCTCGGCAGGGTGGGCGATTTCCGTGACCAGGGTGTGCCGTTCACGGCATGGCTCTACCGGATCGCACACAACCTGGTCGCCAACTGGCATCGTGATCAGGGCCGCCGGCCGACGGTGCCGCTGGAGGACTACGCGGTCGCGGCGCTGCCCGGAAATCATCCGGAAGCCGAGGCCCTGGCGTCGGAGGAACATCAGACGCTACTGGCGGCGGTCCGCCGGCTACCCGCCGATCGCCAACAGCTGCTCATCCTGAAGTTCGTCGAGCGGTTGTCGAATGCCGAGGTCGGGCAGATCATGGGGCGGACGGAAGGTGCAGTCAAGAGCCTGTACCATCGAACCTTGACGACGCTGCGGGAAGAAATCCTGCGGCTGCAATCGGAAGCGGGAACGAGCGAGCGACCGGATTTCGAGGCCTGACCGGAGTGGGTCGGGCGCCGAGGAGCAACCAGCATGGCGGCCACAGGAAGGCGGGCACGTCTGAGCATCGAGCAGCTGGAAGGCTGGCTAGGCAATGCCCTGGTCCCGGTTGAGCCGAGGACGGAGTACCCTCACTTCCTGCGAGCCCGCCTGGTGACGTTCCGCGGACAGGGGCTGCCATCGGCCTGGGTCGTGGTGGCCATCCTGGGGACAAGCCTCATTCTGGCGGCCGGCGCAGTCGGCTTCGCCCTGCGCCTCATGCTGAGCATCTTCGGGGTCCTGGCCCTTCTGAGCCGGCGGTCGCGTTCGGCTGCGGTGCGACGCGGGCCGGGGTAGTCCGCCTGCTCGGACCTGAGATGCGTAAGCGGCGGGCCCTGACAAGGGCCCGCCGCTTCTCCGTCCTCGATCACCCGCCGCCGGGGAGGGGTCGACTAGAAGAGCCCCCAATCGGCTCCGACGCCTTCTTCCATCATGCTCGGGTCCCAGGGTTCGGGGCTGAGCTCGACCCGGGCCGTCAAGCCTCCGGCCTGCTCGGCCTTGGCGCGAGTCATATCGATCATCGCCGGCCCGTACGGGCAGAAGGGGGTGGTCAGGATCATCTTCATATCGATCTCCCCGTCGGCGATCGTAACCTGCCGCACCAACCCAAGCTCGATGATGTTCAGGCCGAGCTCCGGATCAACCACCTCGCGGAAGGCCTGGCGCAGCTTGGCGGCCTCGGGCGGATGCGTGGAATCGGCCTCCCACAGGACCTTGGGGACCGTCTCGTTCTCAGGCATTGGCGATAGCCTCCTGCCCGCCGTTGGCGCGGCTGATAGCGAAGGTGCAGTGTGTGTGCCCGTCCAACAGGCAGGTTACCCGCTCGACCGGCAGGGAAAGGGCCTTGGCGATGAAGTTCTGGTCGACCAGGCAGACCTCGGGATGCTGCTGGCCCATGCGGTAATACGGGCAGCTGAGTTCGTGGATCAGGATCGTGTCGCCGCGAGGCTCGAGCTGTGCCTCGAAGCCCTCGGAGACGAGGGAGTTGACCAGCCGCTCCAAGCGCTCTTCGAGGGGAAGACCATCCAGTTCCTGTGCGTAGGCGTCGGCCATCGTGGTGGCGACGCCGGAGAACAGCCGCTGGACCGTCTCTTCGGGCAAGGCCCCTTTCATCTCCCCCAGTAGGCGCGTCGTCAGACTGAAATAGCGGCTAGGGAAAACGTCCATGGCCCGGTCCGTCAATGAGTAGACCAGGCGAGGTCGGCCGACCCCGTGCCGCACCTCCTCCGTCTTGACCAGGTCCTCCGCCAGGAGGTTGGCCAGGTGGTGCCGGACCGAGACCGGCGAGATGCCGGCGGCATCGGCCAGGTCCTTGACCGTGCATTTCCCACGGCTGCGGAGCGTGCGCAGGATCCCGTCGCGTGTGGATTGTGACATACGAACCGGAGTATAACACGCCGGATTTCGGCCTGTCAATATTTCAGGCGGAATCCTGTTTAATTCGCCGAAGGGGGCATATTTCATATTTTTATGACAAATATTGACAGGTTTGGGCAGGCCTGCTATAATGCCCGCCGACCAGACACCCAGGGGTACCCGCTTCGGGTGCCCGGAGGAAGGCACGCATGCCATCGGTTCTCGAGATTCGCAACCTGCATGTCACCGTCCAGGACAAGCCGATCCTGAAAGGCGTTGACCTGACCGTCCGGCAAGGCGAGGTGCATGCATTGATGGGCCCCAACGGCACGGGCAAGTCGACGCTGGCCTACACGTTGATGGGGCATCCCAACTACGTCGTCACCGAGGGGCAGATCCTGTACAAGGGTCGGGAATTGCAGGAGCTCGAGCCGGACGAGCGCGCCCGCCTGGGCATCTTCCTGGCCTTCCAGTATCCGGTGGCGATCCCAGGAGTCTCGGTGGCCAACTTCCTGCGCGCGGCCGTCAATGCCCGCCGGCGAGCCGAGAATTCCGAGGACAAGGGCATCCCGGTGCCCGAATTCCGCAAGCTCCTCAAGGCCAAGATGGACCTGCTGAAGATGTCGCACGACTTCGCCGGACGCTACCTCAACGAAGGCTTCTCGGGCGGTGAGAAGAAGCGGGCGGAGATCCTGCAGCTGGCGACGCTCGAGCCCGAGATCGCCATCCTGGATGAGACAGACTCTGGCCTGGACATCGATGCCCTGCGCATCGTCTCGGCCGGCGTGAACGCCTTGGCCGGCCCGGGGCTGGGCGTCTTGATCATCACCCATTACCAGCGCATCCTGAACTACATCAAGCCGGACGTGGTTCACGTCATGCTCGGCGGGCGGGTGGTCGAAACCGGCGGGGCGGACCTGGCGCAGCACCTCGAGGAGCACGGCTACGATTGGGTACGTGAGAAGTACGATGAGTTGGTAGCGGAGGGATAGATATGGCGACCGATTCCGACGTCAAGGCCCTGGAGGGCCTGGACCGATACAAGTACGGCTTCAGCGATCCCGACACGGCCGTCTTTCGCGCCGAGAAGGGATTGAGCCGCCAGGTTGTCGAGCAGATCTCCGAGATGAAGGGCGAACCGGCCTGGATGCTCGAGTTCCGCCTGAAGGCGCTCGATCACTTCTTGGCCCGCCCGATGCCGAACTGGGGCCCGGACCTTTCCGGGCTCGACATGGACAACATCTACTTCTACGTGAAACCCATGTCGGTGGAGGGCAAGTCCTGGGACGATGTGCCCGGCACGATCAAGCAGACCTTCGATCGGTTGGGCATCCCCGAGGCCGAGCAGAAATTCCTGGCCGGCGTCGGCGCGCAGTACGAATCAGAAATGGTCTACCACAAGATCCAGGAGCACCTTTCCGACCAGGGTGTGATCTTCCTGAGCATCGAGGACGGCCTGCGGGAGCATCCCGACCTGTTCCGTGAGTACTTCGGGACGGTCATCCCCATCACCGACAACAAGTTCGCCGCGCTGAACAGCGCCGTCTGGTCCGGGGGGTCCTTCATCTATGTCCCGCCGGGGATCAAAGTCGACCTTCCGCTGCAGGCCTACTTCCGCCTGAACTCGGCCAACATGGGGCAGTTCGAGCGGACGCTCATCATCGTGGACGAGGGCGCCCAGGTGCACTACGTCGAAGGCTGCACCGCTCCGATCTACACGACCGACTCGTTCCACAGCGGTGTGATCGAGATCGTGGTCAAGAAGGGCGCTCGCTCGCGCTACACCACGATCCAGAACTGGTCGACCAATGTCTACAACCTGGTCACACAGCGGGCCATTGTTCATGAGGACGCCACGCACGAGTGGGTGGACGCCAATCTGGGCTCGAAGATCACGATGAAGTACCCTTCCTGCTACCTGGTCGGGAAGGGGGCCAAGGGCGAGATCCTTTCCATGGCCTTCGCCTCGCGCGGCCAGCAGCAGGACGCCGGCGGCAAGATGATTCACGTCGCCCCGTTCACTTCCAGCAAGGTCACTTCGAAGTCGATCAGCAAGGGCGGCGGGCGAGCGTCGTACCGCGGGCTGCTCAAGGTGCACAAGGGCGCCAAGGGTGCACGCTCCAACGTCGTCTGCGATGCCCTGCTGCTCGACCCGCAGTCACGCTCGGATACCTACCCGTACATCGAGATCGACGAGAACGAGGTTACCATCGGACATGAGGCTTCGGTCAGCAAGGTGGGCGAGGAGCAGCTCTTCTACCTGATGAGCCGCGGGCTGAGCACCGAGGAGGCCACCACGATGGTCGTCTCCGGCTTCATCGAACCGCTGGTGAAAGAGCTGCCCATGGAATACGCCATCGAGATGAACCGGTTGATCCAGCTGCAAATGGAAGGCTCGATCGGCTAGGACGGCCGCCGCAGGCTGAAGGATACTGCCCATGACCACCCGCACTGTCGTACGACGGACGAAGCCAGCGGACGCTCAGGCGCCCGCTGATTTCGGATTGACTGAAGCCGAGGTGACTGCACTGTCGACTCGCCTGGCTGAGCCGGACTGGCTCCGTCAGCGCCGATTGCAGGCCTGGCGCACATACACGCGGCTCCCAATGCCGGCCACGACGGACGAGGCCTGGCGCCGCACCGACTTGCGCGGGCTGCCGTCCGAGCGTCTCACGGTCGGCCCCGCCGGCGAGGCCGAAGTGCCTGCCGACCTGCTGCAGCCGCTGGCCGGAGACGCACACGGCGCCCTGCTGGTCCTTCGACCCGGCCTGCCGGTCGAGCGCCGAGGCGGCGAAGACCTGGCTGGACGCGGTGTGATCTTTGCCAGCTGGGCGGAGGCGATCCGCGACCACGCTGAGGTATTGAAGGCGCATCTGGGTCGGGCGGTCCGCGAGGATGAAGGCAAGTTCTCGGCGCTGGCCGCCGCCGGCGTCACGGACGGTGTATTGCTGTACGTGCCGTCGGGCGTACAGGTGGATTCGCCGCTGCATTCGATCCTGTGGGGGCCCGGCGACGGGCGCCTGTTCAACAGCCGGCTGTTGATCGTGGTCGAGGCGGGGGCCTCGGCTACCTTCGTGCACGAATCGGCCTCACCGCTGGAGAAGGGCGGGGCGGCGATGCATGCCGGGATCGTGGAGATCCTGGTCGGCGCCGGCGCCCGCTTGACTTTCGTCGAGCTGCAGAACTGGGGGACGCACGTATGGAACTTCACCCATGAGCGAGCCAAGGTCGGGCGCGACGGGAATCTGGATTGGATCTTCAGCGCCGTCGGCAGCCGGTTGACCAAGAACTTCAGCGAGCTCGACCTGGAGGGGGTGGGCGGCCAGGGCCGCATGTCGGGTTTCTACTTCGCCGACGGGAACCAGCATCTCGACCACGACACGCAGCAGAACCACCTGGCCGAACACACGACCAGCGACCTGCTCTACAAGGGCGCGCTGCTGGGCAAGAGCCGCTCGGTCTGGCAGGGGATGATCTACGTCGCTCCCGGGGCCCAGAAGACCGACGGCTACCAGGCCAACCGCAACCTGGTCTTGAGCAAAGACGCGCGCGCCGACTCGATCCCCGGCCTGGAGATCCTGGCCGACGACGTCCGCTGCACACACGGCGCCACCGTCGGACAGCTGGAGGCCGAGCCGGTGTTCTATCTCATGTCGCGCGGCATCACGCGTCCGGAGGCCGAGCGGATCGTCGTCGACGGTTTCTTCGACCCGATCATGCAGCGCATCCCGTTCGAGGGCGTGCGCGAGCGACTGAAGCGCATGATCACGGACAAGATGGGCTAGGGCGGGCCCGGGTTCCTGTATATACTATCTCCCGCTTCCGGGGAGGCGAAAGGCGGATCGATGGCCAAGGTGACCGGTACCGCCGCTGCGGCTGAGGTGCGCGTGCGACGGTTCAGCACGGGTGATCTGGTAGAGGTGCTCTGCGACCACAATCGCACGGGCGAGCGCGTGCGTGATTGGCTGCACGGTATCGTGGTTCAGGCCGACGACAAGATGGCGGCGGTCCAGTTCCTCGACGAAGTCTTCCTGACGGACGGCTGGATGGTGCCCGACCGTGTGCTCTGGTGCCGTCAGGGGGCGGAGAACATCCGCGCCGCTACCCGACGCCGCATCCCGCGGCCGCGCGGCCGCAAGCGCTAGGCGATTTCGGGCAGGCCGGCATGGGATCCCTCCGTACCGCAACCCTCGATGAGAGCCGGATCCGGGCTGCGTTCCCGATCCTGTCCATGCAGATCCGGCCCGGGGTGCCTCTGATCTACCTCGACAGCGCGGCGACATCGCAGAAGCCGTCCGAGGTGATCGAGGCCATGACGAACTACTACGAACGGCAGAACGCCAACATCCACCGCGGTGTGCATTTCCTGGCCGAGGCGGCCACCGAGGCCTACGAATCGGCCCGTCAGCGCATCGCCGGTTTCATCGGCGCCGCCTCGCCGCGCGAGATCATCTTCACCCGCAACACGACCGAGGCCATCAACTTGGTTGCGCAGGCGTGGGGGCGCACGAACGTCGGCGCCGGCGATATCCTGCTCCTGACCGAGATGGAGCACCACTCCAATCTGGTCCCCTGGCAGATGCTGGCCGCCGAACGAGGGGCCCGGCTGGAGTTCATCCCGGTCTCGGACGACGGGCGGCTCGACCTCGAACAGTTGGACGGCCTGCTGGCGCTCGCTCCGCGCCTGGTGGCGTTCACGCACATGTCGAACGTGCTCGGGACGATCAACCCGGTGGCCGAGATCGCTGCTCGGGCGCATGCCGCCGGCGCGGTTGTCCTGGTAGACGGGGCGCAGTCGGTCCCGCACCTGCCCGTCGACGTCGGCCAGCTGGGCGTGGACTTCCTGGCCTTCTCGGCGCACAAGATGTGCGGCCCGACCGGGGTGGGCGTGCTGTACGGCCGCGAGCCGCTGCTGCAGGCTATGCCGCCCTTCCTGGGCGGCGGTGACATGATCAAGCGGGTGCGGCTGCGCGAGTACACCGCCAACGACCTGCCGCACAAGTTCGAGGCGGGCACGCCGGCCATCGCCGAGGTGATCGGCTTCGGCGCGGCGGTCGACTACTTGAGCGGCGTCGGGCTGGCGGCGATCCACGCCCACGAGCAGCGCGTCATCGGCTACGCGCTCGAGCGGCTGGCGGAGGTCCCCGGAGTGCGGGTGCTCGGACCGGAGGCGGAACACCGCGGAGGCGTGGTATCCTTCTCACTGGCCGAGGCGCACCCGCATGACGTGGCCCAGCTGCTCGATCGGCGCGGCATCGCCGTGCGGGCCGGCCACCATTGCGCCATGCCGTTGCACGAGAAGTATGGGCTGCCGGCCAGCACGCGGGCGTCCTTCTATCTGTACAACACCACCGACGAGGTGGATCGCCTGATCGAAGGGCTGTACGCCGTCCGGCAGATCTTCGCTTAGGACAGCCGCATGGACGACCTGTACCGCGAGCAGATCATCGATCGCTACAAACACCCACAGAAGCGCGGCACACTCGATCCGCACGACTACACCTATGAGGACGACAATCCGCTGTGCGGGGACCGGATACGCATCGACTTGCGCATGGGCGCGGACGGGCGCGTCCGCGAAGCGGCCTTCTCCGGCAACGGCTGCGCGATCTCGCAGGCCTCCGCCGATCTGCTGGTGGAGTCGGTCGTGGGCAAGAGCCTGGACGAGATCAAGGCACTGGGCAAGGACGATATCCTCGAGATGCTCGGGATCGAACTTGGACCGGTCCGCCTCAAATGCGCCCTGCTTTCTTTGAAGGTCCTCAAGGCCGGCGTGTACGGTCTGGAGGAGATCGAAGAGGAACTCCGCTGAGCGGCGGCCCGAGGAGGCCCGAGCGTGTACAACTACCGGCTTCCCGATCGTGCCGCAGAACTTGAATTCGTAGGCGTCGCCCAGACCGCCGAGTTGGGTAGCGGCCAGCGCCTGCTGGTCGAGATCGACGGCCGTCCGATCGTGGTGTTCAACATCGCCGGGACCTACTTCGCCATCGCCGACACCTGCACGCATGACGACGGCCCCCTGGGCGAAGGCGAGCTGGACGGATTCGAGGTCGAGTGCCCCCGACATGGGGCACGCTTCGACGTGCGGACCGGCAAGGTCCTGTGCACACCGGCTGTGGTCGATATCCCCGCCTTCCCGGTGCAGGTCGTCGGCGACGAAATCCAGGTCGGCGTGCCGGTCTGAGCCTGCGGCCGGCCCGCCCCAGCCCACCAGTACCGCGGTCACCCCCTCCCAACGTAACGACCTCTCGCGCCAGCCGTTGGCTCCTTCAGAATGCCCGTGCGGCGGCTCAGCGGCGCCGTGAATCCCTGTTCGGGTAGTCTGAGAACGGAGGCGAGAGCGATGCGGACCAGGACAGTCACTGTCGGTCTACTCATCCTGGGGCTTCTGGCGACTCCGGTCGCGGCTTCGGCACAAGAGCCGCTGTCCGTGGACGTCACTGTGGAAGCCACTTGCGATGCGGTCACATTTGGCGTGACGATCCAGGGCGGGACGCCGCCCTACGTCATCAGCTTCGACTATGGTGATGGGATCGTCGAGGTCGGCGCTGTCGGCGGCGCTTTCACCCATGTCTACACCGCGTCCGGCGAGTACGAGTGGAGTGTGCTTGCGGCCGACGCGCTGGAGGCCGAGGCCACAGCCGGCGGCAACGTCGAGGTGACTTTCCCTTCGATCAACCTGACCAGTGAACCCTTCCCGCCGCTCCTGACCCTGATGGATGGGCAGGCCGGCGCTTCGTTCACGGCGCAGGTCGAGGGCGGCCTGCCGCCCTACACGTACGCCTGGGCCGGCGACGGCCTGGTCGGCCAGGAGCTCAGCGGGCCGACGGCCGATGGCCTGTACACGGAAGCCGGCGAATACCAGGTGGCGGTCGAGGTGATCGACTCGGCCAACTGCCCCGCCAGTGCCAGCCTGTCCGTGGTCGTCATTGACCCCGAAGAGGACCCGGAGACTGCCTGCCATCCAACGGCCCTGCGCATCGCCGAGGCCGTGAGCGGCATCTTCCCGACACAGGCGGAGCGGACCTACACCTGCGAGGACATCCTGGCCATCTTCAACGGTGAGGTCTTCGGCTTCCAGGTCGGCTTTGGGCGAATGTGGCACGCCTATCAGCTCACCCAGGTCATCGACGACCTGACCTGGGAGCAGATCCGTGACTGGCACCTGGATGGCGGAGGTTGGGGCGGCCTGCTTCAACTCGATCGCTTCGCCGACCTGCTCGAAGAGCACAGTCTGCTGGATCTGATGGAACTCATCGCCAGTGAAGAGCACACGCTGGGGGACATTCGCACTGCGGTGCGGGCGGTGACGCGCTACGATGCCGACTTCGAGGATGCACTCGCCCGAATGGAGGCAGGCGCCTCGACCGGTGAGCTCGGTCAGTTCTACCGGCTCGCCCAGGAGCTGGGCGAGGACCCGCTGGTCCTGGACGGGTACCTGGAAGAGGGCGCCTCGCTCTCCGACCTGCGCCACGCGGCCGGATTGGCGGATCGCCTGGGTACGACATGGATCGAGATCATGGACGCCCGCGGCGAGTCGAACGGATGGGGCGACATCGCCCAGGCTTACCGGATGGCCGGGGACGGATACTCGGCGGAGGACATCCTGGCGATCGGCGTGCACGAGTTCCGTTCTCAGGAGCGAGAGCAGGACCGCGCCGAGCGCCAGAGCGAGATGAATACCCGGACGGCCGAACGCCTGGCCGATCAGTTCGGCGTCGATCTGGCTGAGGTGACCGGCCTGTTCAACGGCGACTGTGCCCAGAGCTGGGGCTGCGTGCGCGACCGGCTGCGGGATCAATCGCAAGCCGGTTCAACCCGGACGCAGCGGAATGCCGCCCAGATTGCAGAGCAGTACGGGCGCTCGGTCGACGAGGTCTTGAGCGTCTTCAACGGCGCGTGCGCCGGCAGCTGGTCCTGCGTGCGCAGCCACTTCCGCGATCTGTCGCGGAGCGGGGGGCAAGGGCACAATCGCTAGAGTCTCCGACCCAGGAGTTCGAAGGGGCCGGCCCTGATGGGCCGGCCCCTTCGTATTTGCCCGGCGGCAGGTCGCGCCGGCGCCGAGCCGACGCGCGAGAAGGCCGCGGCCGTTGTGGTATGATCTACGCTGGCCTGCCCAGCAGCAATCCCGGGGCGGGCCGCACAATGTGAAGCCGACTTGCAGTCCTTTCTGGAGGGACGGGCCGATGCCTAAGAAGTGGGTCTACCAGTTCAGTGAAGTCGAGATGGCGGAGAAGCGCGCCAAGTCCTGGGAGGGCGTGCGCGCGCTCTTGGGCGGCAAGGGGGCCAACCTGGCCGAGATGACCCGCATCGGGGTGCCCGTACCCCCTGGCTTCACGATCACCACCGAGGCCTGCAACGCGTACCTGGCCAACCGTCAACGCTTCCCCGAGGGCATGTGGGACCAGACCCTGCGAGCGCTAAAGGCCACCGAGGCGGAGTCGGGCAAGAAGTTCGGCGACCCGGCCAACCCGCTGCTGGTGTCCTGCCGTTCAGGCGCCAAGTTCTCGATGCCGGGGATGATGGACACGGTGCTCAACATCGGCCTGAACGACAAGACCGCCGAAGGGATGATCGCGCTGACCTCCGATCCGCATTTCGTCTTCGACGCCTACCGCCGTCTGGTGCAGATGTTCGGCTCGGTCGTGATGGGGGTAGCCGACGAGCCGTTTGAAGAGGTCCTGACCGATTTCCGCACCCGGCGCGGGGTCAAGTCGGACTCGGACCTCTCGGCCGAGGACCTGAAGGCCGTCAAGGATGCGTTCAAGGCAATCGTCAAGAAAGAGACCGGGCGAGACTTTCCCGTCGATCCGATGAACCAGTTGAAGCTGGCGATCGAGGCCGTCTTCAAGTCGTGGAACGGCAAGCGCGCCGTCGACTACCGCAACGCGGCCAAGATCCCGCACGATCTGGGCACGGCCGTCAACATCGTCACGATGGTCTTCGGAAACATGGGCGCCAGCAGCGCGACCGGCGTGGCCATGACCCGCAGCGGCAGCTCCGGCGAGAAGGAGATCGAGGGCGACTACCTGACCAATGCGCAGGGCGAGGACGTGGTCGCCGGCATCCGCTTGACCAAGCCGATCTCCGAATTGAAAGACGAGATGCCCAAGTCCTACAACGAGTTCGCCCGCATCTGCCGGAAGCTCGAGAAGCACTACCGCAACATGCAGGACGTCGAATTCACCGTCGAACGCGGCAAGCTGTGGATGCTGCAGACGCGCGACGGCAAGCGCACGGCGCAGGCCGAGGTGCGCATCGCCGTGGACATGGCCGAGGAAGGCCTGATCACGCGGCGGGAGGCGGTCACCCGGGTCAAGCCGGAGCAGGTGGATTTCTACCTGCACCCGCAATTCGATCCGGCGCGCGTCAAGGCCGCCAAGAAGATCGCCAGCGGGCTGAACGTCTCACCCGGCGCGGCGGTCGGGCAGATCGCCTTCGATGCCAACATCGCCGAACGCTGGGCCAAGGAAGAGAAGCGCCAGGTCATCATGGTGCGTCCGGAGACCAAGCCGGACGACGTGCACGGGATGCTGGCCGCCAACGGCATCCTGACCAGCAAGGGCGGCCGGACCTCGCACGCCGCCCTGGTCGCCCGCCAGTTCGGGAAACCGGCGGTCGTCGGCGTGGCCGCGCTGGATATCGACCTGGAGAGACGCGAAATGCGCGTCGGCGACCAGGTCTTCAAGGAAGGCGAGTCGGTCTCGATCGACGGCACCACCGGGAACGTTTACGCCGGCGAAGTGGCGACCATCATGCCGGATGTGAGCGATCCATACCTGATCAAGCTGCTCGGCTGGGCCGACAAGTTCCGCCGCCTGCAGGTGTGGGCCAATGCCGACTACCCGCGTGACGCCGAGAGGGCGCGCCGCTTCGGCGCCCAGGGCATCGGCCTGTGCCGCACCGAGCACATGTTCTTCGAGACCGAGCGGCTGCCCTTCGTGCAGCAGATGATCCTGGCCAAGACCGCCGAAGAACGCGATAGCGCCCTGGCCAAGCTCCTGCCCTTCCAGCGCTCCGATTTCGAAGGTCTGTTCCGGGCCATGGACGGCCTGCCGGTGATCATCCGATTGATCGACCCGCCGATGCACGAGTTCCTGCCTGCCCACGACAGCCTGCTCCAGGAGGTCGTCGAGCTGCGCCTGAAAGGCAACAACGCCTCGCTGCTGGCTGAGAAGGAGAAGATGCTGGCGGCGGTCGAGTCGATGCGCGAGGCCAACCCGATGCTCGGGTTGCGCGGCGTCCGCCTGGGGATCCATATCCCCGAGCTGACCAAGATGCAGGTGCGGGCCATTTTCGAAGCGGCCTGCAAGTGCGCCAAGGACGGGGTCAAGGTCAAACCGGAGGTCATGATCCCGCTCACGGCGCACGTCAACGAGCTCAAGGTCCAGCAGACCGCGCTGGAAGCGGTCGCCAAGCAGGTGACGAAGGAACAGGGGCTCAAGATCGAGTACAAGTTCGGCACGATGGTCGAGGTCCCGCGCGCGGCGCTGACCGCCGAGCAGATTGCCGAGTACGCGCAGTTCTTCTCCTTCGGCACCAACGACCTGACACAGATGACCTTCGGCATCTCGCGCGACGACGCCGAGTCCGGGTTCCTGATGGAATACCTTGATAAGCAGATCCTGCCCGAGAACCCGTTCGCTTCGATCGACGAAGACGGTGTGGGCAAGTTGATGGAGTGGGCGGTTCAACAAGGGCGCAAGACGCGCCCCGGCATGGAGATCGGCATCTGCGGCGAACACGGCGGGGACCCGAAGTCGGTCTGGTTCTGCCACAAGATCGGGCTGAACTACGTCTCCTGCTCGCCGTTCCGGGTGCCCATTGCCCGCCTGGCTGCCGCGCAGGCGGCGCTGGGCGAATCCAATCCGGACAAGTAGCCCGCGGCTCCTCTGCAATCTCGCCGGGCTCCTGAAGGCCGCCTTCAGGAGCCCGAATCGTTCCCCAGTTCGGCGCGCACGTGTTCGACGAGAGCGGCCATGCGATCGTAGTGCGAGCCCTTCCAGTACACGCGGGCACAAGACCCACATTTCGAGAACTCGTCGATCGAGGCCGCCACACCCGGCGGCAGATCCTGGAGGACATCGCGCTTCGCCGCTGGCGCGAGCCTCCCGTTACAGCGCAGGCAGCGCGTGAAAGGCTGCGCCAGGCCGATCAGGTCGAAGCGCCGCAGCACTTCGATCAACTGCCGGCGAGGCTGGCTGTCGCGCGGGCAGTAGCCGCGGGTGACGATCCGCCGCTTGAGCAGGCCGCGGTCGCGTGTCAGCAGGCTGCGGCCCTGCTCGGCCGCCGCGGCCGCCAGCTGGTCGTCGCCCCAGTTCGGCTCATACAGGCAGTCGAAACCGAACAGGCGCAGGTAGGCGGCCAGGCGACCGAGGTGCACGTCCGCCAGGAAGCGCGGCTCTCGCAGCGGCCGGGGGCGCAGGCGCGCCAGCGGGCCGACGTCGATGGCCTCGAACTGCGGGTAGACGCTGATGTCGTCGCCGTCGCGCAGCGGGTGGTCGAACTGGACCGAGGCGCCGTTGACCAGGATCAGGTCGACCTCCGTGTGCGGAACGCCCAACGATTCGATCACGTCCTTCACGGAGGCTCGGCTGCGGATCTCGTGCTCGAAGCGGCGGCCGCGCAGCGCCGGGGCGAGGAAGTCGTTGAGTTCCTGATAGAAACGCAACCGCAAGCGAAGCATTCCGTCGGCGCACCGTCCCGCCCGGATTCTACCTCCGGCGCACTCTGCCGCCGGAAAGCATGAGCCCCCTGCGGGAGCAGGGGGCTCGTTGAGTTGATTGGGATCGGTGCGTCTCAGTGGGCCGCGTCGGTCAGCTGCGCCGGCGCGCGGCGGGAGCGCGCCCGCGGGCGGGTCAGGCTGCCGGCCTTGAAGGGCAGGCCGTAGCGCTCGGCGGCCAGGTACAGGATCTCGCTGATCAACACCGCATAGGGCGTCCCCTCGGCGGCAGCCATGATGCACAGATCGCTGACGACCGGATTGAGCCCCGGCAGGGTGTTGATTTCGAGCAAGTACGGTTCGCCGTCGGTTCCCATGCGGAAGTCCACGCGGGACACGTCGCAGGCGCCCAGCGCCTCGGCTGCCTGTCGAGTGAGCTCGTACAGGCGGTTGCGCAGGGCGCTGGGGATGGCCGCCGGGCACAGGTAGCCCGGAGCGCCCGGCTCACCGGGGTCGAGCAGCTTGGCGTCATGGCTGTAGATGCCTGGGGTTACGCTGCTTCCAGATTCGATCTCAAGGACCGGAAAGAAGTGATAGCCGTCGCTGTCGTACAGCCACGGCCGGCGCCGGCGCAGCGGGATGCCGCGGTTGCCGATGTAGCCGACGGTGAACTCCCGCCCGGGCAGGAATTCCTCGACCAGCGCACCCTGCCGATAGGTCTGCAGGACCCACTCGATGCGCGTGCGTAGCTCGGTTTCCGACCGGACCACGGCTTGCGGCCCGATGCCCATGCCGGTGCCCTCGCGGGCCGGCTTGACGAAGAGTGGGAAGCGCAGTTGCGCTTCGAGCGGATCGTCGGCCGAATGGAACTCCTGGAAGCGGGCGGTGGGCAGGCCGTGGTCGCGCCAGATGCGCTTGGTCAGGGTCTTGTCCAACGAGACGGCGTTGGCCAGCACCCGCGAGGCGGTGTAGGGGATGCCCAGCAGCTCACACAGGGCCGGTGCCTGGGCTTCGCGGGCGTCGCCGCTCAGCCCCTCGGCGATGTTGAAGCAGATATGCGGACGCATGCGCTTCAACGACTCGGGCAGTGTGTGGTCGGCGGGCAGCATGGTGACCCAGTGACCCTCGGCTTCGAGGGCATCGGCGATCGCGTCGACCGTTTCGCGGCGATCGAACTCAGCGCCGGCGTCCGGTGGTTCGTCCGGGCCGTGGGCGATATCCGCCTTCAGGTTGGCCAGGATGGCCGCGCGCCACGGCTCGGCCGGACGTCCGTTGTGGGGGACCTTCGTACTCGGAGGTTTGTCGAGCTCTCCAGCTTCTTCCTGTCCGTTCATCGTACAACTCCCTGGCGGTGTATCCCGCCGATTAAGGTCGAGGAGCCCTGCTCTGCCTCGGGCAGAGTGGGCTCCGGTTCTCGTCGCTCGCCTCTGCCTGCGCTACCACTGGTCGCGGTTGTCGCTTAGCTTGTAGTCGTACTTCAACCCGCCCTCCGGCAGGTCGTAGGCCCAATCGAGCTCAACCGGGGTGAGGGCGATGATCTCCAGGTAGGCGCCGCAGCCGGGGCAGGTGACCCGCGCCCCAAGCCAGGGCTCGGATCCCAACCCGATCTCGCAACCGCACGCCGGGCACGCACCAACCGTCACACCCATCTCCCGTGCCGGCGAATCCGGCACCATCTATCATTCTAACGCGGCGGCGTTAAAAGGCAGTGTAAGACATGTATCGAGGGTGTTGAAGAAGGCCGCTGGGTGTATCAATCGTGCGCGATCAGCGCTGCGGAAGCCCGAACTGGTAGCCGACTCCCGGGATGGTCTGGATGAGGACGGGATTCCCCGGATCGGTCTCGATCTTCGAGCGCAGGCGGCTGATCAGATTGCGCACCAGCTCGCGGCTGCCGGTCCCGGTATAGCCCCAGACCCGCTCGACGATGATGTCGGACGGGATGACCTGATCGCGGTTGGTCATGAGGACGTACAGCAGCCGGAACTCGAGCTGGGTCAGACGCTGCGGGGGGCGCTCGCCGGCGCGCACGGTCCGGGCGGCGGGATCGAGGACGATCTCGCCCAAATCGAGCGCCGGGAGGGTGAAGGGTGGAATGCCGCCCGCCCGGCGCACGAGGCCGTTGCAGTAGGCCGTCAGCAGACGGGATCCGACCGGTGCGGAGAGGACCAGGTCGGCGCCGACGGTAAGCAGGTCAGCGGTGGCCGCTTCAGTGGGCGCCTCGAGCAACAGCACCAACGGGGCTTCGGTTACGGCGCGCAGGGCGCTGATCCCGGCCGGGAGCCCGTCGGCGCGCCCCGACAGGACAACCAGGTCGACTGGATTTTCCAGCCAGTTGGCGGCGACGTTGGCCAGATTGGTCCCCGGGGCGACGGCGAATCCCGCCCGCCGGAGAACGTAGGCAGTGAAATCCCGGTCGTCGGCGTTGTCGGAGATGACGATGGCTTGCATCGAATCCTCAGCCGCCAGGCGGCCGCGTCGGCCGGGGACGCCCTCGGCCTGCCCGGGATTGTAGCCGTTTCGCGTGCGCTTGGGAATGCGAGCGGGTCAGGACTTGACGATGCGGCTGACGTCGGGGAACAGCAGCGCCTTGCGTTCGCCGCGGGCGAGGGCGGCGCTGTTGGCGGTCTCGAAGTTGCGGTGGATTTCGCGGACGGCGCGCACCTGCCAGCCGGGCGGGTCCTGGGAGAACATGATCAGCGCGGCCGTGTGCTGTCCTGGGATCAGCAGAAGTGCGGTGCCGTCCTCGGTCTGCGTGGCCAGCATGCGCGTGGCGCCGGGCCGGTGCGTGGGAGCGCCGAAAGTGCCCATCAGGGGCATTGTCTCTTCGGCGCCGCGGTCCATCACACCTTGCAGGAAGATGCGCTTGCGGGTGCGCACGTCGTACAACGCGTAGCCGCGACAGACGGCTTCGTTCAGTTGGAGCAAGAAGCTGGTCTTGCCCTCTTCCAGGACGACGCGCCAGCGATCGCTCTGCGGGTTGGCCTGATGCAGCTTGAGGGCAATGTCGCGCTGCTGGATATAGTGGCGGCGGATGGCCTGGTATTGGGAGGTGTTGACCTGGCCCTGAGAGAAGTCCTGCTCGAGCCGGCTCATCTTGCGATCCAGGGCCGTCAGCCGATCGGCGACCTCTGGGTCGATCTCCTGCAGAAGCGAAGCGGTCAGGACGGGCGGCTCCTCGTCCTCGACCGGCGGCTGGACCTCAACTTCCTGTTCCTGAGGTTGGGCCGCGCTGGGGGGCGGGGTAAAGGGAGGCGTGTGCTTGGGCGTGATCTTGGCCAGCTGTTGTTCCTGCTCACGCAGGAACTCGCGCACGGCCTTAAGCTGGCCGGCGCTGATCGCCCCATCGCAGAAGGCCAGCGCGGCCGAGAGGAGCCGTTCGCGCGCCAGCTCCATGCGGCGGGTGGCTTCCTCGAGCTCCGGCGGGAGCGCGGCTTGAGGTTCCGCGGCGCGCCTAGCCGTCTGGCGCTCGGCTTCGACCTGGGCAGTCTCCTTCATAGCATTCAAATGTTACCTCGGCCGGCTCCGCGGACTGAGAGGACCTTGGTACCACCGGGCGGCCTGACGGTGGGCTGCTTGGCTGGCGATCCCGTCGGGGCGGGCAGCTGGGGTATACTCGTTGCTGGCTGGAGGAACCCATGCTCCGATTGCGAACAAGCGTTCTCATCTTCGG